>Ga0209536_100014685_pt1 | contig 11225 bp, 8 predicted proteins | sample DeeMarSeWOR28_12_FD_187461 | JGI IMG/M metagenome (GOLD analysis project Ga0209536, IMG submission 187461) | Marine sediment microbial communities from White Oak River estuary, North Carolina - WOR-2-8_12 (SPAdes) (version 2) | ecosystem: Environmental > Aquatic > Marine > Intertidal zone >... | reverse complement strand
CCCATCTCCATCCTGGAGGTCTCAACGATCCGTTCGCTGAGTCCCCTGGCCGCACGGACACTGAGATTCTTCTCATTTTCATCCAGGAGCATGATCGAGACGATGGCGTATCCGAGATCCTCAGCAATGTGCTGTACGATCTTCTCCAGGACCTCATCAATGTTCAGTTCAGGCCCCAGCTCAAGGGCAAGATCAAGGAGAACGGAGGCTTCGGCATACCTTTCCTCCATCTGATGCCACATGGAAAACTTGTCACGCATTTTAAGGTGTTTACCCGCCGCCTCCTCCAGTTTCTGCTTCAGACGATCAGCCTTGAGATCCGGATCAAGGAAACCCGTCACGTTCACTCCCAGGAGATCGCTGGGATCCACTTCTTCCGGGGCCGTCAGGAGGAGGATCTGCGGGTGCACATCGATCCTCTCCTTGAGGTATTCGTGGCGGACCAGTCTCTCCGGTCTCGTCACCAGGATATCCGGCGGTCTGGCACCGGGAGGATCACCGAGCACCTCCCATTTCAATTGGCGGGCCACACCTTCAATGAGCGCAAGGTGTTCCCTGTTGACCAGATCGATCAGTATCCTGAGGGAAGCCATGATCACCTAGAGGAGAGGTTTTCCTCGTGTTCGTTCAGAAGGGTCAGCAAGGTTTTTCTCGTGGTTTCCTTATCCAGATCCGCGAGAGAATTGAAGATCCAGGTTTTAACAGCGATGGGACGGCCGGTAGAGCGGGTCCACTGCGTGACGGATGTCGCCTCTTTCCAGGAACCTTCATCTCCGGAAGGGATCAGGACCAGGATACCATCCACCTGGACACCTCCCCTGATCAGTCTGAGAGTCATATCCTCGAGTTTGCCCGTGGCACCTGTTCCCACGATCTCGAGGCTCCCTCCTTCGACGTTCAGGGTCACCTTCTCTCCATGCCCCCTTGGAGAAAGCTCAAAGGTACCGAATAACCCGCCGAGGAAAGCCTGCCTGGCTTCCTCCGAGGGTGAAAGGATCATGTAACGGACAATCACACTAATACCTCGTCAGAGTTTTTCCAGCGCGGTTCTTATTTTTCGGAGCAGATCTGCCTGCTTTGCCAGATCCGTCTGCCCGACCAGAAGGCCTTCCCTCAATGCCTCGTACGTAAGAGGATAGAAAAGGAACGGAGGAAGTCCTGATTTTTCAACAGCCGAACGGACGCTCGCTCCGCCAGTATAGGCATCGGTCACCACTTTCAACCCGCCTTCAACTTTACCGGCCTTATCCGTCGGCTGCAGGATTGTATCCAGGGGCGGCAGGCTCCGGAGCGATTCCTCCATCTCATCTGCCAACCTCACACCTTCCATGAGAAGTTCCTGGCCACCACTGTGCCTGATGTTCGGTTCAATGGAAACAGCTTTCTGATCAAGCTTGAAGCGCCCATCCTTCCAGGAGAGCATGGTATTGAAAGCTTCAATACCCTTCCACCTCTCCGTCATGGCGTATACCGGGTCTCCATGCTCGAAATAGACGCGGCCCGGCCCCCAGGGAGATTCCAGGAGAAGCATCCCCGTCTTCCTGCCCATTTCGATGAGCTGAATGACATCAACCAGGTCCACTTCCTTTAACAGACCCTCGAGGCTGCCGAGTTCCTTCATGTCGGTTATCTTCTTGGTGATGGAACGGACTTTGGCCTTGAGCTCCTTGATGGAAAATGGCTTTGTAATGTAATCGTCGGCTCCCATCTCCAGCCCCACGACCCGCTCATCAACATCCTTTTTGGCGCTCAGGAACACAAAGGGGATGTTGGCTGTTTCAGGCCTGGATTTTATCTTCCTGTAAAGACCGTAACCGTCAAGACGTGGCATCATGATGTCCGAGAGGATGATATGGGGTTTGTGTTCCAGCGCTTTATCAAAGCCATCCATGCCATCAACGGCTTCGAGCACCTCAAAACCGTCTTCAAAAGCGAGCCTGAGAAGGTGCCTGATGTTCTCCTCATCGTCCACGATGAGGATCCTGGTAGTAGTACTTTCACTCATGGAGACTCCCCTCAACTGCTGTTATAAAAGCATCGACGATCCCCGGATCGAACTGGCTGCCGGCATTCCGGTTGAGCTCATCCAGGGCGTCCTTGTGATCCAGTTTGACCCTGTAGGGGCGATTGGTGGTCATGGCATCGTAAGCATCTGCGACAGCGATGATCCTTCCAACCAGGGGGATCTCCTCACCTTTGAGCCCCGACGGATAGCCGGTACCGTCGAATTGCTCGTGGTGGTGGCGGATCCCCGGTACGATATCAGTAAACGATTTGAATTTACTCAGGATCTGGGCACCGATCACGGGATGCTCATTCATGGCCCTTTTTTCGCTCTCGCTCAGGCGGCCCTGTTTGGTCAGGATGTGCTCCCTGACCCCTATCTTGCCGAAATCGTGGAGTTGTCCGGCGATCTTGAGCATTGTGATGAACCTGGGACTGAAATTCATGTAACGGGCCGCCACCACAGCGTATTCTGCCACCCGTTGTGAGTGACCGTGGGTATAGTGATCCTTGGCATCAACGGCCGAAGAGAGGGCACCCAGGGTAGAGAAAAGAAGGTCGGCAAGCTCCTGGTACAGCTGCATAGCGTGAAGAACAGAGGAGGCCTGCCTGGACAGCGCCAGGGCAAATCTCAACTCAGTTTCTCCAAGGCCGCCCTTTTTGCTCCATCCGAAAACAAGGAAACCATCCTTCAGGTTCCGGAGGCGGAAAGGAACAACGAGAAGATCTCCCGTATCAGGGGCAACCTCAACGGTGCGGAAACCGGGACCCAGGATCAGACATGGTCCATGGCAGCCGCGGACCTGCTCCAGGAGATGGGGAGAAGGTTCTGCACTCGGCTGCCAGGGCAGCTCACCCCATGTTTCGAGGATTTCCGGGGAACCCTTCCCCTGTGCCTCCTGCATCATGAAAAGCCCCCATCTTGCACTGAGCTTCTGGACACCCTTGTCCAGGATGACCGCCAGTGCTTTCTGGTGCCCACTGTCGGGGCCGAGGCTCTCAGTGACCGCATAGAGGAACATGAGTTCTTCATATTTCTGGAACAAAAATTCATTGATGTCCTCAATGGCGCCGTAAGAAGCCGTCTTTTCCAGGAGCTGCCGCTGGATGAAACCTCCAAGGGCCTCCAAGCGTGAGCGCTTGAATACGGGACTTTTGGCTGCAGCCGTGACCAGCCCGTCGACATCCTCGGGTACGACCGCAGTCCCGACCTTCCTGATATGCTCTCTGTGTTCATCCGACAGCCCTTCGATGACCGCCTGCCCCATCACTACAGTACCGAAATCGATCCCCTCTGAGGAGATCAAGGGAATGGCCATCTCAGCCATCCGTGCGTGACACAGCTCGAACTCGGGTTTCCGGCTCTTAGCAGCCTTTGACCTCAATTTATCGATGGATGCCTTACACCTCCGGCTGCCCTCAGTTGAGGACTTTAAGTGGAGGCAGAAGGAGGATTCCCCCAGGATCATGTCCTGGAGGTCTGAGCCGGCGGGGATGAAGGTCATGCTCAGGTCCGTTACACGGGACAGGGACTGGAGAAAATCCTTCAGGTCCCCTCGCGGCAAGGGTGAATCAGGCTGCTGCATTATTGCCCCTGTGCTCCTTCAGTCCTCATCTGTTTGGCCGCCGGCAGGGTGAAATAGAAGAGACTTCCGCCCCCATCTCCAGGCTCAAAACCGATCGTTCCTCCGTTCATCTCTGCGAGCTGCTTGCAGATCGGAAGACCGAGCCCTATCCCGTGGGAATCGACATCGCTGAACAGACGGTGCTCCCGGTACTTCGCAAAAATGGATCCCCTCCTGTCATCAGGGATTCCCGGGCCGAAATCCCGAACAAAGACCTCACGGGCACCTTCCTGTCCGGGGCGGGAGCTTGTTCGGACCCCGAGGATTATGTCTGAATCGGGAGGACTGTATTTCATGGCGTTGGACAGAAGTCTGTTGATGATATCAGCTGTGATCTCCCTGTCCGCTCTGACCTTTCCCATGCCCTCCTCTATATCCGATTTGAGGGTGAGCCCCTTGGCCTGGGAAGTTGACTGGTTATGGATCATGGCTGCCATGATCGTTTCGGCAATGGAGAATTCTTCGGGTGTCGCCTTGAAATCGGTAAGCTCGATCTTGGAAAGGCTGAGGAGGTCCTCTACGATCTCGGCAAGCCTGCCTGTCTCCTCGTTCATGACTTCAAGATATTCCCGCTGCCGGGGCGGGGCACTGGCATAGATATCCTCCGACAGCAGATCAAGGAAACCTTTGAGTGAGGTCAAGGGGTTTCGCAGGTGGTTGGAGACATTTTCAAGGAACTTGCTCTTAAGGTGATCCATCTCATCCTCGGCAGACATGTCCCTCAGGAGTATTATGAGACCCAGCGTTTGCTCATCCTTCTCGTCAACGACAGCAACGCTGGCAACGAGGGGGAAATTCTCCTTGACGGATGTAAACCGGACTGTCCATGTGGGATTTTTTACACCGATGCGCTGTTCCTCCAGGACCCCGAATGTTTCCCTGGGCATGTGGTCAAAAAGATGCTGCCCCTCGAGGTCCCCCTCGATACCCAGAAGTTGAAGAGCCAGAGGGTTGCAGTGGATGATCCGGTAGGACCAGTCCGTCACAAGAACCCCCTCTCCCATATTCCTGAGGATCGCTTCCACTCTGTTTTTTTCAAGTTCGAGGACCGCCAGTTGTCTGTTCCTCTCCTGCAGCAGCTGAACGTTGTCTAGCAGGACAGAAAGCTGGGAGGCGATCATCTCCACGAGGGACCTGTCGTCAGGTATGAAAAAATCCTTTCGGCTTGAATAAAGCGCGATGTTGCCCAGGACACCGCTGGAAGAGCGAAGGGGAACGGCAAACTCTGACAAGGATTCTTTTCTGGAACCATCGCCTGCCAGTTCGGAATCCTCAATGAGCCTGATCTCCAGAGCGCTTATTACCGAGGCGTCCACTCCCCTTTCCTGAGCGAGCATCTCCCCACCGTTCTTGATGATGCTCTTCTTCGATAATTTCAGGGGTTGATTCCGGTAGCGGATGGCCACCAGTTTTTCGTCCGCACCGGGAAGCACGGCAAAAATGGCGCCCAGGTCGTAATCCACGACCTGGCTGACGAGCATGAGGACATTCTGCAGGAGGGCATCAGGCCTGTCGAGATAGGTAAAAAGCTTACCTGTCTCGTTTATGATGGTCATCTCCAGGAGTTTTCGCTCCAGGATGTCGTCGGCCTTCCCCTTTAAAGTCTCGCTTGTCAGTTCCTCAGGGCTGACAGGTATTATCGGTTCCCGCTTTTCCTTGAGTAGGGATGAGATGGTCTCCAGCAGGCTCTGCTCCTCGATAGGCTTGGTAATATAGGCATCCGCGCCCACTTCCAGACCCCAGAAACGGTCTTTCTGGGTGTCCTTGGCGGTCATCATGACCACCGGCAGAGCTTTTAACCTTTCATCGCTCCGGATCAGACGGCAAACCTGATAGCCGCTCATTTCCGGCATGATGATATCCAGCAGAACAAGGTCAGGAGGATCTTCTCCAATGGCCTGCATGGCCTCGTGACCGTTCATCGCCCGTTCAACATCATATCCCTCCCTGATCAGGACATCCTTGACCAGTTCCAGGATGAAGGGGCTGTCATCTACTACGAGGATCTTTTGAGCCATTAGCCGTCCCCCTTGTCCAGGGCATCCATTATGAGCATGAAGCGGCTGCCATCGCGTCCCTCCCGGCCTTCCAGTCGTACGGTACCCCGATGGAGGTCGACGATCTTTTTGACGATGGCCAGGCCCAGCCCGCTGCCTTTGCTGCGCCCTGAGGAACCCCGCTCTGTCTGATGATATTTTTCAAAGATAAGCTCTCTTTCCCCGGGAGGAACGCCTGGCCCTTCATCCAGCACTTCGACAAGGACCGATCCGTTCTCCCTGCGGACCACGGTTTCCACGCTGGAGTCCTCAGGTGTGAACTGGATGGCGTTGGAGAGAAGGTTGACGAGCACCTGAAGGAGGCGCCGACGGTCGGCAATGACCGCAAGCGTACCCTGGCCCTGGCCCCTACAGGTCAGGGTCACCCCTTTCTGGGCAGCCAACCCCTCCATGCTCCGTACCGCATAGGACGCCAGTTCGTCCAGATGAACCTCCTCTGTGTGCATGGTCATCTTTCCTGATTCCAACCGCCCCAGGTCCAGCAGATCGTTGACCAGACCGATCATCCTGTCGGCTTCCGAATTCAGGATCCCGAGATACTCCCTCAGCCTTTCCGGAGAGTCGTATTCCTCTCCCAGCAACACTTCAACAAACCCCTTGAGAGATGTCAAAGGGGTCCTCAGATCGTGGGAAACGATGGCAAGTAACTCCTCCCGGTTCTTTTCCAGATCCTTGATCCCCGTCAGATCTCTGAAACCAAGCAGGATGCGGGGTGGTCCTGTCTCCCTGGCCATGGACAGACCCACGAGCTCTATTTGCCGGGCGTGGCCCGGTGTGCCGGGCAGGGTGACCAGGGATCTCACAGGACGCCCGGAGCCGGCCTCCACAGAAGCGATAAAACCGTCCGGCACAGGAAACCCGGTGGAAAAAAAATCGGTTCCGGCCAGAGGTGCCTTGGATCGGCCCAGCAACTCGACCGCTTTAGGATTGAGATCAAAGATCCTCCCGCTCTCTTCCATGATGAGGAGTCCTTCGTCCAGGATACGGAAAACCTCCTCTTTTTCGCGGCTCATTGTTTTCATTTCTTCGATACGGTCCTGCAGCTGTTCGACCAGCTGCCTGTTGCGGACTGCCAGGTGCTGCCTTTCGAGAGCCCGCTCGACAGAATGTATCAGGTCTTCCCGTACGATAGGCTTCTTGATGTAGTCGTAAGCCCCCGACTTGAGGGCCAGTATGGCGCTTTCCATGCTGGCATAGGCGGTCACCATGATGACGGCGATCTCAGGGTCTCTTTCCCTGACCCTTGCGAGCACCTCGGTTCCCATGATGTCAGGAAGTACGAGGTCCATGACCACAACCTGAAACATCCCTTCGCTGCAGGCCTTCAGGGCATCCTCCCCTGAACCCACAACCCTGACCTGATATCCTTCTTCAGTGAGGATATTGGCCATGAGGTCCTGAAAGAACTTCTCGTCGTCTACAACGAGGACCGGCCCCACTTGTCGGCTGTCAACGCTTGGCATTACGTGAACCTTTCATAGAAGTGCGGGATTTACCCTCACGACCGGACCTGGCAAAAGCACCCCTTTTAAATATGGCTGACAGCGCCTCATCCATGTTGCTCACGGGCACGATCTCGATCCCCCTGGTCACATAGGCAGGGATCTCCTTGAGGTCGGGCAGGTTGAGACGGGGGATCAGCACTTTTTTAATGGATGCCTGCTTGGCGGCAAGAAGCTTTTCCCTCAACCCGCCGATGGGCAGTACCCGTCCCGTCAAAGTGATCTCCCCGGTCATTGCCACAGCCGGGAGGGGTGGTTTACCTGTCAGTGCGGAGATCATGGCAGAGGTAATGGCGATACCCGCCGACGGACCGTCCTTGGGTGTCGCGCCGGCGGGAACGTGAACATGGATGTCAGTGGAAAGAATACGCGGTTGTGTGACACCCAGGTCGTTTCCCCGCGATCGGATATAGCTCAGGGCTGCCTGGGCCGACTCTTTCATCACCGCTCCGAGAGATCCGGTCAGGGTGAGCGCTCCCTTGCCTCTGACAGCCGAGACCTCAATATCAAGGGTGTCCCCTCCCACAGGGGTCCAGGCAAGCCCGATGGACACACCTACCCTCGCCTCGCTGGCCTTACGGGCTTCACGGAACCGGGGAACCCCGAGATACCTGTCCAGGTTCCTGGCGGTAACCACAGTACGGCTCTTTTTCCCCATGGCCACGGCCTTGGCCACTTTCCGGCAAACGCTGCCGATCTCGCGCTCGAGGTTGCGGACCCCGGCCTCCCTTGTGTACTCTGTTATAATCCTGTTCAGAGCACCCTCTGACAGAGAGAATATCCCGGGTGTGATGCCGTTCCTGTCCATCTGCCGCTCCACAAGGTACTTTTGGGCAATGTGCCGCTTTTCGACAGCTGTGTATCCGGAAAGCTGGATAACCTCCATCCTGTCCCTGAGGGCCTGGGGGATAGGATCGGCCAGGTTGGCTGTCGCGATGAACATGACGGCAGACAGATCATAGGGCACCGCCAGGTAGTGGTCACGGAAGTTGTAGTTCTGTTCCGGATCGAGAACCTCGAGTAGAGCTGAAGAGGGATCACCCCTGAAATCGGCTCCGAGCTTGTCGATCTCATCCAGCATGAAGACAGGGTTGCGGGATCCCGCCTGCTTCATGCCCTGGATGATGCGCCCGGGAAGCGCTCCGACGTAGGTTCTCCGGTGTCCCCTGATCTCCGCTTCATCCCTTACACCCCCCAGGGACATGCGTATGAACTTGCGTCCCATGGACCGGGCGATGGAACGGCCGAGGGATGTTTTCCCGACTCCAGGCGGACCCACCAGGCAGAGGATCGGCCCTTTGAGTTCCTTCTTCAGTTTAAGGACCCCCAGATACTCCAGGATCCGTTCCTTGATCCTCTCCAGGTCGTAGTGGTCCTCATCCAGCACAGCGGAAGCGGCTTTAAGATCCAGCTTGTCCTTCGTGGACTTTTTCCAAGGGATCTCCACCATCCAATCCAGATAGGTCCTTACCGTCGAGGCCTCGGCGGAATCAGGGTGCATCTTGGACAGCCTGTCGAGCTGTTTTTCCACCTCGTCCTTAACTTCCCGCGGCATTCCGGCTTTTATGATGTTCGCCCGGATCTCCTCGATCTCCGCCTCACGATCATCCTTGTCCCCGAGCTCCTGCTGGATGGCCTTTAACTGCTGACGAAGATAATAATCCTTCTGGGTCTTGCTCATCTCCTCCTGTGCCTGGTCATGGATCTTCTGCTGCATCTCGTTGATCTTCAGTTCCTTGTCCAGGATCTCGTGCACATATTCAAGACGTTCGAAGGGATCCAGGGTTCCCAGAACCTGCTGTGCCTCTTCCAGGCCAAGTCCCAGGCTAGATCCGACCAGGTCGGCGAGGCGCCCGGGATCATCGACGTTACTGACCACCGACAGGACATCGGGCGGGACAGGTTTTCCAAGCTCCACGATCCGCATCAGCCCCTCTTTCAACGACCTGACGAGGGCTTCTACCCTCAGCGGCAGCGGCTCGGGTGTTTCCTCTTCAATGAGATCAAGGCGCACGGAAAAGAAAGGGTCGGTCTGAAGGAATTCAGTGACCCGGCCCCTTTGCAATCCCTGGACGAGGATCTTGGCTTTTCCATCGGGAGTTTTCAGCATGCGGACAATAACACTGACCGTGCCCAGCTCGTGCAGGTCCTGTGTACCCGGATCCTCCACATCTCCTGTGTGCTGAGCCGAGAGGAAGATCAGCCGATCGCTCTTAAGGGCCTCATCCAGCGAACGGATGGATTTCTCCCTGCCCACGACGAGGGGGACGATCATGTAGGGAAAGACGACAATGTCCCTGATGGGGAGAAGCGGCAGGACCTCCGGGATGCTGGTCCCTTCGGGATCGGAGTTGCGGCCGCTGGCCTCCTCCGTAACGCTTTTATGCTCGTCGCTCATCTGGTCGCCTCCGGGGACTTCGAGTTTAACCATCGATAGGAATGTCGACGATCGTCCTGCGCCTCTCGGTGACCTTGGGAAGCCTTATCCTCAGCACTCCGTCCACCAGGGCTGCCCGGATGCCCGACGCGTCCACACTTATGGGGATTTCAACATTCCGTCTGAAAACACCGAATTCCCGTTCCACGCATATATATCGGAGACACTCCCTGTCCCCCTCACCGTGTTTAAAACCCTCCACACTCAATCGGTCCCTGTCAAGCCTTATGCTCAGTTCCTTCTGCTTCATTCCCGGGACCTCCATCGCGACATGCAAAGCAGCCTCATCCTCGAAGATGTCCATAGGTGGGTGAGCTGTCTCTCCTGCCCAGACCGGGGCGGATGGCATCTTTCCGGAAACCTGGTGGACCAGTCGACTGAACCTTGTCAGGCTCCAGCCGGTATCCCAGATGAAATCTCTCCTTTTTTTCATCAGATAAGACAGCTCCTTACAGGGGAAACCTCGAAAAAATGCATCGCTGTCACTTCTTGCTGCGGGCCAGTGTCTGGGCCATGAACTCGAGCAAACGGGGTGCAATCTCTCCATCCTTGAGGGCATAGTGGATGTTGGCCTTGATCAGCCCCAGTCTGTCACCTGCATCATGCCTCAGACCCTCGAAGACCGCTCCATATACGGTGTCCGCACCGGCCAGGGTGTTCAAGGCATCCGTAAGCTGGATTTCACCTCCAACACCCCTTTCCTGGGACTCCAGATGGTCGAAGACACCGGGAACAAGAACATATCTGCCGATGACGGCCAGGTTGGAAGGTGCTGTACCCGGCGGTGGTTTTTCCACAAAACTTTCCACGTGATAAACGCCGGGATCGGTCTTCCGTCCCTTGATGATCCCGTACATGTGGGTCTGATCTTCAGGCACCTCCTGCAAGGCGACTACCGATTTCCCTGTCCTTGAAAAAAGAGCGAGGACCTGGGCCAGGCAGGGGGTGACAGCATCGATGAGATCATCGGGGAGGATCACAGCGAAGGGTTCGGCACCCACGAAATCCCTGGCACACAGGACCGCATGCCCGAGGCCAAGGGGCTCCTTCTGCCTGACAGAGGCCACCTGGATCATTCGGGATATCTCATGGATTCTCCGGAGCATTCCCTTGTCACCCCTCGTTTCGAGCAGCTGCTCCAGGCCGGGATCGATATCAAAATAATCTTCGATGGCAGACTTGCCCCTGGATGTGATCATCAGGACATCATTTATCCCCGAAGCGACAGCCTCGCTAATAACCTCGTGGATAAGGGGGCGATCGACAAGGGGGAAAAGTTCCTTGGGCGTAACCTTGGTTGCAGGCAGAAATCTGGTTCCGAGGCCAGCGGCCGGTATGACGACTTTACGTACCTTCAAAGAGACTCCTTTCATCGTAAAATTTATCCGTAAAATATAACAGAAATGTGCCTGTTATTAAAAGCAGTTATCAGTGATTCGCCAGCAACGGCCGGTGACCAGGGATCCGTGGATGGTCAATGGTGAATGGTGGACTGCCAATACAAGCTGTAACCGGCTTACTGCTTCTGCTTGACAAATGAGGGGGCTTTGAAAATAATAGGCCCTCATTTTGCCGAAGTGGTGGAACTGGTAGACACGCC
>Ga0209536_100014684_pt1 | contig 11225 bp, 8 predicted proteins | sample DeeMarSeWOR28_12_FD_187461 | JGI IMG/M metagenome (GOLD analysis project Ga0209536, IMG submission 187461) | Marine sediment microbial communities from White Oak River estuary, North Carolina - WOR-2-8_12 (SPAdes) (version 2) | ecosystem: Environmental > Aquatic > Marine > Intertidal zone >... | reverse complement strand
CCGGTTTGTACATGGGGACCCTTACCATGGCTGAGCGATTGCGCCTCGCCCAAGAGATATAGACCGGTGCCTCGTAACCGGGGACCAATCGCTTGTATGAGTTGACCCACTGGTTGGTGATCGCCGTTATCTCTCGGGCGTGGCTCAAGATCCCTGCGATGTATGATTTCGCCATATCGGAGAGATGGTACTGATCACCGGGGTCATAAAAGGCGTTGATATCCCCTCTGAAAAGGGATTGATGCGTGTGCATGCCACTCCCGTTCTCCCCAAAGATGGGCTTCGGCATGAAAGTCGCATAATATCCATGTTTGCGAGCTATTTCTTTGACTGCCACCCGATAGGTCATAGTATTGTCCGCCATCTTTAGCCCTTCATCATAACGCAAATCAATCTCGTGCTGGCTGGGGGCCACTTCATGGTGGCTGTATTCCACCTGTATGCCCATTTCTTGAAGCGTGAAAATGGTGTCTCTCCGCAGGTCGCTTGCAAGGTCTAGAGGTCGAGTGTCAAAATACCCACCCTTATCGATGGTCTCCGGCTTCTCATTGTCTGCAAAGTAGAAGAACTCCAGTTCAGGGCCCAAATAGAGTTTATAACCCTTGTCAGCGGCCCTCTGTAACACACGCTTTAGAACATACCGGGGATCCCCCTCATAATGGGATCCATCTGGCTGCAGAATATCGCAGAACATGCGGGCCACTGGCCGCTCCTTTGGCCGCCAAGGAAGGAATCCGAAGGTTGAAGGATCGGGCATGGCAATCATGTCGCTCTCCTCGATCCGGGCGAATCCCTCAATGGATGAGCCATCGAAACCCATCCCTTCTGTCAATGCACCCTCCAGTTCCGAGGGTGCAATGGCAAAACCCTTTAGAATTCCCAAGATATCCGTAAACCAGATCTGGATAAAACTTACATTTCTTTCTTTGACAATCTTCATCACATCTCTTTTGCTTCTGATTGGCATGAATCTCCTCCTCTCACCCCCACGCATTAACCTGAGAGTTCCCCAGTGCCCTTGCCTTTGGTTTGCAGGATTTCGGGAATGTCCAGGCCAGTGGCATTTTTTATCTGCTCGAATATAGAAACAATAGAACCGGTTACTCCATGGACATACGCTGGCACGCCGTTTCCATTGCCGCTATCCACTACGGTCACCTTATCAATGGATAGATTCTCAGCGACCACACGGGTTATCTTGTCTAATATGTCGGGAAGCTGTTGGATCAGGAAGAGCTCTCTCGTATCTTCCTTCTCCCACTCTTGCCGCATCGATCTCACGGCCTCTGCCATGGCCTTGCCGTCCTCAATGATGTTGGCTGCTTTACCCATGGCCTTCAATTCCATGGCGTCTTTTTCCGCTCGAGCAGGGACCACCACATCTGCCTCATATTTGTGTTTGTTCATCTCCACCCGTTGCTCTTCCAGTTTCTGCTCTTCTTCTATCCGGGCAATTTCACCGGCCACATTGGCTCTGGCTTCAAACCTGTGCGCTTCCGCGGCCAAATCAGCCCGTCTTACGCGAAGCTTGTTTTCTGCCTCCACGATGGTGACATCCGCCTCGTGCTCTGCCACTCTTCCTTTTTTCTTCGCTTCTGCAGCCACGAGCATCGCCTCAGCCTCCGCGTTGGCTTCAACAATCTTGGCATCCCTTCTGACCTCGGCGTTCTTTTTCCTTCCGATTGCCTCCAAGTACCCTTCGTTGTCAGAGATATGTTTAATCTTGAAGGTATCAAGCACCAGGCCAAGATTCTTAAGGTCGCTTCTTGCCTGTTGCGCCACTTTCTCCGCAAACTCGAGCCTGTTATTATTCGCTTCCTCAGGGGTTAAAGTGGCGAGCACTCCTCGTAAACTACCCTCCAGGTTTTCCCTGGCGATCTGCGAGATGTCCGTAATGTTCCTTCCCAAGAACCTCTCCAGTGCATTGGATAGGCCTTCCTCCTCGCTGCCTGCTATCTTCACATTGGCCATTGCTTGAAGGTTTATGGGAATGATTCCGCTGGTAAGTGCTCCTAAAAGCTCTAGGTCTATGGGGATGGTTGTCAGGGGCAACCGGGTTACCGATTCAATAATCGGAATCTTGAGACCACGACCTCCTTTGATAACCCTGTATCCCACCACTGTTCCGTCTTTTCGTTTCCTCTTCCTGCCTGAAAAAACGAGGATCTCATTTGGATGGCAAATCCTTAGGTTCGCCTTGATAAAAGCCAAAACGATCAGTGCCGCTATGACAGCAATTCCAATCCATACACCTAACATAATCAAACCTCCTTGTTCCTCCTGGAATAATGGAATGTTGGAATAGTGAAATCCTGGAGATACAATTCCTTTAAACCATCATTCCATTTTTCCATTATTCCAATATCCCTGTTGCGAAGCGAACCACGTCGCTTCATATGGCCTTTGTCCCTCTTTCGAGGGTTCTTATCCTGATACATTGAGGGAGATCCAGCACGAAGATCTTTCCGTCTCCCAAATTTCCAGATCTTGATCCCTTGATGATCGCTTCAATCGTGGGTTCCACAAAATCATCATTCACTGCAATCTCAACTCTCACCTTTTTTAGAAGGTTCACTTCCTGCATCACACCTCTATAGGTTTCCGTGTAACCCATCTGATTGCCGCACCCCAATGCGTTACTGACCGTCATGCTGTAAATCTCATTATCAAACAGTGCCTGTTTCACATCATTCAATAGATGGGGCTGAATCATGGCTATAATGTACTTCATCGTTTGAATACCTCCGTCGAGTTGAAGACCGTTAGAGCAAGCGGTGTGCCATTTGAATCGGATTTTCTGAAATTAATGGGATATCAACTACATAGATTGAATAAAGGACCCGCATTTGTGGACTCCAAAATAATACAATTTTGTTAGAAATTTTTAATTTTTATACAAAAATGTATTTTTTGTTTTCCCTCTTTTGTCCGCCTTCTATAGGATTAGCCGATGGGCTGCACGTCCCCTCTTGGTGAATCCCCATGTGGCGCACATCCCAACTGGGTGTACGTTAATGACGAACCTGATAAACGAGAACGCTTCTCTTGACTCTAGCCACGGTAATTAAAGCTTTCGTGCTTGGCACAAACTAGAAACGCAGAAACTCAAATCTGATAAGAAAATGCAGTTGATTGTCATCCCATAATCAACTAAGATTGATAGTTTGCTTAAAAGCCTTTGATATCAATAGGCTGGAAAATTTTTGATGAGATTTTAGGACGTTTCTATGAAATGGAGAGATAGAGTTTACTGTGGGTCCTTGAGGACCGCTGATATGGGAAGAGACGTGCTTCTTATGGGTTGGGTGGACGCCATTCGAGACCATGGAAATTTGCTGTTCATTCATCTGCGGGACATCCGGGGGATTGTGCAAGTGGTTTTCGATCCCAATGTGAACAAGGAAAGCTACGAAAAGTCCACCGCGCTGAAAGAAGAGTATGTGGTGGAGGTGCGAGGAAAGGTGGGACGTAGGCAGAAGGGAACGGAAAATCCCAATCTGGAGACAGGAGATGTGGAAGTGTTCGCCACAGCGCTTGAGATACTCTCCAAAGCAAAAATCCTGCCTTTTCTGATCTCTGAAAAAGCCATGGTTTTTGGGGAAGAGATCCAGTCCAGCCCAGAAAATGTGGACGAAGAACTGAGGTTGCAGTACAGGTACCTGGATCTTCGGCGTCCCTCTGTTCAGGGTCTCTTCATCAAACGACATGAGATCATGAAATGCATTCGTGACTATTTCCACGAGCTCGGGTTCACGGAAATTGAAACCCCCTTCCTCACGAAGAGCACGCCTGAGGGCGCCAGGGATTATTTGGTCCCCAGTCGAGTCCACCAGGGTAAGTTTTATGCGCTTCCCCAGTCTCCTCAACTCTTCAAACAAATTCTCATGATGAGCGGCATGGACCGCTATTTTCAAATAGCGCGGTGTTTTCGTGATGAGGACCTAAGACCCAACAGGCAGCCGGAGTTCACACAATTGGACATGGAGGCCGCCTTCATCGATGAGGAATTTATTTATGACGTTATAGAGGCGCTAACCGTCCGGATGTTTGCCCTGGGAGGAATCCGCCTGCCAAGCCCCTTTCCGCGGATGACTTACAGGGAGGCGATGGGTCGTTATGGCACCGATTGTCCGGATACACGCTTTGACATGTCCTTCGAAGAGGTGACGGACATTTTTCAAGATACCGGCTACACGATTTTCCGTCAGGTCATTGGGCAAGGTGGCCAGATCAAGGGGTTCTGCGTGAACGGTATGGCGACCAGATTGAGCAAAAATGTCCTCCAGAATGAATACGCTCTGAAGATAGTCCCTTCATTTGGGGCAAAAGGAATGACCTGGATGAAAGTCATTGGTGGAAATCTGGAGTCCAATATTGTCCAATTTTTCTCTTCCGCCGAGCAAGAGGCAATCAGGGAACGCTTCAACGCTGAGGATGGTGATGTCATCATGATGATTGCCGATACCTCCGCGGAACTTGTGGACAAGGCCCTCTGTAGCCTACGCCTTCATGTGGCTGAAAGGCTGGGACTGATCCCCAAAGATCGTTATTGCCCAATATGGGTGACTGACTTCCCTCTCTTTGAACTCAAGGAAGGAAAATTAAGCGCCCAGCATCATCCCTTCACCATGCCTGATCGGACCGATTTCGATCCCAGAAACGAGGAGCAATTGCTCGGGCTGAATTCCAGGGCCTATGACCTGGTCATAAATGGAGAGGAACTGGGCGGGGGGAGTATCCGTATTCATGAGATGGAAGTCCAAGATAAGATCTTCAAGGCCTTAGGGTTGAGCTCCAGGGAGGTGGAGACCAAGTTCGGGTTCTTTCTAAGGGCCTTGGAATACGGTGCTCCACCTCACGGCGGCCTCGCACTTGGCCTTGACAGGGTCATTGCGATGATCTTGAAAACAGCATCCATCAGAGATGTGATCGCCTTCCCGAAGAATCGGAGTGCCCTGTGTCCACTGACCCTGGCACCTTCTCCTGTGGACAGATCACAGCTCAGGGAGTTGGGTTTGGGCTCTGCCGGTATTCCGGGAAGGCCCCTAATAGGACTGAGAAGGGCGGCACAGGAAGATGCAGTTGGGCGGCCTCTCCCGGAGGTAGAAAGAATTTCTAGAGGCGAGGTGAAGCATGTGGCAAAGCTTGCTCGCTTGAAAATTACCGATCCGGAGGCAGACGCCTATCAGAAGGAGTTAAATGCTGTGTTGGAACACTTTGAGGCGTTGCAAGAGTTAGATACGGAAAATGTGGAGCCCATGAGCCACGTCTTGGAAATGAAAAACGTATGGCGAGAGGACGAACCGAGAAAATCAAGTAAAGCGGAATCCCTGATGGCCAATGCACCAGAGGAGGAATCCGGCTACTTTAAAGTCCCAAAGATCTTGGAAGGCTAGAACATGCAGTTGTGCGATCGTAGTGCCACAGAATTGGCAAGAATGCTTCGGAAGGGCGAGGTGAGCTCTCGCGAGATCACGGAGTCTGTGCTGAAAAGGATAGATGAGAAAGAGGACTCTATTAATGCCTTTATTACGGTAACCCCTGAAATAGCCCGGAAACAGGCCGATCTGGCGGACAGGAGATTTCGAGAGAATAAGAGGGTTTCTCCTTTGAACGGGATACCCATTGCCATCAAAGACAATATGTGTACGCAAGGCATACCAACGACTTGTGGATCAAAGATTTTGGAAAACTACATCCCTCCTTATGATGCGACCGCAGCCACAAAGGTCCTGCAAACTGGCGCTGTGCTCATCGGAAAGACCAATATGGATGAATTCGCCATGGGCTCCTCCTGTGAAAACAGCGCCTTTGGACCTACTCACAACCCCGTGAATCTGGAACGCGTAGCAGGGGGTAGCAGCGGTGGGTCTGCGGCCGCAATTGCCTCAGGGGAAACGGTCCTCGCCATGGGATCGGATACCGGGGGCTCTATCCGTCTGCCAGCCGCTTACTGTGGTGTTGCGGGGATAAAACCCACTTACGGGAGAGTCTCTCGGTACGGTTTGATTTCCTATGCATCATCATTAGATCAAATAGGGGCCCTTGGTCGCACCGTGGAAGATTGTGGTTTGCTTCTGAACGTCATCTGCGGACATGACAAAATGGATACCACTTCTGCTGATATCAAAAGGCCAGACTTTCTCCATTCCCTGAGGCAAGGCGTGGAGGGGTTAAAGATAGGTCTTCCAAAGGAGTACTTTGTTGAAGGTCTGGATCCCCATGTCAAAGATCAGGTGATGCGGGCTGTGGCGCTGTTCAATGAAAAGGGGGCCGAGATCATTGATATATCCCTGCCCCACGCCCCTTACGCAATCAGTGCCTATTATCTCATCGCGACAGCTGAAGCGAGCAGCAACCTGGCCAGGTATGACGGCGTCAAGTACGGTTTCAGATTCAGTGATGAGATCCCTGGCCTGCTGAACATGTATCAGGAGACGAGGAGTGAGGGATTTGGCAAGGAAGTGAAGAGGAGGATCATGCTGGGGACGTACGTCCTCTCTGCCGGTTATTATGACGCCTACTATTTAAAGGCGCAGGAGGCAAGGGCCCTCATCAAACAGGATTTTGATGAGGCCTTCAGGCGGGTGGACTGCATGATCACGCCTGTCTCACCCTGTCTGCCTTTTAGGCTGGGGGAAAAGATGGCGGATCCCCTTCAAATGTATCTTGTGGACATCTACACGGTTTCTTTGAACCTGTCCGGACTGCCCGGAATGAGCATAAACTGTGGAATGGTGGATGGGTTGCCCGTTGGTCTGCAGATCATTGGAAGACCATTTGACGAGGAGATGGTGCTCAGGGTTGGATATGCCTGTGAAAAGATGGCGGGGCATGGATAAATGGATTACGAAATTATCATTGGGTTTGAAACCCATGTGGAGTTGAAGACAAAGACAAAGCTGTTTTGCGGCTGCGCCGTGGAGGATGGAGCACCTCCAAACACGCATATCTGCCCTGTCTGTACTGGGCAGCCCGGGGCACTCCCCGTCCTAAACAAAAGGGCCGTTGAACATACCATCCGTGCCGGCGTAGCCATGAATTGCACGATTAATAGACGGTCTCGATTCGCCCGTAAGAACTATTTCTACCCCGATCTTCCCAAAGGATATCAAATCTCCCAATATGAGCGGCCCTTTTGCGAGAACGGATACCTGGAAATTCAAAATGATGAGGGTCGTCCTTATGCTGTAGGAATCAAGCGAATTCATCTCGAAGAGGACGCAGGAAAGTTGGTGCATTCAGCCAGTTCCTTTGAGGCATCGGATTACAGCCTTGTGGATTACAATAGATCCAGTGTGCCGCTCCTCGAGATTGTCACCGATCATGAGCGTAACCCTTTGCGCTCGGTGAACGAGGCTCGAACCTACCTGGAAAAACTCAGGCAGACCTTGATTTATATAGGGATAAGTGACTGCTCTATAGAGAAGGGGCAGTTTCGTTGTGATGTGAATATATCCATTCGTCCGGAGGGGGCCCTGGATTACGGCAATCGCGCCGAGATAAAAAATATGGCCTCTTTCAAATTCATCATGGAAGCCCTGGAATATGAGGTCAAAAGGCAATTGAAAATTCTTCACTCCGGTAAAGAGCCCTCCCAGGAAACCAGGCTTTTCCATGAGGGGAAAAAAATAACCGTATCCATGCGGAGCAAAGAAGACGCTCCAGATTATAGATATTTCCCAGACCCTGATCTGGTGGAATTCGAGATTGACCAAGAATTTGTTGAACAGATCCAAGAGGGAATGCCAGAACTGCCTGATCAAAAGGTGAATCGCATCATTAAAGATTATCGAATATCCAGGAAAGACGCCCTTATCTTGACAAAGGACAGAGACGTGTCGGAATTTTTTGAGCGTTGCGCCGCCTTTTGTGATGACAGGGTCAGGCTGAGCAGTTGGATGATCAAGGATCTTTTTAAGCTCCTCAATGAGGCCGCCGTCACCATAGAGAACTGTCCTGTACCTCCAAAAGAGTTTTCCACCCTTATCACTCTAATCTCAAAAGGTGATATCACAGACCAAATCGCTAGAACGGTCCTGGGGATTATGTTTGAAACGGGAGAGGATCCTGAGTCCATCATAACTAGAAGAGGCTTAAAGCCTATTCAGGATGAAGAACGACTGGAGAGAGTCCTGAATGAGGTGATGTCAGAAAATCCTGAAGCCGTGAAGAAAATAAAAGAGGGAATGACCAATCCGATAGATTTTCTGATCGGGCAGGTGATGAAGAAGACCGAGGGCAAAGCAAACCCCAAGAAGGTGAAGGATCTAATCCACAAGAAATTATCACCTCCCAAACAATCCTGAATTTTCCAAGGCCCTTACAGTAGCAGTGCTACCGGCCACATCGAGAGTCTAGTCCTTGTTTAACAGATTAAATCACCCCACATGGACGTAGTGCCATATGGGGTTTGCATTCAATGAGCACTAATTACAACACGGGCAGATACTTGTCGATTTCGAATTGGCTCACATGGGTCCTGTAATTATCCCACTCAATCTTTTTGTTTTCAATAAACTTGTTGAAAATATGATCCCCCAGCACTTCTCTGACCAATTCACTCTTCTCTGTTTCCAATGTAGCGGCATAAAGGTTGCCCGGTAAATCCGTGATGCCATGTGCCCTTCTTTCAGCAGGGTTCATCTCAAAGATGTCCTCCTCAATGGGATCCGGCAGTTCCAGCTTCTTCTCTATGCCATCTAAACCAGCACCCAGCATGACAGCAAAGGCGAGATAGGGGTTGCATGCAGGATCGGGAGAACGAAACTCGATCCTGGTGGCCTTCTCCTTTCCCGGTTTGTACATGGGAACCCTGATCATGGTTGACCTGTTTCTTCTGGCCCATGACACGTAGACCGGGGCCTCATAACCCGGGACCAACCTCTTATAAGAATTTACCCACTGATTGGTTACTGCGGTAATCTCTGGGGCGTGATATATCAATCCGGCGATGTAGTGTTTGGCCATGTCTGAAAGATTGTATTTGTCCTTAGTCTCATAAAAGGCATTCTGATCTCCCTTGAAAAGGGACTGATGGGTATGCATGCCGCTCCCGTTCTGCCCAAAGATGGGTTTGGGCATGAACGTGGCATACACACCATGCTTACGGGCTATCTCCTTGACCACCACCCGGTATGTCTGGGTCTTGTCAGCCATCCTGAGACCTTCATCGTACCTTAGATCTATCTCGTGTTGGCTGGGGGCAACCTCATGATGGCTATACTCCACATCGATCCCCATGGATTGTAGGGCAAAGATGGTATCCCTTCTCAGGTCGCTCCCCAGATCAAGGGGACGGGAATCAAAATAGCCTCCCTCATCTATAATCTCCGTGCACTTATGATCCTTAAAGTAGAAATACTCCAGTTCAGGTCCAATATAGTAGGTATACCCTTGCTCGGCAACTTTGCTCAACAGCCTCTTAAAAACATATCGAGGATCGCCTTCATACGGTGTACCGTCAGGATTCAAAATATCACAAAACATGCGGGCCACAGGACGATCACCCACCCTCCACGGCACCAACTGAAACGTGGTGGGGTCTGGTTTGGCGATCATATCGCTTTCTTGAATCCGGGCGAACCCCTCGATGGAAGATCCGTCAAAACCCATCCCTTCGGTCATGCCCTCATCTAACTCGGAGGGTGTAATGGCAAAACTCTTGAGCACCCCCAAGACATCAGTGAACCAGAACTGGATAAAACTGATATCTCTATCCTTTACCACCTCTCTCACATCATCCACTGTCTTGCAGTCTAACATTTCACTCCTCCTTCTATCTTAACAAATTCCTATACATGAAATGGCCGTCTACCAATCTCTACACCCTTTTATCCGAAGCCTAAAAGGAACCATATTTGTCATGCTGAAGCAATCACAGTGCCATAACGCATGCCAGGTTGTTCTCCCTTTATATTCATAGGCTTAGAGGCCTGTAGGCCAGAACCGGGCCCAGATCCTTTTGTTACAATTTTGTAGTTTTTCAAGAATTTGCCCAACATAATTGTATAGATGAATTATCACCCCCGGTCAACGACCATTTGGATGACATGGGGACGTGAAATCTCAGGAATTTGATCATTCAGTGTTTACTTAATTTCTGCATATTGTACTTTAAGTTGAAATAATTTGTTGAAATGGTTTAAAATAATTAGTTCTTAAACCATCTATATCCTCTTAACCGCTTAACCATCACATGAGGCTAAAAGAACTTACCATAATCCAGTATCAGAACGTGAGTAAGAACCCGGATGTCTACAGGCTCTGGCTCTCCACCAATTCCTTTCAAAAACAGATAGAATATCTGACTGGAAATAACTTTCAACTCCTTGCCATGGATGATGCGATTCTATACATGAAGAGGAAAAAGAGCGTGGAAAATGGGCGCCCCATTGCTATCACCTTTGATAATGGATACCAGGAGTTCTATGAAAACGTATTTCCCATCCTCATCCAAAAGCAATACCCCGCCACCATACTGATTTCTCCTTCGAAAGTGGGAACATCTACCACTATGGGGACCACAAAGGTGGATTATCTGTCCTGGGGTACCCTGAAAGAACTCAGAAGAAATGGTATAATCATAGGGGCCTATGAAGATGCCGCCTGGAATATCAATGATATTCCAGGAGATGTGGTGAGGGCGCATATCGTTGAGTACAAGAAAATTTTGGAAGACAGGCTGGGAGAGCAGATCCACTACTTTGGCGTAAAAGAAGGGGTTCCTGAGCCCGCGATTCGTGATCTCCTTGTATCTGAAGGATACGATGCCTTTCTCACAGAGTGTCCCACCCACAGGAAGCCAGACCTTTACGCCATAGGAAGGATACAGGTTGATGATGACGACTTCAACATCTTCCTCACCAAAGTATCCAGAACCTATCTTTTCTTTAAAGACAAGAAGAGTTGGAAATATATCCGGGAATATAGCTTGGACAAGTTAGCCCACAAAATCTCCGAGACGTACGACAGCCTGAGAGGGAGAGGACCACATTAGAATGTTTGGGGGCAAAAACTAATTTGAGAACTCCGTCTTCTCGATACTATATACTGGATGCTCAATGCTGGATAATGAGGAAAGCAAAGACTTTCGTTACATGTAATTGTATTCATCCAGAATCCAGGATCCAATATCCAGAATCGAGGGGCCTCAAGCCCATAGGGCTCTAGGCGACGCTTTGTGACATCATGATTAGGATTCTTCACATACACACCCTGCCCAT
>Ga0209536_100014683_pt1 | contig 11225 bp, 12 predicted proteins | sample DeeMarSeWOR28_12_FD_187461 | JGI IMG/M metagenome (GOLD analysis project Ga0209536, IMG submission 187461) | Marine sediment microbial communities from White Oak River estuary, North Carolina - WOR-2-8_12 (SPAdes) (version 2) | ecosystem: Environmental > Aquatic > Marine > Intertidal zone >... | reverse complement strand
CAAACTGTAAGATTAGAGCCACCTCTCCTAGATTCCCTGAGACCTGAGAGGATTGCCCCGAGCCCTCTTTTTCAGAAGGCTCTCCAGCATTCCAGGTCTCCATCACTTTCCTTACATTCGGGAGTTCTTGCAGCAGAGGCAGTATTTCAACAGGTTTCTCCAGAGACAGAGTTACCTCAATTCTCTCTTTATCACGTTCTGATTCCCCCTGAATCCGCACTCCCGGTATCTGGGATATTCGGTCCTGAAACTGCTGCATCCAGGTTGCCTTAACACCACGGGGTATTATTACCTTCACACTACCACGATAGGGGCCGTCAGCAGCTTCGACCAACTCTCTGTCCCTCAATTCCTGAAGTTCGGTATTGCTGGACTCCTCACCTTCAGCGTCTTTCTCCAATCCAGAGCTCTTGCTACTTGCCGAGCTTCCATAGAGACCAATCAGGTCGGGAACCGCCTTTTCCAGCTCGTTTTCTTTCGCCACTTCATCACCAGACTGCCCGATATCCACTTTCAATCGGGCAAGGTGTGACTTGGCTGTCTCTTCGATGTCATCACGTATCCGCGTCAGGTTATGGGATACCGTTTCTCTGGCCTGTCCCAGAGCCTCTTTGACAGCTTCAAGAAGAGTAGTATGAGTGCTATTGACAAAGCCAGCACAGCTCTCTCTCGCCAGGTTAATTATGGCCGTAGCCTGCCGTTTCGCCTCTTCAGTCGCCTGAGTCTTCGTCTGCTGGGCTTCCGTCTCTGCCTGTTTCTTGGCATACTCCGCCAGACGTCTGGCCTGTGCTATCGATTCCTCAATCGTCCTTGTTGCCTTCTGCAAAGCAGAAAACTGCTCCAGCCGCTGGAAGACATCATCACTCGAGCCCGCGGTTGTCTGCAGGAATGCGACAACCTCCTTCGGGTCAAGACCCTTTTCGACAACACTGAATTCTTTTCCAATCAATTCCACTCAACTACACTCCGTCGATTCTGTCGAGTTCAAATTAACATCCGAATAAAAGTTGCTCCTTGAATCCACATACTTATGTACGTATTCTAATTCTAAGCTTAAGCCCTCAGGATGTGAATAGTACTTTGGATTCCGAACCGATATTCAAAGGTACTGACATGAACCTGCTATCGAACCTCACAGTAGAACAGGAATATTGTAAGAATCCATATCAAGTTCTACTGTGATAGCAGTCTGCTTTTGCTTCTTCGGCACCTTCTGTAGCAAGTTGAATCGTGACTTGCCTGAAGAATCTTCCTTGGCCCCGTCGTCCACTACCCTGCTGACCTTTGGCATTTCGCGCAACATCGGGAGCAGCTCCACTGGTTCCTCAAGCGACAGTGTCACTGCGGTTGTTTTATCATTCATACCCGATTCTGCCCGGATATGCACACCCGGCAGTTCGTGTGCGCGCTGTCGTAATTCTTGCATCCATGCCTCGTCGGCACCGGCCGGAATTTCCACCACTACCTCTCCGCTATATTGGTGGCTATTCTCATTATCCGGTTCATCATCAGTTACTTCCGTATCAGGCGACTCGTCTTTACTCTCGGTATCCCTGTCGGGCGACTGACTTGTAGGCTGAGGTTCCGACTCACTCTCTGCACCGTTCCGACTATCATGCAAGCTTGTTAAACTGCTCTCCAGATCCATCAAACTACGCTGCAGGTCGGCTAAGTCAAGGGCGGAGTCATCGTCTGATTCCCCCTCCTCTTCGTCATCGGTATTAGTATCGTCACTAGAGTCAGTCGATGAGACCGATGGTTCCGCATCGACCTGTTCATTCACCACGTCCGCGGGGCTCTTTTGCGAGGCGCTTGCTTTCGGGACATTCACATCCAGGTCTTTCAGATTGTTAGAGATGGTTTCCCTCGCCTGTTCGAAAGCCTTATCAATACTGGTCGATAGAACGGAACGGACGTCATCAATCAAAGCAGTGCAGCTCTTCCTCGCTCCATCAATCATCACCCGGGCCTGCTCCCTTGCCTCCCTGATTGTCCTGTCTTTCTCTTGCCGGGCTTCTTCCAGTGCCTGTTTTTTTGCATTTTCTGCCAGACGTTTCGCCTGTGCTATCGATTCCTCCATCGTCTTTGCGACCGTCTGTAGTGCCGAAAACTGCTCCAATCGCTGGAAGGCATCATCACTCGAGCCCGTAGCTGTCTTCAGAAACTCTATGACCTCCTCCGGGTCAAGGCCATTATTGACAACGCGGAACTCTTTGCCCATTATTTCCATCTTTCCCAAAACCTCCTTTAATGCCTCTTGATTTTAATATTTACAATAGAGTGGACCTTTGCCCACGGGAAAAGTCCCATATCAACCACTTAACCCCTGCCAGACTGCTACGCCGAGAAACACAGCCGCAGCAACCAGAGTGACGAGAGAGATGATGAACTGTTTCCTTGCAATGGAAGCGTCCTTCCTGAACCTCTCCTCTAGCTTGGAGACCCACCTCTCCATATGAGTGACCCGGAGAGCCAGGTGTTCCAGAACAGGTATATCACTGGCCTCGATATCTGCCCTGGAGGATGATTCCAGCATTCCATTGTAGTTATTCATGCGGGAAGAGACATTGCTGAGCTCGTTCCCCATTGCATTCACCTGATTTCTCAGGGCTTCAAGGTCCGAGGAGTATGTCTTTGCCTGATTTTCTTGCCAACGCTTGACCTGCTCGGCGAGAATTTCCACACCATGAACAAGCTCTTTGACCTTGTCAGCCGAGGACGTCTCGCTTGTGGCAGTATTCGCAGCCCCCATGCCACTCTCCATCTTTAGTTTCACAGGATAATACTAACAACTAAGATTTTAGACACACCGTATCAGGTTTGAAAGACCCAGAGGGCCCAATATGTGAGCCAAAAGGACCACCTTGATAACAGGGCCCTCAAGTCCTGCTATGTAGCTCCAATCAAATTCTACTGTTAAACGGAGGATCAGTACCCTGTCTGTCAGATATCTGCTAAATAAAAAGGGCAGTGTTCAAACACTGCCCTTTTACAAGACTGATTTTATTGATACCTAGTTGTTCTGGCCGTTACCGTTACCGCTACCGTTGCCGTTTTCGTTGCCCGCCGTACCGTTACCATTTTCATTACCCTGGGCCTGTCGCCACTCTTGAAGCCGGTTCTGCCAGGTCGCAATCCGTCCCTGCAGTTCTCCCTGCTGTACCTGACGCCATTGCTGTAACCGAGCCCGCCAGGCTTCTATCTGTCCCTGCTGTTCTTCCGGCAGAGATTCAAACCACTCCTGCAATTCGACTCTTCGAGCTTCTAACCGCTGCCTCAACTGTTCCCTGCGACCCTCCAGCCATTCCTCCTGGTCTGAGTTATGAGCTTCGAGCCGCTGTCTCAGCTGTTCTCTTCTTGCTTCAAATTGCTCTTGCAACTCAGCCCTCCGGGCCTGAACCCGTTCCTGCATTTGAGCCCGGTAAGCTTCAACCTGCTCCTGCATGGCTTCCCTGGCCTGGGCAATAGCATCCTCCAGAGCCGTCAGAGCATCTTCAGCTGTATCATATATACCATATGAATCGTGAAGGATTCCGGCTAAGATAATCTTGAATTGCTCGGCATTACGGTCCTCGGGGTCAAGTTCCTGCATTTGCTCCCGGGCTTCACAGAAGGCATCCTGTAATTGCTCCGTAGTGAGACCCAGAAGGCCGGCGACTGTTTCCACAAAGGTTGTTCTGGGCGTGTCCTCAGCCCCCTCATCGGCAAATGCTATTCCAGCAAAACTCCCGAATAGCATTACAGCAACAATCAGTGGAATGACGATAAATCTTTTCTTGCTCCACATTGAAGTTAGCTCCTTTCTTTTTTGTCACCTATTATCTATAACGGATGAAAGTCCAAAAGGTTAGTATGGTCTGGATTTTCACTTCCGTTATGTGTGGTACTTTCTACTCGGACGTGTCGGTAACCTCGGCCAGGATTTCCGCAGCAAGCCACATTTCCGTGGTTGCCTGATTCACCATGTCAATATCCTGCTCATCTATACCATCTGCCAGCATATCCATGGCGCTGTCCAGGCCGGCTATGGCCTCAAGGTTTACCAGATGAATATCCTCCATCGATTCGGGAGCTGTTATTTGACAGGCCTCATCGCATAGGGTGGTGATATCTTCCATCGCTAGGTCTATTGTGGTAATCCAGTCAGGGTCACCTATTTCAGGGTTTACCAGCATCTGGTCCAGTCCGTTGACTATTGCGATGAGCTCGACCGCAATGGCTGCAATCTCAATCCTGTATTCGTCCTCAGTGAGAGGTTGCGTAACGTCGTCTGAACCATTCTGTTCTTCGGCAGCATCCTGACCACAGGATACCGTCCCAAAACATACAAGGGATATTACCAGCCAAATAGCCATTATCGATAATACTTTAGATTTCATTCTGCCTCCTCAAATTTGCTATTTGTTATTAATAAACCAGGTCGCCTGCCGCACTACCCTGTATATTTATAACGCTAGAAGTGTAATTTTGTTAGGTTGCTCCAATCACATAAACTGAAAAGGGCGCGAGGAGACGAGTCATTAACTAAAGATAGATAATGCTCACGACTTCTTGCCTGTTCCTGGTCTTATTCTATCATTTACGGGTACGTACGTTTAATCCCGCATCAGTACTGTGGTAGCCAGTACTTATGTATTGTGCCGCTTGAGAAATCCTGAAGCGCTTAATGCCTGGTGATGTAATTGCTTGCAGGCGGAAATTTCACTTCAAGACCGGTGCTGATTGCCAAGTCTGGTAAGCAGAATAGTAACAGTAACAGATTATGCGCATGGTACAAAGGATGACTTTGTACTGGTATCGTTCTATATTGGTTGGTACTTACTTGCCTCACCCCTTACCCCTCTCCAACCAGAGCCATTTAGATGAATTGAGAAGCTGATATGGTTGGAGAGGGGAGTTAAAAAAGAGAGGGGGCAGAGCCCCCTCTCTAAAACACTCTCCCCCTCTCACGCAGCACCTTATTTTGCTATGTAATATTGGAATGCGCGAAAGGGGTTCTCCCTGAAGGGGATTAAGGGGGTGAGTATAAATATAAACCAAAACAGAACGGTATCTTCGCACCCTGTATATTGGATATATCTGTGATTTATACTATAATGTTTAGGGTCTTCATTTGTTGAATGAAGACAATTATTATTTATGCACCCTAGGTGCATACCGGCTCTGGGTAACATATTGCTGAGACGAAAGAAATTCCTCATCGGTGGTATCGCAGTAATTGCTGCAATTGCCTGTCTTTCTTACGTGGGATTGTCCGGTTCGACAACGTATTACTATACCGTTAGCGAGTTCATTGAGCAGGGGAGTTCAGTTATTGACCAGAATGTTCGGGTCCAGGGTCAGGTATTGGCTGGCTCGGTAGAACAGGAAGACGTCGGCCGTATTCTCAGGTTCACTATTATCAGTGACGATGGAAATGACACGCTTCCTGTAGTGTACGAGGGCGTGGTGCCTGATGCCTTCACCGAAGATAACGATGTAGTTGTCGAGGGCCATCTTGACTCGGCCGGTATCTTCCAGGCACACACATTGCAGACTAAGTGCCCCTCCAGATATGTCCCGGAAGAATCAGGTGAAAGTTAAGGTATAGCCTATGGCAGACGTCGGATACGTTACCCTGGTACTGGCCCTGATAACCTCAATATACTCGGCCTTGACATACTTCTTCGGGCAACGGCAAGACCGTACCACCTTTGTAGAAAGTGCCCGTAACAGCCTGATTACCACATCCGGGTTAGTCTCCCTGTCCGTCATTATCCTGTTACACGCCCTAATAAAACATAATTTCCAGATAGAATACATCGCTGCCTATACCAGCCGTGAAATGTCCTTGCCTTATCTCATCAGTGCACTGTGGGCGGGGAACGATGGCTCTTTGCTGTTCTGGGCATGGCTCCTGTCTCTGATGGGCCTGGTCGTCGTTCTGCAAAGGCGTAACCGTGGTACAGCGCTTGTGCCTTACGCATCAGCTATCATTATGCTAACCGAAGCCTTCTTCCTGATTGTGCTTATTTTTGTATCAAATCCGTTTACTGAGCTGTCTTACCTTCCCGCCGACGGCATGGGGCTAAATCCCATGCTGGAAAATGTTGGGATGATTTTTCATCCCCCACTCCTGCTAGCCGGATATGCTGGGCTCACCGTACCATTTGCTTTTGCTGTCGGCGCTCTGTTAGCCAGGAAGCTCGACGAAGAATGGCTGTTAACTATCCGACGCTGGATACTCCTCACCTGGCTCTTTCTTGGAGTGGGTAATCTCATCGGTGCCTGGTGGGCATACGTTGAACTAGGCTGGGGAGGCTACTGGGCATGGGACCCGGTAGAGAATGCCGGACTGATGCCCTGGCTAATAGCCACCGCATTCCTTCATTCCGCCGTTATGCAACGACGGAGACACACATTCAAGGTCTGGAGCATGGTCCTGGTCATTCTCAGCTTCACACTGGCTATTTTTGGTACCTTTCTGACCCGGAGCGGTATCATCTCCTCAGTCCACACCTACAGCGAGTCTCACCTGGGCCCCTTTTTCCTGATATTTCTGGGCATTACCCTTTTCGGTTCACTGGGTCTGCTGCTCTACCGCAGAAAATGGCTGAAAAGTGATGCGGAGTCTGAAGCTATAGTCTCCCGGGATAGCACTTTCATGCTGACCAATCTGCTGTTCGTAGGCGCCACTGCAGTCATTCTCATAGGTACTATATATCCACTGATATCGGAGACATTTAGCGGGGCCAAGACCGAATTGGGAGTATCCTTCTTCAATCAGGTGGCCAATCCCATTTTTATAGCTATTATAGTGCTTGCCGGTATCTGTACCCTGATTGGCTGGCAGCGGCCTTCCAATAAAGAAATGATTCGGAAATTTTTGTGGCCTGTGGGGGTAGCAGTAGTAAGCTGCGTGATTCTCTGGGTTGTGGGCATGGGACACTGGACAGCCATAGTCATCTTTTCTCTATCCTCTTTCATAATTGTGGCTATAGTATTCCAGTGGGTCAAAGAGGCAATAACACGGCATCGAACCAGCGGCAGCGGCATTGCCTCATCCTTTTTCGGACTGGTCGGCGCGAACCGTCCCCGCTACGGTGCTTATCTGGTCCATATTGCCATTGTCATTATCGCCATCGGCATTACCGGTTCGTCCTCATTCGACGTTCAGACAGAAGCCACACTGGAACCCGGTGAATCGGCTACTATCAAGCAATATACCCTCACCTATGAAAATATGGAGATTGACCACGTCGGTGATACTAAAGCCGTCTTACGAACCACCCTTACTGTCTACCATTCGGGAAAGCCGGTCGGCGAACTGGCTCCGGAGAAATGGTTTTACATGAACTTCGAACAACCGGTAACAGAGGTGGCTATCCGCAGTACTCTTGTTGAAGACCTCTATGTTATCCTCATGGGTTGGGATGAGACCGGTGCCGTTGCCTACACATTTATGGTAAACCCCCTGGTAAGCTGGATATGGATTGGGGGCTTTCTCTTCCTCATCGGGGGTCTTGTTGTTTTCTGGCCTGATAGGAGGCGCTCCCGATGAGTATTGTAGTTTCTATCTTATTGGCTCTGGTAGCATTCTTTGTTATCGCTTATCCGTTCTTTAAAAAACCCGAGGCACCGAGCCAACGGAAAAAGAGTGCGAGGGATGCCGGACTCTGTCCCAAATGCGGGGCAAAACGGCGTAAGGGCGACACCTTCTGTCCCCGCTGTGGAGCCAGTCTTGACGAAACGGCAGAGAATGATGAATGAGAGCATTCCGCTTTCCTCCGCTTTAGAAGTCTGGGAACTGACCAAAACCTTCGGTAACAACCGCGCTCTGAGAGGGATAAATCTTCAAGTAGCATACGGTGATTTCCTTATAATCTTCGGCCCTAACGGAGCGGGCAAGACAACCCTGCTCAAGATATTAGCCACCATCATGAAACCCTCCTCAGGAGAAGTACGAATTGGTGGTCTCGACCTCAAGAAAGATACTGAGGAGATAAGACAAAGGATTGGCGTAGTAAGCCATCAGACATTCCTCTACAATAATCTCACCGCTCGTGAGAACCTGGAATTCTACAGTCGCATGTACGATGTCGCCGAAGCCGGGCAGAGAATCCACGAAGTAGTAAACACGGTAGGCATGGCTACTCGCCTCAACGACCGGGTCGGTACCCTTTCCCGCGGTATGCAGCAGAGATTCTCAATCGCGCGCGCCCTGCTTCATAATCCTGACATTATGTTTCTGGACGAGCCGGAGACCGGACTCGACCAGGAAGCTCTACCTATGCTCTGGCAGTCATTACAAAACGAGGGGCAGGGTAAACGTACCATCGTCATGGCCACTCATAATCTGGAACGCGGTCTGGAATTAGGTAATCGTCTCGTGATACTGTCTGGCGGTAAGATTGTCCACGAGCAAACAGGTGCAGACTCGGACCTGTCCACTCTGCGCAAAGTCTACGAGGAGACCACGAAACAATAAGATGAGATTCTGGCGTAAGGTCCTGGCTATCACCTGGAAAGATGTTCTCTCGGAATTTCGAACCAGAGAAATCATCTTCTCGGTGCTGGTCTTTACTCTCCTTGTGATTGTCATCTTCAATTTCGCCTTTGGAGGCGGCCAGGACACGATACAGATGGTAGCCCCGGGCATGCTCTGGATAACCTTCACCTTTGCCGGTGTGCTGAGCCTTAATCGCTCCTTTATCATAGAAAAGGAGGAGGGATGTCTCGAAGGGCTGCTCGTATGCCCCGTAAGCCGCGAAATCATCTATCTGGGAAAGATGCTGGCCAGTCTGCTTTTTATGCTCTCCGTGGAGGTCGTAGCTCTGCCGATATTTGCCATCCTGTTCAATCTTGATATTTCGTTCCAGCTGGTAGTCATCACTCTACTCACCACAGTGGGATTTGTCACCGTCGGCGTCCTCTTCTCAGCACTGGCAGTCAATACCAGAGCACGGGAGATGGTGTTACCGCTATTATTCCTCCCAATTGTTGTACCACTCATTATAGCTGCCGTTGAAAGCTCGGGCCTGGCCCTCTCAGGTGAGTCATGGGGAGAAATCGCTTCGTGGCTCCAGATAATCGGTGCCTTTGATGTAATCTTTCTGGTAGTATCATTTTGGGTATTCAACTATACTATCGAGGAGTAGACAGCAAAGATGAAAGAAAATCATACATTTAAAATGGTACTACTGGGGACCACAACAATTGCCATGGTAGTTACCATGTACCTCATATTTATCTGGGTACCCACCGAAGAGGAAATGGGAGTCGTGCAGAGAATATTCTACCTCCATGTCCCGCTGGCATGGCTTGCATTCCTCGCTTTCTTCGTTGTGTTTATCGGCAGCATAATGTACCTCTGGAAGCGACAGGAGAAATGGGATGTCCTAGCTCATTCCTCTGCCGAAGTTGGGGTAACCTTCACTACCCTGTTTTTGATTACGGGTATTATCTGGGCAAAGCCGGTCTGGGGAGTATGGTGGACGTGGGATGCCCGGCTCACCGCAGCATTGGTCCTCTGGTTAATGTACCTTGCCTATCTCATAATCCGCCCTTATGCTGCTGACGTACAACGGGGTGCCCGATTCGCTGCTGTAATCGGCATTGTCGGTTTCATTGATGTACCAATTGTAGCCCTGGCAATTAGCCTGTGGCGGACACAACATCCCAGCGCAGTCATTTTTGAGGGAGGACTGGCATCTACTATGCTGGCCACATTACTTGTTAGCCTATTCGCTTTCACGCTGTTGTACTGGTTACTTCTTATGCTCAGAATAGCCATCAGGAAAGACGAGACCGAACTAAAAAGGCTAAAGGAACAACGCGATTGAACATTCAAGTATTGGAACAAGGAGAAAAATAATGGAGAATGCCGGACCTCTGTTTGCTGCCTTTTCAATAGTCTGGTTATTACTTTTCGGATTTGTACTGCTACTCTTCAACCGTCAGAGGCAATTAAGAAGGGAAATCAATACCTTACGTGAATCGCTAAAAGACGGGGATTCAGAGTAACAGAAGGGTGTAGTTCCCACTAAGGCTCCAAGCCAGAGACAATACTAACCTGCGAATATCCATTCATACGTTGTCATAATCGGTAACAGTATGCTAAAATATCTCGCGAAGTGGGAAAAAATAACCTGTATTCTGGGTAATTATAACCGGGTTATCCCAGGTAATATGACCTACTACCACCTATAACTGCTAGGGTGTAACCAGACGGTGGCTATAGATTAACCTTCGGGATTGTCGGCGTGCGTCCAAGTATTACACTCTTATTATTAGATTAGTTGTTAAGGATTATAGAACAACAAGAACCTTAGAGAGGAGAGACGGAACAATGGAGGCAGGAGGTGTCTTTCTAGTATGGATTTCCCTTGTCCTGCTGATTGTCCTCGGCGTTATCCTGGCAGCAATTGGCGGCACTAAAGTAAGACAGCGAATGCACCTAGGCTTCGACACCAGGGGTTCTGTAATGACTTTCTCATTACAGAGTCTGATACTGACGCTCGGATTGTTGTTTATCTCCTACGGGGCTTTCACACTTCTCAATTTCATCTGGAGGTCATAGTCTAGGTCACCGAAGATACGACTCTCTTTTACAGACAGAAAATCAGAATGAAGTTCCTGCAGACGAAGAGCCTGAACATTATAAGCTCACGTATCCCAGATTGCGATACCAGTCATCAATTTCCCTTCAGCAAGCAAAGCGGTACATTATTCGCAGTGCACTGTAGGAACTACATCTCAGCAACCAGATTCCAGCCACAGTATTTACAAACAGTCAGAGCACCAGCCCTGGCTGTTTTTAGGAGTACAGAGAAATGAGTAAATTGCCTCAAAACCCCTTAATTACGATGGGACTTGCGGTGGTCGCCCTGGCTGTGTTCATTGGTGGGTGGATTCTCCTCGACGCATTCCTCGCTCCGTACCTTGACCAGCCCGGAAGCAGGGTTTCGTTCCAGCAAATTGCACAGGCCAGTGTCATGGACAGAGAGGTGAGTTATCTTGGCGAAGAGCTTTGCGGGGAGTGCCATCCAGAGATAGTAGAGCAGTGGTTATATTCCAAGCACAGTACGGTTAGTTGTGAGGAGTGCCATGCCCCAGGAGGGCCGCATTCAATGGGACTTGTCTCACAGACAATATATGACCCTGAGATTCTCTGCGCTACCTGCCACGAACAATCAGGATATAAACCCGCCGACTTCTGCCAAGTGTGTTGCGAAGAACACAGTAAG
>Ga0209536_100014682_pt1 | contig 11225 bp, 10 predicted proteins | sample DeeMarSeWOR28_12_FD_187461 | JGI IMG/M metagenome (GOLD analysis project Ga0209536, IMG submission 187461) | Marine sediment microbial communities from White Oak River estuary, North Carolina - WOR-2-8_12 (SPAdes) (version 2) | ecosystem: Environmental > Aquatic > Marine > Intertidal zone >... | reverse complement strand
CGTTTACAGGCGCAAGGGCTGGATGCGCTTTTTTAAGGAAAATGTGACGCAACAGGTTATCCAGAAGGCCCCTTGCTCGGTGTTTGTGATTCGCAGCCCACAAGATCCATCAGACACATCAAATCCATAGGCTTATGAGACTCTCTTTGATCGCTATGTCCGGCTCGGGCAAGTCCTATTGGTCGGCCAAACTGGCCAAGCATGGCTTTCGGCATTTCGACTGTGACCGGATGATTGCTTCAAGATTAGGCCCCGCACTGACGCGCCCTGATGGGTCAATCTTGTCGCTGGGAGAATGGATGGGCTTTCCCTTTCAACCCGGCTACCGGAAGCGCGAAGTCCAATATCTGGCATATGAAAAAGAGGTGCTCTGGAACATATTGGCGGCCATCGAAGGCATAAATAATGATCCGAACACAAACATCATTATCGACACCACCGGCAGTGTAATTTACACTGGAAACAATTTGTTAGATCAGCTGCGCCAATTGACGACAGTTGTCTATTTGGAAATTCCTTTCAAATTAAAAGATAAAATGCTGCAGGCCTACCAGGCCGAGCCCCGGCCGGTATTGTGGCAGGGCACTTTTGTCCGCAAATCCCATGAGAAAAATGCGGATGCACTGGCTCGTTGCTACGCCGAATTGCTGGCTGAGCGTGAGCGCATGTATAAACGCTTTGCGCATGTGACCCTCCCATATAGCCAATATCGAAAAAAGGGGTGGAAAACCGCCGACTTTCTGGCAGCCATTAATAAGCGCCTGCAACCATAGGCTTTCAGATATCCTGCGTTCAACCGGGAGTGCTCAACGGGACCGAACAAAAATTGTTTCCACATCAATTGTTTGACAGCAATGCCGCATTTTGGCATGGTTGAGGAACATTGTGGTAGCTGCCAATCTCCCCAGCTCCATTTTATAGAGGACAAACGAATGGACAACAAAGTCTATATTGTGAAGTGCACCGATTATGGTGAAATTGAAGCCACACTACCAAGCCTGATGGAATTGATGGGCGGAATGCCGCAATTCGCCCAGCAAGACGAAAACATCGTATTGAAAGTCAATTTGTTGCGCGAGGCCCGGCCCGAAGCGGCCGTGTCAACCCACCCGTCTTTGGTAGCGGCGGTGGCCCGTTTGGCCAAAGATACGGGGGCAAACCCGATCATCGCCGATTCACCCGGCGGGGGTTACCGCTACAATGCCAAAACACTGGATAAAATTTATCACACCTGCGGTATGCTCCAGGCAGCCCGGCAGGCCGGAATTGAAGTCAACTGGGACACAACATCCCGGCCCGTTTCGTACGCTGAAGGCCAACTGACCAAACATTTTGATATCATCAGCCCCGTGTACGAGGCGCAAGCGGTATTTAACCTGTGTAAAATGAAAGCCCACGTATTTACCGGTATGACCGGTGCCGTCAAGAACCTTTTCGGGGTCATCCCCGGTTTGGCCAAGCCCGGTTACCATGCCAAGCTGAATGATGTGCAGCGCTTTGCCGGTATGCTGCTGGACCTGGCCGGATATATTTCACCGCGACTGACCATTATGGATGCGGTTGTGGCCATGGAAGGCGATGGCCCCGGAGCGGGTGATCCGCGGCCGGTGGGATTGCTTTTGGGATCAACAAATCCGTTGGCCCTGGATGTGGTTGCCGGTGAGATCATGAACCTGGATCGATCCCACAATCCCATCCTTGTCGAAGCTGAACGGCGTGAATTCAAGCCCAACCGTATTGAAGACATTGACATCATTGGTGCCGATCTGGCCGAGGTGAGGGTGCCGGATTTTAAACATCCGCAGACATCAGCCCGACGATTCGGACTGGATCCGGGGCCCTGGTACCAGCGCATGCTTGAACCGATGTTTAAAAACGCGTTTACCGTCCGACCCAAAGTCATGTGGCACCGCTGTATCGCCTGCGGCACGTGCATCGAAGGCTGCCCAGTTCAAGCCATCCGCTTCGTCAAGGAGCGCGCTTTCATCGATGACGAAAAATGTATCCGCTGTTATTGCTGCCATGAGGTCTGTCCGGAAGAGGCCATCGGATTGCACAGCAGCTGGTTGTACCGCCTGATCGGCCCGGCCTGATAAAAATTCATATTTCTATTCCATACCGCCTTCTGGCAATTCGGGATTAAACTTGAACTCGCAGCCGCACTTATCACAGGTTGCATTCTCATCCGTTTCTTCTTCGCAAAGCGTCACCTGAGCACTGAAGCATTTTGGGCATCTCAGGTTGGCAAAAAATTCCTTTATGTGGCACCATTGCCGACAGGTTAGTTTCATTCTGGCCCCCTATTGTCGAGATAAATATTTATAAACCCCGTTAAGAAAAAAGTAGCACCTTCGGTCACTTAAATGCATTTTCCGAAGAGCTTCTAGCGGGTTTCCAATTCGATTAAGGTTATTTCAGAAGGCGAGCCCACGCGCACCGGCGGTCCCCAGTAACCGGTGCCGCGGCTGACATAAATCTGGGTGCTTTCGTGGGTGTGTAAACCGTAAACGTATGGCTGGGCAAACCCGACCAGCAAATTCCATGGGAAAAACTGGCCGCCGTGGGTGTGACCCGAAATCTGCAGATCGTATCCGGCACGGGAGGCCTCAAAAATGTTTTTGGGCTGGTGCGCCAGCAGTATTTTCACGTCTGCAATGGGTGCCCCTTCCAAGGCCTTTTGTGGATCTGAGCGGTGAGAGGTCAGGAAATTGCCGCCCCGATAATCGGTTACACCGGCCACCAACAGTTTGGCCTTACCCCGGGCAATCATCTGATGTTCATTTAACAACACGGTAAAGCCCAGACGTCTGACTTCTTCAACCCATTCAATCACGCCGGAATAGTATTCATGATTGCCGGTTACAAAAAAATTTCCCGATCTCGATTGGACCTGCGCTAAAGGCGCCACATCATATCCGAGTTGATCCACCGATCCGTCCACCAGATCACCGGTCAAAGCCACCACATCAGCATCGAGCGTATTGACCACTTCAACGATTTCTTCTACACTGGTACGCCGAAACGTGGGATTGACATGAATGTCGGTGATCTGCACGATTCTAAAACCCTCCAGATCCGGCGGCAGGTTGTCGATGGCAACCGGCACCCGTTTGACCTGGGGTGTTTGTTTGGCTTCGGCTACACCATAGCCGGTGGTCAGCGCCGCTGCCGCCAAGATCCCGTAATTCATTGAGTTAACGAGAAATCCACGACGGGATGGGCTATCAATGGGCTGGATCTTTTCCCGGCTAAGGGACGGTTTGGCCCTCCACCTCTTAAACGTTCTAACGGCGGCCACCGGCAACCAAACCAGGTCTCGAATCACCACGTAGGAAAAGACGAAACTTAAAAAACCCACCCCCAGATATCCGGCCCAGGTCAACAGATGCAGACCCAGGTTGTCGAATCCGGACCGGCGTAAAATGATCGTTATAACCGGTGCAAATAGGGTCACAACGATTCCAGCGGCCATTGCAATCTTCCAATGACGCCTGAAAGATGCCTTGCCGAAAAGGCGCCAGATAATGTAGCCCGACAGCAGGGCTGAAATCGTAAAAAATATAATAAAAAATCGAACCATTTTCGCCTCAGTGCATTATTGAAACCCAATTCAATGAATTACGCTGCTTAAATGATTGTTTAGCAGCGTATATATTAAGCATTAAATTACAAACGCCAAGTCGTTTGAATCGTCACTCTATTTGACCGTGGCCGACTTTAGATGATTGGAGACCTGTAACATTTTGATTATCATCTTTATGTATTATGTTGTAAGTTACGCGAGCCTAACGCCTCCAAAATTCATTGCTGTCATGTTAAAGGCAACATACCGTCTATTATGCGAGGGGCCGGTTGACCATTGTGCGGTCTCCCTTTTTAGGTAATAGATGATAATATCCAATCAATCACATAAACAAAGGACAGAGATCCGGTCAGATGATCTCTGATTAAACACCATGAAAAAAAAGCCGCTATTGCTCGCAAGTGCGATTGTCGTTTTTTTCATCGTTTTCGCAGGACTGGTGTTTCTGCCGGCGATATTGTCCAGTGATATGCTAAAACCGCGTATTTTACAATCCATCAATCAGCGTTTGCCGGGTAAGCTGCAGGTCGCGCAATGGCGCTTCAAATGGTTCAGCGGTATTGAGGCTAAGGGCATCATCTATGAAGACCAGAAGCAAAACCTGTTTGTTGAAGTTGCCGAATTGAAGGGATATCGGGGGCTGGCTCAGCTGATCACCAATGCCAGCAACCTGGGTGGTATTGAAATCATCAGACCGCAAGTGCTGTTTTACATTTCAGATGAACAACGACCAAAAGCATCAAAAAAAGGTGCGCCCTCCCAGTCCGCCGGACTGCCGGCTGTGGCCGGCATCCTCAAAATCACCGACGGCATCATCCGTACAGCCAATCTCAAAGGTGAAGAAAAAACGGTGGTCAAAGACCTCGATCTTTTCCTGGACATATCGGATATTGAAAAGCCCATCATCTACCGCGTTTTTCTGACTTCCGGTGACGCCGTCGGTCACTTCGCCGGTGAAGGCACTCTGACTTTGTCGGCAAATGATCCCCTCGATCTAAACGCCATTCAATCCGATGCCCGCTTGAAAATCACCAATTGGGAGCTCGAAGATACACTGACGATCCTGGCCTCACAGGGCAACTATCCTTATGGGAAGGGGCGGCTTAATGCCAATCTAAACGTACAAGGCAGCTCGGCTGAAGCGTTGAACCTCAAGGGCAATTTGTCCATCGGTCAACTTGAGCTCTGGGGGGGTCCTCTGAAAACGGATCATCCCCGCTTCAAGGATATCTCCACGGACCTGGACGCAACCATCACCCGAGGCAATCTGGCGCTAAAACATCTGGAATTCCAATCCTCTGTGGCTAAAGGGTCCGCCCAGGGTGGTGTCACCGATCAGGGCCATAAACAATTTAACGGTTCAGGCAGCATCGATCTGGCAGAGGTTTTCTCTCAACTGCCGAACACCTTAAAACTGCGCCGGGATACCACTTTGTCTGAAGGCACCCTTTTGTTGTCATACAACGTTAAATCGACCGGCCCGGTTACCGCATTTGACAACAGTGCCAGAATCGACCGTTTAAAAGGCGCCAGCGGCGGTAAACCCATTGCCTGGAATCAGCCCATTACACTAAAGGCGCGCGGTGAAAAGCGGCCGGACGGAATCCAACTGGACAAATTGTCGCTGCGCTCTGCATTTATCAATGCCGACGGCCAGGGCGATCTTGCCAATTTGCAGGGAACCCTCTCGGCAGATCTGGCGATAGCGCTGAAAGAATTGAAAAAATTTGTCGACATTAGAGAATGGGACGCTTCGGGCAAACTATTTGCCAGGATTGACATCAAAGAAACCGCGCCGGATATCAATACCGCATCATTGAATCTGGATATCCGCAAACTGGCTTTAAACCACCAGGGGCGGCCGATCCTTCCCAAGCAGGATGCCAAAGCCGATCTAACCACCACCGTCCGCCGGGCAGCGCATTTTAGCACCAGCGAATTTCAGCAGCCCAATTTAACGGTCCGATCGACCATGGCCCAGGGAAATTTCAAGGCCGACCGCCTTCAATTGAATGATAGTGGAAATAAGCCCTCTGCTAAGAATTTTGCGGTTGACGCTAAATTTAATTTGCAACAGATTTCAGATTTGCTGCGAAACTTTAAAATACTTCCCGCTACCACCCGGCTGGCAGGCAACGCGCACCTTAAAACCAGCGGCACGCTCGATGCCCAAGTGCTGAGCCTCAATAGCACCCGCGTCGACGCCCATAATTTCCAATACCGCGATGGACAAAAATTGCTGCGTGAAAAGCATCTTATCCTGCAAACCAAAGGCAAACTCAATTTTGCCAACCGGTCCGCCGGGCTGGCCCCGATTAACATCAATGGCGCTGCAGGTACGATCACGATACCGCAGTTGACGGTAAGTGATTGGTCGGACTTTCAAAAAGATATGAAAACCCAGGCCCAGGCTCAGCTTGACCTGGCAAAGCTGTTCCAAGCCTATGGGGATTTTATCGAGCTGCCGCCAAAAACACGAGTAGCCGGCAAAGGACAGTTTGACCTTGATCTGGATTTTTCATCCAAGACTGCTCAGTTTTTAAAGGTTCGCGCCGACCTATCTCCTTTTCAGCTGACATCAGAGACGCTGCCCCCGATTACCGAAGATCGTGTTAAGCTGACCGCCGATTTAAAGCGCAAGCCGGACGGCACGGCTCTAACGATCGAAGATATTCAGCTCATCTCGACCCCTCTGTCGCTTTCAGCGGCTGGCAATCTCAATCAGGCCGGCGAACGCAAGAAATTGGACGCCGCCGGTAGCATCAACCTGGACCTGAAAATGCTTTCCCCCCTCCTTGAAAGAATCGTCGGACCCCGGCAGATTACCATCACCGGCAAAGGTGCTAATCCTTTTAAGCTCAATATGGTCTCAGGCGGCCAGCGCTGGACCGATACGCTCAAACAAACAGATTTTAGCGGCGCCATCCGCGCCGATTCAATAGATGCCTTCGGTCTGGGCATCTCTGCCACCGAGATTCCGATACGGGTGGCCAATGAATCGGCCATCGCCAAATTGGCGGCTACCGCTAATGGCGGTCAGCTTAACCTGCAGCCCACCCTTCATTTACAAAAAGAGCCTTATCTGCTCACGCTGCCGCAGGACACCTATATTCTAAAGGATGTTGAAATCACCGACGCCATCGCCGAGCGACTGATGTCAAAACTTCATCCGGTTTTCCAGGGCTCGGTGCAGGCTGAAGGGCAGGTTGACCTGTATATGCAACGCTTTAACTGGCCGCTGGACAATAAGGACAGGGATAAAACGGATTTTGCCGGAACCCTGCGGTTGAAAGGCGTGCGCATCAATTCCACCAAAATGCTCACCGGGCTACTGGCCCTGGTTGGCATTCGCGGAAATGAAATGGATTTCGGAGATCTGGATATCGACTTTGTCACCCGCAATGGCCGCATTGAGACCTCACCCATCCAGCTAGAAATCGACGGGTATCCAATTGCCATCCACGGCTCGGTCGGTTTCGATAAGAGCCTGGATTATGTTGCCAAACTTCCAGTTACGCCCCAGCTGGTCGGCGACAAGGCTTACCGATACCTTGAAGGCGTCACCATCGACGTTCCCATCCGCGGGAATTCATCCAATCCGGATATTGATGAAGACACCATGCGGGATGCCTCCGCCAGCCTGGCGGAACAGGCGCTTCAAAAATCACTGGAAAAAGGCCTGCAAAATGTTCTCGAAAATCTGCTTAAGAAATAACTGAATCCAAGGCCACGAAAAAAGCTTGCTGAGACACAACACCATGTTCAACATGTCCCTGCCCAGCATTAAAGTGAGCCGCATCATCCAAGCGGCACCCGAGAAGGTGTGGGATATGCTGACCGACACAACGCGTTGGACCGAGTGGGGTCCCACGGTTAGAGCAGTTCAATCTGAAACCCGCTACATTGAGGCCGGCTCAACAGGTTACGTTAAAACGGTCTTTGGATTTTGGGCCCCTTTTGCCATCACCGAATGGACGCACCAACAATACTGGTCATGGCGTGTTTTTAACATCCGGGCCACCGGTCACCGCATCGAAATAATCAATGCCGATTGCTGTCGCCTCATATTTGAGGTGCCGCTTTGGGCTGCGCCCTATGCGGTCATCTGTCAAATAGCAGCAGATCGGATTGGCCGGATTCTGAAGGCCGGCGATTCGCCCGACTGAAAATCGCCCAACAATGATTGACACCGCATTTTCACTTCTTTATACTTCGCTCTAATCGAATGGATCGACAACGCCCATTTGTCACAACCCCTGAAGCAACGCTTAATACCTATGCCAAAAATCGTTGACCTCCATGACTATCGTACCAAAGCGGTTGAACAGCGGGCTTTCGGCCCCTGGCAAAAACGCTTTGGCGAAGTCTATGATGTCAAAACCCGCCTATCGGATTTATCCGATAAAACCCTTTTCTTTCTGGCGCAGCCCGGAGAAGACAGCTCAGTTGCCTACTACGAAATGATAATGGGGGTCCTGGATCTGGGGCCGGCCACCAAATTTAACTATCTGCCGACCGAACAGCAGATGCAGGTCGTGGATATCCATCTATTTTTAGCTGACCATATGCGTTTTGAAATGATGTGTCGTCTGGATTGGCTCGCCGCACATGCCTGTCAAAAATGCAGCATCATCGCCTTGGTCCAGAATTACAAGCAGATGCGGGATAACTGCAGAAACAACCCCCCGGGGCTGTCTTCCACCCATCCAGGCCACGCGGCTTACCAAAAACTCATCTCCCGGGAAAAAGAGGTGTTCATTCGCCAATTGTTGCGGGAAGCATTGGATGCATTTGAAAAGCGTCTTGTATAATAGCTTTCACGCTTAGAGAACACGAATTATTTCGCCAAAATGACATCAGCCACGAGGAGCGCGAAGAATAAAAAGAAAGGCCATTAATTTCTTTTTCATCCTTTGTGACCTTTGTGTCCTTTGTGGTGAAATCAATGGCCATTAAAAGCACAGGGTTTAATTCCAGGTACTGAATCGATTAATGGACTTCAATCCCTTCAATCTTGCCCCTGCCGAATTCCGCCATGGTTTCAGCGGCAACGGTCAATCCGTCTGTTAAGTGTCGGCTTTCAATGCCGGGGACTGCATAGGCATAGAAAAGAACCTGCGTGGTATCTTCATGTACCCGGGTTTTTTCATCCGCCCCCTGGCACAAAACGCATACGATTTCTTTTTCATCCCGCAGCACAATCTCATCTGCCTTACAGACAAACTCGCGCCCGCCCATACCGGCACAAACTTCGCCATCAGCGGCGACATCCAGGGTCAGGTTGCCGTCAAAGCGGTCAAAATCGGTAACCGCCACCAGAATACCGGCACACATTTCAGCCATAAAATGCGCATCCACGATCAGATCGTAACGCGGAAAACCACTGTTAACGGTGCGCTTCAGGTGCTGGGTTAGCGGACATTCAAACCCGAAACGCTGAAAAAAACCGGCATAGGTATCAATCCGCGCCGTAATCTCGGCCAACGTTTGCCGCTTTCTCATTTTGCGCAACAGTTTGCGCTTGTGCTGGTCAAAACCGGGAGGGTTTTCATGATTGCGGCAGCCGGTAATCAGCGTGAGAGCAAAACCGACGCCGGGGTATGTTGCCTGATATTTGGTCGACATGGAAAATTGGGGAAACATGGTCTTGCCTCTCGATATCCCGCCGGCAATATATCAACCGAAAGTTGAGGCGCAAATTGCTTAACCCATTGTCATGCGCCGGGCAATGCGCCGTTGAAGAAGACCGACAAGCACTAAAATCAGGGTTGCCAGAAGAAAAAGCAGTGTGGATATGGCCGGCAGCATGGGCTCGATCTCATAGCGGATGACATCCCACATCTTTTTGGGAAGGGTTACCGCCGTTGAACCACATATAAACAGGGCAATCACAACTTCATCAAAGGCAATCATAAAAGCAAAGATAGCCCCGGTTAAAATCCCGGGTCGGATGATGGGAAAAGTGATTTTCGTAAACGTCTGGAATCGATTGGCGCCCAATATTCGGGCGGCGTTTTCGAGACTGCGATCAAATCCGCGCAGGGTTGCCGAGATGGGCAACACCGTAAAGGGTAAGGTCAGGGGCGTGTAGGCCAACACAAGTCCTAGCTTGGTCCCCAACATACCGAATTTGGCCAGGCTGATGTAAAAGGCCAGCGCCATGACAATCAGGGGGACAATCATCGGCGAAACGATAAAGGCATTGATAAGGCCCTTGCCCTTGAAGCGGCCCCAGACCAGCCCCAATGATGCCAGCACCCCGAGAAAAGTAGAAAAAACGGCTGTCATGGCCGATACCTGCAAAGAGTTTATCACGGCACTCTGCCAGGCCGGATGGTTGAAAAATTTGTGATATTGGTCAAAGCCAATTTTGCTGGGTGGAAATTCGATAATTTCAGCTGAGCCCAGGGACATGGGAATTAACAACAAAACCGGCGCAATCAGAAACAATATCGCTGATCCGGATACGATCCAAAGCGGCCAGCCGATATGCAACGGGTCAAAACGCGCCGCCCTTTTGCGCGCCCTTGTGCTCATGTTTTGACCCCTCCCCACAGGCGCTCCACTCCTAAGTAGCGGTTGTAAATTGAAAAAACGATCAAGGTGGCAATCAATAGGATAACCGACATGGCTGAGGCAAACGGCCAGTTCAGAAGGTCAACAATCTGAATCTGAATCAGGTTGGAAAGCATCTGCTCTTTACGCCCCCCCAAAAGCGCCGGCGTGATAAAAAATCCCAAAGCCATGATAAAAACCAGCAGCGCGCCGGCACCGATCCCCGGCAGGCTGAGTGGAAAAGACACCCGCCAGAATGTCTGCCAGCGAGAAGCGCCGAGGTTGCGGGCGGCCTTCTCGAGGTTTAAGTCGATCCCCATCATGACAGAATAAATGGGAAACACGATATAAGGTACAAAGATATGCGTCATCCCCACCATCACACCCAACTTGTTGTGCAGCAGCTTGAGCGGTGTGTCGATGAGTCCGATATAGGTAAAGACCGTGTTGATTACGCCATTACGCTGCAAGACGATAATCCAGGAATAATTGCGCACCAGCAGACTGATCATAAAGGAAAGGGTTATCGCCAATAAGAAAAAATTGCGAATGCCGGGTTTGGCGCGTCGTAAAACGTATGCAATGGGATATCCCACGATTAGGGCCGACAGGGTGGACAGGGCGCTAATTTGGAAGGTGATCCATAAAACCCGCGAATACAGCGGTGTTTTAAAAAAATAAAGATAGTGCTTTAGGGTAAAATCCGGGCTGAATAGACTTTTGATCAGGATGCTTGAAATCGGATAGACAAAGAGCAGAAACAGGGCCAGCAGGGCCGGAATCACCAGGATAAACTGTCTGAAACTCGGCCGATACCACAGGCTGCTAGATGTCGCTTTTTGAGATATGATAGTATCCGTAGCTTCCACTATTACAACCACAAATTCAACAAATGGAGATAAATATTCTCTTTTGTCATTATAAATGGTTAAAAGTGATTTCAGATTATTAGATCATGTTTGTCAGCCCCGCCTAAAGGCGGGATTTCACACCTGGTTTGTAAGTGCTAACTGTGTTCAACAAGCGGGAGCCGGCATAAAAGTGGAGCGTACACGTCAGTACGTGAGCATTTTACGCAGGGCCTGGG
>Ga0209536_100014681_pt1 | contig 11227 bp, 12 predicted proteins | sample DeeMarSeWOR28_12_FD_187461 | JGI IMG/M metagenome (GOLD analysis project Ga0209536, IMG submission 187461) | Marine sediment microbial communities from White Oak River estuary, North Carolina - WOR-2-8_12 (SPAdes) (version 2) | ecosystem: Environmental > Aquatic > Marine > Intertidal zone >... | reverse complement strand
ATTTGCGCCCAGCGCGCCCAGGCCCGTGGCCGACGCGAGCCCCCCTTCCGCGTGCCCGTGGCGGCGCCAGTTCGTGTCCGGGATCGTGTAAGCTCACGACGTGCGAGCCGCCCTCCTCGACAGTCCCGCTCCCGTCCAGACGCGCCCCCTGCGCCTCGATGAGGTGCCGGTTCCGACGCCGGCTCCGGACGAAGTCCTAATCCGAGTTGATGCGTGCGGCGTCTGTCGAACCGATCTGCATGTCGTCGAAGGCGATCTGGAAGTAAGGCGTTCGCCGGTCATTCCGGGTCATCAGGTCGTCGGTACAATCGAATCACTCGGTTCCTCCGTGTCAGATCGCGAGCTTGGCGAGCGAGTCGGCGTTGCCTGGCTTCACCGAACTTGCGGCTGCTGTTCGTTTTGCGCCAGCGGACGCGAAAACCTTTGCGACTCGCCCGACTTCACGGGCTGGACTGTTCACGGTGGTTTTTCCGAGTACATCGTGGCGCCTGCGAGCTTCACCTACCCGCTGCCAGGGGGGTTTTCGAACCTGCAAGCCGCGCCCCTTCTTTGCGCCGGCATCATCGGCTACCGCTGTCTCGAGAAAACCGGCATCGACGACTGGTCGGGTGCGCGTCTCGGGCTCTACGGCTTCGGCGCAGCCGGTCACGTCGCCATTCAGATCGCCCGAGCGCGGGGAGCGGAGGTTTACGTCTGCACGCGCGACCGCCAGAAACATCAGGCGCTTGCCGAGGAGCTCGGCGCAGCTTGGACGGGCGGCACGATCGACAAGCCTCCGGTCGCGCTCGACGCCGGCATCATCTTCGCGCCGGCCGGTGAGATCGTCCCTGCCGCGCTCTCGCATCTCGACAAGGGCGGCACCCTCGTGCTCGGAGGCATTCACATGAGCCCGATTCCAGAGCTCTCGTACGAGCTTCTCTATGGCGAGCGAGTCGTTCGTAGTGTGGCCAACAACACGCGTGAAGATGGGCTCGCGTTTCTGCAAGAGGCGGCGGCGGTACCCGTGCGCACGCACGTCGAGATTTTTTCGCTCGAGAATGTCAACGAGGCGCTCGAACGACTTAAGTGCGATGGAATTCGCGGCGCAGCCGTCCTGACGGTTTAACGAAAGAGCGCCGCGCTCCGAAGAACGCGGCGCCTCTCTGTTTGAGGGCCGTCGCTTTACTCCGCGGCCTCGGCCATCAGGCGAGCCACGGTGTACGGGTCGATGTTGGCGCAGGGGCGACGATCCTCGAGATAGCCCTTGCCTTCGAGGTCGGTCGCCATCGGAATTCGGATCGAAGCGCCGCGGTCGGACACGCCGTACTTGAACTCCTTGTAGGATGCGGTCTCGTGTGCACCTGTCAGACGCTCCTCGAGGCCCGCACCGTAGGCGGCCAGATGCCGTTGGATGCGGTCCGGCTCGCCGAGCTTCTCGCAGTACTCGTGAATCACCTTCAAGCCGCCGTCTTCGCGCATCGCCTTGGTGCTGAAGTTGGTGTGGCAGCCGGCGCCGTTCCAGTCGCCTTTGGCGGGCTTGGCGTCGTAGGAGATGTCCACACCATAGGTCTCCGCGATGCGGCCGAGGAGGTAGCGCGCCATGTACATGTGGTCGCCGACCTCGGTGATGCCTGCGGGTCCGATCTGGAACTCCCACTGGCCGGGCATGACCTCGGCGTTGATGCCCGAGATCTTCAGGCCGGCCTTGATGCAGGCGTCCATGTGCTCTTCGACGATCTCGCGGCCGAATACGTACTGAGCACCCACGCCGCAGTAGTAGGGACCCTGGGGCCCGGGATAGCCACCCTCCGGAAAGCCGAGCGGGTAGCCGTCCTTCATCATCGTGTATTCCTGCTCCATGCCGTACCAGCAATGGAGATCCTTCAAGCGTTCCTCGGTATCCTCTGCGGCGCGTCGGGTATTGCTCGGGTGCGGCGTTCCACCGTGCGTCACCACCTCGCAGAGCACGAGGATATTGTCGCCGCCTCGGAGTGGATCACGACACGCGAACACCGGGAAGAGCTGGCAGTCGGAATCGTCGCCGGTGGCCTGGTTGGTGCTCGACCCATCGAAGCCCCAGTTCGGCAGGGCGGCGACACCGGTGATCGCACCGAGAACCTTCTCGATCAGACTCGCCTCGAGCATTCGGGTCTTCGAGCGAAGAAGCGGGGTCGGCTCCGTGCCGTCGATCCAGATGTATTCAGCCTTGATGATACTCATCGTCACTACTCCTAAAGATGTTCGCGTCGCCGGGGCACCAGCGAGCTGACTCGGCGGTTGACCACGGGGGTTGACTCCAGGCCGGCGATTCGCCGCGCCCGAGAGCTCGTTGTCCGGATCTCTGGAACGCCGTTGTTTCCAGAAGGTTTCCGAGCCCTTTCCTAGAGGAAAAAAGGCCTCGGGCGCCGGCCTCCGGACGCGGATTTGGACTATTCTGCGCGGTCGAAGGCTGTGCTTGGGAGGCCGGGGCGATGCGGTTGCGCGCGGATGGGCGGCGCAGCGGAGCCGCCCGTGCATCTAACTGCCTGGAACCGTTGGCATATCGACGCAGGCGCTGGTTCGGCGTGATTTGCAGCCACTACAGAGTCAGTGTAGAATATTGGCATAGTTGGCTTTTTCATGTTGGGGAGTTCGCAGATGTGTAATTCGCTTTCGATTGTGTTCGTGGGCTTGGCTGCTCTCACGCTTCTCGCCTGTGGCGGAGACGGTAGCGGGCCTCGCAGCGGTACCGGTGGTACCGGTGGCGTGGTCCTCACCTGCGCGTCCTTGGACAACCCCCCACCGGATTGCGACAAGACCTGCTCCTCGGACTCGCAGTGCGAGGCGAGCTTCTGTCAGAACAGCAAGTGCGTTGCGAACTGCACCGCGACCGAAGGCTGTGCTTCGGGCTCGACCTGCAACACGACACGGGGTCGCTGCGTGCCCATCCTGGGCACCGGCGGTACGGGGGGTACTGGGAACTCGGGCGGCAACGGCTGTCAGTCGGTGACGATCACGCCTACTCGAAGCATTCCGAACATCATGTTCCTCGTCGATCAGAGCGGCTCGATGCCCGAGAACTTCGGCGGCGGGCTCAACCGCTGGGAAGCGGCGCACGCTGCGATTACGGAGATCATCGCCGAGACGGATTCGATCGTTCGCTATGGTCTGACGACCTACCAGTCGCAGAACGGGGGAAGCACCCCGTCCGAGTGCCCGATCTTCGACACGCAGGTCGACTTCGCGATGAACAACTCCGGTACGATCAACATCAGCTACCCGGCGAGCTTTCCTGGGGGGGAAGACACGCCAACGGGTGACGCGATCGACGTGCTGGTCGACATCATTCAGGCGGATCCGCCACCCGCCGAGGGCCCAACGATCATCGTGCTGGCGACGGATGGCGAGCCTGATTCCTGCGAAGTACCCGATCCAAACCCGACGGCAGGTGCTCGGGCTGAGGCGGTCTCTGCGGCCGGGAACGCCCACAGTGCTGGGATCGACGTTCTTGCGCTCTGGGTCGGCGCGTTGTCGAACATGGACACAGAGAACCACATTCAAGAGGTCGCCAATGTCGGCATAGGCCTTGCGGCGAACGGCTCGCAGGGTGACGCGCCGTTCTGGGTGGGCACCAATCCACAGGACCTCGAAGACGAGTTCCGCGCGATCATCGGCGCGAGCATTTCCTGCGACATCCAGATGGACAAGCGCTTCGACGACAAGGAGAAGGCTTGCAACGACCCCGGGAGTGACGTTCGGCTCAACGGCATGCCGCTGAGCTGCCCAAGCGAGTGGCGCGTGAAGCCAGGGGTCGACGACGTGATCGAGCTCGTCGGCAGCGCCTGTGACACGTTCAAGAGCGGTGATGTGACCTTCTCGGCCGAATTCCCGTGCGGTGCCATCGTCGTAGAGTAGCGCCTATTCCGGAAGCTTGATCTCAAGCTCTTTTCGGGCCCCAGCTTCGACTCGGACGATCCTGGTTTGGCTCGGCAGCTCTCGCCCCACCTTGATGATGTGTTTCCCTTTTGGCAGGCGAGCCTTCACCGGCGCCCGTCCCATGAAGGAGCCGTCGATCCAAACATTGCCCCAGGGTTGAACCACAATGTGGACCCATCCTCTGCTCACCCGGTCCGGCCGCTCTGGCCCCGGCCGATTCGCCGACCCGGACACCGACGCAGCCACCGGCCTCGGCTCTGACTCTTCCGCTGGCACCGACGCTGGCACCGACGCTGGCCCTGCCGCTGGCCCTGCCGCTGGCACCGACGCTGGCCCTGACGCTGGCCCTGACGCTGGCACTGACATGGGCGCTGAAGCCGCCCCTATCTCCTCTGCCCTCGGCCCCTGCGCCAGCCAGAGCATTGCCAAGATCGCCATCGCCGCGCTCGCCAAAACCAACGCCCGCCCGACTCGACTTGGTTTCTGCGGCGGCGCATCGTTTTCGGCCGAAAGCAGAGCAATCAGCTTTGGCGGGCTGCTCAGCTCGGTATCTCGTTCCTCTTCGCGCGCGCGAACATGGAGGCGAGCTTCTGGGCCGCCTCGGTAGCTCTCTATCGTCGATGCGAGCTTCCATCGTGCCGATGGAGGCGGCGATACTAGGGCAAGCTCTTCGATCAGGCGCGTCGCGCTCGGCATACGCACATCGCGATCCACCTCGATCAAGCGTTCAATGATCTCGCGCAGGGGCCTTGGCGTCTCTGGAGTGACCTCTTGCAACGAGAGCCGATTGCCATCGAGGATCTTCTGCATGGTCTCGACGTCGTGCGCCCCGTCGAAAGGGCGTAAGCCGGCAATCGCCTCAAACAACACCACGCCAAGCGAAAACAAGTCGGCTCGTCCGTCGACTGCCTCACCTCGCATTTGCTCCGGTGACATGTACGGAACCTTCCCTTTTGCACTTCGGCTTGCTGTCACCTTTGTGTTCTCGATCGCCTTGGCGATGCCGAAGTCCGCGAGCTTCGCCTCGCCAGAGCGACTCAGCAGAATGTTCGAGGGCGAGATGTCACGATGAACAAGGGTCTTGTGTGCATGCTCGAGTGCGTAGGCGAGGTCTAAGCCGATCAACGCGACGGTGCCGGCGGAAAGCTTCTCCTGAGGAGACGACTTGAGCAACGAGCGGAGGTCCACGCCGTCGACGAGCTCGAGCGTCATGAAGTGAGCTCCTTCGATTTCACCGACGTCGACCACGCCTACAATGTTGGTATGGCGCAGCTGGGCCGCGAGCTTCGCCTCTCGTTCGAAGCGAGCGAGGAACTCCTCGTCGCCGCCGTAGGCCGGCAACACCCGCTTCACGCATACGCGCTGCTCGAATCCGCCAGTCCCGGCTCGCGTTGCCTCGAACGTTTCGGCCATGCCACCCACGCCGAGGCGGCGTAGCAAGTGATAAGGACCAAACTCTCTTGGCTCGCCGGCCATTGCCAGACAAGACTAGCACCATCGCGAAAACACTGGCGCCGTCATGGCGAGCGATGCAGGCTCCCCCGCCACGAATGAAGTCAGGTCCATTTAGAGGCGTCGATCGCATCATCTTCCGGCGCCTCTTCGATCTGGCAATGCCGATCGTCGGCCTGAACCTGCTCAGTGTCCTCACCTTGGCCGTCGACACGGCCATGTGCGGTCGCCTGGAAGACGCCGAGGAAGCGCTCACGGCCCTCGGGTTTGCCGGCCAGCTCGTATTCCTGCTGATGGTGGCGATGCTCGGGCTGACCGTCGGCACGGTCGCGTTCATCGCGCGCGCTCACGGCGCTCGGCAATCCGATCGCATCAATCACGTTCTTCATCAAAGCATCCTTCTCACCTATCTGGTGTCGATCGCGGCTGCGATCGTCGGAAACCTCTGCGCTGGCCTCGTGATGGAATGGCTGGGCGCCGATGCAGACGTACGCGATCTGGCGGTGAGCTACCTGCGCCCACTACTTTCGCTCACCGTGTTCTTCTACTTGAACATGCTCTTCGCCGCTGCATTGCGGGCCGTCGGCAATACGATGCTGCCGTTCATGATCGCCTTGCTGAGTAACGTCCTCAACGTCGTTTTGAACTACGGGCTCATCTTTGGGCGCCTCGGCCTTCCGGCGATGGGCGTCCGCGGCGCAGCCTGGGGCACCGTGATCTCGCAAGCCGTTGCAGTCTATCTCATGGTGTTCCTTCTCCGGCGCGATGTCGTCTACGGCGTCCGCGCATACCTCGGCCTGGCGCGACTTGACCAGCCGCTCGCCAGGGACCTTTTTCGTATCGGCGCGCCCGCTGCCCTCGACATGTTGGTTCTCAACGTCGTCTTCCTTTCGGTGGTCGGAATGTTGTCGCGCGTCGCTCAGGTGGCGGTCGCTGCCCATGGAATCGGATTGAGGGTTCAGTCGCTGGCATTCGTTCCGGGTTTGGGGGTTTCCCAGGCGATTGGGGCGATGGTCGGCAACGCGCTCGGTGCGCGCGATGAGCGTGAGGCGCGTCAAGTCGTGCACGCGGGTATCTTGCTCTCCACCGCGATCATGACCGTTCTCGGCTTGTCGATCGTCTTCGGAGCGGAACCGATCATCGCGATCTTCAATGTCGATTCGCCAACCGAGCTCGGGGGCTATTCGATACTTTGGATGCGGGTCCTCGGTTGGGGCATGCCGATCGTCGGAATCCACATCGCGCTCGTCGGCATGCTGCGCGGCGCAGGCGCCACCAACACCAGCCTGATGATCAACATCGTCGGCACCCTCATCATCCAGGTTCCCCTCAGCTGGTTCCTCGGTTTCGTGGTCGGTTGGGGGGCGTTTGGAATCTGGGTCGCCGTCCCCATTTCGTTCCTGGTTCGCATGTTTCTAGGCATCGTTGCGTACCGGCGCGGGGACTGGGCACGGGTCGGCGGAACCCTCTGAGAATCCCTGGCTCGGCAGAGATTTCTCTGCGCCGAGGTCTTTTGGTAACCTGTGAACATGTTCAACGCCTTGATCAGGGCGGTGTATCGCGCAGCGCATTGGGTGTTGCGGCTTCTCTGGTTCATTCGACGACCCGAGACGACGGGAGCGCTCGTGGCGGTCTGGCACCATGGCCGAGTCTTGCTCGTGAAGAACTCCTATCGACCGCAGCTCACCTTGCCGGGTGGCTACATCCGACCGCGCGAAGATCGCAGGACGGCCGCGGCGCGCGAGCTCCGCGAAGAAGTTGGAATCCAGGTGCAGCCCAAGAGATTGGTCCATGCCTATCACGGCACACATGTTTTCGAGCATCGCCAGGACACCCTGGACATCTATGAGCTCGAGGTGGACGTCGAGCCAAAGGTGCAGGTCGACAACCGCGAGGTGGTGCGGGCCGAGTTCCTCACTCCCGGCGAAGCGCTCGGCATGCAGATCGTCCCTCACCTCGACGAATACCTTTCCAGGCGAATCGCGCAGGCAAGGGATTGAGCTCGATGAATCCCCACGAGGCACTCCGCCGTGAGGCGCTCCGGCTTCTCGAACGCTACCGGCGCGAGCTGATCGAACGCTTCTCGGTTTGCCCCTGGGCCAAGCCCGCGCACGTTGGGGATCGAACCCGCGCGCACGTCGTCACCAGCGCGTCTTGCAGCCCCGAGGAGCTAACGCCGGTGCTGGACGGCTGGGCTGACGACCAAACCGTCGAAGTCGCGTTCGTGATCGCGCCACGATTCACCGCAGGAGCCGATGCCTTTTCCGACTGGGCGAAATCGATCGGAGAGCAGCAAGCTGGCGTCTTTCTCGCCGCGACGTTCTACCCAAACGCTGCCCGATCCGCGGGCTCGATCCAGTTCCTCAGACAAACTCCCGACCCCACCGTCCAACTCGTCCGCAGATCCCTCCTCGAAGAAATCCGGGCACAAGACCCACCGCATTACCGCAACATCTTCGACATCGATCTGCAGAAGCTGAAAGAGCAGAAGCCGGTGCAAAGCGTCGCCGCCTCGGTCGTCTCGCACAACGAACGGATGATCGAGCGGGAGGGCAGGGTGGCGATTGAGCGGGTCTTGGATGATATCCGGGGAGACCGGGAGCGGAGCTATGCTCCGCTGATGCCACTGTTCTGAGAGTGTCGGCGTCAGTGTCAGTGACCGAGTCTGCGCTGGATGTATCCCGACGAAAGCACCCCCCAGACCGCGCCTACCAGCAGCCCGCCGGTGTGTACCCAGTTCGCAATCGGCCCGACCCATCCAGTGAAACCAAGCCCCAGCCAGATCAGCATGAAGGTCACCAGTTGCTGCGGCATTCGGTAGGGGAAGCTCGGGTCTAGGCGGCCCCGGATCCAGATGAAGGCAAAGAGGCTATAGACCACGCCGGACATGCCGCCGAAGGTCGTGGGGCCGGACATGGCGTACTCGAGGACGTGCGAAAATGCCGCGGTCACGAGGACGAAGACGAGTAGGTAGCGCGCCGAGAACACACGCTCGATCGCGGTGCCGAGGTCTTTCAACCACCACATGTTGAAGAGGATGTGCATGAAGCCGAAGTGCAGGAGCATCGGCGTGAACAGGCGCCAGGGCTGCCCTTGCCAGATCGCGCTCACGTCGCCCCAGACTAGGCCGCCGCGCGCCGGCACCGGCGGAACGAATGTGAAATACCCGACCACGCTCACGTTCTTGCCCATGTCGGTCAGAAAGAACACGACGACGCAGATGGCGATCAGGCCGGTCGTCACCATCCCGATCCGCATGTTTTGCTTCGCTTCGATCTGCTGGCGAACTTTCTCGGTACGTATCCGGAGTCGCTCGTCGGCCTTGGCTTCTTGCTTGCGCTGGGCGCGAGCCCTCTTCGCCATCTCGGCGACTCGACTCGAGCTTGGATCAAAGCCGTTCAGAAAGACTCGGGCCTGCTCCATCTGCTCTTCGTCATGGACCCAAATCGCAATCGAACCGTCACGCGTTTCCTTGAGCGTCGTGACTATGCCGTCTGAATAGAGCGCATCGCCCAGGGTCTTGGCCTCAGCCTGGTCCGCTACGGTCGTCAGCATGCGCATCGCTGGCGGAGCATAGTCGCTTCGATCAGCGTTTCAATCGCCGCGAACCAGTGAATACATCAGGCAGTCGCGGGGATGCTCCGAGCGATTCGGATGCGAGCCATACTTTCGAAGCCGGCCTTCGTATCGCATTCCGACCTTCTGCATCACCCGCGAGGATTGCCTGTTCTCTTCGTCGCAGAGCGCCTGAACCCGTGCGATCCGCTCGTCGGCGAATGCCGCTTCGCAGACCTTGGCCAGGGCCTCGGGCATGTATCCCTTTCCCCAGAAGCGACTCCCAAGCGCGAAGCCGACCTCCACGCGGTGTAGGAGCACGGTGCATCCGATCGTCCCCATCAGCACACCATCGCCTTTCCGCTCGATCAGCCAGACCCGATGCCCCATGCGCAAGTCCCAGGCATCGATGGTCTGTTGAAAGAACTCCCGTGTCTGTGCAGCGCTGCTGTGCGGTGACCAGGTCATGTAGTAGGTTATCTTCGGATCGCCGGCGTACGATTCGAACGCCGCTTCCGCATCCTCGATGGTCGGGCGCCGCAGACGGAGCCGCGTCGTTTCCAACTCCTCGGGGGGAAAGTCCACCGCGCGCGTATAGCATGGAGCCGCTTGGCTATGGATCGGCCCCGAGTTGACTGATAGGTTGGCGTCGATGTCCAATCGCGATGAGCCACTCGGAGAAGCGGCGCTCCGCCTGTCCAAGGAGCTCGGTTACTCCTTTGCTGACAAGAGCCTGTTGCTCGACGCACTCACCCACAGCTCGTTCAAAAATGAGCGGCCGGACCTCGCTTTGACCGACAACGAGCGCCTGGAGTTCCTGGGTGATGCAGTAGTCGATCTGGTCGTGGCCTCCCTCTTGTACGTGCAGTTCCCCGATGCTGATGAAGGCGAGCTCACGCGGCGGCGAGCCGACCTGGTGAGCGAAAAAGGCCTCTGCGAAGCGGCGGAGTCGATCGGCGTGGGCGACGCGATGCGGCTAGGGAAAGGCGAGGAGAAATCCGGCGGCCGCGTGAAGCCGAGGCTGCTTTCGAGTGCCCTCGAAGCCTGTATCGGGGCCGTCTATCGCGACGGCGGGGCGGATGCGGCCTTCGAGGCAGCTCGCCGGGTCTTTGGGCCGCGGATTCACACCAGCGCGCCCGGGCAGCGGGATGCCAAGTCACGCGCGCAGGAATGGGCTCAGGCAAATCTCGGAGGAACGCCGAGCTACCGTCTGGTCGCGACCGAAGGGCCCGACCACGAACGAGAATTCACCGTAGCTCTGGAGCTCAACGACGAACACGTCGCCGTAGGGAGTGGGCGCTCCAAGGTAGAAGCCGAGCAGTCGGCAGCGCTCACCGCCCTAGAACAGTGGACCCAATTGGCCCCCGAAGCGGAGCCGTCGTAAGGGCATCCCGCTCCAAGCGATTCCCCGCACAAGACTAAACCGCGCGCGAAGCGGCGTACGCTTCGAGCCGTGCGTGCGCCCAATCGACGTCGCGTTGCAGCTCGTTGTAGTCGGGGCCTTCGTACAGCTCGTCGAAGGCTCTGAGGGCCTCTTCCGCCTTGGCGAGCTCTTGGCGAACTTCGTCGGGCCTGATCTCTTCCGGCGATGCGAAGACGTCGGTCAGAAGGAGCACCTTGTCGGGACCGCCTTCCACGAAGCCGGGGCCGATTGCTGCGATCTTGCGCTTGCCCTCCACCTCCCACACGAGAAGCCCGCACTTGAGCGCGGCCAGGAGCGGAAGGTGGTTCGGAAGTACGCCGAACTCGCCCTCGACGCTCGGCGCCTGAACCGAATCCACTTTCGCGGACAGCACGGAGCCGGTCGGTGTAACCACGTCGAGTTGCAGGTATTCGGAGTTCGCCATCGCTGAGCCCCATCAGTCCTTGGCGCGCTTGGCGTAGGCTTCCTTGACCTCTTCGATGTTGCCTTTGAGGTAGAAGTCCTGCTCGGGAATGTGGTCGAGCTTGCCGTTCAAGATCTCCTCGAAGCCGGAGACACTCTCTTCGAGCGGGACGTATGCGCCCTTTAGGCCGGTGAACTGCTCGGCGACGAAGAACGGCTGCGAGAGGAATCGCTGAATCTTACGGGCTCGGTCGACCACCAAGCGGTCGTCTTCACTGAGCTCGTCCATCCCGAGAATCGCGATGATGTCCTGAAGGTCTTTGTACTTCTGCAAAGTCTCCTGCACGCCGCGGGCAACCCTGTAGTGGCGCTCGCCGAGAACGGCCGGGTCGAGCATGGTGTCCTCCGGGACGACGTGGCGTTGAACCTAGCAGGGTTCGGGAATGGGGGGTCGATTGGAGGGCCGCATGCGTCACGGACGCGAGACGGTGGCGGCCGTCG
>Ga0209536_100014680_pt1 | contig 11227 bp, 7 predicted proteins | sample DeeMarSeWOR28_12_FD_187461 | JGI IMG/M metagenome (GOLD analysis project Ga0209536, IMG submission 187461) | Marine sediment microbial communities from White Oak River estuary, North Carolina - WOR-2-8_12 (SPAdes) (version 2) | ecosystem: Environmental > Aquatic > Marine > Intertidal zone >... | reverse complement strand
TGATGATCTGCCGGCCAAAGCCGCCGATGAATTCTTGCCCCAGGCCGACGTGATCGCCATTACCGGCACCACGCTGATCAATCACACATTTGACGGGCTGATGGCCATCCGTAACCCGGAGGCCCTGGTGCTGGTGTTGGGGCCCAGTACGCCTCTATCGCCGTTCTTGTTTGACCATGGCGTTCACCTGCTTTCCGGGGCTGTCGTGGAAGACATTGAGTCGGTAATGCGGGCAGCCGGTCAGGGGGCCAACTTCCGCCAGCTACATCACCAGGGAGTCCGGTTGGTCACGATGCAGCGGCTGCAATTTGGGTGATCGGCACTTTAGTTTAGCCTATTTAGGCCGGCAATTTTTTGCAACCACCGTGGAAATGCTTCAGAAGGGCCAGTCACCTCTCACATCAATAATCTCGTTTGTAACCTTTTTCATTCTTGTGCATCTAAGTTAGTGAATATGGCAAACACAGATTTCACCAACACTATAGCCAAAATGACAGCCAAGACTACCGAACCGGTCAAACAGATCGAAATTATCTTTACACCCAATTCAACTTCGCCGCCAACCCGACATCAGCCCCTCACCCGGTCGTGGACCAGAGGTGTTTGCCCTAATTGTGGCTTTACTAAAGCTGACGTCGACCCGGCTGGGATCATCTGGTGTCCGGCCTGCGGTTACTCGCAGAAGGGTTGTTATACCTGATAATCCCGGATCCGGGGCGTGTCTTCGGTCAGCTTCGAAAATTAGAAATCAGCTTGAAATAAAAAAATTAAGTGGAGGAATTAATCGTGGCCCTATTAAAAGAAGAAGATCGCAATCATTTGATCGAAGAGTTCAAGTCCTTGGCGACGCCGGTCAAGATCGTCGTCTTCACCCAGGCGGTGGAATGTCAATACTGCAAAGAGACCCGCATGATCGGGGAAGAGTTGGCGGCCCTGTCCGACAAGATTTCGCTGGAAGTGTATGATTTTGAGAAGGACAAAGAGATCGCCGAAACCTACAATATCGACAAGATCCCGGCTACCATCATTATGGCGGGTGGGGAGCAGCCCAGGGATTACGGCATTCGCTACTTTGGCATCCCCTCAGGCTACGAGTTTAGCTCGCTCATCGAAGATATTATGATGGTCTCCAGCGGCGAGTCTGGCTTGTCGGCCGCCACCAAAGATATCCTCTCCACCCTGGAGAAACCGGTTCACCTGCAGGTCTTTGTGACGCCCACCTGTCCCTATTGTCCTCAGGCCGTTTTGCTGGCCCACAAATTGGCCTTTGAAAGTGACAAGGTCAAGGCTGACATGGTCGAGGCCATCGAATTCCCGCATCTGTCGATGAAATATCAGGTGCAGGGGGTGCCCCGGACCGTCATCAACGAAACGGTACACCAGGAAGGCGCAGCGCCCGAAGCAATGCTGATGGCTAAACTCAAAGAGGCAGTGGCGGCCTGAGCGGCCGGCTGACAGAAAAATATTCTTCTTCAACCCTCGTTCCGCCGCATTGCGGCGGAACGAGGGTTTTATAGTTCATCTTAACGGCAGGAATTTGGAGCCAAGGGCTTGATGGGTGACGCCGATGGTGACAAATGCCGTTTTATCCACCTCAGCCACAATCCGTTTTAGATCGTTGACCTGGGGCCGGTAAACCGTACACCGGAGCATTGCCCGGGGTTCGCCGGTGTATCCCCCCTTGATTTCCCATTGGCTCACTCCGTGTCCCAGACCTGTCATTAATGCCTGGGTCATCTCCTCGGCCCGGGTGGTGATAATTGTGGCCGTGCGGACGCTGCTGGGCCCTTCCAAGGTGTAATCCGTGGCAATCCCGTTGAGGAAGAGGGTCAACAGGGCGTAGAGAGCGATTTCCCAGCCAAAAACTGCCCCGGCTGCCAGAACGATCATGCCGTCAGTATATAGATAGATCTGGCTCAGCGGTACCCCTGTTTTTTTCTGAATGATCCGGCCAATGATCCCGGTGCCGCCCATCGTGCTGCCGGCCCGGTAAATTAGGCCGCCCCCGACACCGCCGACCAGTCCGCCGTAGACCGCGCTCAATAGGACATCCTGGGTCAGGGGATATTCAGGCACCAGGTTGGGTAGGTAAGTCAGAAACATATCCGTGGCCACGGAAAAGATGAACACAGCCACAAGCGTTCGAACCACAAACGGCCAGCGCCCCAGGTAAAAGAAGCCAAGTACCAGCAGGGGAATATTCATAACAAAGTAAAGCGTCCCTTCCGGCCAACCGGTAAAATGGTTGATGATGATGCTTATCCCGCCAATTCCACCGGCGGCGATATTGTACGGAATTTGAAAAAGGCTGTAACCCAGCGCGGCTAAAATTGTACCCAGAGTCATCAACAGAAGCCGTTGGGCTTCAACCCAGATCTTGCGGCCGACCAAACTGGACCGTTTTTTGGCTGGCCTGGGATTGCTTATCGGTGGGTGAGGGCTCTGACCGTTACGGTTCCCGATTCGTTTTGTTTTCGCTCGGACTGGCGCCAGGCGAGGTAGGGTTATTCCGGGCATGTTCTATTCTCCAAAGGACTCTTTTTTCATCGGATTGGTTCTTCATTTGAACATTGACCGCATATCCTGGAACCAACCTGATTGGTTTCTGCTGTAGCATTCCGTAGCCAAGGCACAAGAATGTCCCTGGCTAAGTTTCGCCACAGAGATCAATTATCGGGTAGCGATGTTGAAATGGTGTATAAAAAAGCTATGAAACTTGTTCAAAAACAGGCTGATTGCCTTTGTTTCTCAGCGGGGATCCGGTTACAAAAAACACCGGTCAACCTTGACCGGCGTTATCGTTACAGGCTAAGGATCATGAAAGAAATAACCTGGACATTCCAGACTACCCATGCAAGCTGCTATGTGGGGAAGTTGTTTTCTCCTCGGTCCTAGGTTGCGTAATTTTTTCTACGCCAGGGCGCTTTCATTGCCGGAGTCACGCACAAAGATACAGGAAGAATCGGTCGTGGCCACCATCCGCTCGATAAAGGCCAGATCGATCTCGTTTTGTAGACCAAAGATGTTGAGGTCCGCTTGGGGGGCGCGGGGCAGGTATTCGTTAAAAGTGCCGACTTCAACGATAGCCCGGGTGTGGCGAGGCATCCGGCCCAGATTGATCAGTTGCCCTAAAAATGCTTCGCCGTTGGCCCGTTCAGCCTCGTCGGCAACAATGGTGATCAAGGTCATCTGACCCTGCCAGTTGCGGGCAAGCTGGTAGGCCAGCAGCAAGTTCAGATCGAGATTGCTCAGGCGCAGCCCGACCTCCCAGGCCGGGCTTTGATCCCGTATCCAAACGTTGAGCGTCTGTTCCCGCCCTAGCAGGGTGTCGGGGTGGCGGGCAAATAGAATCGCGCCGATTTCATTTTCACTGGCCCGATCAAAGATAAATTGCAGGGTATTCTGGTCAATGTCCGGCGTGACCCGCATAAACAGGATGTTGGGCCGAAAAAAGACGCTGCGGAGTAGCTCCAGCCCGGTCTGGACACCTGGGGCAAAATCTTCAACCTCCAGTAATGCCACCCGGGCAAAGATGCCATCTCGGGTAAAGGCATGGACGAATGACTCCAGCCCAACCACTTTGTCCTTCTGCCCATTCCGGTAAAGCCCCACCGCGTGCACCGAGCCGCGCGGATAAGTGATTGCTTTTAAGAAACGATAGCTCCCCAGTAAGTTTTGGGTCGATTGGACTGGGACCAGCAGGCTGGGCTTCCATGCTCGCTCTTGGGAGGTCGGCATTAAGATGACCCGTTTGGCCGCCCATTCTGACAGGGTCACAAATAGGCCGCTGCGGACGTCGCTCCAGGGGGCCTGCAGTTGACGTCGGGACAAGTAGACGTAAAGCGAGATGACCACGACCGTAGCCACCAGGCTGAAAATGGGAGCGATGAGAAACATCACAAAGATACAGCCGGCCAATCCGAGCATTGGCACCAGTTTGGGGATGGCAAACAGCGGCCGAAAACTGACCAATCCGATGAGCTGCTCCAGCATCACCACACCGTTGAGCACGGCATAGACGATCAGAAAAAACATCGTCATAAGCGGGGCAATAGCATTGAGCCCGCCGCCGCTCAGACCAAAGACAATGGTCGCCAGGCCAATCACCCCGGTCAGATACATGGCCGGGCGGGGTTCACCGTCGGCAGTTTCTCGGGCGAAAATCTTTCCGCCGGGCAGGATGTCATGTTCGGCAATGGCCTGTAACACCCGCGGGGCGCTGACCAGTGAATTCAACGCGGCCGAGAAGGTGGCGGCCAAAATCCCAAGCAGTATAGCCGGGCCCCAGGCCGCCTTATCTACCATAACTGTTAGGTTGTTTAGCAACTCCTCCGGCGTGGCCACCAGGGATACCCAGTAAGCCAGGCTCAGATAAACGACCATCGTCAGCAGTACGGCGGTCAGGATGCCCCAGGGGATGCTTTTACGCGGATTCCGCAAGGTGCCCGACATATTGACTCCGGTCAGAATGCCGGTGACGGCCGGGAAAAAGACCGCAAAAATTTGCCAGAAATTGCCGTTGGGAAAGTCGCCCCAAAGGGTTGGGCTTTGGGTGAGGCCCCCGAAATCGGCAAAACTACCCAAAAAGATCGAGAACAGAGAGAGAACAACAATAAACAGAATCGGATACCGGACCCGGGCCGCCAGATTGACGCTAACAAAGGCGATCAAGAAACATATTCCAAAGCAGATGAAAACGATCAGGCCGGTCGGATGGGTTGGGAAAATCCGTTGCCACCCTTCACTGAAGGCAAAAATGTAGAAAGGAACCGACACCGCTTGCGCCAGATAGAAGGGCACGCTGACGCTGCCCCCGACCTCCAACCCCAGAGACTGGGAAATAATTGAAAACGCGCCGCCGGCCTTGACCCGGATATTGGTCGCAATTGACGAGATCGACAGGGCGGTGCAAATGGTAATGAAGTTGGCCAGCAGGATGATCAGGATTGCTCCGCCCAACCCGGCATTACCGACCACCCAGCCCGTTCGCAAGTACATCACGGCGCCCATGATGGTCAGCAGGGTCGGCAAGAATACACCGTCAAACGTGCCAAATTTTCGGCCATTTGATGAAGCAGCACTCTGCCGGCGCCGGGGGACGAGTTGACTAATTCTGTTGACGAACTTGCTGGCGTTGTTCATGGTGCCTCCTGGATCGGTCGCTGATTTTTTGGATAGTGATATTGTCATCGTGTACAACCAACCTTACACTCAACAGACAGGATCGCAAAATCTGCCTGGTTGCCCGGATTTTTTGATAATCTTTGGTGGTTTCTGAGATAGTATCAATTTTTCGAAACGGTGGGGTCATCCGGCACGTCAGGATCGATCTGGAGAACCAGCTTACCTTCGGAAAAAACGCGGACGTTCCCATCTGTGGCTGAGACAACGACGGCTGTAGCCGCGGTACGTTTGGTCACAGCGGCGGCGGCCACGTGTCGAGCGCCAAGGCCGGGGGGCAACTCTATTTCGACCGAGGCGGACGCTAAAAAGGTGCCGGCAGTCTGAATTAAGCCATCTCCTCGCACCACAAAGGCCCCGTCAAGCTTGGCCAGCTCGACCAGGGCGTCGTGGATGTCGGAGTTCGAAATCATACGCAGCGCCTCATCGTGGCCGTGGAACGGGTTGGGGATAATTTGTTTTGATCCGTCCAGGACTTTGATGGAATCGCCAAGCATAAAAATGGTGCCAATACGTTTGCCCCGGCGGGCTGCCCGGCCCACTTTACAGGCAACGGTGATGGCGGTTTCCAGGACCGAGGGGCGAATACCATCAGTTAGTTTCAGCAGGTCGGCCACGGCCAGGTACTCCAGGTTCGGTTCCACATCGGTCAGAACGGCAAAGTTGCCCTCATCCGGGTCACGGTCCCAGGCCAGGGTACAGAGCACCCGCTCGCCAATGGAAATTCTGGCCGACCTGATGGCCATAGAGATGACGTGGCGGATCTGTTTATACTTGTCGGTAGCCCGAAGCGGCAGTCGGATCACCTCGCAATCCAATTGGTTCAGAGCATCATAGGTATCTGCATTGGCCGTGGCGGCGATGAGTCGGGGCTGATCAGACAATTGGTGCAGGTGGCGAACGAAGTCCGCAGACTCGGTCGTGCAGAGGATGGCATCAACCTTTGCTGCTTTTGCCACCTGAACAATCATCTCAGCCCCGGCCTCATTGGAACTGTATTCCTGTTTGTGTTTGTTAATCTCACCCATATTTTCCTCCGTAGATGCGCAGATTTATTTAGAACAATGGCCAGATCAGGGGCAAGAATATCAATGAACTGTCCCATGAAGTCAGCAACGCCAGTTTTGAACAGCCCTCCAGAAACAATGTAGACCGCCCAAACCGTAATAACCGCCGGATTGGAAAAACCGGCAAAGGCCTCTTCTGGACTGACCAGTCTGGTAAGGATCAACGTTAGGAGTACCAGCAGGGCGACCACGTCCACCCGCAGCTTTTCGGTGGCAAAGAGTACGATTACTACGACTATAATAGTCAAGGTGAGAGCATTTTGAGGAGTCATCCGGATCACCCCTCCTTCCAGTCCACCTGGACCTATAGAAAAAGCGGCCAAAAGACAGGCAACACCAATAGCATCACCGCCAATGTCACTACCGTCAAGGGAATACCAACTTTGAGATAGTCGGCAAACCGATAGCCACCCGGCCCCATAATCAACACGTTGGCCGGGTGGGCCACCGGACTCAAAAAACTGGCGGAGGCGGATAAGGCTACTACCATCATCAAGGCATAGGGTGACATCCCCAGGTCTCCAGCGGTATTGATCGCAATGGGGGCCATCAACACCGCGACCGCTGCGTTGGGCATAACCTGGGTGGCTAACGCAGTCAGGATAAAAATGGCCGCCATCACCACCTGCGGCCCCAATCCGCCAACCAGGGAAACAACCCCTTCGGCCAGAAACCTGGCAGCCCCGCTCTGCTCCATAGCAATTCCAAACGGCAGCATTCCGGCAATGAGAAAAACAGCCTTCCATTCGATATAGCGATAGGCTTCTTCCATCGTCAGGCAGCCGAGCAGAATCATCAGTACTGCGCCCCCAATGGCCGCAATGGCGATTGGAAGCCAGCCCAACATAACCGGCAATAGGACCACTGCCATCGCCAGCACCGCCAGGGGCGCTTTGTTGAGTCGGGGTGTTTCCTGGGCTGCCGCAGCCAAGACGATGAAATCCGGCTCACGACCCACCACCAGAATTTTCTCCCGCGGCCCGTGAAGCAGCAAGGCATCCCCCAGACGCAGAGCCATATCCCGCAGGTTGGTCCGGTAGGCCCGGCCCTCACGCCAGATAGCCAGCACGTTGAGACCGTACTTCTCCCGAAAGTGAAGCTGGCGAAGGGTTTGCCCGGCCAGCGTGGTGTGGGGCGACAAGATGGCCTCGATCAAACCAATCTGCTCCGACTCCAATTCCCGAACGTCCGGCGGCAGCTCCTGGTCTATCTCCACAGACAGCAGGTTCTGCAAGGTTAGCAAATCTTCTTTTTTGCCTTCTACCAGGAGGGTGTCTCCGGGCTGCAACTGTTCTGAAGAGGCCGGAGCCAGATGGGTCTGTCCGCCCCGAACGATACCCAGCACGATGAAGCCAAACGCATCCCCCAGCCGGCTTTCGGCCAGCGTTTGACCGATCAGGGTAGATTCGTCAGGTATCCGTACGACTAACAGGCGCTCGTGCAAGCGATAAACCTCCGCCACTTCGGCAGTGGACACAAGGAAATCGGGAGAATCTCGCAGGGTCTCCAATTGAAGTCGTCGTCCCTGAACCAGCAGGGTATCCCCCAATTGCAGAGGAATACTCTGTAAATTGTCTCGCAACGGATCGCCCCCGCGCCAGATGGCCAGGACGTTGAGCCCAAACCGGTTTCTGAAGTTCATCTGGTGCAGTGTCTGGCCCAGAAGGGGCGAACGGGGAGACAGACTCACTTCGGCTATTTCAATTTCTGCCGAAATTAGTCTGTCGACCGCCAGCGTATCCTGCTCCAAGATAAGCTGCTGCCGGTGTTGTAATGCTCTAAGCTCGCCCGGTCGGCCGACGACCACCAGCCTGTCGCCTGAATTGAGCCGTTCATTGGGGTGTGGGGAGAGAAGCGTGCGACCGTTACGGACGATACCGATGACATTCAGGCCCAAGGTAGACCCCAGACGGCTATCGGCCAGTCTCTTGCCAAACAGCGTGGAGTCAGCCGGCAACCGAATGATGAATAAACGCTCCTGTAAATCATACAGTTGCTTTAGATCAGATTGATTGGCGTTGGTAAGCGCCTTGGTCAAATCTCGAACTGGCAGCAGATGCCGGCCAACCAGGATCATAAAGGTGATGCCGGCTAGCAAAACTACCACCCCGACCGGAGCATAGTCAAACAGCCTGAAGGGTTGAAAGCCGTAATCTCGGAGGGCGTCACTGACTAGGATGTTGGGCGGCGTACCGATCAACGTGGTCAGGCCGCCCAACAGCGCTCCAAAGGCCAGAGGCATCAAAAGCTTTGACGGCGGCAGCCCCAGCCGCCGGGAGATGTCCATAACCACCGGCAGGAGCAAGGCAGCCACTCCGACGTTGTTCATAAAGGCAGACATCACCCCGGCAGTCAACATAATGACGAGCAGCAGCCGTACTTCTCCCCGTCCGGCCAAACGGAGGACCTGATGACCGACCACGCCTGCGACTCCGGTTCGGGACAGCCCGCCGCTCAGAATGAAGACCGCCCAGACGGTGACCACGGCCGGATTGCTGAATCCGGACAGGGCCTCAACCGGGGTCAGTAACCCGGTCAGCACCAGACTGACCAGCACCAGCAAGGCGATCAGATCGACCCGCAGCCGCTCGGTCACGAACAAGGCCACGGCCACGCCTAGAATGGTGAAGACGATGGCTATTTGGAGCGTCATTCTGATCCTCCCTTGGATGCAGAAACTCTCCGCTGGCTGGAAAAACTGATTGACCTGACCGAATTCAAATTGTCAAAATAGGAGACCGAAGCGGTGATTACAGTGTTGCCATTTCGGTGTTGTCAAACCGGCGGCGGTAAAACCCCATATATTCAACTTTTCGCTCCAGAGCCTGGATCACGGCGTGGGAGAAGTTGACCTTCTCAAATCGCTGGGCGCTGCCCAGACCGCCGGGGCTGAACACGTTGATCTCCATCAATTTGTCGCCGACAATGTCCAGGCCAACCAGAAACATGCCGTCCTGAACCAACTTGGGGCGCACGATCTTAACGAGCCTGAGCGCCTTTTCATCAACGCTGGCTTGTTGAATTTTACCGCCGGCGTGAACGTTGCTGCGAATGTCGTCGCCGGTACGAACCCGGCGGAAGGCGGCGTATTTGCCCTTGTATCGTAACGGTTCGCCGTTCATCACAAACAAACGCATGTCCCCTTCGGCCGCGGCGGGCAGATACTGCTGGGCAATAACGTAACCGTCCCGGCTGACCGCTTCAACCATCTGGTTCAAATTGGACATATCGTCCGGTCCCACCATAAACACGTTAGCGCCCCCGGAACCCTGCAATGGTTTCAGGACAATTCTCCCCCCTTGTTCCCGGGCAAACTGTTTGATCTCATCTCGATCCCGGGTGATCAGGGTGGGAGGCCGAACTTCTTCGGGAAAGTGCTGAAAGTACATTTTGTTGGTAGCTTTGGCCAGGCCGTTCGGATCGTTGAGCACAATCACGCCGTGACGCATTGCCACCCGGCCAAAGATGATGCCCGCAGATTGGGCCCAGGGCCGCTGAATAGCGTCAGTCGAGGGATCATTGCGCAGCATCAGCACGTCCAGATCATCCACCGTGATCCGTTCCTTTTTGGCCCGTCCCCCATGTAACGCCTTTAGATAAACTTCGGTTGATTTATAGCTTTTGCCTGGAGCCGCCCGGGCCCGAGCCCGGATCTTTTCGTCAGCGTCGTAAGCAAAATCTCCCACACCTATCACCCAGGCTTCGTGTCCCATATTGATGGCTGCCATACCCAGGCGAGTGGTGGTGTAGCCCTTTTCCTCGGTCATGATGTCGTTGACCACCAAGCCAATTCTCACTTCTTTCTCCTTTCGATTAAATCTAGTACGGTTAACCCATTCCGCAGCTTTTCCAATCTGGCTGTGGTTTGGGGGTTGTCCATATACCGGGGGTGCAGTGGCACCGACCGCAGCACCTGCCGGGCCTGTAGCTCCCGAATGATCGGAATGTGATCGGCCATTATCTTGCCCACAAACAGCGGTTCCAGGTCGCCTCCGTTTTTGAGGTAATTCAAGATACCTACCAGACCACGCAAATAGACGGCATCCTTGGTCAGGCCGCCGCTGCGGTAAACGCGCACGGTGATGGTAAAAGCTGTCCGCTGCCCAAAGCCGTAGGTCCGGTTCAGTTCGCGAAAGGTGTCGATAAAAGAGGCCCCGTCGATCAGGGAGCGGACCGCCACGACTCGTCCGGCCAGCAATCTCAACCGGGGCCGGCTCAACCCGCCGACCAGATATTCGGCTAACACGGCCAGCCCCTCTTGCAGTTCTTCATAGCCGGCCAGGCCGGTATAGAGCTGCTGGAACGGCTGGGCCCGGCCGTTGAAATAGGTCAGTACGTGGGTGCCAATTTCGTGCTGCAACAGGGCCTCAACCCGGGAAACCGGAATTTTGGTTTGCTGACCAACCAGTAAGTTGCCGTGGGACACCATCAGCCCAACGGTGTCGTCTCTAAGTTGAACCCTGGCCGTGAGGGCCGGATAGCGCTGGCGGTAGTAATCTAACTCGGCCAGGGCGCGGCCCATAAATTCTGTGGCCTTGAGGTGCCCGCCCCTGGCCTCGTGGCTGCGGCGCGCTATCTTGGCCAGCAAATCTTCGGCTAAGCGGATGATGTCACCGTTGACTCCCCCAAAAAGCTGCAAACTCCCGTAGAGAAACTTGCGGGTACCCCGCTCGCCGAGCATCGTCAACTGCCGGTCCAGTTCGGCCTGTTTTTGCCGAAAGAGAAAGGCCAGTGTTGGATCTTCAACCCGCTCAACAGGGATCTTATACAACTCCCGTTTGAGTAGCGCCGGCTCCACCGGTAAAGGCCGATAATAAAGAGTAGGTACGCGCTCAAAACCGCTCCGTTTGAACTGACGCCAGGCCTGGTCGGTGTTGACCGGGGTTACTTGCAGCAAGAAATCAAAGGCGCTGCTGATCTCGGCCAGCCGACGGTCTACGTTCCAAACCGCCTTGACCAGGGCTCGCCGTCCCAGAGCC
>Ga0209536_100014677_pt1 | contig 11228 bp, 11 predicted proteins | sample DeeMarSeWOR28_12_FD_187461 | JGI IMG/M metagenome (GOLD analysis project Ga0209536, IMG submission 187461) | Marine sediment microbial communities from White Oak River estuary, North Carolina - WOR-2-8_12 (SPAdes) (version 2) | ecosystem: Environmental > Aquatic > Marine > Intertidal zone >... | reverse complement strand
ACCCCAGGCAATTGCGCACCAGAACACCACCCACGGCGGCAGCCGCGGAATGTGGGGCAGCAGGGCGATTGCCAGAGCCGCCAGATGCAGCGGTATGTTCCTGGTGGTGTGCATAGTCATACCTAAATTCGCTGGCGATTAATTACGACTTCACCGCCCGCGCGTTATCACCCGCTCGAGGCGCAGAGGGCGCAAAGTTGTAGAAATTTTTTGCTTTCCGCTGAGACGCCGGAAAGCAAAAAGCCGCCTAGATTTGATGTTGCAATCCATAGTTTTACCGAACTATAGGTATCTACCTGCGTCGTATTTCTATCTAAAACAGGGATAGAGCCCTTAGACAACGCAGCTTGTGGCCCCGGCCGTTGCCCGGGCCGATGGTTTGGCCGGGCAGCCGGAGGCCGTAGGTCCATTCCTTTTGATAGGCTTTGAGGACCATGTGACACAGCAGCCCCAGCTTGTGTTCCGGATCGGAGGCCGTGAGCGTCTGCCAGTCCAGAAAAGGGGCCGTGGCATGTTGCCCCTTAAAGTCCTTGGTGAAAAGTCCCTGACCGCGGGATGAGGCCCGCCACGATATGCGTTGGAGGGGATCTCCCGGCGCATAACTTTTCAACCCCCGGAAATCGCCGGATCCCGGGCCGCTGGCGTCTGCAGTATCACCGAGTGGAGATCTGGCGTCCCGTATTTCGACATGACCGTGCCGGGGTCGGGGGTAGACGATCGCTTCAAGATTCAGATCGATGCGGGTGCCGACCCGCCACAGGCCCAGCGGGTAGGCGGAGTGAATCGATAACGGTCCGGGTCGTAAGATCCCCCGGGCGGTGGTGCGGGCGGTCACCCGGATGCGATTATCCGCATGGGCGATCAATTCGTGGTACGCAGTTGGCTGACCTTCAAAAGCAAAGCCGATACGGCCTTTGTTGGCGGCACCTGCGGATGCGATCAACTCAAACACGGCCGGTTCCCCGGCAAAGACCGGTGCAGCATATGATGACCCGATGGTGATGCCGGCAATGCTTTTATAGGTGTCGGCCACTGACACCAGGGCGATACTGCCCAGAAGAAACGTGAACAGAAAGCCAAGGTTGTTGTTGTAGTTGATCGACCCGATAAACAGGGCCAACACCAGGACAATGAAAATAATCCCGTTGCGGGTCGGCCGAATCCGGATCCGATGGCGTTCAACCCGGATGGATCCCCGGTCGGTGGGCGTATTCATGGTATCACTATGACTGCCTGCAGTTGGTGGCACTTGGGTTAACTTCTTCCTTTGACGTATAGCCCATCACATCGATCCCTCTTTTCCGAAGGCTTATTTCTCACGGCAGCGGCACCTCCAACAAGATCGACATCAATCTTTCACGGGGCAATTCAACGCCCTCATCCCGGGATCGCAAACGGTGTCCCACCACCCAGGGCATTACCTGCTGCAAATCTTCAGGCAGGGCATAATCGCGTTGCTGCATATACGCGCGTGACTTGGCGGCGGCGAGCAGGTTGAGACCGGCCCGCGGTGAAAGACCGACATGGAAATGAAGTGATTGACGCGTAAATCCCAGAAGATCTTGCACATACTCCAGCAGGGCATCGGACACTTTTACTTTGCCAACCTGCTGCTGCAACATCAGGACATCTTTGCTGGTCAGCAGGGGCTTCAGGTCTGCCAGTGAGCGTCTGGTTTCACCCTGGGATAGAAGTTTCTTTTCAGCGGCTCTATTGGGGTAGCCCAGATCGATACGCATCAGGAATCTATCAAGCTGGCTTTCGGGCAGCGGGAAGGTCCCGGACTGCTCGATAGGGTTCTGGGTTGCGATCACAAAAAACGGCTGTTCCAGGGCTCGGGTTTTGCCTTCTACCGTCACCTGGCGCTCCTCCATGGCTTCCAGCAAGGCGCTTTGCGTCTTGGGGGTTGCCCGGTTGATTTCATCGGCCAGCATCACCTGGGAGAAAATGGGGCCGGGGTGGAAAAGGAAAGAGCTGCTCTTGCGCTCGAACACGGAAACCCCCAGAATATCGCCGGGCAGCATATCGCTGGTGCATTGAATGCGACGAAAGTTTAAGCCCAGGCATAAGGAGAGCACCTTCGCCAGGGTGGTTTTGCCGATGCCGGGTATATCTTCTATCAGAAGGTGCCCCCCGGCCAGCAGGCAGGTCAGCGCCAGACGGATCTGATCTTCTTTTCCCAGAACGACCTTGCTGACGTGCGCCACAATTTGATCAAATTTACTGTTCATTTGCTAAGCGTCACCTATCAATGTTGGCCCAGATACACCCCGTCATAGTCCAGGCTGGTCAACGGCCGCTTCTCGGCGACAACCCTGGCATCCACCACCTCGGCGAAGAAGAGCGTGTGGTTGCCGGGGCGGAATCGATCAGCGATCCTGCCTTCAAAATAGGCGATGCAATCCGCCAGGACCGGACACCCGGTTTTGCCCCGCTGCCATTGGAGGCCGGCAAATTTGGCCTCGGGATCGGACCCCTTAAAACGCTTTAACAGATCCGCCTGGTTCCGGGCGAGCACATGCAAGGCCAGGCACCCGCCCTGGTCGATGAGTTGATGGGAATAACGGTTGGTGTGCACCGCCACCATGATCAGCAGGGGATCGTAGGAGACCTGGGATACCCAGGAGGCGATCATCCCGTTGATCTTTTCTTCATGGGATGAGGTTAAAACGTAAATTCCATAGGTTATTGCCTTCAAGGCCGGGATCCACTCTTCTTTCATGGCGCAGGTTCCTCCTGACCCCTATCACATCATAAGGTCGTTACCGTAGGCGTGCCGATTTTGAAGCCGGCATAAATCACCAATTCATAATATGCTACCCATACCGCAGGCGTCAAGGCAGGGGCTTATCCGATCTCGGCTTTAATCTTTCTGATACGAGGGATCTCAAGGCCGGCCTTATCGGCGGCGGCGATGACGCGTTCCAGTCGCCCCAATGCCGAGCGGCCTTTGCATTTGTGCTTCGGGTCACCGTTGATGCCTTCAAGCAAGCCGCCTATCAGGCGCTGGCGGTCGAAAACCTCGCCGGTCAGGTATTGCTGAGCATCGATGGCTTCATTTGCCAAAGCAACCGCCAGTTCCTGGTGCTGCTCCCATAGAGTCGCGGTGGTGGTGCCGTCGGCCAGCACCAGTCCGGCGATGTTGATGGTAAGCACAAAGACGTTTTTGCGCACCAGTTCATACAGCAGGTCGTCTGCGGTCGCTAAAACGTCGCAGGCGATATCCACGCCGCGCAACGCATCTGCCATCAGCCGGGCCCGGGGGCCGTGGGCCCGCGAGGGGATAAGCACATGGGTGCCCATACCCTTTTTCTTTTCGAACCAGACCGAGATAACGGTGGGGCTATCGATATGATATGACTGCCAGTCGCCGGGGAGGAGTTCGTTTTGCAGCAGCCCGATGCAGCTGCGCCAGGGGGCCGGAATCGTCGCCATGACCGACCGAAAGTCCTTTTCAGCTACCGCTACCAGAACCAGCTGCGGGTGCGGGATCTGGTTGGCCGCCTGGCCGATATCCATCCCGCGGGTTACCGGGTAAACCGGATAACCGGCATATAAAAATGCCTTGGCAAATACGCCGCCCAACTCTCCGATCCCGATAATGACGATGGGTGGGTTCATACTTTACTCCTGGATATCAGGAACGTGAGATTACGCATATTTTTAAATTCTTTGAAAAACGATCGAGTCGATCAAACCAAATTGGATATCTCTGCAGATTTGCTCTATTCATTACTTTACGCTGATCAAATATAGATACCGCTTTGCTTGTATGTCAAATCATAAAATGGTATTGGATTTTTAAACAAACTAGAACCGAAGGGAGTCGCAAAAGATGCAAGAGGCTATGCAGAAATCCCGGAATATTCCCATAAGCCCTCCCCCTTTGATGGGGGAGGGTCTGGGTGGGGGTGGTCACCCTCCCCTTAATCCCCTCCCAGCGAGGGAGGGGAAAATCAGGCAGCTGAAAACCTGCCGAGGCGATTAATAATTCCCTGGATTCTGCGGCCGCAGTTCAGTGTATTATTCAGAATTACTGCTATAGTTGTCAAGATTGGAGAGATATATGGGATCAGATCATATCAGCGAAGGTACTATTCTATGGGAGCCCGGCCTAGATGTTGTCAGCCGGGCCAATATGACCCGCTACATGCAGTGGCTGGCAGCCGAAAAGGGCCTGACTTTCGGAGATTATATCAGCCTCTGGCAATGGTCGGTCACCGAAATTGAGGATTTCTGGCAATCTTTGTGGGAATACTTCGACATCCGGTCCTCTAAACCGTATTCCACCGTTTTAAATAGCCGCAAAATGCCGGGCGCCCGATGGTTCACAGGTGCCGAGCTGAACTATGCCGAGCATGTATTTCGTCATCGAACGCCTGAACGTCCGGCGTTGATATTTCAATCCGAAATTCAGCCCCTGATGAAAATTTCCTGGGAGGAGTTTTATCAGCAGGTGGCCGCCATTGCAGCGGCCCTGCGTGCCATGGGGGTACGGCGGGGCGACCGGGTGGTTGCCTATATGCCCAATATTCCGCAAACGATTGTGGCCTTTCTGGCAGCCGCCAGTATCGGGGCTACCTGGTCAAGCTGTTCGCCGGATTTCGGCACCCGCAGCGTCGTCGACCGCTTCAAGCAGATCGAGCCCAAAGTGCTCTTGGCCGTTGATGGGTACCAGTACGGGGGCAAAGGCTTCGACTGCCGCCCGGCCATCGCCGAGCTGCAGCGGTCGCTGCCGACCCTGGAACAGACGATTCTGGTCCCCTATCTTCATCCTGCCGGCGCGGGTGGCCAGTTAGCCCGCACCCAAATTTTCGATGATCTGTTGACGCCCAGCGATGAGCTTGTTTTCGAGCAGGTACCGTTCGACCATCCCCTCTGGGTGGTTTACTCCTCCGGAACCACCGGCTTGCCCAAGGGCCTGGTGCACGGCCACGGGGGCATATTGCTGGAGTTTATGAAATTCACCGGCCTGCACGTGGACGTACATGCCGGCGACCGCTTTTTCTGGTTCTCCACCACCGGCTGGGTGATGTGGAATATTCTCCAGGGCAGCCTGCTGCTGGGCGCCACCCCGGTGCTGTATGACGGCAGCCCCGGCCATCCCGATCTGGACGTGCTCTGGCGGCTGGCCCAGGATGCCGACATGAGCGTGTTCGGCACCAGTGCGGCCTACCTGACCACCTGCATGGCCGAGGGATTGGAGCCCGGCAAGCAGTTTGATCTGAGCTGTTTGAAAACGGTTGGCTCCACCGGATCCCCCCTGCCGGCGGAAGGATTCCGGTGGGTATACGCGCAGGTCAAAAAAGACCTGCTGCTGGGGTCGGTCAGCGGCGGCACCGATCCCTGCACGGCCTTTCTGGGGGCCTGCGTCCTGCTGCCGGTTCGTGCCGGCGAGCTGCAGTGCCGCTGCCTGGGGGTCGATGCCCGGGCCTATGACGAAAACGGCAACGCGCTCATCGGCGAAGTGGGCGAGCTGGTCATCGCCGCGCCCATGCCGTCCATGCCGCTGTATTTGTGGAATGATCCCCAAAATCGGCGTTACCATGAAAGCTATTTTGAGATGTACCCCGGGGTCTGGCGGCACGGGGACTGGGTGCGGTTTTCGGAAAGGGGCAGCGGCGTCATATCCGGCCGGTCCGATTCCACCATCAACCGTCTGGGGGTGCGCATGGGCAGCAGCGAGATCTATGCCGCCGTGGAGGATCTGCCGGAAATCGCCGACAGTCTCGTGATCGGCGTCGAGACATCGGGTGGCAATTATTTTATGCCGCTGTTTGTGGTGACCACCCAAGGGGTCGATCTGAATGATGAACTCAAAAAAAAGATAAACCACAAAATTCGAGGTACATTATCCCCGCGCCACGTGCCCGATGATATATTTGCTATCCCGGATGTTCCCAGAACCCTCAACGCCAAAAAACTGGAAGTGCCGGTGAAAAGAATCCTGGCGGGTGTCCCGGTGGAAAAAGCCGTGAATGTGGATTCCATGAGCAATCCGGCGTCGATCGACTATTTTGTCGAGTTTGCTGCCAAACTGCAGAGCAGGGCCGATCGATGAGCGTGCTTTTGTTACTCGCGTTGCTGGCAGTGCGGGGCTGATGGAGCGTCTTTCAAAAAAAGAAATAGGGCGGCCCATCTTCCCCTTGACAGGCCGCCCTCACTCGAAGAGTGCAGAAATGACCATTTTACATGGCCATCATCTATATCGGCCATTTTTCCAATCGCATTAGCCGTAATTAGGGCACGGGCTGGTGTATGCGCGTTTCTTATCTTGCTCAAGGGTTAGCCGCCATTCTTCGCCATACTTACAGTTTGCGACATCAGCCCGGTTGACAGCCGGATTGCATGTATTAGCCTTGGTTCAAATTCAAGGTTTTTGATTTGCTCAGTTTTCAAATTCGCACGATTGGTTTCAGGAAATGGTCTAAATATAGAGGCTTCAAACAAATCGATTGGTTGTTTTCTAATCCCGCCATGGCGGGACTAGCTCCCGGTTACAACCGCACCGATTAAAGCACTGACGTGCTTTTGTCTTCCACCGCCCATAAAGGCGGGGAAATCCAAGCCACCCGCTTTGCGGGTGGTCGCTGACTCCGGTTTTACTTTCCAGGGCACGCAGTGGGCCGATGAGTGCTTCATTAGGGGATTATTATGATGACCGCCCGGATCCTAAAATTATTTTTGTTATTTCTGATAGCGGCTTTTGCGATTTCGGCTGTTGGCTTTACCCAACCAGACCTCTCCAGGCAAATAATTCAACAAAGAATTGACGAGCTGTGGACCACCGGCAAACTTCAAATCGGTTATGCCGATATCGCTTCCAGGCACTGGCTTACGGCCCTTTACGAACGCAACGATTTTGAATTGCTCTGGCAAAATCCGCAGAATGTCAAAGATTTGCTGGATGACGTGGGCCGGGTGGCGGAAGAAGGTCTGAATCCCGAGGATTACCACCTGTCCCAGCTGCTGGTTCTCAAATTGCGCCTGGATGATAGCCTTTCGCCAGACCCTTCGCTGTTGGCTGACTACGACATCCTGCTGACCGACAGCCTGGTGCGATTGTGCTATCACATCCAGTTCGGCAAGGTAGACCCTGAAAGTCTGGAGTCGGCCTGGAACATGTCCCGGCAAATTCATGATAAAAACCCTGTGGCAGCCATAGAAAAGCGGCTTCGCACCGGCAGCCTGGCCCAGGGGCTCAAAAACATCAGACCGAAAAATGATTATTACCGCCTGCTCAAAGCGGTTTTGAAGAAATATCAAGCCATTCAGGATGCCGGGGGATGGGAACCGCTGCCGGAGGGACCGACCCTTAAACCGGGAATGACGGATGCGCGGATTGCCCTGTTGCGCAAAAGACTGTCCATTACCGGTGAGCTGGAGGGCGCCGACACCGAGTCTGATTTTTATGATGAAGATTTGAAGGCGGCCGTTATGCGGTTTCAATACCAGCATCGTCTGGAAGATGACGGAGCTGTCGGTAAAAATACGTATGCCGCTTTGAATATTCCGGTTAAGCAAAAAATTGATCAGATTCGGGTCAACCTCGAGCGCGCCCGCTGGATCTTCTATAAAGTGCATCCGGATTATATTCTCGTGGATATCGCCGGTTTTCAGGCCTATCATTTCGAGGGCGGCACCCCTACCTGGACCAGCAAGGTTCAGGTGGGCAAGCCATTCCGCAAAACGCCCGTGTTCAAATCCAAGATAAAGTATATCGTATTCAATCCGACCTGGACCGTACCGCCGACGATTCTGGAAAAAGACATCCTTCCTAAAATAAAAAAGGACCCGAACTATCTAAGTGAAATGAAGATCAGCGTCATAGACCAAAGGGGCGGGGTGGTGGATCCGGTTACGGTCAACTGGTCGCAATACAAAAAAACCGCGCCGTATACCTTCAGGCAGGAGCCGGGGCCGCACAATGCGCTGGGGCGAATGAAATTTATATTTCCCAATAAGCATTTTATTTATTTACACGATACCCCGAGCCAGTCGCTGTTCAGGCCCAAAGATCGCGCCTTCAGCTCCGGCTGCATCCGGGTCGACAAAAAAATGGAGCTGGCGGAGCTTCTGCTGGCCGACCCCGATAACTGGAACCGGGAGCGCATTCAACAGCTGCTGGATACCAATATAACCCAGCGGGTCAATCTGCCGGAACCCAAACCGATTATGCTCGTGTACGTGACGGTCTGGTTCGATGAATATGACAATTATATGTTTACCCGGGATGTTTACGACCGTGACCCGGCGGTCCTGGAAGGGCTGCAAGAAGAGTTCAGCATCTGGCAGACCCGGGCGATCCAATAATCGCGTTTCGGATATCTGGGGACGGGGCTGCTTTTTTGCTTTTCCATGAATTGGAAGTTTGGCGAGCGTATGAAAAGCAAAAAAAGCAACACCGTCACCTCTGTCCCGGATTATTTTTCCGGGTCCAACTTGGAGAACTTGGCGCCTTTAATGGAGAAGTCGGCGATAAGACCTTTGGCGTCAATCACGAAGCCGATGATGGGATCTTTGGTGGTGGTCGTATCTTCACGCACCCCGGCACCATATTTCATAAAGGCGACATTGCCATCCAACCCCGCTTCCCAGCCTTTGCTGTCTCTAAATTGTTGAAGGGCTTCATCCGTCATAAACAAGAGGAAAATATCTTTTTTTTGTCCACCGATCTGCAGACCGATGGAGCCGGAGGCGGTACTGTAATAATCAACCGTTTTGCCATCGATACGAAGCGCGCCCTCGCCGTATTCGCCGCCAATTAAAAAGGCCCCTTTGAAAACATTTGGCATCACCAGCATTCCCTTCGATGCTCCAATCAATTTCTCGGCACCGATGACCTGCCTGTGAAAGCGTTCGATGGCCACCTCCACTTCCACATCAATTTCCCGGGCGGTCTTAGCCGACAGGTTATCGGAGAAAAATACAGCCATCAATGCGATCGACAAAACCATTGGCAGCGCCCATTTTATCTTACGAGATTTCTGAAACAGCTTTGCTTTCATTTCCGATCTCCTATAATTCTTGACTTCGGATTTTAGTTTTTAAGCTTTTAATCATTACGAGTGTCAACTTCATAGCGGCGGCAATTTTCTCGCCTCGCACAATTGAGCGGCTGACGGCGAAATTGCCGTTGCGATGATGACCTGCCTTCGCCACGCAATTTCAGCACGTAACCGGCACCTTGTCAATCGTTTTCCCCATTTTTGCCTGGCTTGCCTAATGCATTGAAAACAGTTCACGAATCCATCCTTACCATGCCATTATGTTCATCAGGGCGCAGAAAATATTTAAGTCTGATAGGATTTTTGCCGATACAATATACGGGGGAAACCGAAAGAGTCTAGAATCATAATCTTTATCATTCTGGCTCGATTGTTCTTCTCATCACGTCCGTGATGAAGGCGGTAAATAGATGTTTCAAGGAGCACGCACCATGGCCCTGTTAGAGAAATACAGTATTCTGCTGCGGTGGTGGTTATTCTTTGCAGTTGCAAGCCTGGGTACGGTGGCGCTTTTCCTGTCCGGTATGGTCCATAAAGTCAACGCGGTAGATGTTACCAAAATCAGTTTTCTTATCTATGCTGTTTTTGCCGTTTTTACCATCCGCGTGGGTATCCAAACCTACCATCTGTGCAAGGAAGAGAAGCTTACCCATCAGCATGTCGCCCTTTACTACAAGAAAAGTGACATCGGCTGGTTCGTCAGCGATATGCTGTTGACCCTTGGCATGATTGGAACGGTGGCTGGTTTTATTTATATGTTGAGCTCCAGTTTTGGGGATATGGATCCGCAGAATGTTGTCAGCATGCAAGGTGTGCTGGCAAAAATGAGCTCCGGTATGAGCACGGCGTTGTACACGACCGCTGCAGGTCTTGTGTGCAGCCTGTTGCTGAAACTGCAATTGTTTAACTTTACCCATCACTTGGATTATCTTTCAACGGATCTGAAGAAAGATGCGACCGCGTAGAATATATTATAACAACACCAGCTTTCTGGATCTATTGTTCAATACGCTGGTCGGCTTTGTTCTGCTGTTTATCATATCCTTCTTGTTGATCAACCCGAGCCTCAAAAAAGCGGATATCAAAACCAAAGCCGAGTTCGTCATCACGGTCACCTGGAGCGACAACAGCCATGACGATGTCGACACCTGGTTGCAGGATCCAACCGGCAACGTGGTCCACTTCAAACAGAAAGATGTGGGCATGGCCCACCTAGACCGGGATGACCTTGGAACCGTCAATGACACCATTCAATTGGATGACGGCCGCTGCATTGCCTATGCCCACAATCAGGAGCTTACAACCATCAGAGGGTTTATCACCGGCGAGTGGGTGCTGAATGTTCACATGTACAAGAAACGCGATCCGTCTCCCACGCCGGTTGAAGTGCGCATAGACAAGCTGAATCCGAAAGTTCAAACGATCTTATACAAGAAAGTTGTGATGAATCGTACCTGGGAAGAAGTCACCGTCGCCCGTTTTGTGATGACCAGTCAGGGCGATATTATCGATTGGGACGACCTTCCCAAGAATCTGTTGCAGCAATCCTCACGGCCGAGCTACGAGGGCGGAGAAGGATGAGCCGGTTTTTTGAATTCATCCATGTCAAGGAGTTCTAAATGGAACTTTGGACGGGCTATATTGGTTTATCAATGGCGTTTGTCATTATCTCGGCAATTGTTTTGTGGGTGTCCATCCGCACGCCGGGTCAGGTCATCATCAAAGCGATTCTGATTCCGGCCACCATATGGTATGGTCTGGCGCTGTACTACGCGGTGCCGAATCTGGCGGGCTGGCCGGTATCACAGCCAATTCCCGACAACAGTCAGGTATTGGCCGTCCGCATCAATGAGCCTAACCCGCTGTACAACGATCCGGGGGCCATCTATTTCTGGGTTCAGATCAAGCCGAATCCCAAAAGCGCCAAACAAAAGCTGGCGGGCTTGCTCAATCCCCAAAACATTTCCAGCGCTGATAGGCAAAACCAGCCCAGAGCCTATCGACTGCCCTACAGCCGCAAGATGCACAAGGCGATTTTAGAGGCCCAGAGAAAAGCCAACGGAATGCCCGGTGCCCGGATAAAAACCAAAAAAGGCTCGTCTAAAGGATCATCCAAACGCGGGATTGCAGGCCTCGATGAAAGTCAGGCGGCCATGCAGTTTGAGATCGTCAATCCCGTTCAAGCGTTTCCCAAATAAACGGTCTATCTGAATAAGCTCC
>Ga0209536_100014676_pt1 | contig 11229 bp, 7 predicted proteins | sample DeeMarSeWOR28_12_FD_187461 | JGI IMG/M metagenome (GOLD analysis project Ga0209536, IMG submission 187461) | Marine sediment microbial communities from White Oak River estuary, North Carolina - WOR-2-8_12 (SPAdes) (version 2) | ecosystem: Environmental > Aquatic > Marine > Intertidal zone >... | reverse complement strand
GAGGACCTGATTATGCAGGGTGGTGTGGATGTGGATCACATCCGGTGGGTCCCTTACGACGGAATTGGAAGGACGGTCCGCAACGGGTTGAACTTTACCGAGCGGGGCTTCGGGATCAGGGGAGCTGTGGGTGTCTCAGACCGGGGACACACTGCGGCAGGCCAGCTGAAAAGTGGAGATATCGACTGGGACCACATCTTCGGGAAACTTGGCTCCCAATGGTTCCACACGGGAGGTATTTTTGCGGCCCTTTCTGAAACCACGCCGGCTGTGATCGAAGAGGCCATGAACTCCGCCCGCAAACACGGAACCATCATCTCCTATGACCTCAATTATCGTCCGTCGCTCTGGAAATCCATTGGGGGTCTTGAAAAGGCGCGTGAGGTAAACCGAAGGCTCGCACCCTATGTGGATGTGATGATCGGTAACGAAGAGGACTTTACAGCCTGCCTCGGGTTTGAAGTGGAGGGTATGGACGAAAACCTCACCAGCCTGGAATCCGACAGCTACAAGCAGATGATAATCAATGCAGTGAAAACATACCCCAATTTCAGGGTGGTGGCCACCACCCTCAGGACGGTGAAGAGTGCCACCATCAACTCCTGGGGAGGGATCTGTTATTATGATGGCAAATTTTTCGAGGCGACCCACCGCGCTGATCTGGAGATCCTTGACAGGGTTGGTGGAGGTGACAGTTTCGCATCCGGGCTGATCTATGGATTTCTCAAAACAGGGGATCCGCAGGAAGCGGTGGAATACGGGGCTGCCCATGGCGCACTGGCAATGACCACACCCGGCGATACCAGCATGGCCACCCTGGCGGAAGTTGAGAAGGTGAAAGGGGGAGGGTCGGCAAGGGTAATTAGATAAAAGTTAAAAGTCAAAAGGTAAAAGTAAAAGTTAACAGTTAGAGGTTAGGAGTTAGGGGTGGTTCTGAATGATGTAAAAGATGCATCTGTTATAAAAATAATGATATTAAATTATATTATAGAGTTATAATGCATAAAAGTTAATAAATATGGAGTTGCGTAAAGATGCGAAGTATGCGATGGTGATTCCAACCAGCATGGGAATCAGGATCACCCCGATCAGTGGACAGCCGGTTCACAGCAGTGATCTTTTTAAAATGCAGGCCACCAGTGCGGAATCAAATGTGGGCAGTGTGGCTTCCTACCTCGGTCTCCCGGTGAAGATCCTGACCACCTTCGTGAAAGGGAGCCCCATCGCACGGATCATCAAGGACAACCTGGCCGGCAGGCACATGGACTATGAGGGCGTGGAGGTGGATCAGGGCCATCCATGGGGGTACAGGCATCAGATCAATATTGCTGACAGCGGGTACGGGTCACGCGGTCCCAGGGTACAGAACGACCGGGCCGGCGAAGTGGGAAGGACCCTCAATGTGAATGATTTTGACCTGGACCGGATCTTCGGGAAGGAGGGGGCCCGTATCGTCCATATGTCGGGATTGATTGCCGCACTGTCACCTGAAACCGGACAATTCTGTCTGGAGATTGCCAGATCGGCCAAAAAGCACGGGACGAGGATCTCGTTTGACCTGAATCACCGCGCTTCCTTCTGGAAAGGTAGGGAGGAGGAACTCCACCGGATCTTTGCGGAAATTGCATCGGTTTCTGATATCCTGATCGGAAATGAGGAAGATTTCCAGCTCTGTCTGGGCATAGAGGGACCGGAAGCGGGGGGAAAAGGGCTTGCCGGCAAGATCGAAGGATTCAAGGGCATGATCGAACGTGCAAGGAAGAGCTTCCCGGATACCCAGGTTTTCGCAACCACCCTCAGGGAAGTGATCAGTACCAACCATCACCTCTGGGGTGGGATCATATCTGAGAACGGGAACTGGCATGTGGTAGAGCCCAGGGATATTTATGTATACGACCGGATCGGAGGAGGGGATGGATTTGTTGCGGGCATGCTCTATGCGATCCTGAAGGAATGGGAACCGGAAAAATGGCTTCAGTTCGGATGGGCCAGCGGTGCCCTGGTCACCACATTGGAAACCGATTACGCACAGCCTGCGGATGAGGAGCAGATCTGGAGTATCTGGCAGGGAAATGCACGTGTAAGGCGATAGTTGTCCCGTTCATGGTTTCCCCGCACACGGATCCATATCTGGTGGATGAGAGCGCTGTAAAAGATCCACCACGGAAATTCACCCACAGGCTGAGGTTCCTGGGGCCGGGATTTATTCTTTCGGCCTCAGTGGTGGGTTCCGGGGAACTGATCGCCACCACATCCCTCGGGGCCAAGGCCGGATTCGCCACCCTCTGGGTGATCCTGATCAGCTGCCTGGTAAAAATCGTTCTTCAGCTGGAATTCGGAAGGCAATCGATCGTACGGGGGGTTTCTGCCATGCACCTGATGAATGAACTGCCGGGACCCAGGTTCGGAAAACTGAAGATAAGCTGGGGTGCCTGGTCCTGGCTTGTGCTCTGGATCTTCAAACCTCTGCAACTGGGAGGGATCATCGGCGGAGTGGCCATCATCCTGAACATTACTTTCCCCTCTCTCTCCGTTGCCATGTGGACCATCCTCACTGCCACGGTGGTCATTTCAGTGATGCTGTTCGGTTTTTACAACGTGGTGGAAAAGATATCCCTTGTCTTCATGGGACTCTTTACCCTGTTTACCCTGCTGGCACTCTTTATGGTTCAGAAAACCGGATTTGCGGTCACCTGGCAGGATATTGGTGATGGTCTTTCTTTCAGCCTTCCAAAAGGAACTGTGGGTTTTGCCCTGGCGGCCTTCGGTCTGACCGGTGTGGGAGGCGATGAAATCCTCTCTTACAATTACTGGTGCATTGAAAAAGGGTATGCCAGGTTCACCGGTCACAGAAAGGAGGATAGCGAATGGAAAAAACGGGCCAGAGGCTGGATACGGGTCATGTACCTGGATGCATTCCTCTCCATGGTAGTCTACACCATCGTCACTGCAGCGTTTTTTCTGCTGGGGGCCTCCATACTTTACCAGCGGGGAGAGGTTCCCGAAGGATATCAAATGATCGAGACCCTTTCCAGGATCTATACCGACTCGGTGGGACCGGCAGCCAAAAACATCTTTCTCGCGGGTTCCTTTGTGGTACTTTTCTCCACCCTGTTTGCAGCACTGGCCATCCGTACGCGGGTATTCTCAGATCTGTTTGGCGTACTGAAGTGGATCAATTTCAGTGACCTCAGGGTCAGGATCCGCACCATCAGGATCCTGGCGGTTGTTTTTCCTGTTCTCTGGACCATTGCCTTTCTTCTGATCAAACTTCCCGTGATGATGGTAACCATCGGCGGAATCGCCACCTTCATCATGCTGCTTATCATTGTAATAGCAGGTATCTACTTCAGGTTCAGTTCGAAAATGCAGGTTTTATCACCCGGGGCATTCTACAACATTGCCCTGGTTCTGAGCTGCCTCTCCATCCTGTTTATCGGAGTATACAGTGTCCTGAAATTGTTCTGAAGGAGCGCCAGGGCAAAAGGCTTTTTCGTTTACTTCCTGCCGTCGAAATCATCCCGGTCCGTTTCCGGCTCCAGCGGGAATTTCACCGGAAGATTGCCACGGGTCGACCTGTAGATCGCGGTAAAAAGCTCAACGGTTTGTCTGCCTTCTTCCCCGGTCACCCCTGGGGTTCTGTTCCTGTCGAGGTCTTCCAGGTAGGCTTCAATCTGTTTCTGGATGAAGTACACCATGGGATCCACCTGATCGAACAGCCGGTGATCCACGTCATTGAATTCCTGCAGGAGTTGCTCTTCGCCAGGGATGGTCCAGAGATCATTGACTGCCGGTTCGGTGATGGGAGCCATTCCCGCTATGAACATCGATCCACCTTCGGTTTGTGCCCCCACTGAGGCACCATTTTCTCCATGGACATGTACTTTGCCATATATCCCGGGCTTCTGGGAATTGGAGAGTATGATATTTCCCAGCGCCCCGCTTTTGAATTTTACGATCGCCAGTGCCGTATCCTCTACTTCAATATAGGGGTGGTTCAGGTTTGCCCACTGTCCGTATACCTCTGCAATGGGTCCCATAAGCCAGCACAACAGGTCCAGTTGATGTGGTGCCTGATTTACCATTACCCCGCCACCTTCCATGTCCCAGCTCCCCCTCCACGGATCGGACTGATAGTACTGCTCATCCCTCCAGCCCAGCATGTTGACCGTTGCCAGCACGGGTTTTCCCAGTTTACCCTGTTGTATGGCATCTTTGACCCTGATAACGGGAGGATACCAGCGCCGCTGGCTGATCACGCTCAGGTGGCGGCCGGCTTTGTGCGCTTCATTGATCATCGCATCACAATCCTGCAGGGTGGAAGCAAGGGGTTTTTCCACCAGCACATGGGCACCGGCCTGTAAAGCATCCAGGGTGGGAACCAGGTGATTCGGATGAGGAGTGCAGATGATCACCATGTCGAGATGCTCACGCTCCACCATACGGGCCACATCGTCATACCCGCCGGCTCCGTAACCATTGGCAAAATCCCTGGCTCTTTCAAGACTTCTCGAGCAGATCCCGGAAAGCGACGCACCGTTGATCGCCCGGATGGCCTCGGCATGCAGTTTGGCTACCTTACCGGGTCCGACGATTCCAATGTTATACCTTTTCATCATACGGATTTCAGGGAGTGAAAAAAATGCATCCCGGGGATGGCAGATCCAGCCTGATGCCACCCGGGGTCAGTTTACCCGTATTGATGTCCCTGTGGTAGAGTGCTATAGTTTGCGATCGCTCTCCGGCTACAATGAGCATCCGGCCCGAAGGATCCAGATTGAAATCCCTGGGCCACCCGGGCACATTTTCGACCACATCCGGCGCGGAAATCGATCCATCCGCTTCCACCCGAAAGGCAGTAATACTGCTGGTCTCTCCGCGTGTCGATGCATAAACGAACCTCCCGTCCGGGGAGATCCGTATGGCCGCCGGATATGCGGATCCTTCACGATGATCAGGAACGGTAGAGAGGGTATTCAGTTCATTGAGCATACCCGTCTGGGGATCATAGCTGCAGGCAGTAACCGTGGAATTCAATTCGTTGGCTATGTAGATGAAATTTCCCTCGGGATGGAACACCAGGTGGCGCGGACCGGATCCCGGATTGAGTCCGAAGAAGGGTTGCTCCGGATTGGGCGTAAGGGTTCCCGTTTCCCTGTCAAACAGATAGTTCAGCACCTTGTCCGCTCCCAGGTCGGGCGACAGGAGATAAGCTCCCCCGGGGTCCAGGGTCACGTAATGGGTATGGGGACCCTCCTGCCTGTTCTGGACCGGTCCGGTACCTTCGCTCTGAGCCACCGAGGAGGCAGGCAGGATGCGTCCCTCTTCATCCAGCGGGAACGCGGCCACATTACCGCTGCTGTAGTTGGAAGTGAACAGGTAATCCCCTTCAGCGTCGCAGTGGATGTGACAGGGACCCAGGCCCTCGCTGGGCTGACTGTTCAGGTAACGGAGGTGGCCGGACTCCGGATCCCTGCTGAAGGCCGTTACCGTCATGCTGCCTCCGCTGCTGTCGGCCACGGTCTTGTCGATGGCATAAAGGAACCGGCCGTCAGGCGACAGGTCAAGGTAGGAGGGTCCAACGGCCCCGGCAAATGAATCCAACACTGAAAAACGATCCTGCACCGGGTCGTATTCGCACAGGAAAATGGAATGCGCCAGGGATCCATCGGAGGAGCCCACATAGAAGCGGACCGGCACGGTTGGTTCCGGAGATCCGCAACTGTACAACAGGCCGGCCATGGATATTGCATAAACCGGCTGGAGGATGGAGATCAGTAGTTTTTTCATGCCATTGTTACACTTTTTAGGTTAATATTCCTGTCATTATTGTTTCCAGATCCTCTCAATTTGTTCCAGTGTTTTGCCCTTGGTCTCGGGGACCATCCTCAGCACCAGGAATGAAGCAACAAAGCCCATGAGTCCGTAGATCCAGTAGGAAAAACCGTGATTGAAAAGGCGGGTGAGCGAAGAACTTTCATTCATCATCGGGAAGGTCCATGAGATGGCCAGGTTCGCAATCCACTGTGCCGCCACCGCGATGGACATGGCTCCCTTGATGCTGTTCGGAAAGATCTCCGAAAGCAAAACCCAGGTAACCGGTCCCCAGCTCATGGCGAAAGCAGCCGTATAGGTCAGCATGAAAATAAGCGATACCAGACCCACTTGCTTGAAATGAAAGGAGAAGCCGAGCGCCACCATGCTTACACCCATGGCCAGGGCACCGATGATCATTAAGGGTTTGCGGCCAAATCTGTCCACTGTGGCAATGGCTAGGACCGTAAAGGTAAGGTTGACAATCCCGACCACGATGGTCTGAAGCAGGGAGGTATCATTACCTGCACCCATGCTCCTGAAAATATCACCGGCATAATAGAGTACCACATTGATACCGACGAACTGCTGGAAAACGGAAAGCATGATCCCCACCACAATCACCAGGCCACCGAATGAGAGCCACGGCACCCTCTTTTCTTTCAACGAAAGTTTGATATCGGCAAGGATCTCTTCCGCCTTGATGGCATTGATCCGCTTCAACAGGGTGAGGGCTTTGTGCTCCTGCTGTTTCAGCACCATAAATCGCGGTGATTCGGGTACGAAGAACAGGAAAACAAAGAAAAGAAAGGCGGGGATGGTCTCCGATCCGAACATCCACCTCCACCCCACGGAATTGATCCATTCCTCCGCTTGTCCCCTGGCGATGAAATAGTTGACAAAATAGACTACCAGCATTCCAAAGATGATGGCGAACTGGTTCCAGGAAACCAGCTTACCACGAATTCCGGCCGGGGCTATTTCCGCAATATACATGGGAGAAAGCATGGAAGCCAGACCCACACCGATCCCTCCAATAACACGATAGAAGATGAAGGAACTGATGGTAGCCAACCCGAAGAAATTGAGTTTCTCGGGCATCGCCGAGCCCAGTGCGGATATGAGGAAGAGGATGGCTGCCATGATGAGTCCGCGCTTTCTTCCCATGCTCTGGCTCACATAGCCACCCAGCGATCCCCCGATGATGCAGCCCACCAACGCACTCGATATGGTAAACCCCTTGATGGAATTTCCGAGGGACTCTGTCAAGGTATTCTCCCCGCGCAGGAAAAAAAAGTAAAGGACGAGGATCCCGGTGATCCAGAGAAGGCTGCTGATTGCCCATCCCCGGCCCCTGCCGAAGAGCTTGATGATGAAACTTGTAATAAGTACAAGTATCACCGCCAGGCAGAAGCTGACAATTCCCTTGAACTGGATGATCGTAGCGGTCGCAACTGCTGCATCCCCCTCCAGCGGTGTGATAAAGAACTGCCTGAGGGCATTTGTGGCTCCGTTAATTACCGCAGTGTCATAACCGAACAGGAGTCCGCCGAGTGTGGCCACCAGGGTCAGTGCAATGATCACGGGAGGGGCGGAGCGGGCTGATGCCACTTCCATATCCGGATCTATTTGATATATTGTTGAATAATGGCTTCGTAAAGTTCCTGTTTTCCTGATATCTGCTTCGGTTCGCCTCCCGATTTTGCCAGCAAGCTAAGCTCTTCCAGGGTGAGTTCACCTTTTTCAAAACGCGCTCCTGCACCTGAATCGAACGAGGCATAACGTTCAGACTTCATTGCGCTGATGGGTGAATTTTCAAGCAGGTTGAGGGTAATCTCGAATGCCCTGGCAAAGACGTCCATTCCGGCAATATGTGCAATGAAGATATCCTCCAGGTCGGTACTGTTTCTTCTGGTCTTTGCATCGAAGTTGATACCCCCGGAAGTGAATCCGCCGGCACCGACAATGACCAGCATGGACTCGATCAGTTCGTAAAGATTAATCGGAAACTGATCCGTATCCCAGCCATTCTGGTAATCCCCGCGGTTGGCATCGATGGAACAGAACAATCCGTTATCGACGGCCACCTGGAGTTCATGCTGAAAGGTGTGCCCCGCAAGCGTGGCATGATTCACCTCGATGTTCATTTTAAAATCCCCCGCCAGTCCGTACTTATTCAGAAATCCGATCACCGTGGCTGTATCGTAATCGTACTGATGCTTGGTGGGTTCCATGGGTTTGGGTTCGATCAGGAATGGTCCGGTGAAGCCCTTGCTCCTTGCATAATCCTTGGCCAGATGCAGGAACTTTGCCAGGTGCTCCTGTTCTCGTTTCATGTCCGTGTTGAGGAGAGACATATACCCTTCGCGTCCCCCCCAGAAGACATAGTTTTCACCTCCCAGTGCGATGGTGGCATCCAGGGCGTTCTTCACCTGGGTGGCCACCCAGGGCAGTACATTGAAATCCGGGTTGGTGGCTGCACCGTTCATGTAGCGGGGATTGGAGAATACATTGGCGGTCCCCCACAGCAACTTCACCCCCGAATCCTGCTGTTTCTGTTTGGCATACTCCACCATGGCCTGCATGTTGGTCTCATATTCATCATAAGATGCTCCTTCCGGGGCCATATCGATGTCATGAAAGCAATAGTAGGGGGCGCCTATTTTCGTAATGAATTCAAATGCGGCGTCCATCTTGTTCTTTGCTTTTTCAAGGGGGGTCGCTCCCGTGGCCCAGGGAAAGACCTGGGTTCCCGGTCCGAATGGATCATCTCCCGTGGCGCAGAAGGTGTGCCAGTAGGCGATGGCAAACCGCATGTGTTCTTTCATTCTCTTCCCGGCCACCACTTTGTCCGGATCATAGAATTTGAATGCCAGTGGATTGTCAGATTCACTGCCTTCATACTTGATCTTCCCGATTCCCGGGAAATACTCTTTGTTACCTGTTAAATATTCCATGTTTCAGTTCATATTTGATTTCATAACCTAACTCCTAACTCCTAACTCCTAACTCCTAACTATTTACAAGACATTTTTCAAGCACCTCGCTCCACTTGCCGAATGCATCCCCATATGGGCCGCTCTCCCTGCCGGAAGGTTCAACCACCAGCATTTTATTCAGGTTCTCGAAAGCTTCCGTAAAAGACCCGAAAGTACCCGATCCGATTCCGGCTCCGTTGGCTGCTCCCACTGAACCATCGGTATCATACAGTTCGATGGTCGATCCCGAGATCTCGGCCAGCGTATCCCTGAATACCGGACTTAAAAACATGTTCGCCAGCCCGGCCCGGATCACAGAGGGATGAATGCCGATCTCCTTCATGATGTTCATGCCGTAATGCATGGCAAATGCGACACCTTCCTGTGCCGCCCTGGCCAGATGGGCCCCTGTGTGGATGTTAAAATTAATATTCTTCACTGTGGCACCTACATTTTTGTTACCCAGCATCCGCTCCGCACCGTTCCCGAAAGGGAGCATCAGCAGTCCGTCGGAACCCACCGGGGCTTCCAGGGCCAGATCATTAAGCGCCGGATAATTCATCTCCTGCTTCGCGAGGTGTTGCTTCAACCAGGAATACTGGATCCCGGTACCGTTGATGCAGAGCAGTACCCCGAGCCTGTTAAGCTCCGGGCTGTGGTTGACATGAGCAAAAGTATTGACCCTGCTTTGGGGGTCATACTTTACTTCGTCGCTGACTCCATAGACCACCCCTGAGGTTCCCGCAGTGGCGGCGATCTCACCCGGATTCAGCACATTCAGTGAAAATGCATTGTTGGGCTGATCTCCAGCCCGGTAGGATACCTGGATCCCTGGTACCAGCCCCAGTTCCTCGGCTGCGGAGGCTGAAAGCCTTCCCTGCTCACTAAAGGTCGGAACGATGTCGGGAACGAGGTGTTGGTGGATACCGTAATACTCCAGCAGGAAATCTGCCAGTGAGTTCTCTTTAAAATCCCAGAGGATCCCCTCTGAGAGCCCTGAAATGGTGGTGTTGATCTCACCGGTCAGTTTCATTGCGATGTAATCTCCCGGGAGCATAAACTTGTAAGCCTTTTCGTAGATCTCCGGCTCATTCATAATCACCCAGCTCAGTTTGGAAGCGGTAAAATTGCCGGGTGAGTTGAGCAGATGGGACAGACACCTTTCGTCACCGAGCGATTTCATGGCATGCTCCCCATGGGTAACTGCCCTCGAGTCACACCAGATGATGGAGGAACGCAACAGCTCGTGGTTCTTGTCTACCAGTACCAGCCCATGCATCTGGTAAGCGATGCCGATGGCTTTGATTGCGGAGGGATCCAGCTCGGTTAACTGAAGTACATCATTGGTGGCGAGGATCAGGTTGGACCACCACTGTTCAGGATCCTGTTCGGCCCAGTCCGGTTTCGGAGCATCTATTTTCATCTCTTTCTTCGGATGGAATGCAGAAGCCACTGACCGGCCGGTTTCGGCATTGATCAGGCTGGCTTTCACCGAAGAACTGCCTACATCATATCCCAGTAAGTACATTTCAGGTATAAAATTGTTTTAATTTAATTAAACTTTATTTCATCAGCACACCGGGCAACCACAGGCTCAGTTGCGGAATATAGGTAACCAGCATCAGCACCACAATCATGATTACGAACATGGGCAGCAGTGGCCTGATTACCTGTTCAATCTTCAGGTTTGCCACACTGCAGCCTATGAACAGGACCGAGCCCACCGGCGGGGTGCACAATCCGACACAGAGGTTCAGTACAATGATGATCCCGAAGTGGATGGGATCCATGCCCAGCTGGGTGGTCACAATGGGCAGGAAGATCGGAGTGAAGATGAGCACTGCAGGGGTCATATCCATAAATACCCCGACAAAAAGCAGGATGAAATTAATCACCAGCAGTATGATGATCGGATTGTCACTCAGACTGAGCAAGCCGGAGCTGACATTCTGCGGAATGTTCTCGTAGGACATGATCCAGGACATGCCGATGCTTGTAGCCACCAACAGCAATACAATACAGGTGGTACGGATGGACCTGAGTATGATCGCAGGCATATCCTTGATGGTGATCTCCTTGTAGATAAGGGCCAGCAGGAAGGCATAGAGCACGGCCACTGCAGAAGCCTCCGTGGCGGTGAAGAATCCTGCCACGATACCTCCGATCACAATGATCAGCAATAAAAGGGAGGGTAATGCATCGATGAATTTCCGGAATGCAAATTTGAAGAATGCCCAGTTGGTGGCCGATTTGTAAACCGAATAGAAGAGGAACAATCCGAGCAGTCCGTAGATGGCTCCGCGGAATGCAGAAACCGATACTTTGTCATGAAGAAGCTTCATTCCGATCCCTGCAGCCACCAGAATGACCGAAACGACCAGGATTTTCAGAAGGCTCTTCATCAGTCCGCTCATGCCCTTGTTCTTCAGGATCATCA
>Ga0209536_100014675_pt1 | contig 11229 bp, 8 predicted proteins | sample DeeMarSeWOR28_12_FD_187461 | JGI IMG/M metagenome (GOLD analysis project Ga0209536, IMG submission 187461) | Marine sediment microbial communities from White Oak River estuary, North Carolina - WOR-2-8_12 (SPAdes) (version 2) | ecosystem: Environmental > Aquatic > Marine > Intertidal zone >... | reverse complement strand
GCCCCTGCTGACTCGGCAAACTTTGCAGTATCGTCATCAGAGCCGTCATCAACCACAACGACTTCAACTACCAATGATTCTCTTGCTTGGGCAAGACTTTGGGCCACGGCTTGACCAATGGTGCTCTCAGCATTGTATGCGGGGATAACCACGCTGACTTTCATCTGCGCTCACCTGCTGTAATGAACAAGACCTTTAACCTCCTTTTTTCTGTCGACAGGGCAAATGGATACTCCATCGGAGGACTCAACTCAGTAGTAGCAAGAATGTTGCCAACGGATCCAATAATTGTTAGCTCAGATGGAGTCTATAACAAAATTGCCTGCAAAGCACTATTGTTGGATGCGCATTTGGTGTTCACCCCATCGAGGATTTGTAGATCTCTTCAATTCCGGGTATATAGGTAATTGTGCATGACTCTTGCACGGTTGATAAAATAATTTCAATGGGCCGGTCTGATGAACCATGAATATCGGTATTAGTATTGAACATCTGCACGGAAAAAAAACTGGCGTGGGTCAGTACGGTTTCAACCTCGCCCTCAATCTAGCCAAAATTGATAATAATAACAACTATTTCCTCTTTAGTCCCTCCCCACTCGACAAAGGTGATGTTGATAGGTTATCCGATTATCCGAATGTTAAGGTCTTAGATAAGAATTTTTTGGAGAAATCCATCCCCGCTGATGTCATACTCATTCCCCTCTGGTTGCACTTATACCTCCCATATCTTTGCAAAAAATTTGGGGTGGACGTATTTTTCAACACAGGCAGTATATGGCCGCTCCTGCCATTCAGATTGGCAAAACGCCAACTCGTATTCATTCACGATGTGATCCCTCTGCTCTTTCCAGAGTGCTACTACAAACACACACGCTATTATTACCGTTTGAGCAGAGCAATACATTTGAACACCTACGACCAAATCCTGGTTAACTCTGAGACCACAAAGAGAGACCTCGTCGATCACCTCGAAGTTCCGCAAGAGAAAATCCTGGTTACTCTGCTGGGGAGAGATGATCGTTTCATCAGGATAGACGACATATCCAAGAATCAAAGGGTAAGAGAAAAATACAGCCTACCCGAATCCTACCTTCTTTTCACTGGAACGCTGGAACCGAGGAAGAACATTACCGGGCTACTAGAGGCATACGGGAAGAGTAGATCCCGACAGAGGTTAAAGCTTGTTATTACAGGGAAAAAGGGCTGGCTATACGAGAAGATATTCGAAACCGTCAAGAGATTGAACCTCGAAGACAGGGTGGTTTTCACCGGTTTCGCCGACGACGATGATCTCCCCTCCATCTATTCCATGGCCAAGGTCTTTGTTTACCCGTCCCTGTACGAGGGTTTTGGGCTACCGGTTCTGGAGGCAATGGCGTGCGGTGTGCCCGTGATCACTTCCCATGTGCGTTCACTTAGCGAGGTGACTGGGGAGGCGGCGATCCTGGTGGATCCCCAGAATGTGGAGGCCTTGGCAAAGAGCATCGATGAAGTGGTGTTTAGCACCGAGCAGAACTACGAGCGGCTCTCCAGGGCATCTGTCGCACGGGCTGCGAAGTTCACCTGGGAAAGTACTGCCCGTGAGACCCTTAGTGTGCTCTTGAAGTGATGTAGAAAATCTTTGGATTTTAACCGCAGTTAAGGCTTGCCCTTTAATTAACTCTCCCCCTTAAGCATGTCAGCAAATATCTTCAATGTCTCTCGGGCGGTCTTTCTCCAAGAAAAATTACTTGCCTGCTGTATACCCTCAGCTCTGAGTTCTGCCCGTAGATCTTGATCTTCTAAAATGCGAGACATTGCCTCGGCCAGCAATTTTACGTTCATAGGATCCTCTAACTGTAGCCCCGCTCCGCCTACCACTTCCGGTATGGCCGAGACACCTGAACTCACCACTGGGCAGCCACAGGCCATAGCCTCAAGCACAGGTAAACCAAACCCTTCGTATAGAGACGGAAAGACGAAACATGATGCTCCATTGTAAAGCAGAGGAAGCCATTGTTCGTCCACATAGCCAAGAAGCCGCACTGAATTCGCGGATCTCAAAGTCCTCAAGGTAGCGAAAAAGGGCTCGCTTTTCCAGCCGACAGGACCACAGAGCACCAAAGGAGCGGTTATCCCTCTTTGTCTAAGAAGCCTATAAGCCTCGAGCAGGGTGACAAGGTTCTTGCGAGGCTCTATGGTCCCAACATATAAGATGTACCCCGGCTCCAAATCGAACTTATCTGAAAGTACTTGGTGTTCTATCTTCGCCGGTCTAAATAACTCCGAATTATAACCAGGATAGACAACTGAAATCTTCTCCTCAGGTACCCCGCAAAGTCGCACCAGGTCTTTTTGTGTATTTTTAGAGACGGCAATTATGCGGTCTGCTCTGGCAAGATGTCTGGGCATGTATTTTTGCAGAATTCTCAGAGTCTTTTTGGCAATGCAATCCGGATAGATGAGATAGCTTAGGTCATGAACCGTGATGACCGTTGAGGTATTGGAAGAGAAAAAGCCGAGAAAATTTGGGCCGAAGATAAGATTGGCTCTCCGTCGCAAGTAGTAAATCCGAAAAAAAACACTCGGACCGAAAAGCATAACCATTTTTAGCCGCTTGTATAAACTCCTCCTCTTAACCCTGCCAATAGCTGCTTGTTTCAGCCTGAGAATCTTCTCTTCTTTGGGAAGCCTGGCCTCGATAAGGTTTCGACGAAGACCTAGTGGTCCCATCAGTAGGTAGTCATTCTGGTTGTCTTGTTCAAGGATATGCCACAGAAGGTAATAGGTATAATAGCCAACACCAGTGAGGGGCCTGAGTAAAGGCCTGGAGTCTAAGGCGATGAGCATCTCTGCAAGTCTCGCAAAACGTTCGAGTTCCTGGCTGTTTTCGGCAAAACCACTTTAATCCGGCGGCTTAAATGTGGCAAAATACATCTAAAAATGTTAACTCTCTGCTCACTTGAAGCTATCTGAGCAGCTCTTCGTATATACTCTCCAATTTATCCAGCATGACAGACAGATCAAACTCCTTTGCCCGCTCAGCTGCAGCTCTCCCTAGACTCTTTGCCAATCTCTTTTCTGCTAGGAGACGACTTATCGATTCAGCCAGAGCCTTGCTGTCCCTCGGTGGCACGAGCAGACCGTCCTTTTCCTGGGTGATTACTTCGGAGAGCCCAAGTCCCCTGGTTGCTATGCAGGGTAATCCTGCAGCCATGGACTCCAAAAGCGCCAGTGGGTGTCCTTCTATAAGAGAAGGCAGAACAAAAATATCTGCTGCAGCCAAGAGTCTTGGAACATCCTTTCGATGCCCTAGCAAGAGAAAGCAAGACCGTCCATGCCAGAGTTCCTCTATCTCTCGCAGTATTTCAATTAGACCCTGAAACTTAGAAGAATTGTGGAGACCACAACTTTCTTGATCCGGCAGTTCGCCCGCCCAGAGAAAAATCGTGTCAGGGTGTTTATTGATCACTCTAGGGATTGCTGCCGCGAGATAACCGAATCCTTTTCTTTCCTCTACCCTACCAATGCCTATGACTAATCTTGCATCTTCTGCTAGTCCAAGTTCGGCTCTCACCTTTTTTCTCGCCTCTTGACGCTCTTTTTCTTGAACATGAAATTTCGCGTAATCGATCCCATTGGGAACAATCTGGAATCTTTCCACAGGAAGATGAAAAATGTTGCTGAGTAGTTTGCTGTTGTGGTTCGACAGGGCGAGCCAAGAGGAACTTTTAGTCGCTAACCAATGGTAAATTTTTCTATTTAGCGGTGGTACTGTCTTGGCCAGCGGCAAGTGAAAAGCCATAATGAAAGGTATACCAACGATTGCTGCAGCAAGGACAGGTAGCCGGGAAAAATCAGGCTCTGGCAGAATGAAATGGATGAGTGAAGGTCTTGAGGCCGCAAAATAAGACAACGAACTTAAGAAAATACGACAGCCATAGACCCCTAGAAGAGGCTTACCATTATCGATGTAATCCCTCAGGCGAATCGACGAGCCGCTATCCCGGATTTCCTTAGTCAGTCCCTCAAGTGCAGGATGGCGAGGTAAACATACCTCACACGACCATCCCCTGTGGGATAGGTTACCAGCTAGAGTTAAAAGGTGTTCTTCCGCCCCCCCTCTACTCTTTGTGTCTACATAAAGTATTACGGATCTACCATGCTTTCGAGGTAAAATTCGCTCTTCTTTTGAGGAAAATGGTCCTTCCATTGCTTTGCCTGTACAATTCAGTGATCAATCTCACTAGTAATTCTTTTACTCGTCCACCTTGGATTCACCAAAACATATTTGAGGATAAAAGTATTTAATTTTGCACGTTTTCTAGTTAAAAACCCTCTGGCTGTTGTAAACCACAGAGCGTAAACCTCGAAGCTAATCAACCTTCCTGAAAAGCTGATCCTTTAAGGAAGACAACACACCAATTCCATGCAGGCAAGTTCGTACCCGCCAGCATCGTGCGGAGGATAGAGATTGGAAATAACTAGAATTCTCATCTCAACCCAAATAATTTCGACGTCAGTAAGAAGGCCGAGGGCGTTCTTTATTTATATTACTGCACTGGAGAAGCTAGTTTGGAAATTCATGCAGTTTGTCGTATTCTAAAAATATAAGAAACCCTTAATATGCTTCAAAATAAATCTGCATCTGACCTAATCCAACAAAAAATTACCTAAAAAGAATAATTATTGATCAATGATGAAATCTACTCCACATTATTACGGGAATATGTGGACTATTTATATATCTAAATACCTGCGGTATCATCCAAAATCTTTGAAAAACTTCTTTTAACAATTGTGTTTTAGATAAAGATGAATGACAATAAAAAAACGGTTGTGCAAATAGAGTACGATTTTTTATCTCAAAAATATTATAAATACTTTTTAAACGCAATATTTCAATTAATTTGTTAATAATATTTTTGCAGCTTTCATTATTTTTAAAGTGTATTAAAAGTTCTCTTTCGGCCTGGACAACGGTATACGTAAGTTTATCCGTGCAATGTCTCGTTATCGCGCAATATACTTCGCCAATCATAATCTTCATTAACACTTCATCAATAGAAAATGGCACAGAATGAAGACCTTCGAGTTTCCTTTTATATGCTTCAATCACAGCATCGATCGCCTTCGGAGGCAGGGAGAAAGGAAGGCCATCGTTAGCAGCGAGAGAACAGAACATTTCTAATCTTGTTTCATACAAGTGATGATATCCCCTGCCTAGGTACACTGCTGCGTCACCCACAGCAATACAAGCCTTCATGCATTGATTTGCGTAATAATGCGGAGAGCCGGTATTATCCGGTAGATATGCAGAAAGAAGACCAGCCGCACGGTTACAAATAAGACGAACTATTTCATAAGGCGCGATGGCTTCCGGTCGAAATTGGGGGATTTCACTCAGCACATCCTCACCCGCTAAGAGTTTGCTTCCATATTTAAAGTCATAGTTCTGTATTGTGCATTCCAGATAAGGTAAAGATTCCCTTTGTACGCAGCCAAGATCAACAAAATCGACTTTGAGCGACTGAGCCAGTTTGCTGCTGAGAGTTTTTAGAAATGGTCCAATTTTTGGGCAGCTTGGTGCTATTACGAGCAAATCATAATCGTTAACAGCACGCCATCGCTTGCCATCAAATTGTACTGTGCCTTCGCCACGTCCAAATGCTCCAATCAAATAGATTGAAGAGTACTCGAAGTTACCACTTGCAATGCCATTGATAATATGATCCAAGTCCTGTCGTATGTCTCTATCAATGTCATCCTGATTGTGAAGCGTCAACTTTGACATCAGTTCACCAGTAAGCAAGTACCTTTATTATTTCCCGTGGGGCGGACACCAACTGCTGCACAAATTGAAGGACACACATCAATCAAATGAACTTCCTCTATCTCTTTTGGTTGAATCCCTGGGCCAAATGCAAGGAAAAACCCCTTCATGTCATCGTGGGCTGAATTATAGCCGTGCATGCCTTTGACATGTGTGTAATGGTCATGAAAATAGTCCGGGAAGAGCAACACTCCAATATTTGCCCACCAAATTAAGTCGCCATACCGTCTATCCGGAAAAGGAATAGAGTACTCGTTGGCTAGTTGCTTGTTAACGAAAAACCCCTTCTTTAATAATCGTTCCTGCTTTTTCACCTCTTCAAGGAAAATTTTTCCTGCTTCCGTCTTCCACCTAAAACGTGCCATGGTTGAATCGAGAAAGAGCAAGTAGTCACGGCCCATTTCAACATCTAATCTGCGTTCAATCGGGGAAAGCAGAGCGGGAACGTCGATCTCCTCGATCACTTCTGTCATACCGTGGTCGCCAACGATAATCCAAGTTGTACTGCCGCCATAGTTGGTGGAAATTTCGCGTAACTTGCGATCAATTTCCCCTACGACTTTTCGACGCTCATACGATTCGGGCCCACAATGGTGGACAATCATATCAGAGTCGGAAAGCTGGCCAAAAAGAATGTGGGATTGGGAATCCTTTTTTTCGATAAATGCTTCCAATACATCGTCGTCTTGGCAATCTATCAGAGGATACATTAGATATTCATATAAGATGCCTGTTTGCTGAAAGACGTCAAATATGCTCTCTTGTTTAAAAGCTCCCGGCAGATATATAGGAAGGTTGTCTTCAGAGACTCCTATCTCTGGCAATAAAGTCAGAGGGATATTCGCCAAAGGTGCATTGGAGGCATATTTTTTGGCTTCTTTTGTTATCCATTCCCGAAAACTGTTCAAATGGTCCTGAAAACGACCATTCATAATCTCACTCACGAGGCCCAGGCCAGGCCATGAAGGAAGTGCATCCCACCAGCGCCTCCTTGACGAGAACCTCGCAAGTTTTGCATTGTCCCGTAAGAAACGGAATGGAGATTTTTCGGAGTCGAAGGTGAACATGGTGAACATTCCACTCTCCCCTCCAGTAGTTCCAGTGTAGATCGCCGTTCGCTGAGTAAAACCGGCCACACTTTTCAACTTTTTTGCATATAAACCTTGAGATATTTTTGAATATAGGAAAGGGGTGTCCACTGAATTGATGTAGTCGTGCCGAAAAGCGTCCAACAGGATGAACAAAATTTTATGATCCAACCCTTGCATCTTTTCGTCCTTTATAAGTGGCGAGTGTGTTTACCACCCGAAAACGGCAGATATCCCAATGCAAACCACGCAGCGATTGCTCCAGCAGGCAACGCCGTAGATATATGAGGAATAAGTTCTTAAGCATTCGCAAGCATTCTCTTCTTCCTAATAGAGGATGTGAGACAGGATCAATTTTTCGCGACGCTTTTCCTTCACAGTAAGCACGTACAAAATAGTTGCGAAAGGTATCGGCGTGTGAATGATAAACTGCAGCAGCTGGCTGATAAGCAATCCATCCACCTGAATCAATCACTGCTTTAGCCCAACTCGCGTCTTCACAATACTCGAGAGACTCATCAAATTTATGGCGCTGCCAGTTTTCAGAAGTAATCAGACTGTTCACATTAGAAAAGAAATATGAATTAGTCGTTATGAAAGGCTTGTCTCCGTAACAGTTTGGATATACCTCGGTAGCCAGTGCGCGCACAATAGGATTGCACATATGATCCGGAAAAGGCACTTGCTTGCCATACACACCCACCACTTCGGAATGGCCTCGTACCGGAAGCAAGAGCTCGCTCAACCAATTCTCATTACATGGAACTGCATGAGCACTAAGCATAGCAACATATTTTGCCCGGTCCACAACCGCTGCCATACCAATATTCAGAGCTCTGCCATAGGTAAAGTCTTTTTTGGAAACTTCAATAATCTTTATTCCATCATAGCCTCTGGCAATCTCCAATGTCTTATCGGTTGAACCAGAATCTACCAACACTATATCGAAGGACTTTTCACTTTGTGCGAACAGTGCTTCGACTGTAAGAGGTAGAAATTCCTCTTCATTATAGGTGCGAATTAAAATACTAATCTCAGACATCGACTCGACAAATGACCTTCTAAGTTATTGATTCTATATATCAAAACAATTCCTCTGATACCTGTAACGATTAACGTTTAAACTTGATAAATTTTGACTAAAATATTCTTAAAATCACTAACAAAATTTCGAATGACTCTTGAAAGCATCTATTTTAGGCCATCCACTCAACATCGATTGCTACAATATCACCATCAATCATCCGGCGATTATCAATTTCACTCCCAGACGGCTTGACCTCAAAATATGCGGGCATGTCTTCCCAGCCTTTTCTAGCAATAGGCCAAGATGTCTTTATGTCGTATATTCCGACCTTAACCACGTATCCGCCGGCCACCAAGGGAAGGCTCGGCAGCTTGCAGCGTAATCGTCCTTTCCCCCTAAGAAGTGTACAATCCATACCCGAATGTTTTGCAGTACACGTTGCAATGCGAGTTCGTTGATCTGCGCTCCAGAAAGAAAATCCCCAGGTTACCTCGCCGAGGTCTTTAGCTGATTGATAGTATAACGTTAGATAAGCGTCTTCACCCGTCTTGACTTCCCCACCTTCAGCGGTACTAATATCCACTTTTTCGATTACAAGAGCCTGAGTTTCTATGATTTCATCCTGATAATTAGTTATAAATTCATTCCTTGAAGCATTATGCATATTATAATAGGTACTTATTCCTTCAGTGACTGAACCACTAAATTTAATAGTTCCCTGATCAATTATTAGACATTGGCTGCAAATAGATTGTATTAAATGCATGTTATGAGACACCAAAATAATAGATCCTTTATTTTCTAAGTAATTTGTCATGTATTGCAAACATTTACGTTGGAACTTCATATCTCCTACTGCCAACACCTCATCGACTAGTAGTAGCTGGGGATTGACATGTGCTGCAATGGCAAATCCGAGCCGTACTTGCATTCCGGAACTATAATTTTGAACCGGCGTATCAATAAATTCATCAATTTCTGCAAAGGTAACGATTTGATCAATAATATTATTTGCTTTTTTCTTGGAAATGCCCAACAGAGATGCGTTTATATAAATGTTTTCTCTGCCCGTTAGAATGGGATTGAATCCTGCGCCCAATTCAATCAATGCTCCTACACTGCCACGTATCTCGATGCGCCCTACATTGGGCTTGACTAAGCCGTGCAGCAACTTCAATATTGTACTCTTTCCGGCACCGTTACGGCCGATAAGTCCAAGACATTCGCCCCGCTTCAGCCGAAAGGTGATACCTTTAAGGGCCCAAAATTCCTTCTGGCGCAAGTCAACCTGCGGCGGCACTCGACCTGACATTTCACGTGCAATGTCCTGAACTCCATACCGCAAAGACCTTCTCAGATCACGGCAGAATTTCTTGGATAAGTCTTTAACTTCAACTATGTTTTCATCTGTCATTTTATTGCTCAAACCTAGACTTCTCTCTGCAGTAGTTGCGGTGCAAAGATCTGCAACCACTGTTCACTTGAACTAAATAGCTGTCAGATCTGCGCTTTTACAGTGAGAATTTTTCATCATTAATGCTGACCTTAGATATAAGCATGGCTTTAACCATTAAGCCCCCATCCTTTCAATCAGATGAGGCAGGGCAAGTCGATATAAAACCCAGCCCATTAAAAGAAAGAGGAATGTCAATCCCATTACCACATAAAAACCAGACATGTGTGCCAAAGTGCCTTTGGTGAGCATCTCGCGGGTGGTGACCAGAAGGGGACTCACCGGATTTATGGTCGAGATCAGAGAAGCTGGCCAACTCGTGGGAGGTGGATACACAACGGGCGTCAGCAAAAGCCAGGTAGAGGTGAACAAGGGCAATGCCTTTTCAATATCCTGGTAAAGTACCCCTAGAGGAACCAAGAAGATCCCAAAAAGTAAACCCAAAGCGACAAGAGAAATAATTCCTACAGGGGCTAACAAAATACCTAAAGAAATAGGAAGTCCATACCAATAAAAGACTAATAGCAGCAGAAACAGCCGGATGGCAAAGTTGAAGAAAACCTCTCCTATGCCAGCTAAGATAAGAGATTCTCGAGGAAAATTGATTTTAACGAGAAAAGATTTTGACTGATTAATCATCCGGAGTGGACTATTTAGCGCATCAGCAAATGTCTGCCATAGCACTGTACCAATCAAGGCATATGCTGGGTAAGGAATGCTCGTTGCACCCACATTGAGAATTCGCTGGGAATTCAAAAACACAAAAACGAAGGCAGTAAATACAGGTGGCAAAAAAGCCCAAACATACCCGAGAACCGTTTGTCGATACATGGCATTGACGTTACGGACAAACAAGCGCCAGGCAAGCTCGCGTGAAGCCAGAAGGTCGCGTACCATGCTGCGTAACAACTGCCCCGGCCGTCTCAACTGGGAGTCGGGAGTGTAGATTATCTCAATTGATTGATCACTCTTGTCGAGTCGCATGTTGATTTTGCTGATACCTTTCTTGTTCAGGCTTTACGTAAGTTCTTGTGCCATCGCCTAAACTGCCAGAATCAGACAGAATTTTACCATATACTGTGTGATCTCCAATCCAGTCGAATCAATAGAGGCACTGCTGCGAACCCCCAATGTTTTTGCCTGCACTCACTCTGAGCGATTTCAATAAGCCTTTTAGACCATACAGCTTCCGCTTTAGATCATCAGGTGTGCGTGTGGCCCAAATCATCTTCAGAATCTGTTTTGGTCTCATATAAAACTCCCTGAGCCCTCGATCTATGAGCTGATCAATCTCATCCTTGCTCAGCCCTGGATAGTCTAGAACTGTTACCTGTTCCCAGTTTTCATCCACCCACTCCCGCCAGGTGTTTGGCAAGAGAGTACCATTTTTGCTAGCCTGCTGGTAAATCTCGGTTCCCGGATAGGCGCAAATTCCGGAGAACTGTACCGTATCCATAGGTAGTGATTTGGCGAACTCTATGGTCTTGAGGGCTGACTCCATGTTCTCACCTGGGCCACCGAACATGAAGCAGCCGTGCACCGTAAATCCAAGTCTTTGCGCCTCTTTGGCTAAGAGTGCCGACTGCTCCAGAGTGGTGCCTTTCCTCACTGCGTCCAAGGCCTCCTGGGTGCCGAATTCGAAGCCCACCATGAGCATGCGGCACCCTGCCTGCTTCATCAAGGGAAGGAGCTCGAGATCCACATCAGTGCGACAGTTGCATGACCAAGTGATTTTCAGATTTCTCTTAAGAATTTCTCTACACACACCCTCTACATGTTTTGGCGAGGCGGTGAAGGTGTCGGTCTCAAACATCACCTCCCTCAGGTAAGGAAAAAGGGAGAAGTCG
>Ga0209536_100014674_pt1 | contig 11230 bp, 7 predicted proteins | sample DeeMarSeWOR28_12_FD_187461 | JGI IMG/M metagenome (GOLD analysis project Ga0209536, IMG submission 187461) | Marine sediment microbial communities from White Oak River estuary, North Carolina - WOR-2-8_12 (SPAdes) (version 2) | ecosystem: Environmental > Aquatic > Marine > Intertidal zone >... | reverse complement strand
TAACTTTGGCGGGATTAAATTCCACCTGGATTTTTACATCTTTGGCAATAGTAAACAGGGTTTTTCTCAGGTCATGCACCAATACTTTATTGGCCTCCAGCAGGGAATCAATATAAAAATAATTGCCATTGCCTTTGTCGGCCAGTTTTTCCATTTTAGAATCCTTATAATTGCCCATACCAAAACCTAAAACTGTGAGAAAAATCCCTTTTTTCCGCTTCTCTTCGATCAATCTCACCATATCGGCATCACTGGAGGGTCCGACATTAAAATCTCCGTCTGTTGCCAATATCACCCGGTTGTTACCATTTTTGATCAGGTTTTTTTCGGCGATATCATAGGCCAAATTAATCCCTTCTCCCCCGGCAGTTGACCCACCGGCTTGCAGCCGGTCCAGGGCAGCGAGGATTTTGCCTTTTTCACTGATTTTGGTGGGCTCCAGTACCGTTCCCACGGCACCGGCATAGACTGCGATGGCAACCATATCCTCAGGGGAGAGCGTATTGACCAGCATGGCCATGGAGTTTTTCAGCAGCGGCAGTTTGTCAGGGCTGTTCATGGAGCCGGAGACGTCGATCAGGAAGACCAGGTTCGACCTGGGCCTGGCAACTGGAGTGATATCGTAGCCCTTGATACCGACATGCAGAATTTTCGTATTGGAGTTCCAGGGGGTTGGATAGACCGCCACGGTCGGGGCAAAGGGTTTTGATTTATCAGTCGGCAGGACATACTCATAATCAAAGTAGTTGATCATTTCCTCGATGCGCACCGCGTTCTTCTGTGGCAGAACACCGCTGTGCAGCTGCCTCCGTACAAACCCGTAGGAAGCGGTGTCAACGTCAATGGAAAAGGTGGACACCGGCTGCTCTGCCGCCAGGATGACCCTGTTTGCCTTTGCTGCCGGAAACAGATCCCTCCCTTCATCCTTATAAAAGAGTCTCTGACTATCAGCGCTGCCTGGGGTTGCAGCGGGCGCAATACTTTCCCGCATTACAGGCGCCCGTTCTGCAGAACCGGAAGATGGCTGCGGGGGTTGTCCGGCTTTTTCATAGTCATAAATTTTATGCTGCTGCTTTGGGGCCGTTGCGTAAAATTTCTGCTCTTTTTGTTTGGCGGTATACTGCTGTTGAGGTACATCTTGCAGTGCAGCTTCAATTTCCTTATCCAGCTGGTCCCTGGTGCCCAGCAGGGGCGCCTGTTGGACCGGTGTTTCTGCCGGTTCCGGTACGGTTGGGGTACCTTCATCACCAGGTTGAAACGTGCTAACCGGCGCCGGTCCTTCCCTGACAGGCAGTTCCTTTTCAACGGACACAAAGTAAGAGTTGATGCCGATGGTTAGAAAGACACCGGCAGCAATAACGGCTACGCTAATAGTGGCAAGTGATGTCCTGGTCATGATAGGTTCTCCTTTGATTGTGAGGAAACGTGCAATGCTTTTACCTATATGACGCAGAAACGAGGGAAATCCTTTGGCGGTTTTTTCAGTTGCCTGTTTATTCTGGGCAAATTCTTCTGCCGCACGGAGCATGGCAAGATTTTTTGCCTCATTCGACGGGTCGGGGATCGGGGTATCCCGCAGGGCTTTCTTTATGTCGTTATCGGTAAGTTTCATGACAACACCTTCTGCAACTTTTTTCTGGCCTGGAATATGCGCCAGGATACGGTGGTTTCCGCGCAGCCCAGGACATCAGCCGCCTCCCTGTGACTCAGTTCTTCACCAAGGACCAGCAGGGTTGCTTCCTGCAGTTTTTCCGGGAGTCTGTGGATTGCCGCCACTATCTGGCAGTGCATGCTTCTGGACTCAGGCCCGGGATTAGGCGACGCCATAACCTCATCCGTAGGATCGGCGGCCTGGTTATGGTGCCAGCGTTTGTTTTTTCTCAGAAAATCCTTGGCGCAGTTGGCCGTGATGCGATAGAGCCAGGAGGTGAATGCGGCCCGTCTGTTGAAACCCTGCAGAGAATTGGCGAGCTTTATGAATACCTCCTGGGTGACATCCTCGGCATCTTCCCGGGCCGCTACCCAGCGGAAAGCATAGCGGTATACCGTCATGTAATGACGATCGGCCAGGGTGCTAAAGGCTTTGGTCTCACCGCGCAAAGCGCGATCAATAAGCTCGTTGTCCTGCAGGGTTTTCATAACTATAACGTTAGACGTGACAAGAGAGAGAATCCTTGGTAGCTTTTTTTCTGCAAAAGATCATTTTTTTGACATTTTTGTCAATCATATATTAAAATCAGCTGGTTAGCAAAGGAGTACATGAATAAAAACAATATTAAATCTCTCTGCTGACGGATGGAATTCCGACATGGCATGCAAGAGGTTACAAAAAGTATATATTGTTCCACGAATGGTATAATTAAACGATTCAGCTGATCTGATCTTTTCCTGTCTGCAAGGAACCAATCATGTCAAAATTTTTTAGTCATTTTCTGTTTGTTCTCTTCATTATCTTTTTCTTTGCATGCACTTCATCGGCGCCGCCGCCAACTGAAAACGAACTAATCAAAATTTACACTGAACATGAATCTGCCATTAACAGTCTGCTTGACAACCCTGATAATCCAGCCCGCAAGGCAGGTTTAGGCGTAAAGAGTATACATATCCTGCCGGCAGACTCCAGGGTGGTTCATTTTTCGTTCTGGTCCAAAGACTTTTTCGGCCCGGGTGGTGCCTCAAAAGGCCTAGCCTATCTGGAAAAAGTACCTAAAACCCTGGTCAGCAGTGTTGACAACAATCCTGACGTAAAACCGCCAAACCAGGGCATCTTTTACCGACGCATCAATGAAAACTGGTATGTTTTCTACCAGTCCACTGACTAACTTTTTCTGATTAATATAGATCTAGCGCTGAAAAACTGGAAGTTCCCAGCTTATTTATCTCCACTTGTTAAATCTCATATTTTTTTTATAATTAACTGCAATAGGTAGTTACCTTGCACACTCAAGAAAACCGGAGGGGCATAATGAAAAAACTTCTGATTTTTGCGATTTCATTTTTTGTAATATTTGCTTTATTTCAAAACAGTTACGCAAAAACTTACTGGCGAACCTTTGAGGTTGCTGAGATAACCAGTGAAGGCATTGTACTCCAGGATTTTGAGGGCGGCAGATTCCTGGTAAACAAGGATTCGAGCAATTATAAGGTTGGAGACATAGTCAGGTATGACACAGTTAAAGACAGGCTGAAAAAATCGCCATGGCAGCCTGCTGAGGTTATAAAGATGACCGATAGAACTGTGACATTGCAGATGAACAGCGGCGATAAAATTGATGTGAATATGCGCAGCAGCTACCGCAACGAATTTGCGGAAGGTGAGCAGGTCAAATATAATCTTTCTAATGGGCAGATAAAGAAAAGCAACCTGCAGAATTTGGAGGAGTGAAAAAAGGGTTAAAGGCTGAATGATTTTTAAAAAATTAACAGGCAGGGTCAAACTAAGATTCTGCCTTTTTTATTTGAATGCTAGTTTGAGTCCTGATCGGAAACTCTTCATAAGTTCATTGCCAGAATCTGCTTAACACCTTATGTTTTTAATTATAAAGCTCTAAATATCAAACAACCTGGTGGCGACAAATGGGCAAGGGGCCAAAAACAATATACTGGGCCGGTGGGGGTGCAGCTTTTCTGGTTGTGCTGCTTCTTGCCGTGGCATTTTTTGTTCCCAGGATAATTGATTCTGCCTGGCTGAAGGAAACAATAAAGATAGAGGTGGCAAAGAGGATTGACGGGGATCTTGATTTTCAGAAAGCGGAATTAGTTATCCTGCCACATCCTGCAGTTTCGCTTAAGCAGATCACCCTTGCTATTCCTGACAAAGTAAAGGTCCGTCTTGATACCCTCAAGGTTTACCCCAAGCTGCTTTCCCTGCTGACCGGGAACCTGGCGATTTCAGAAGTCGTTGTTGCAACTCCTGATTTTTCTTTGCCGCTTCCCGAAAAAGTTGAAGTAAAACATGACCAGGGAAAAGCCTTTTCTTTTTCAGAAGCCCTGGGAAAAGCATCAACAGAACTGGCCGCGATTCTTACAGCAATACCCGGTCTTGAACTACGCGTGCTTAAAGGCACCCTGCGTCTTTATGCAGGAGATGAACAGGTCTTCCGGTTTGAGAATATAAACAGTGAATTTGTTGCCAGAACTAAAAGCCTGACTGCTACTATCAGCTGCAGCTCCAATATCTGGGACACCATGGAGCTTAAAGCCGCATTTTTACCAGACTCCAGAAAAGGGAAGGGGGAAATCACCCTGGAAAATATCAACGGCAAAATGCTGGCCGATTACTTCCTGGGAAAAAAGCTCCCTCTTCTGGGGGAATCATTTTCCACCCTGCAGTTCAATTTCTCTGTCAATCCCGATACAGGACTGATAGCAGATATTCAGAGTTCCGGATCCTCTTTTACAGCTCTTCATGATGATAAAAAAATTACAGCAAAGGTTGAGAATCTAAAAGGCAATATTCAATATTCAGATCAAGTCAGCGCAATAACAGTCGACGACCTCACCCTCTCTTATCCACAGATCCAGTTGGACGGCTCATTTACTCTTGATCAAACAGCCCCAAGTGCCAGGTTGGACATAAAATTGCAAAACACAGACATTGCAGGCGCTCGTGAAGTACTGCCTGTTTTTATCAAGAAACTTTACGGCGATCAGCCTGTGGTACGGGAAATATTTGACATAACCAGGGGGGGCATCGTCACAGGGGCAAGTTTCCATGTTGCAGGGAAGTCGCTTGCTGACCTGGCAGAATTTGAATCGATGCTGATCCAGGGGCATGTTGAGGATGCAGAAATTTCTCTTGCAGATCTCGGCCTTGACCTGCAGGGTGTCTCCGGGGATGTTTCCATTGCAAATGGTGTACTCGAAGGTAAAAGTCTGCTGGCAAAACTAGGCAATACAACCGGCTCTGGCGGCACTCTTAAACTGGGGCTGATAAAAAAGAAAATCACCCCGTTTCTCCTGGACCTGGACCTCAATGCCGATCTCTCAGAGGTGCCCCCGCTCCTGAAACAATTGCTGCCGGATAAAAACATCCAACGCTACTTAGCCCTCTTCGAAAGCTATTCAGGAAGAAGCCAGGGCCGTCTGACCTTGGGGGAAAGCCTGGAGTCTCTCACTGCCCGGGTTGTGGTGGATACAATCAATGCTCAGGCCAAACTAAAGCCCGTTCCCTATCCCATTTCAGTTGATGGGGGCCGAATCCTGTATGATGGCGTAAAAACCCAATCAATCGGTTTGCAGGGTAAAATCGGCAGATCAACTTTCTCCAATTATTCATCCAGCATGAACTTTGAAGGCGAACCCAGCATAACTGTAGAATCCGGCACTTTTCAGCTAGTAATGGAAGAGATCTTTCCCTGGCTAACATCAAATAAAAAGCTGGAAGAAGAACTGCGGGACATAAACAGCATAACCGGTCTTGCTGAAGTCACTGTAAAAAGCATTGAGGGGCCCCTGCTGAAACCGGCCCAGCTGCAATACGATGTACAGGGATACCTGAAAAATATTACCCTGACCGCAAAAACACTACCAGCTCCCCTAAAGATTAAAAGCGGCCAGGCAATCATTTTACCTGACAAAATATTCTTTGAAAATCTGGAGGCCGACCTGCTGGAGAGCTTTCTCACTTATTCGGGAGTCCTTCAGAATTTTATCAGTGGTACAACAAACGCAGAGATTATTGTGACAAACGCCGAATTAGGTGCCGAACTCCACACCTGGCTCTCGGAGCAGATTGAGATTCCAAAAGAATACCAGTTCAAAACCCCACTTTTAATTTCCAGGGCGAATGCAAAATGGACCAGGGATGAACTGCTTGATCTGCATGGCGATTTTTCCATTAAGAACGGGCCGATCTTCTCAATAGATTTCATGCTGAACCCTGATGAACTTCTTCTGCGTAACCTCTTTATAAAAAATGGTGCGGACCAGGCCGCAATCAACCTTGACCTGACGAAAAGAAAAATCGGTGCGGGATTTCAGGGGAACCTCTCAAAAAGAACAATAGATAAAATCCTGCTCTATAGAGATGTTAATCATGATGCCTGGATAAAAGGGGATATCAGGTTTTATATTGATAAGGACTCTCCTGCCGATACTAAAGCAGCCGGCAAACTTGAGGGCGGTGATCTCATCATTCCTATGCTGCCCGATAAACACCTTGTACTTGATAAGTATTCGATATCTGCCTCAGACAAAACAATAACTCTCAATTCTGCTGAAGCGGCATTCGAAGAATTCAGCTTCTCTATGAAAGGAACTGCGTCCTTAACCGGGGAACATTTATCCGTTGATCTTGATGTAAAGACCGATACCATTGAACTGGATAATATCCTCGGGTCTTTAAAGGATGAAGATAACGAAGAAGCAGAAGAGGAAAAAAGAGTCGAAAAAGAATGGGATTTCGCATTTGATACTACCATCAATATTCATGCCGATTCCCTCCTTTTCAATGGCTATACCTGGAAACCCTTCGAATCCCAAATTACCTTTGCAAACAGTTTCCTCGGCCTTGAGGTTTTGGAAGCTGAACTATGCCATCTGTCCACCCCCGGCAAAGTCTCCTTCCATGAAGGAAAAATATACTTGGATTTCCAAATGAAGGCTAGCGGGCAGGAGTTCAGTGAAGTTCTGATCTGCCTGGAAGGTGGAGAACAGCAAATGACCGGCACCCTGGACCTGAATGCCAACATCACCGGACATGGCAGCAAGGATACGCTTGTCAACTCTCTACAGGGGGACTTACATTTCAGTGCAAAAGAAGGCAATATTTACAAGGATGCCCAAGCGGCAAAGCTGCTTTATTTCCTGAACGTGACCAATATGTTCCGAGGTAAAATCCCTGACCTGGCTGCTAAGGGATTTCAATATGATTCCCTCATTGTCAAGGGTACCATGAAAAACGGTGTTCTCCTCATATCTCCTGCAAAACTCGATGCCCCGATCATGGAAATAGCAGCCCACGGCACAGTTGACATCCCAAGGGAAAAAGTGGACCTCCTGGTCCTTGTCGCGCCGCTGCAGACAATAAATAAGATTCAGAAAATGCTGCCGATAATCAGTAAAATAATACCTTCAAGCCTTGCTGCTTTACCGGTTCAGGTAGCAGGTGACTTCTCCGACATCAAGGTCAGAGCCGTATCAATGTCAGCCATCAGCAGGAGTGTCTTCGGAGCCATGGTTGACGCCCTGTCAGCCCCTGTCCGCATTCTGGAAGAAAATCCCTGAAAACCAAGAAAACCTGAAAAAACCAAATAAAAAAAATCCGTGCCAGGGAAGCACGGATTTTTTGTGTTACAATATTTATAAAATTTATTATCGGACTATCTTCGTGTACTTTGAACCCTCCAGGGTCAGGTTGTACATCAGCCCCTTGTTGCCAAAAACAAAACCTACGATCGGATCCTTGATATTAGTGGTATCAATGGTGCCTCCTGCGCCAAGTTCAACCAGGGCCACGGAACCGTCTACTCCGGCTTCCCAGCCTTGACTCTCCCGGAACTTTTTCAGGGCACTTTCCTGCATAAAAACCAGGATAACCCGCTTTGACTGGGCTCCGAGCTGGAAACCGATGGAGGCTGCTGCTGTGCTGTAGTAGTCTGCGGTCTTGTTATCGATGCGCAGCGCCCCTTCACCGTACTCACCCCCGACACCGATACCGGCTTTTAAAACACTGGGAAAAACAAGCACTCCCTTGGCGCTTTTCAGGAACTCCTTGCCGCCCTTAACGTCCTTTTCAAACTGTTCCAGGGCAACATCCACGCTGATGTCGATCTCCTTGGCGGATTTTGCAAATGTTGTGCTTGAGCCGACGACCAGTAAAAAGCCCAGGAACAACGCCCCTGCCAATAACAGTACATTACTCTTGCCCATTTCATGCGTTTTCATTTGAAGCCCCTCCAGTTGAGATTGAAAAATGAAAAACATCAAAAAATCTGAACTATTTAACTTTCCAGCTTTATTGCAAAATTGTGTAAATAAACTATAAATATTAGGAGCCGTTTACACAAGGATAAATATCTGCATCCAGGGTGATTCCTTTGAAGGTCCTCAGGAACAAGGCTTCCCGAATTATATGTATTGCAGCCATTCTTTTATGGATGCTGACGCTGGTGCATACAGCCCGTGCAGCTTCATTCTTTGACCAGTTCATTGATCCGCACGACTCCAAATTTGATGCCAGTGACTGGCTCTTAAACAAAAAAGGCTTTTTACCGGTTCCCATCATTGTTACTGAGCCTGCCGTTGGCTATGGTGCAGGTGCAGCCCTGTTGTTTTTTCATGCGAAAAGAGGCAAACAATCTCTGGAACATGCTGATTTACGTTTTAAGCAAAACAATGATCAGAAAAAACCTTCTCTGCCTCCAAGCATTTCAGGATTGGTAGGATTAGGGACTGAGAATGGCACCTGGGCTGCCGGAGGATTTCATTTCGGTTCCTGGAAGCATGACAGGATGCGTTATACGGGGGGAGTTGTCTATCCCTCTGTCAACCTGACATTTTACGGTACCGGCGACAGGCCCATCATTGAAAGGGGCTTAGCCTATAACCTGGAGGGGTGGTTTCTTTTCCAGGAACTGGTGTTTCGCATCAAAAATTCTAATTTTTTCCTAGGCCCCAGGTTCATCTACTACAATGCGGACAGCGCTTTTGACCTGAAGCTGCCGATCGAGGGTCTTGATCCGTGGCAGTTCAGCGTCAAAAGTTACGGCCTAGGCCTTGAGGCTGCTTACGATTCCCGGGACAATATCTTTACGCCCAACAGCGGTATCCGTGCAGACATCTCAAGCATGTACTTTAGTGTGGATGGTGAAATAACCGGATCAAGGGATTACCGGATGACCGACGCCAATGCTAAATTTTACTGGCCCCTTTTCTCTAATATTGTGCTGGGCTGGAGACTGCGCGGCGGCTTCGGTTCAGGCGACATCCCCTTTTATGCCCTGCCCTTCATAGATCTGCGCGGCATCCCGGCAATGCGCTACCAGGGGGAAAATGTCCTGGTTACTGAACTTGAGACCAGGTGGAATGTAAATGACCGCTGGAGTCTGGTGTTTTTTGGCGGTGTTGGCGCCACAGCAGACTCTGTCGGCGACTTCAATGACAGCGAAGACAGATGGGCCGGCGGTGGAGGATTCCGTTACCTGATCGCCAGGCTGCTCGGCCTGTATACCGGCATTGACATTGCCCGGGGGCCTGAGGACTGGGTGTTTTATATCCAGACGGGCTCGGCGTGGCATTAGGGAAAGTTACAAGTGACTAAAGTTTAAAGTGATCTAAAGTTTAAAGTAAAAGTATTTAATGCAGGCTAATAACTATGCCCGATTCTTGTTTTTGTAATGTTTTTAAATAACTTTAGGCACTCCACACTTTAGTCACTTTAGTCACTTTTTTACTCCCCCTTCAACCTGCTGATCGCCTGGCTTACCTGCTCCGGATAATCGTCGGGAAAGTACCAGACCCTGCCTCCCTTCTCCCCTTCATACTCGGCCAGGCCCCGTTCCGCAGGACGTGCCTGGAGCAGGAACAGGACAAGCACATCGGTGCTCACCCAGGGATGGGAATACCAGAAACTGTGGGATCCTTTGTCCATATCAGGGATGGTTTCCGAAGTAATCCAGAGGATATCCAGGGGCATCTTTCTGGAGGCTTCAATAACCCACCGGGTTTCCTCTCCGCTCAGTTCATCCGGATCCGGTCTGCCGGCCCGTGATACCTTGTGATGCCTGGCGGCAAATTTCAGAACCGAGTCATCGGGATTCAAGGCCAGGGTAACATGGTTTGGCAGATCAATGTAGGTTGCCAGGTTCTCCAGAAAGACCCTGAAGTCAACATCAGGCGCAGCAAAGTAGATTTCCCCTAAACGAAGCCGCTGTTTTAGCTGTTCAATATTTTCGTCTGCATATTTTTCGCGCAGTTCAGCCAGGGCCGGGCTCAACACCTGCGCCCCGGCACTGTAAGCCAGTATATCAATGTTGCGGGCAGTGGAGTAGCGGCCTAACAGTTCCAGCAACCGGGTAAAAACAGGCACGGTCCTGCGGGCGTTGTTCACATCAACGGCATAACGCAGCAAACTGGCAGCCGATGGCCAGGAGAAGAACAGGACCACGGAATTTCTGCCGGTAAAATGATGGAACTGTGCTGCCTGGGCACTGGAACGGTAAAAGGTATTATTGGCACCGTGCACATAAAGAGTCAGGTCCTTGTCCAGGCTCCGGTCAAGGGCAGCGTTGAGCTTCTCAAAGAAATATAGGGCTTCAGGTGAAAGCTCATCAAGGGGATCTTCAGAATCAAGCTCCGCCACCTCTTCGGTGACCTCCAGGTCCAGCACAATGCCACCTTTTCGCTTATTGATTGTGGAAAGGCCGTAAATATCCATCCAGGTTTCTTTTTCCGAGCCGATCCTGACCTGTGCTGCTCCGAGACGCAGATTTTTATCAAACAGGGTTATGTATTTCTTCTCGTCTTCCGAACCTACACCCATCCGGTTGGTGGCATAAGCAACCACCACCCGGTTAGTCTGATCCTGATCGGGATTGACAGCAAAGGGGTCATGTTCGCCTGTCTGCATTGCTGCAGGTGTCGGCATCAGGTAGACTTTCGATTGGCAGCCTGTCAGGAGAAACACAAATAGAATAAAACAGAACGCGGTTAATCTATGTACCTTACTTTTACACATTTGCCATTATCCACAATTCACTTACCTGTTCCTCTCCTGTTCTGCTTGCTTTAAAATGCTTGTAAATTCAATGTATCGCATAATTAGTATACGGCTAAAAGCTGGCACTGCAAGCAAAAAACTGCTATTATTTGTTAATACTTATCATTACTTATTTGGGGTGAAACGACACAATATCAACGAGCCAACTAACATCCGTCCGTTATAAAATTGTCAGGTTAAAGTTTCCAGTGATCAAGGAGTGAATCCATAAATGGAGGTGCTTATGAATCAAAGAGGAATGTATAAAAGCTCTGTCTGGAGCAGATTGTTATTCTGTACAGTAGTATCTGCTGTTCTCGCTACACTCATCGGCTGCGCGGCAACCGGAGACCGAGGCACCCTGCAGCGCGACCGTGATCTTAACAACAGGATCCTGGCCTATGAGGTATTACCGGATCATAACTATTACTTCAGCGGCAGCTTTGGCAGGCCAAATGCAATTCTTGCCATCCACAAGGATTACCAGCTTGTCTCCGATCTCTGGCAAAGCGTACAGGTTGATTCCGGACA
>Ga0209536_100014672_pt1 | contig 11231 bp, 10 predicted proteins | sample DeeMarSeWOR28_12_FD_187461 | JGI IMG/M metagenome (GOLD analysis project Ga0209536, IMG submission 187461) | Marine sediment microbial communities from White Oak River estuary, North Carolina - WOR-2-8_12 (SPAdes) (version 2) | ecosystem: Environmental > Aquatic > Marine > Intertidal zone >... | reverse complement strand
CGCCAGCAAGGTAACCATGTTCATCCGACGGGATACGCAATGGTCATCCAAATATCTGGTTGATGCGGAAGCTGCCAACCCGAAAATCGAGCGGCTGTTCAATACCGAGGTGATCGAGGTATGCGGTGAACCCGGCAAATTAGATCATATCGTGGTGCTGAACAATATCACCAACGAAGTGTATAAACTCGAAGGAGCGGCTGTTTTCATATTTATTGGAGCCACCCCCAACAGCAAGCTGGTGCGTGACCTGGTGCAGTGCAACAAGCAGGGCTTCATCGTCACCGGCTCGGATCTGGTGCGCAACGGCCAGCGCCCCAAGGGCTGGACGCTCAAGCGCGACCCGTTCATGCTGGAGACCAGTGTGCCGGGAATCTTCGCCGCCGGAGATGTCCGCCTGGGCACCAACCAGCGGGTGGCATCTGCCACCGGCGAAGGGGGTATCGCCATCGCCGCCATCCAGCAGTATTTATCGACAATATAAACCCAGATTCAATATCTTACATAATAGCCTCCCGCAGGCAAGAACAAACCTGTGGGAGGCTTTCCGGTCATGACACCAAAAGCACCGCCACCGCCACGCTAGCGCTATTGCGCCGTCGAGCCGGCTTGTAGAGCCAACGCCAGCGCAGCTGAGATGCCTTCGTAGTCGGTCGTTATCGACTGGTGGGCAAAGATGGGCCGCTCCAATCCGGCGTGGCTCACCATCACCAGAACGGCAAAGGCGTCTGCAGCCGCCTCTTCCCGGTCGTCGCGACCTTGCTGCCGCAGCCAGTAATTGTCGGCCGTCTGCCACTCCTCGCCATCCGCGCTGGTTTCCGGTCCGCCTATATGCCTGTGAAAGCCTTCACTTAATTGCCGGTTCAGCCGGTAGTCCACCGCGTGACCCATTTCGTGATAGATAGCGAAACCATTTAGTACTGTGAAAGCCGTGTCCGACAGCGTGATTTCCTCAACATTGTGGTCAATCTTGCCCATGAGTCCTTCTACGTCGTCAACGTAGCGGCTGGCATCGTGGCGAAAACGATACCCGGCTAGCAGCGCCATCCCGTCAATGCCGTTAGCTGCCAGGGCACCAAAGGTGTCTTGTAGGACACGCTGCAAGGTTTCTGCTTCGTCTGCGGTCCAACGACTATCCCCGTCGCTGATGAGCCAGTATTCGATCGCATCTTTCGCAGCGCCCGTCGCAGCGTTGCCGGTCACATCTGGATGCAGTCTTACGTGCTCGACGGCATCGCCATCGCTGCCATCCAGAAGTATTTATCGATGATATGAGAGAAGACCTGCCGGTCTTTGCTTCATACAAAAATCTCCCGCAGGCTGAGATCAAACCTGCGGGAGACCACGATCGGGCAAATCACCTGGACATCAAGCAGATCCATCATCAAGCGATTGAATATTGAAGCTATAGTTAAACAGATTGTGCGGATCGTACTTCGCCTTGAGCGCAGCCAGGCGTTGATACGTCTCTGGTGAATAAGCATCCCGGATGCGCCGACGCGATTCTTCACCTTCCAGGAAGTTCATGTACACCCCACCGGTCACGGAAGGCTCCAGCAGGCGTTTGAATTCCGTACTGTAAGCCACCAAGTGCTGGTATGCTTCCGGAGTGGGGGTCATGCCAATCAGGTTCAAGACCAGCTCGGCATCGCGATGCCCGTAAGCATTGGCACTTGACTCGACCCTGGCAATCGCCCCACCGGCATGGCGCACCTCGGTCACGACCAGCGGGAAGGACCTTCCTTGGCCGCACCGTAGCGGATCAGAACATCGATGGCATCATCGCTCAGTTCGCTCAACCAGGCGCCTGTCGACATACCGGGCAGAGGATCCACCGGATCGTTGCTGACCGTGGCCACCTCGCTGAACGGAATGGCTTTGAAATCATCCATGAAGGGTGCCTGCCAATCACGCCAATATCGAAGTATCTCCTCACCCTTTTCGATTGGACCGTAGTAGCAGCCGCGCACCATCACGAACGACTTTCCACGCAGGAAATCTGGGATCTCCGGGATAGTCGGATAGTTCATCAGTACAATCGAAGATGTGAGCTCGTCGGGTGCAGTCTTTATCCAATCCCGGTAGCGTTTGTACACTTCTTTCGCCAGTTCGATGGGGTAGATCAGGTTTCCGGCATAGACGGTGCTCACCGGGTAGAGCTTGATCTCCATCCCGGTCACGACACCGAAAGCACCACCACCGCCGCGCAGCCCCCAGAAGAGATCTGCGTTAGCACCCTGGCTGGCGCGGCGCAGCTGCCCGTCCGCTGTGACGACATCGATAGAAAAAACGCTGTCCAGCGCCATACCATAACGTCGCGCCAGCCAACCGATCCCACCGCCGAGGGTATAACCGACCACGCCCACATCTGGTGATGAACCGAGCAGGGGTGCCAGACCCACAGCCTGAGTACTCTCCAGCACCTTACCCCATTTCAACCCGGCACCGATCCAGGCAGTGCGGGAGGCAGCATCGATCTGCATATCCCGCAGCTCGGAGGTGACGATCAGCAGAGCGCCATCTGCCGGACGAATCACGCCATGACCACCGGATTGGACTGCTACACCAAGCTCTTGCTCTTTGGCAAAACTGACGGCTGCAACGACATCCTGTGCATCCCTGGCGATGACGATCAGAGCCGGGTGCTGTACGACTCTCAGGTTCCAAGCTTTCCTGCGCTCATCATATTGCGGGTCGGCGGGTGCTATGACCTCACCCTTGACCTGTGATCGCAGTTGTTCGATTGGACCAGCAGCCACTTTCTCTTTCAAATCAACGCGCGCACTTAACATAGATACTCCTCTTTCGAACAATTTTTGATATTAGGGTGATTACGAATGATGGCTCCGTTTCATCGTTCCCCACTGCAGTCAAGATCTAAATTGCACATTTTCAATCCAATAAGGCGCAATTATAAGCAGGCAGCCCGGCCAATGCAATAGGACTGTAGAACAGGTTTTCCCCCTACTTTGGTATGAGATCCGAGCTGCAAAATCGAAGTACACTGCGGGCTTTCTGGCACGCTCTTCTGCCCCCCAGACGATCTCTTCGGGTTAGGCCCAGACAGCAATCGCCTCCGTCTCGCTGTAAGCATTTATTATCGCCTGGAATGTGTTCTTGTTTGCTATACTCTGGCTGGTAGAAAGAGCGGAGGTCTGGACCCTGTCTTTAGGTGCTCTGCAATTGGATAAATAAGAGATCCCCAAGACCTACTTGATGGCAGGGTCAGTGATCATCACCATCTCAATCATCGTGCTGTTCTTCTTCTTCGAGCGATTCCTGACCCGTGATCTAACCGCCAGTGCGGTAAAAGGGTAATATACTTCCAGGCAAGCTATTATCGCGACCAGGATAAAGGAATTACGTATAATCTAACAGAAATACCTGACAATTAGGTGAATATATTTTAAGGAGTAATTCCGATGTCTTGCTTGCGCGTACTGGTGTGCGTGATCTTCCCACCCCTGGCAGTTCTCGATAAGGGCTGCGGTTCTATCGTACTGGTCTCCATCCTGACCCTGGTGGGATGGGTTCCAGGAGTGATCGCAGCATTGATCATCAACAGCCGCTGACCACCCCGCATCAAACTGGTATACAAGACCGCTTCCATAGCTGCTGAGAGCCGGGGTGAGGAGTCTAATCCAGTTCGATCCCAGCGACCGACTCGAGGATCCAGGTCGGGCGGTAGGGATAGCGTTCCACGGCGCTGCGCTCCGTGATGCCGGTCAGGACGAGGATAGTGCGCATACCGCTCTCGACCCCAGCAACAATATCGGTATCCATGCGGTCCCCCACCATCACCGTATCTTCAGAGTGTACGTCAAGGTAATTCAGCGCGGAACGTATCATCAGTGGGTTCGGCTTGCCGACGAAGAACGGCGCCTTTCCGGTCGCTTTCTCGATCAGCGCTGCCATCGCGCCGCAGCCAGGCACCGTGCCGCTTTCAGAAGGACCGGAGACATCTGGATTGGTGGCGATGAATTGGGCACCGCTCTCCACCAGCCGAATGGCCTTTGTAATTGTTTCATAGTGATAGGAATGGGTCTCGCCCAGGACAACGTAATCCGGGTAGAGGTCAGTGATCACATAATCCACAGCATGAATCGCCTCGGTTAAGCCGCTCTCGCCTATGACGAAGGCTTTGCCGTGCGGCTGCTGGCTGTGCAGAAAGTTGGCCGTCGCCATGGCAGATGTAAAAATGTGCCCTGCAGGGATATCCAGCCCGATTACCTGCAGGCGGTGAGCCAGGGCTTTGGGAGTATAGAGCGAGTTGTTGGTCAGCACCAGGTAGCCTTTGCCATTCTCGACCAGGCGCCGGATAAATTTGTTCGCTCCAGGGATCAGGTCAGTGCCTTTGATCAGCACGCCATCCATGTCGATGATGTAATTTTTAATCGGGTGCATGAGAAGATTCTACCCTACCCACTGGATAGAGATAGGAACCCGTCTTGCAAAGCGGGTCACCACAGCCTCAACAAATTACAGAGTGATACTCAGTTGGAAAACGGATCTGCGACCAGGTAGCCATCCGTGCGCGCCTCGGAGGCTCGGTCAAGCGCCTCGATGGCTGCCTGCAGGATTTGTTCGGCATCCTCAAAACGCTCGTCGTTCAATACCGCACCGATAAATGGCTGCACCCGCAGTTGATGACCGGATATTTCATACTCACCGGTCAGTTCCTCTTGCAGCCGGCTGACGATCACATATATGTCCTGTGGCTGTTTCAAGTCTTCATACAAGGCAGAGATACGCTCGCCATCCATGCGTCCGAAAGTATCGGTCGGACGGAAGTTCTTGATCAGCCGGTCTGCAAATACCTTCAGCAGCATCTCCAGCTCTGCATAGTAAAGCTGCTCTCCATCCTTGGGCTTGATATCGAACTCGATTACGATCGTGGCGAAGAGGAATTCCTCACGACGCTTCATGCGCTCGAAGGCATGCTCCAGACGGGAGAGAAAAAAACGGGTGGTGTACAGGTTCGTGACAGGGTCACGGAACATGTACGTTTTGGGGCGAACCTGGGTCAGGCGGGAGGCCAGGGTTTGCAGGTTCTCGACCTCCACCGGTTTGAGCATGACCAGGTCCGCCAAGTCATGGACCGGTGCCGCCATCTGTGGGTAGGCGGTGATCACAACGACGCGCATCTTATCAAAGCGTGGATTGGAACGTATCTGGTATAGTATGTCGGTGCCGCTGATCTCCAGCCCCAATCGCATATCCAGCAAGACGATATCCGGCTCATTCTGCGCCAGGTAGACCAGGGCGGACTTGGCTGAGTAGGCGACTTCACATTCGAAACCGACCAGCTTCAAGACCATGCTGAAGAGGTTGGCGGTGTCCCGGTCGTCGTCTATGATAAGAGCGCAGATTTTTTCCACAGAATATCCTACTCCCGGGTCAGTGCATTAATCAGACAGCAGGGAAAGAACTGCCTAGCGACACTTTCCCTGTGTATATTTTACATGCAATTCAATCCACATTGCTTCTCAAATCGGTTAGCCGGTGATCTGCAATCGGGTGGGTTTCACGTGCTATAACGCAGAAGGTCGGCTGCTTGCAGCTGTCCATTTTCCAGGGCCAGGTCCAGGGCGCTCTTACCATCATAGGATTTAGACAGCACATCTGCCCCATTCTCGAGCAGGAGCTGGAGCATTTCCAGCTGACCGTTCTGGGCGGCTGCATGCAGCGGAGTATAACCACCCGCCTGGCAGGCGTTCACATCGGCACCATGCGCTAGAAGCTCACGTGCGATCTCAAAATGCCTGCCGGCGACAGCTGAGTGCAGCGGCTGGACATGCATGGCATTCTGAGAGGCGGTATTCACCGAGGCTCCTTGTGCCAGAAGGAACCTGACGAGCTCAGCATGCCCGAAAAAAGCTGCTAGTCCAAGTGCCTGGAAACCATCCGCGGCGAAACCCTTGACCAGAGAAGGGTTAGCCTCCAGCAAGGATCTCGCCCGCTCCAGGCGGCCTGCAGCGCAGGCATCAAAGATATCCAGTACAGCGCCGCGTTCGATCAGCAAGTCTGCCATCTCCGGCTTCCCGTGGTAAATCGCCAGAAGCACCGATGAGATGCCCTTCTCTGTGCGAGACCTGAGCAGACCCAGGTCGTGGCTGAGCATCCGCTCGACCTCTTCCCGGTCACCGCGTTTCACTGCATCAAAGAATGATTCAGCCGTCATTTTGATTTCCCTCAGCAGTGGCAGTGAAAATCCTGTGCATCAGCCAATCTACTAGCATACACCCTATCCAATATATAGGTAACCACAGAGATTATATACCCACACATTATAATGAATAAGCTGCACCCATGCACGGACGCCCAGGCAACATGAGGATGTCTTGCATGCTGCCACGCAAGATAGAAAAAGCCGCTGCTCTACTCCGACCAGGGCAGTTGGGAGCGTCGCGTTTCCCCCTATGCTGCCACCATCCATACACCCAGCACAGAGAAGAGCCTGCGCTACCTGGCAGTCTGTCCGCCGGGTGAGGGTGGTCAACCCCAGTAAGACCAGCAGCAGGCTGGCTGGATTCTTCAGCATCTTGACCTTAGCCCATACAAGTTTTACCCAGATTAGCGGTATCCTACTGCCAGAGTCTCTCATTCCCCTGGTAAAAACTGTCATATGAGGCTGTCACCACAACACTTGATGAGATCCAAAAGAGGCAAGGCTATATATCTTGCAGAATCCCTAAAGAAACCGCAAGGTATCGATCACCGGTATTACTGTACAATTGGATCATGGAGCAGCCCAATAGATTGGGGGTATACAGGTTCTTGAACCGGCAGAGCCAGGACATGCTGCTGGTAATTGCCCTCGCTTTCATGCTTTTCCTGGGCGTAATCGATAATATTACTGGTTACGAGATCTCCTTTGCGCTGTTCTACCTGATCCCGGTCTCACTGGCGGCATGGTTCGCGGGTAGAGAAGCCGGCATCCTGGTCTCTATCGTTAGCGCGGCTACCTGGTATCTGGCGAACTCTCTTGCCGGCGAGAGCTTCTCGAACCCCCTGATCCCCATCTGGAACAGCGCTTCACGGCTGGGCTTTTTCTTTATCGTCACGATGCTGCTCTCCCAGCTGCGACGTGCGATAGATCATGAAAGGACGCTCTCTCGCACAGACTATCTGACCGGAGCGTTGAACAGCCGCTCCTTTTATGAAATCGCGCAATACGAAATTAACAAGCTTCAGCGACAAGAACGCGCAGTAACTGTCATTTATATTGATCTGGATAACTTCAAAGATATCAATGACAACCTGGGACATTTCACCGGTGATGAGGTGTTAAAAAGCGTGGTAACAAAGATCGGCGAGAATATCCGGGCGGAGGATATCGTAGCCAGGCTCGGTGGCGACGAGTTCGCGATCCTGTTGTCAGAGACCTCCCAGGAAAAAGCATACAACGTAGTTTCGCGACTGCAGCGGATACTTCTGGAGGAGATGGAGCAGAGCCGATGGCCTGTCACGTTCAGCATTGGCGTGCTGACTATCACCACTCCTGCTACTGTCAGCGACATCATACGCCAGGTGGATGAATTGATGTACAACGCAAAGAACAGCGGCAAGAATGCAATCTGCTACGCTATCTTGAATAATGAGACCATCGATCAGCAGCCTGCCAATGCCCGTGAACTCCTTATAGACGCCTAATCTCCCGCCCTGTATGAGTTAGCGCTGCCCCTGTCTGCACCTTAGCAGGCAGGGTTTTGTTCGCTTGTAGAATGAGCACAGATCTTCATTTTGGTATAATTGCTGGACTTAAAATTTCGGAGGAAAGAATGAATATTGAAGATCAGGAGAACAGCGGCATACCAGCCGATGAGGACAAACCCGACATGGCTCCCGAAGGAGCGCCCGGCTCACCAATACCAGCGAGCGATGATTTCGAACCCGTTCAGGAGAGTGTAACCTCGGAAATAAACTCAGCTGCAGGTGAAACGGGTGCGCCCGTCCCACCGGTAGATTTGCCACCACCGGCGGAAAATGAGCCCGAGGAAGAAGACAAACCCAACTGGATGCCCTGGGCTGTCGTCGCCGTGATCGTACTGGCGGTGATCATCGTGATCGCCCTGGCAGCGGGTGGGAGACTGGGCGGGGGAGCTGAATCTACACCAACTCCTACAGCCCCGGAGGTGATCCAGCCCTACATCCAGATCGACCAGCCCATCCAGGGCGCGATATTAGATGTCAGCAGCCCCATAATGGTGAGCGGGATCGGCAGGGGACTGTTTGAGGGCAACGTAATGGTCCAGGCGCGTGATGCCGGCGGTAATGTGCTGGCAGAACAGCCCACCAGTATCCAGTCACCGGACGCGGGGACCGGCGGCGAAGGTCCCTGGTCAGCGCAGCTCAGCGTACAGGTCCCGCCGGGAACGACCGGTCAGATCGTAGCTTTCTCTACTTCCCCGGTGGATGGCTCGACCACCGCTGCAACACAGGTGGCGGTGACCTACGGGCAGGCAGTGCAGCCCTACATCCAGATCGACCAGCCAATCCAGGGCACGATCCTGGATATCAGCAGCTCGGTGCTGGTCAGCGGGATCGGCAGGGGACTGTTCGAGGGCAATGTGGTCGTCCAGGCACGGGATGCCGGCGGCAATGTGCTGGCAGAACAGCCCACCACCATCCAATCCCCGGACGCGGGGACTGGCGGCGAGGGTCCCTGGGCAGTGCAGCTCAGCGTGCAGACCCAGCCGGGAACGACCGGGCAGATCGTCGCTTTCTCCACTTCCCCGGCAGATGGATCGATCATAGCTTCCGCGCAGGTGGCGGTAACTTACGGGCAGGCAGTTCAAGCCTATATCCAGATGAACCAACCGGCAGAAGGATCGCTGCTGGATATCGCCAACCCGGTGCAGGTCAGTGGGACAGGCGGCGGATTATTCGAGGGTAATATCGTGGTGCAGGCGCGTGACTCTGCTGGCAATGTCTTGGCGGAACAGCCGACCGTCATCCAGTCCCCGGATGCCGGGACAGGCGGCGAGGGACCCTGGTCGGTGCAGCTCTCCATCCCTGCCGAACCAGGAACGACCGGGCAGATCGTCGCTTTCTCGCCCTCGCCGGTGGATGGTACACTCATGGCTTCCGCGCAGGTCAATGTGACCTACGGGCAGGTCCAGGAACCAGAGGTGCGGGTCAACCTGGAGGATCACCTGTGGCTGCTGGCATCCCTCGCCGGGCAGAAATTGATCTCGGGAACCCAGGTCTACGCCGAGTTCGACGCAGGTCAGGTGACCGGATCGGCGGGATGCAATAATTACAATGCCGGTTATGAGAGCAGCGGAAACAGCCTTACTGTAGGAGCAGCAGGCGTCACCAGGAAGGCATGCAGCGAACCGCAGGGTGTGATGGAGCAGGAAAACCAGTACCTGTCTCTGCTGGGCAGTGCGACCACGTATGCGATCGAAGCAGGCCAACTCAAAGTCAGCGATAGCTCAGGTCAGGTGGTCCTGGTTTACAATGCGGCAGTAATCGGTACGGTGAATACCGCTCTGCCTACTGAGATACCCATCGACTCAATAGCTACTATAACCCTGGGAGATGTCTCACGTGCGGATGCGCCGGCAATTGTGATCGGACAGCAGGTGATCACCGGCCCGACGGCTTTCCCATTCCCGTTCGAGGTGGTCTACAACCCGGAGGATATCGACCCGCGCTTCACATATGCAATCGGGGTGAGGATAACAGATGGAGCAGAGAATTTGATCTTCACTAACACCAGTGCTTACAATGTGATCACCCGGGACAACCCATCCAGAGTAGAGGTGATTGTCGAGCCTGTCCAATAACCCTGACGCCTGCCGGGGAGCAGGCTCACTCGCGGCGCGACAGGACGATCAGAGCAATATCATCGTCTCTTGGCGCACTGCCAGAAAAACGCATAACTTCGTCTAACAGCGCTTGCTGAATCTTCTGCGCCGGCTGACCGATGCTGGTACGGAGGACGTTCAGCAGGCGCTGCTCTCCGAAATAGTCCCCCTGCTGGTTGCGCGCCTCCGTAATGCCATCGGTATACAGCACCAGTGCGTCGCCGGGAGAGAACTTGACGACCTTCTGCTGCCATGTCGAATCTTGAGAGATGCCCAATGGGATGCCGGTGCGGGTTAAACGGTCCAGAGGCTTGCTCTTCAAGGAGCTCAAAAAGAAAGGCGGGTTGTGTCCGGCATTGACATAACGCAGGCGACCGATATCCGTCTCCAGGATGCCGTAGAATGCTGTCACGAACAGGCTGCCGCGAGTGTCTGAAAGGATGCGCTCATTCACCGAGCTCATGGCGATTGCCGGCAGAGTGGGGTAGCGAGCAGCATAGTTGCGGATTAAGGTGCTGCACATCGCCATGAACACCGCCGCGCCCAGACCCTTATCGGTCACATCGGCAATGACAAAGGCCCATTTGTTGCTGGCGAGCGGGATGAAGTCGTAAAAATCTCCCGATGTCTCGCGAGCAGGCTCAAGCTGGGCAGAGATATCCCAACCGTTCACCGAAGGTGCACCTTCCGGCATGATACCGGATTGAATGCGCCAGGCCATCTCCAGCTCCTGACTGGCCCGCCCCTTGCCTGCGTCCTGCACAGGCGGGAGGGCAGGCTGCACCTGCTGGGAGATCAGGCTAACCAGCCGTTCGACCAGATTCAACAGTTCATCGTGCTCCTGCAGCTCACCGCCGCACAGCAGGGCGACCCCTCCCGATGCCTGCCCTGCCGCTGCACCGGAGATGGGAGCCAGGACGAGGTCACCCCCGGGCGCATGCGTGCCCCCCCAAGGATACGTATCACCAATCGAAAAAACGACTGGACCCACGGCTTTCTCCAACCAGCGCCAGGCTGCTTCGGAAGTAGCTTTCGGCAACGGCTGCAGGTGTTGGTATAGGTCACGGTCTGGAAAAAGCCGCACCTGGATCTGGCAGTCCGGGAATATCCCCGGCAGGCGCTCCTTGAAAAGCTGGCTCAGTTCATCAAGCGAATGGTCAATGAGGCGCGTTTCTTCCTCAAGGCGATCCATCAGTTCTGCCTGGAAAATCGCTTCGGATGCCGCCTGCGAGATCAAACGCCGCCCCTGGTAAACCTGCATGATTGCTTCTACCAGTTCCTCCGCAGACAGGTCTTTCAGCAGATAACCCGTCGCACCGGCATCCAGGGCGGCCTGGATTTTATCTTTCTCTCGGAAACTGGTAAGCATCAATACGTGGATGTTCTGCCAGCGTTGGCGGATGAGGCGAGTGGCAGCGA
>Ga0209536_100014671_pt1 | contig 11231 bp, 9 predicted proteins | sample DeeMarSeWOR28_12_FD_187461 | JGI IMG/M metagenome (GOLD analysis project Ga0209536, IMG submission 187461) | Marine sediment microbial communities from White Oak River estuary, North Carolina - WOR-2-8_12 (SPAdes) (version 2) | ecosystem: Environmental > Aquatic > Marine > Intertidal zone >... | reverse complement strand
GGCGCGGACGTCGCGATCTCCTGGCCCGGCATGGACGGGTACCGCTACCTGCACGGCAAGCCCTTCATGCACATGTGGGATCTGTTCGAGGGGGCGATGGCCGAGGCGATGGACGAAGTGCCCGGTGTGCGGATCGCCATCGAGCCCAAGCCGTACGAGCCGGCGGCCAACAACATCTACCGCACCACAGCGGAGGGCGTTCTCGCGGCGCAGCGGATCGAGGCGCGGCTCACCAATCCCGCGAACCGGCGCATCCTGGATGACGGCGGCACGCTCGTCGGATTGAATCCCGAAGTGGGGCACGTCAAGATGGGCTTCGAGATGCTCCCCGCGGCGTTCTCCCTGGTAGCGATGGAGTGCCGGCTGGCGCACACGCACTGGAACAGCCAACCTGACGGCAATTACGACCAGGACAACAACGTCGGCGTGGTGAACGCGCACGAGACCGAGGCGCTGCTGTATGCGCTCTGGGCCTTCGGGTACGACGGTTACTGTGGGATCGACATCAACCCCGAGAACATTCCGGTTCACAAGGCCGTCGAGCTGAATATCAAGGCGATGCGCAAGCTGAAGGACCGCGTGAGCCGCATGCCGCACGAGCGCATCCTCGACTGCCATCTCCACCCGCGCGAGCATCGCGGCGAGTTGGAGGAGATCCTGATCGAGAGCTGGTAGGAGGCCGTGATCATGGAAGGGCTGTTCGCCGGGCTCGACGTCTCCACCCAGTCCTGCAAGCTGGTGCTGATCGACCTCGCCGAGCGGGCGACGGTCTACGTCGATGCGGTCAGCTACGACACCGACCTGTCGCATTACGGCACGCGCGACGGCGCGGCCCAGCGATTGGGCGCGGGCGTGTCCGAGTCCGACCCGGCCATGTGGATCGAGGCGATCGAGCTGCTGTTCGGCCGCCTCGCTGCCGCGCCTGAGATAGACCAAAGCCGCATTCGGGCGCTCTCGGTGTCGGGGCAGCAACACGGCTTGGTCGCGCTGGACGGCGCGGGCAACCTGGCGCGAGCCAGGGCGAAGCTGTGGAACGACTTCTCCACCGCCGAGGAGTGCCGACTGCTCACGGAGGCGCTCGGCGGCACGGAGCGGATGATCGCCGAGGTCGGCAACACGCAGCGCACCGGCTACACGGCGCCGAAGATCCTCCACATGCTGCGGCACGAGCCGGAGAGCTACGCCAAGGCCGCGACGCTGTTCCTCGTGCACAACTACATCAATTGGCATCTGACCGGCGGTGCCGACGGCGGTGTCAGGGTCATGGAGCCCGGCGACACGTCCGGCACGGCGCTGTGGAATCCGGTGACGCGCGCGTGGTCTGAGCGGGTGATCGCTGCGATCGATCCCGGGCTCGCGCACAAGCTACCGCCGGTCGAGCCGTCGGACCGCTCGATCGGCGTCATTGCCCCGCGTCTCGCCGAGGCGTACGGCTTCTCGCGAGCGTGCGCGATCGATGCCGGGAGCGGCGACAACATGTACGGCGCGGTCGGAACCGGCAACGTCCTCCCCGGCATCGTGACGATCAGCCTCGGCACGAGCGGCACGGCGTACACCGTGCTCGAGGAACCCTACGTCGATTCGGCGGGCGAGATCGCGGCGTTCTGCGACAGCACGGGCAAGCACCTGCCGCTGCTGTGCGTGTCCAACATGGCCAACGGCTACAACGCCGTACTCGAGCGGTTCGGGATGGCGCACGAGGAGTTCGACGCCGTCATCGACCGCACGCGCCCGGGCAACGGCGGCCGGCTGCTCATTCCGTGGTACACGGGCGAGCGCACGCCCGACCTGCCGAACGCGGCGCCGCTCGCGTTCGGATTCGGCGTGGACGATTTCGGACCGGAGCCACTCTGCCGGGCCGTGCTCGAAGGGCATGTGCTCAACCTGTGGTACGGCTTCCGCAGGTTGCCGGTCGAGCCGACGGTGATCCACCTGACGGGAGGGTTGTCGCGCTCACCGTCGTGGTGCCAGACGATCGCTGACGTGTTCGAGGTGGAAACCGTGCCGGTCGCGGGCGAGGGAGCCGCCCTGGGGGCGGCGATCCATGCGGCATGGGTGTGGGGCAGAGAGCATGGTGGAGCCGCCTCGCTGGCGGAGATCGCCGAGCCCTTCGTGGTCTTGAACGAACGACGGCGCGCTCGACCCAGAGCGCGGTATGCCGAGAGCTGTAGGATGCAGCAGCGGCTGTACGTCGCCCTGAGCGAGCGGGCACGGGGCATCGCCACGCGGGACGATCCCTTCGAACTGCGGGCTCGCCTCACGGCCCTCGTTGAGGCCACGCGCTAACCACCACCACGGCCTCCGGCCCGCTCACCTCTTCCGCCCGCGCCGGTGCGTGCTACAATTGAGAGACGACCCGTGACCGACCGGAGGCCGCATGACCGTACTCCGGAAACGCAACGTCATCATCGCGGTCGTCGCCGCCGTGACGATCCCGGCAGCCTGGGCGCTCGCCCGCGATACCGGCGCCACCGACGCCGCGATCATTGCCCTCGTGAAGCGTGGTGACTTCGCCGTCACGGTCACCACCTCGGGGGAGTTGAGCGCCCGCGAGTCCGTCAACATCAACGCCCCCGCCAACGCGCAGCAGGCCCGCATCTACCAGCTCATGATCGAGACGATCGTCCCGGAAGGGACGGTCGTGGACTCGGGCGACATCGTCGCCGAGCTCGATCGGTCGCAGGCGGCCACCCGCCTGTCGGAGGTCACCCTGGCCCTCCAGAAAGCGCAGGCCGTCTACGAGCAGGCGATGCTGGACACCACCCTGACGCTCTCGCAGGCGCGCGAAGCGATCCGGACGATGGAGCTCGAGCTGGAGGAACGGCGGATCGCCAAGGAGCAGACCGTCTATGAGGCTCCGGCAATCCAGCGGCAGGCCGAGATCGACTTCGAGAAAGCGGAGCGGGCGCTCGCACAGGCCAGGATCGACTACGTCACGAAGGAAGAGCAGGCCCGCGCCAAGATGCGCGAGGTCGCCGCCGATCTGGGACGCGAGCAGTCGCAGCTGCAGATCGTGCAGCGGGTGATGGAGGGGTTCACGGTGCGGGCACCTGCCCCCGGGATGGTGGTGTACGTGAAGGAGTGGAACGGTCGGAAGAAGGTGGCAGGGTCGCAGGTGTCTCCGTGGGACCCGGCAGTGGCGACGCTGCCCGATCTCAACAAGATGGAATCGATCACCTACGTGAACGAGATCGATATCCGGAAGATCCGCGCCGGCCAGTCGGTGTCCATCACGCTCGACTCCGATCCCGACAAGCGGCTCAGCGGCACCGTGACAACGGTCGCCAACATCGGCGAGCAGCGCCCGAACACGGATGCCAAGGTCTTCGAGGTGCACATCGAGATCGAGCAGTCCGACACGACACTGCTCCCCGGCATGACCACCGGAAACGTCATCGAGACGGCCGTCCATGAGGATGTGCTCTCCGTGCCGATCGAGGCGCTCGACAGTGAGGGCGGTATCCCATTCGTCTACCGTCAGGGCGGTGGCGTGCGGAAGCAGGAAGTCGTGACCGGTGCCATGAACGAGAACCATGTCGTGATCGTGCGGGGGCTCGAGGAGGGTGATCGAGTTTTCCTCCTGCCTCCACCGGACGCCGGTGATCTGGCCATCACCCGCCTCGAGGACTCGCCGGTCCGTCCACCGCATGACTCGCTTACCGGGACCGCCGGCGACACTGGGCACGACGGACCGTGAGCATGCGGCGCAGCGGCGGGCGACCGCTCAGGCTGCGTGAGGCGATCACGGGACACTTCATCTTCAGCGTCCGCACCGCCCTCGAGGCGGTGAGTCACAACAAGCTGCGCGCGTCGCTCACCTCGCTCGGGATCCTCTTCGGCGTCGCATCCGTCATCGCAATGCTCGCCATCGGCAAGGGCGCCGAACAAGAGATCCTCGAGCAGATGCAGCAGCTGGGTTCCAACAACGTCATCGTGATGCCCCTGGTCAAACAGACCGAGGAGGATCTGCGGGAGGATCAGCCGGAGCGGCAAGTGGAGCGGGTCTCCCCCGGGCTCACGCGCGCGGACGCGTCTGCGATCGCAGAGGTCATTCCCGCCGTGGACGCCACGAGCGGGGAGATCGTGCTCAACACGGCGTTCACGCGCGAGGGGCTGCGTCGTTCGGGCAAGGTCGTCGGCGTCGACACGACCTACTTCCCGCTGATGAACCTCGACATCGCGAGCGGCAGGCCGTTCAGCATCGAGCAGGTCGAGCGCGGCATGCCGGTCGCGATCATCGGGCACGGCGTGCGATCCCGCTTTTTCACGACGGAGGAAGCACTCGGCAGACGGATCAAGGTCGGCAATGTCTGGGTGACGGTGATCGGGGTACTGGAGGACCGCCGATTCCGCGGCGATGCGTCGCTCCGCCTCGGGATCCGCGACGCGAACATGGACGTGTACGTGCCGATCACGACCATGCTGCGGCGGTTCAGAGATCGCACGCGGGTCACCCAGCGCGACATCGAATTGGCGTCCCGCCCCCGAGGTATGCCGGACGAGAATGGTGCCGGGGAGACTGATGAGCAGCGCACCGAGCGCACCAATCGCAACCAACTCGATCGGATCGTCGTGCGGGTCAGTCAGTCCTCGCTCGTGCCGGGGGTAGCGGACGTGATCCAGCGGATCCTGGAGCGCCGCCACAACACGGTCGTGGATTTCGAGATCACCGTGCCCGAGGCGTTGCTGCGACAGGAGCAGCGTACCAAGACGATCTTCAACATCGTGCTCGGCGCCATCGCGTCGATCTCGCTGGTCGTGGGTGGGATCGGCATCATGAACATCATGCTCGCGTCGATTCTCGAGCGCATTCAAGAGATCGGCGTGCGGCGGGCGGTGGGGGCTACGCGCAGAGAAATCCTCCTGCAGTTCCTGAGCGAGGCCGTGCTGATCAGTCTGGCGGGTGGGGTGGCAGGCATTCTCGTCGGGGCAGGCCTCAGCTCCGGGATCGAGCGCGCTGCAGGGATTGCGACCGTCGTGTCGTATCTATCCGTGCTGGTCGCCTTTGGTGTGGCCGTCGCGGTCGGGCTGGTGTTCGGTATCGTCCCGGCCTACCGGGCCGCGCACCAGGATCCGGTGACCTGTCTTCGTCACGAGTGATCCCATGACATCACATCACGTTCGCCGGTTCGTTGCGTCTGTCGCCGTCCTGAGCCTCGGGCCGATCCCTGCCCGTGCACAGCGCGACGACGCCGTTCGCCGCGTGACGTTGCAGCAGGCGGTGGAAATCGCTCTGGCTCAGGGGCATCAGGCCCGAGCCGCGGCGGCAGCCCGGGACGCCGCCCGATACCGACACGACGCGTTCTACTCCCGCCTGCTGCCGCAGCTGTCGCTCACCGGAACGTTGCCCTCCTACAACCGATCCATCATCCCGGTGCTCCAGCCTGATGGCAGCACCCTCTTCCGGGCGCAGAACCAGACGGAGGCAGAGCTGGGGGCATCGCTCTCGCAGACACTGCCGTTCACCGGCGGCAGCATCTTCATGCAGTCGTCGCTCTCACGCATCTCCGTCAGCGGGACAGAGAATCTGCTCACCTGGTCGTCGACCCCGTTCGTCGTCGGACTGCAACAGCCGCTCTTCCAGGCGAACACCATCGGCTGGGACAGGCGCGAGCAGCCCGTGCGCATCGAAGCAGCCGACCGTCAGTACCGGGAGTCGCGGGAGGACGTCGCGATCCAGACGACGTTGCTCTTCTTCGACCACCACTCGGCGGCGGTCGAACTCCAAACGGCGCGGACCAACGCCGCCACGAACGACACGCTGTACACGCTGAACCAGGGTCGCTTCCAGATCGGATCGATCGGTGAGAACGATCTGTTGCAGAGCGAGCTGGCGCTGCTCAGGGCCCGGACCGCAGCGGCAGAAGCGGAGCTCGAGTTCGAGCGCACGAAGGCCGCGCTGCTGATGGGGCTGAACCTGCCGGCGGCGACTGGTCTCGAGATCGTCGTGCCGTCGCTCCCGCCCGACTTTCCGGTCGACACGGCCATCGCCGTCACGGAGGCGCTCGGCAACCTCTCGGTGCTGAGCGCCCTCGAGCTGCAGGACGTGCAAGCGCGACGCAGCGTCGCCGAGGCGAAGTACGGCAACAACTTCAGTGCGACGTTGACCGCGAGCTACGGCTTCAACGCCACGGGTACGAATTTCGGCCGTGCCTACGATGAGCTGCTGAACGCCCAGCGCGTCAGGTTCCAGGTCGACGTGCCGATTGTGCAGTGGGGTGCGGGGAAGGAGGCGGTCCGCGCGGCGGAGGCAGAGCGCGAGCAGGTCGCGCGCCTGGCCGAGGCGCAGGTGGAGCAGGTCGAGCACGATGCGCGTTTCGCCGCCCTCGCACTGGTGCAGGCGCGGCGGAATCTGGCGCTGTCGGCGACGTCCGACACGGTCGCACAGAAGCGCTTCGACGTGGCCTACAACCGCTACGTGATCGGCAACATCAGCATCGACAACCTCTACCTGGCACAGCAGGAGAAGGACGAGGCGCGGAGGAGGTTCGTGTTGGCACTGCGTGGATACTGGCAAGCGTACTACCGACTGCGCCGGGCGACGCTCTATGACTTCGAGCGGGGAGAGCGCATCCGGTGAGCACGCGAGCGCGGGAGAATCGCGAAGCGTCCGGACGATCCGCAAGCGCTCTGCGCCGCATGGCCATGTCGCGGTTCGCCGCCGCCGCGCTCATTCTCGGCGCGATCTTGTTCGGTAGCGCCGGAACCCTGCGCTACTGGCAAGCCTGGGTGTACCTGGCGATCACGCTGATCCCGATGGGGTTGGCGGTCGGCCACCTCATTAGAACCGACCCGCAGCTCCTCGAGCGACGCCTGAAGGCGCGGGAGGAGCGAGCCGCGCAGAGCGTCCTCCAGAAGGTGGGTGCGGTTGCGTGGCTGGCATTGTTGCTGATCCCCGGACTAGACCAGCGATTCGCCTGGTCGTCGGTGCCCGCGATCGTCGTGCTGGCCGGCGACGCTCTGGTACTCCTGGGGTATCTCCTGTTCGTCCGGGTCCTGCGGGAGAACAGCTACGCCTCGCGGGTCATCGAGGTGCAGGAGGGACAATCCGTGATCACCACCGGACCGTACGCCATGGTGCGGCACCCCATGTACCTGGCCGTGTTCGTGATGCTGTGCGCGTCTCCGGTCGCCCTGGGGTCCTACTGGGCCCTGCTCCCCGCCGCGGTCACGCCGCTGATTTTGATTCTCCGCATCCGCGACGAGGAAGCCATGCTGCTGGCGGCCTTGCCGGAGTACCGCTCGTATGTCGAGCGGACTCGCCGCCGGCTGATCCCCGGCGTGTGGTGAGGCCGCGCTCGTCGCCTCACGCTCCGTCGCCGAACATGATCAGGATGAACGCAAACGGCTCGTCGAACGGGTTCCATAGCTCATGCGCCACTCCGGCGGGCACCAGTGTCGCGGTGCCGCCGACGAGCTCCGTGTCGATCCCGCCGATTCGGGCCCTGGCGCGCCCGTCCAGGAAGATGAAGAGCGAAGGAAACGGGTTGACCTGGTCGCCGGGGTCGCGGTTGATGTGCTGCCCGGGATCGATCTGGTACCAGACGCTGCGCATGCCGTGCTCGTAGTGGAGCAGGGCGGCGTTGGCACCATGGATGATCCGACTGGCCTCCTTGCCGAATCTCAGGAGCTCGGGCTGGCCGCGCACCCAGAAGTGATTGGCGACGGCGTCCACGCGGCGTGCCGCGTCGTCGTTCCAGTCGAAGCTGGGATCGGTCGGATCGATGTCCATCGGCACGGGATCGCCGTGGCGCGCGCGTCCCATGGCCGTGCGGGCATTCCATTCACCACGATCGAGCCGCCGAAGTGTGGCGCCGTCCATGAAGAAGAAGAATGTCGTTCCCTGCGGTCGTCCCTCACGAACCGCAACGTACGCGGGGGCGCTGTCGCTGGCCGGCCGGGCATCGACGTGCCACCACTCGCCGTCGACGCGGATGCCGAACTCGACCGCTTCGGTGAGGGCCGGGTCGCTCCGGAAGTCGTCGGCAAACCGCTCGAGGATGGCCCGGGTGTCGGCTGGGCTTTGCGCCAGCGCCGGCTGCGGCAGCAGGCCTGCGACGACCAACACACCCCGGAGCAGGGCGGTGCGGTTCCCGTGAGCGCACTGGCCGCGCGCTCGATCGCGCGCGGCGAGGAAGGCGGTGCCGAACATGGTGCATCCTCCGGTCACGACGGCCATGGGTTTGTGTTGTTGTGACTTAGATGCGACGATGTCCCGGAATGCTGCACCGCCACTTTCGCCTCCGTCCCCCGGGCGAGCCGATGGCGTGCTGAAAGGAATCCCACGTCTTGGGTGCCGTCAGCGGCCAGCCTCATCAGCTGCGGCAATCGCGCTCGCGATCTCGCGCAGCATCCGATCCCGTGCCGGGCGAGTGTACACGGTGCCGTTGGCAATAACCGCGTCGATCCGTTGCGTGTTCGCAATGTCGACGAGCGGGTTGGCATCCAGCAGCACCAGGTCGGCACGCTTGCCAACCTCGATCGTACCGACCTCTGCGGCCAGTCCCACGAAAGCTGCAGGGAGCGCGGTGGCGCTCCGCAACGCCTCCATCGGGGTCATGGCGAACGTCTCGACGAGCAGAGCCAACTCATCATGGAGGCTGAAGCCCACGAAGGTGCCGGTCGTCGGGGTATCGGTGCCCGCGAGGAATGCGACGCCGGCCGCGCGGGCCTCACGAAGGAACTCGTTGCTGCCGGCCATCATCTCCGCAATGATTGCGGGCGGCGGGCGCTCGTCGTCCCGGGCATTCAACTCGACGGTCTCGAGCCACGACCGGCGGATGGCACGCGACACGTAGAGACTCCGCGGATCGATAGCCCCGGCGCGGTCCTCGACGAGCGCGCGAACGTCGGCGACGGGCATCGTCTCGGCCGCGTTCGTCACCAACGTGGGGACCAGGTGCGTCTCGTGCTGCCGGAGCGCGGTGAAGATCCTCTCCTTCTCCTGCTCCGGACGACGGTTGAAGCCGGGCAGCACATTGTGCTCGATGCTGCGCTGGCCCAGCGAGGCGCTCTCGTCCAGGCCGATGATCCAGACGTAGTGCCCTGCGAGATGCGTTCCGGCCGCCTCCGCCGCGGCGCCCAGCGCCGCGAGAACCTCGCGTGACTCGGCGTGCCGGATCTTGACGAAATCGGCGCCGCTCTGTCGCAGCGAGTCCACGACCGCCCACGCCTCGAGCGTGTCCCCCACCACGATTCGTGTACGGAGAAAGGCCTCGACCTCGCGCTCGTCGGCGCCCTGCTCGCGCATCAACTCCACGTACTGCGTGACCCATGTCCGGCTCTCGATTGCCATCCCCGACGTCAGAATACGCGGCCCGGCGATCGCCCCTGCCGCGACCGCATTCCTCAGCGCCACGGTCTCCTCGAGCACGCTCCCCATATCGCGTACGGAGGTGACCCCGTTGACGAGGAAGAGCGGCAGCGTTCCCTCGAGATCGCGCAAGTGGACGTGCATGTCCCACAGGCCCGGAATGAGGAACTTGCCAGCGCCGTCGATCACGTGCGCTGACCGAGGATAGGACACGGCGTCCCGGGTCCCGACGGCGCTGATGCGGTCTCGCTCCACGACCACCGTCATGCCCGGCCGAGCGTCCGTACCGGTACCGTCGATGACCGTCACGTCGTGAATGACGAGTACGTCCGCCGCTGAGGTGCAGCCCAGCGTGGCTGCCGCTCCGAAGATGACGAGCCGTCGAACCAGTGCCCTCACTGCCATTCTCCCTGGATCCGCTCCGCGTAGAAGACTAGGTGTCTCGGGATTCATCAGGATTGGACAGGTACGGGCACCGAAGGGTTGACGCCCAAGCCGGCAAGGCGACTCGTCAGCCGCTCGTTCACTTGGACCCTGCACGGCAAAGGCGATCTCCGACAATCCCCGCGCTGTATCTCGCGCCCGGCGAACTATACACTAGTGATGCGGCCTCCGGCGGAGTGCGTTGTGCGCGTGGCGCGCTGCTCCGAGCGGCCGAAGGAGAGGCGCGGGATGTGCGCTGTGCGCGAGAACGTCGCGCGGGAGGGCCTCATGCAGCAGGAGCCACGGTGGCCGAGCGTGATCGGCACGATCGGCATCGTCATCGGCATCGTTCTCCTGATCGACACCGCCGACGACGTGCTGACCCTGCAGTGGACGGCGGAGCACTGGCGGCGGATCTTCGCACCTGAGATCGCGGACGTCATTGCGCGCGCAATGCCCTCGGTTGGCATGCGCATCGTGTCCACGGTGGTGCAGGTCGCGCTTGCCGCACTGCTCGTCGTCGGGTGTCTGGCGCTGCGAAGGCGCAGCAGAGCAGGGGTCGTGCACTGTCGACTGTGGGCGTGGCTCGCCATCGCCTGGGTCGTCATCCAGTTGGCGCGGGGCGCGGTGTGGCTGCGTCAGTTCGGCAACGATCTGCCGTCGGTGGGAGCGGTGACGCCGCACGCGTACGCGCTGTTCGCCGGTGCGCTGGCGGCTGTGATCCTGCTCGCCTTCCCCGTGTTCCTCCTCGTGTGGCTCTCGCGACCCGCCGTGCGAGCGGAGTACGAGCGCTGGGCTAACTGAGCAGCACGCGAGCTACCAGCAACGTGCGGAGCGTGTGCTCCATCCGTCCGTCCATTCGCCAATCCGCCTACCCGTCCGCCTTCTGCGCCGTCATCATCACCGCCTTGACACCGTAGGCCTCGGCCGAGTTCTGGGTGGACTGCTTGCGGAAGCGGAACCCCGGTACCACCGCCGAGCGAACGCGCCTGAAGCCGCTCTCCTCGAGCAGGCGGAACATCTCTCCCTCCGGGAGAGCACCGCCAATTCAGCTGGCCCAGAGCTTGGGGTCGTTGACGATCGACTGGGACAACTGTTTGGCGCTCACGATGTCGGTGATCGAGATGCGACCGCCCGGACGGAGTACCCGGAACATCTCCTGCACGACGCGGCGCTTGCGGAACGACAGGTTGATCACGCCGTTCGATATGATCACGTCCACTGACGCGTCGGGCAGCGGGATGTCCTCCATCCGGCCTTGATGGCACTCGATCGTCGTGCCGGTGGCCGCTGCGTGGGCGTGCGCCTTGAGGCACATCGCCGGGTTGAGGTCCACCCCGATCACCGATCCCGTCGACCCGGTCTGCCACGACGCGATGATGCCGTCGAGTCCCGCCCCGCTGCCGAGGTCGAGCACCGTCTCGCCCTGCGTGATTGCGGCGCGGAGGAGCGGGTTCCCGACGCCCGCAAAGGAGCTCACCGCGCCTGCCGGGGC
>Ga0209536_100014670_pt1 | contig 11232 bp, 9 predicted proteins | sample DeeMarSeWOR28_12_FD_187461 | JGI IMG/M metagenome (GOLD analysis project Ga0209536, IMG submission 187461) | Marine sediment microbial communities from White Oak River estuary, North Carolina - WOR-2-8_12 (SPAdes) (version 2) | ecosystem: Environmental > Aquatic > Marine > Intertidal zone >... | reverse complement strand
CCAGTCCCAGATGACCTCCCTCTCCGGGACGCTCCAGGCCGAGCACGACGCGACCCAGTCCCAGATGACCTCCCTCTCCGGCACGCTCCAGGCCGAGCACGACGCGACGCAGGCCACGCTGGGTGTGGTGTCTGGCGAGGTCTCGAGACTATTCGGGGCGAATACCAGGAGCCGGCTCTGGTTCCCGGACGCGGCTATCGTCAGCGGTACGGGGGGCGCTCTCCGGAACGTCCCGGCCGGGAACCCTTCCCACATGGAGGTCGAAGTGAAGGGCGAGTCGGCGGCGACCTGGGCGAGTCCCGTGGAGGACTACTTCGTGGTCTTCAACTATGGCCTGGCCGCCAGTGGTGAGTCTCCGCGAGCTGCGGCGATTTCTGGCTCCGCGCCGGCGGACGGGACCTTTACGGTCTCGACGCCCTGGTGGCCCGCGGCGTGAACCTGATCCGCCGATACGGGCCGCTGACCACGGCGCCCCTGATCGGTGGGCGCCCGCAGGCGGAGCCCGGGGTCTACTTCCCCGGAGGAGCGGCGGCGCCCATCCCGTCGGATCCCTGCGACTGGTTCGACGCTGCGAGCGGCGCGGACTGGCAGGCCGCCCGCGCCGTCGTAGGAGAAGGTGACGATGCGTACAAAGCGCGTTTGTATGGTGTAGCCACCGAAGCCTACCGCATGGGTTTCTTGCTGATGCAGCCCCTCGAGGGGCGTGCCAAAGAGGTTCTTGGGGCGGCACTGGCGGATGGCCAGGCCGCGCTGGAGGGCGGCAATCAGTTGTTGGCGCTCGACCGCTTCGACCTTGCATTACGAATTGACGCTGACAATCCGCAGGCGGCCAAGGGCAGGTTAAGAGCGATGCAGCTTGATAAAGTGCTGGCCCTGGTCGACGAGGCTACTCGCTTCGAGACGGCCAAGGACTGGCCAAAGGCTCTGCAATCCTATGAAGCGGCCATAGCCGTCGATCCGGAATGGTCGGCGGCCCTGGAGGGCCGTGAGCGAGTCAATGCGTTGATTGCAGGTAACGTTTACCAGGCCTCGATGTCGCAGGGTTACTCGGCGCTGAACCAGAAAAACTATGCCGCCGCCGGCAGTGCGTTTAACGCGGCTTTGCGCGCTCGGCCCGGTGACGCCGCCGCACAGGCCGCATTGAAGCAGCTGGAGGCTGAGCGGCGTCTCGCAGAAATTTTGCGCCTCAGCCGGGAGGCCGACGAGTTCAAGGCCCGCGAAAACTGGACGGCAGCCATCGGCAGCTATGAACGCATTCTCAAGCTTGATTCGACGGTCATTTCGGCCGCGGCTGGATTGGAGCAAAGCCGCAAGAGGCTGGAACTCGATAACCGCTTGCAGGATGTAATAGCTAATCCTGATCGGTTGGCCGACGAAGACGTCTGGCAGGCGGCTTCGCAGCTGCTGGCCTATGCGCGCACGGTAGAGCCGGCCGGGGACACGCTGGGTGCCCAAACGGCGGAGCTGAACCGCCTGTTGCAGAGGGCTAAAACGCCCGTGGCCGTCCGGTTTCGATCCGATAATCAAACCGATGTTGTGATATACAAAGTCGGCAAACTCGGGCGGTTTCAGGAAAAGTCTCTCGATCTCAAGCCCGGCACATACACGGCGGTCGGGGTGCGCAGTGGTTACCGAGATGTGCGGCGAAATTTCCGCGTGGCGCCCGAGGCAGAAACGCCATCGATCGTTATAGCGTGTGAGGATCCGATTTGAATCCAGAGGTCGTCATAAACGCAGCGTCCGGCACGCGAGTTCTTGGCGATCAGGATCTGCCTCTTTCTATAGGGACGGCGATTGACTGCGCGATTCGAATTCCAGGGCCCGTCACCCAAGGGGCCTTTGCGCAGATAGGCATGCTGGATGGGCGTGCCTTCGTGCAGGTCGCGGGTCAGGCTGAGGCAGTCCTCAATGGCGATAAAGTAGCCGGCACCAGCTGGCTGCAGGACGGTGATGAGCTGGCGATAGCGGGCGCGCTAGTGCGCTGTTCGGTTGCGCCAGGCCGGATAGAGTTCGCGGTCGATTTGAGTGACGCGGATTACGCAACCGCCCCCCCGTTGATCGCCGCCGATGACTCAGGCGGCGCCGATGTCATCACCCCAGTACGAGTGCGGCAAAATAAGACCGCTGCCGGCCCCGCAAAAAAGACGCGTCCGAACATTGCCTATGTCGGGTTGGCTATCCTCGTGGTAGCGCTGCTTTATATGTTTACCGCCGTCACGGTGGTTATTCAGGCCGACGCAGACAATGCCGAAATAACCTTGCCCGGCAGTTGGGTGACTCCAGGCAGCAACGGCCGTTACCTGTTGTTGCCGGGCACCTATGAAGTGCGCATCGCGGCTCCCGGTTTTGTGCCTTACGAGGGCGAGATCATCGTGCAAGGCGGCGACCGGGCAGAATTTTCCTTTGTCCTGGATGAACTGCCGGGCCGTATCGCCATAACGACCTTTCCTGAGGCAAGCGGCGAGGTATGGGTAGACGGCGAGAAAGCAGGTGACTTGCCCGGCGATGAATTGTTGTTGGCCGCCGGCAAGTATGAAATTCGCTTAAAGACGGAACGTTTTCTGGAGTACGTCACCACACTGGAGGTGGCTGGGCGCGACAAGCGGCAGACGGTTGACGCCGAGCTGACGCCGGGATGGGCGAATGTCACAGTTGTTTCCGAACCGCCTGGCGCGGAAATTGCGGAGTTGCAAGAGTCGGGTGCAACGAAAGTTCTCGGGGTTACGCCTGCGGAAGTCGAGCTTCTGGCTGGTGTGCGTCAAATTGCAATTCGCAAGCCAGGATATAAAACCGCTCAAGTCACGGTTAATGCGGTTGCGGGCCAGGCAGAAGAATTGCCGCTGGTTGGTCTTCAGGAAGCCGGCGGAATGCTCAGGATCAGCAGCAGGCCTTCGGCGGCTGCCGTCACTGTAGACGGGGAATTTGCCGGCAATACCCCCGTGGGCATCGAAGTGGCCAAGGGTCGGAGCTACCGGCTCACGTTGAGCAAGGCCGGCTATGATTCGGCAACGCGCCAGGTCGAAGTGTCCGGCGGGGAGCCGATAGACGTCGCGGTTAGCCTGCAGGCGAAAATCGGCAAAATAACGGTGGTGGCCGCTCCGGCCGATGCAACGCTCTATGTGGATGGCAAGGCGGTGGGTGAAGCGTCACAGGAGCTCGAACTGATTGCAACGCCACACCGACTTGAAATTCGTAAACCCGGCTACGAGACATGGTCGGCAACCGTAACGCCGAAACCGGGTCTGCCGCAGCGCCTCGACGTCAGGCTGCTGACTCCGCAGCAGGCCACTATCGCGGCCGTGCCGAAAAAGCTCACAACGTCGCAGGGCCAGGTGATGCGCTTGATCGAGCCAGGCGAATTTATTTTAGGCGCACCAAGACGGGAGCAGGGCCGCCGGCCGAATGAAGTACGCAGACCCGTGAAACTGACCCGCTGGTTTTATATCAGCGAGCACGAGGTTACTAATCGCCAGTTCAGAGAATTTCGGCCCCGGCATACCTCCGGCGCCGAGAAATATCGCGAGCTCGCCGCCGATGATCATCCCGCCGTCATGATGAGCTGGGAAGAAGCGGCGGCTTACTGTAACTGGCTCAGCGACAAAGAAGGTCTGGAGCGCGCCTATGTCACCAAGGGGGGTGAACTGGTGCTGGCGGATCCCGTGACCGACGGCTACCGTTTGCCGACCGAGGCAGAGTGGGCCTGGGTTGCGCGTTTCAACGCAGGCGGCGGCGAGCGCAAATACCCGTGGGGCGACGGCATGCCGCCCCCTGATAACGCTGGCAATTATGCTGATTCATATGCCGTCGATGTCGCCGGCAATACGATTGGCAGTTACACGGACGGGTATCCCGTGACGTCGCCGATCGGAACTTTCGCGCCGGGACCTCTGGGCATTTATGATCTCGGTGGCAACGTTGCGGAATGGACCAATGATCGGTACTCGGTAACGGCGGCCGAGGGCAAAACCCTTGTTGACCCGACCGGCCCGACAGAAGGCCAGTATCATGTGATTCGCGGATCCAGTTGGCGGCACTCCAGTATCAGCGAATTGCGCCTGGCTTACCGCGATTTTGGCGACCGCGGCAGACTGGATGTTGGGTTCCGCATCGCCAGGTACACATTGGATATTGAATAGCGACTTAAAATTATCGGAAACCGGATCAAAATGAGCGTACTGAAAACCGTGCTGGTTATGTCGTTAGGGCTGGGGGCTACGTGGGCCGCCTGGCAAATAGCGCCGGCAGAAACTTCCGGAATGCTGACAGGCGTTGCATACGCTCAGGATGCTCCGGCGCCGGAACTGGATGAACCCAGTGACGCGGATATCGAAGAGCAGCTCGCCCGTATCGAAGAAGCGCTGGCCCGTCAGGGCGAGGTTAAAGAATTCGAACCGTCCGAACCATTACCGGCAGATACCGCGATAGAAATGTCGTCGGAGTTATAAATCGATGAAAAAGCACATACCCAGCGAATTCGTGTTTAGTCTGTTTGCCCTGCTGATAGCAGTGATTCTGGTGCACTCCATCTATCTGACCGTGATCAGGCCGAACGCGGATGCGATAGTAGCCGAGCAGCGCGCCTCCATGGATTCAGATCCCGACTACGTTGCTGAGCGGTCATTTTTTGTAATAGTGAGAGACTTCGAGCAGGAAGCCTGTTTCATTCTCATGCTGTGGGCATTCGCGATGCTCGGATACAAAGGCTGGGTGGCCAGCAGCGAGGCCAAGTTGCTGCAGCATGAATTCATTCCCATTGCAGAAGGGATGAAAATATTGCCGGAAGATACGCGCGAATATGCGCGCCCGCTGCAGAACCTTCCCGAAGATGAGCGGCGCATGCTTTTGCCGCGCGTACTCCTGAGTGCACTCGGGCGCTTTGGTGCGACACGCAACGTTCAGGACGTGTCGTCGTCTACTCACACGATGGTGGTTACCGAAGCCGAACGGCTGGAGTCTGAACTCTCCATGATCCGGTATATAGCCTGGGCGATCCCTTCTATTGGTTTTATAGGTACGGTGCGCGGTATCGGTGCCGCACTGGCACAGGCGCACCGCGCGGTCGAAGGCGACATCAGCGGCGTAACCGAGAGCCTGGGCGTCGCTTTCAACTCTACCTTCATTGCCTTGTTGATCAGCATTGTGTTGATGTTCCTGGTCCATCAGTTGCAGCTCAACCAGGAACGGCTTGTTTTCGATGCGGAAGATTATGTGGATGAGCATCTGATTCGCCACATGCAATCTGGCTGATGCCGGGGGCTGTATGTCTGTACTCGGCATTGAACTGAATGACTATGCAATCACCGGGGTCAGCGGTGATCGGGTAGTTTTTGCAGAGCCGGGTGCAGCACTCCTGCAACCAGACGGCCCGGTGTTCGGGCATGCTGCGCGCGCCGGCGCCCGCAGCATGCCGTCGGCCTACATCGATCAATATTGGCGCGACCTTTCCGAGCAGACACTGCCGCGTCCCGCAGCGGGTATGCAAAGTTTTGCCGACCTCGCCTATGCGCAGCTGGCTCAACTTTGGGCGCAACACGGCGGAGGTATATCCGCTGTGCTTTGCGCGTTTCCGCCGCACTGGGGCAAGGCCGAACTGGCGCTGCTATTGGGAATCGCGCAGGAAGCGGACATTCCGCTGGTTGGCCTTACGACCATTCCTGTCGCCGCGACCCGGCGGCATTACCCGGACTGCGATTTGATCCATATCGAATTTGCTGCGGGCATCGTTAGCCTGACGGAAATACTGCAAAACGATGGTTCAAGTGCGCAGGGGCAAAGCGAATCTATCAGGGATTTGGGTGTTGCTGCACTCGAGCGAACGAGTGCTGAATATTTTGCCCGGAAATTTCTCGAATGCAGTCGTTTCGATCCGATGCACGATGCGCAGAGCGAGCAAAGCGTTTACGACAAATTGCCGGACTGGTTGTCGCTGCTCGCAAGATCGCCCGAGACAGAACTGCAGTTTGACTACAAGGGTAACGAGTTCAAGGCAAGGGTCAGCCTGACTGAACTGGAAGAACGGCTGCGTTACCGTTGCCAGCCGCTGATACAGAAGCTCCGCGCGCGGCTCGATACTGGCCGGCCGGCGGCATTGCAGATTAACGCAGCCGCCGCGCTGTTCCCCGGCGTTGTTGAGTACCTTGCCGATTTGCCGGGCTGTGTTGTTTTTGTCCTCGAGGCGGGTGCTGCCGCGCGGGGGCTTGCACTCCGCAGCGCGCACATGAAGAAGTCCTCGGGCGCGCTGAGTATCACCGAGTCGCTTCCCTGGGATCAGTCGGTCGCGGATGTCAGTCTCAATCGGGCGATGGCGAGTTCGGCGGGCAGTGTTCCGAGCCATGTAGTCATTGGATCCAGGGCGTACAAACTGTCGAACCAGCCATTGCGTATCGGCGCGGAGTCGGCAGAGGCCGATTACAGCCTGGTTATCGCGCCACGCCACGCAGGCGTATCCCGTCAGCATTGCAGCATCGAACTACGCAATGGTCAGGCTGTGCTGAGCGATTACAGTCGTTTCGGAACGCGGCTCAATGGCCACAAAGTCGAAGGATCCACCATTCTGCAGGCCGGCGATATCGTGGGTATAGGGGACCCCGCTTGCGAGCTGAAGCTGATCGCCGAGGTTCAAAACGTCGTGGCAGGAGAGGAGTCATAGGCGATGGCTCGAAAACGCTTCAGCACTTTTAATCTCTCCTTCCTCGATGTGATGTCTTGCGGGTTCGGTGCAGTGGTTCTCTTTTACATGATAATTAGCGCCCAGGTCGCAGTGCGTGCAGACAAGCAGAATGTCGAATTGCTTGGGGAGACCAACCGGCTGGAAGAACAGATTCTCGACGGGCGTAAGAACCTGGTGCGATTAAGAACGAAAGTGGACGAGAGACTCGAGCGGATGAGCGATTTGGAGCTTGACGCCCAGCGGCTGCAGGCCAGCATCGACGATCTCAAGGCCAAACTGTCTGAGCTGGATCAGGAAAGCCTGGCCTCACAACAGAGCGTGGAGCAGCTGCAGTCAGATATCGAGCGCCTTGAAGAAGCCAAGCAGAGGCTCCTTGCCCAGGCAGAGTCGGGCGACCGCGAAGGTAGCCAGGTGCGGACGTTTACCGGCGAAGGCAATCGACAGTATCTGACGGGCATGAAGATGGGCGGCAAGAGAATACTGATACTGGTCGATGCGTCTGCCAGCATGCTTGGGCGCACGTACGTCAATGCAATTCTTTATCGAAACATGCCCGATTCGATGAAACTGCGCACCCCAAAATGGCGCAGTACGATAGATGCAGTCGACTGGTTAACAGCGCGTATGCCACCTGCTTCTGAATTCCAGATTTTTGCATTCAATACCAAAACCTGGTCGGTCGTGGACGAGTCGATGGGCTGGCAGGCGGTTGGGGATGGGGCCAGCCTGACGAGTGCGGTAAACCGCTTGCGCACGCTCGCGCCGGAGTCGGGAACGAGTTTGTACAGTGTCTTCGATGCGGTTGCGCGCATGGAGCCTAAACCTGACAACATATATTTGCTTACTGACGGCCTGCCGACTCAGGGCAAGAGTTCGCCCAATTCCGAAAAACTGGTGAAACCAAACGAGCGCTTCAAAAACTTCAACCAGGCCATCGGCCGGCTACCAGGCAAGGTCCCCGTCAATGTGCTGCTGTTTCCAATGGACGGTGACCCGGACGCGGCGGGCTACTTCTGGCGACTGGCTATCGACACGCGGGGTTCTTTCATGACGCCATCGGAGGACTGGCCCTGACAGGCGCTTGCTATTTATGCCCAGAAAAAACCGCGAAACAGACACATTCAACCTGTCATTCCTTGACGTCATTTGCTGTGGTTTCGGCGCGGTTATTCTGTTGTTGGTCTTAACCAAGATATACGAGCCGATCACTATTGAAGAGAGCAAGGCTGATCTGGAAGCCTTGCTTTTGGCGCTGCAACAGGAGCTTTTCGACATCCGCGGTGAGTCCGTCGTGCTGGACCGCGAACTCAACAGCCTGGAAACCGAACTGGCGAGTGAATCGGATCTCGTCGCGACCATGCGCAAAGAGTTGCGTGAGCTGCAGGGGGCATATGCGCCGGTTGGCGATGACGAGGATCTCGAGCTGAAGGGTGACTTGCTAGCTGCCAGGCAGTCGCTGAGTGAGGAAATGCGGCGCCTGCTGAAGGATTTTCGTCCCGCTGAAGATGACACCACGGTAGGCGGAATACCGGTCGATAGCGAATACATCATTTTTGTAATAGACACGTCAGGCAGTATGTTTCAGGGACCCTGGCGTCTCGTGTTGCAGATGGTAAGCGAGACGCTGCAGGTGTACCCGAGTATTAAGGGTATCCAGGTCCTTAACGACGAAGGTAAGTACATGTTCTCGTCGTATACCGGCAAGTGGATTCCGGATACGCCGAGCGCGCGGCGCAATATTATTCGCCGTCTGGCTAGCTGGAATCCTTACAGCGACTCGAGTCCTGTTGAAGGGATTACCGAGGCGATTAACACTTTTTATAAGCCAGGCCGGAAAGTCAGCATATTCGTATTCGGTGATGATTATCCGCGCGGGTCGGTTGAGGCCGTCGTTCGTTACGTCGATCGAGTGAACCAGGCGGACAGAGAGGGCAATAGGCTCATGCGCGTGCACGCCGTAGGCTTTCCTACACAATTTGCGCGAGGCACATCAGCCAATGCGCTGCGTTTCGCCAATCTGATGCGGGCACTTTGTGAACGAAACGGTGGCAGTTTTGTCGCATTAACCAGGCTTTAAATAATGGTTAAGACTGATTTCTCAAGGGAGTTCTGATGAGCAACGATCTGGTAGAAAAGAAATGTAAGCCTTGCGAGGGGGGCGTGCCCCCGCTTGAGCCGGAAGTAGCGCGTCAGCTACTTGCAGCGATCGACCCGGCCTGGTCGATCAGTAGTGATGGCAAAGCGCTGCGGCGTGAGTTCAGTTTTTCAGGCTTCAATCGAACGATGGGTTTTGTGAATGCTGTTGCCTGGATAGCCAACAGCGAAGGCCATCATCCTGATCTGGAGGTGGCGTACGCAAAGTGTGTGGTTAATTATACGACCCATGCAATTGACGGGCTGACCGAGAACGATTTTATTTGCGCAGCTAAAATCGACCGCTTACTAGCATAAGCAGGGCCATTCTTTATTCATCATCGGATTGTCTGTTGTTGACAATCTCCGCATAAGGGCGCAGTAAATCGGGGGTCGGTGTTTCCATGTCACCGGTTTTGAGGTAATTCTGAAAAATGTCGATGTGGTCGAGCATGAAGATGTCGACACCGTTGTCGATTAGCTTTCTGTAATTATGATGGTGGTCACGTTGCGCTAACGTAGTGCTGCCGACCAGCAGTCCCTGCGCATGTGCGAAGTCAACGAGCTCTGGCGTGACGCGCCCAATGGGAATCCAGATTCCGCGAATATTCGGATATTCTGCGAGTATTTCAGTTATTTCTTCGATCGTGCGAACCACGGGCACCAATGGTGCCGTTGGCAAGAGTTTAACTATTCGGTCCGGAGCATCATTTTTGCCGCCCATTCCGAGCCCGCCGAAAGAGATCAGCAGGCACTCTCTGTCGAACCCATATTTTTTGAATAGATCTATAACGCTTTCGCGCGGGAAGCCTTTGGTATCCCAGAAGACACATATCTTTCCTTGGGCTGCCTGCAAGGCTTCCTCCAGCGTAGGGATTTTTGTGCCCGCGAATGCCGGGCCAAACCAGCTGCCGGCATCCAGCGCCTTTATCTGTTCGAGCGTCATCTCGCCGATATCGCCGACACCGTCTGTCGTTCGATCAACCCACTGGTCATGAATTACGATCGGAATATCATCGCCTGTGTACTTGATATCCATTTCCACATAGTCGAAGCCAAGCTCGATGGCCTTTTCGATGGCGGGCAGCGTGTTTTCCGGAGCGAATTTCAATGCACCCCTGTGGGCTATGGTCATAATTTCGAGGTTTGGCCGATGTGTTTCGATCGGCGAGCGCTCTACTATGACCGGCTTACGTAACGTGAGCGAGGCGATAATGGCCATTACGGCCACTGCAATAAGGGCTACAGCAAAAATAGCTGGTAGCGAAAGTCGATTCGACTTAGACATTTTTAATCCGCGATAGACAACCAGTTCTTATTTTGAAAGAAGAATCAGAACATCGATGAGCCGTCGACTTCTTCGTCCGTCGCGGCGCCATTGCGGCTGGGGATAAAGTCTCCGGTAATCATCGAATCGTAGGCGAGGCCAGGTCCGACCATCGGATACACACAGGCCTCACGGTCTATGATGACCTCAAGAAAAGCGGGCCCAGGGTATCTCAGCCAGGCGCGGATAGTGTCCGCCATGTCTTCTTTTTTATCGAGCCGCCGCGCAAATTCGAACCCGTCCGCTTGCGCCGCTTTGATAAAGTCCTTGCGGCGCAACGATTTATCGCTTGCCGACAGCCGGCCCTTGTAATAGAGCTTCTGCCACTGCTTAACCATGCCATCGCCGAAATTATTCAGGACTATTACTTTAATAGGCAATTCGTAGGTGGTAACCGTTTCCAGTTCTCCCAGGTTCATACGAATACTCGCGTCACCGTCCATGTCGATGACGAGTGTGCCGGGCCGTGCAAATTGTGCGCCTATGGCTGCGGGCAAGCCGAAACCCATCGTGCCCATGCTTCCTGACGTCAACCACAACCGGGGTTCGCAAAAATCGAAATACTGCGCCGCCCACATCTGATGCTGGCCGACACCGGTGGTGATAATCGCCTGGCCGCCAGTGTGCTTGTTGATCTCTTCTATTACCGCATACGGCTGTATCAGTGAGCTCGAGCGATCATAGTTCAGCGCGAACTGGTCTTTCAGGCCCGCTATCTCCTTATGCCAGTCGGCATAATTCGTGCTGATTCGCTCTCGCTCACCATACGCGAGGAGGGCTTTGAGGTCGCGGTCGAGTATGCCCACGTGGTGCCAGTCCACGGCTTTAACCTTGCCTATTTCGGAAGGATCCACGTCGAACTGCGCTACGCATTTGGCATTAGGCGCAAATTTATCCGGCACCGCGGCAACCCGGTCATCGAAGCGCGCTCCGATGGCGATAACCATGTCGCAGTCCTCAACAGCATAGTTGGCATAAGCGGTGCCATGCATGCCAAGCATTTTTAGCGAAAGCAAACGGGTAGTATCGTAAACACCGATGCCCATCAAGGTTGTCGCTACCGGTATGCCATATCTATCCGAAAGCTTGCGTAAGGATTCGG
>Ga0209536_100014669_pt1 | contig 11233 bp, 9 predicted proteins | sample DeeMarSeWOR28_12_FD_187461 | JGI IMG/M metagenome (GOLD analysis project Ga0209536, IMG submission 187461) | Marine sediment microbial communities from White Oak River estuary, North Carolina - WOR-2-8_12 (SPAdes) (version 2) | ecosystem: Environmental > Aquatic > Marine > Intertidal zone >... | reverse complement strand
TTAGAGGTAGAAAAGTTTTGCTAACATTTTTTACTGTGCCTTTTGTTTTACCATCAGTTTTAGTTGGTATGGGATTTCTTAGTATTTTTGGGGAACAATCTTCATATGGAACTCAATTAATCCTAATTGTTTTAGCTCATGCATTCTATAATATTCCACTTTTTGTTCATTACATCTCAGCCTATTATCGTAATTTTGATAGAGATATTATTGATGCTGCAAAAACCTCTGGTAGCAAAAATCTACATCTGCTGTTTCGAGTTTATTTACCGCTATTCATAGTACCTATCATTTCTGCTTCTCTCCTTACTTTCGTTTTTTGTTTTCTTAGCTTTGGAGTTATTCTTATTTTGGGAGATTTTAAAACAATAGAAACCCAGATCTTTTCGGATTATGCTTCTGGAGAGACAAATATAGCCGCAGCTCTTGCTTTAGTACAGCTTTTCGTAATCCTTGCGATAGTGCTTTTCTACTTATTATACATGCGAAAACAAACACAAAAAGAAAAAATTATGACAACTGGTGGAATATATGGAGAATCTTTTAACTTTAAGAAAATTTTCAAACAGAAGTCAAGTATTCTGTTAATAACGGTACTTGTAATTGGTTTACTTCTAGAAATAGCGCCAATGATTACTATATTAGTTAAATCGTTTTGGGATCCGAATTTAGCGGTATTCAGTTTCAATAATTATAGATCTATTCTAACTTTTCAGTATAATAGTGATGTTAGAGCGTCAATTCCAAAAACACTGTGGAATACGATAAAATTTGCTCTGATATCGACTGTTATTGCTACAATTCTAGCTGCGATTACTGTTGCAGCTCTAGGGAAACAAAGATATAAGAAAGGATCTGTTGCTTATGAGATGATTACTTACCTTCCAATTACAATTTCCTCTCTAACAATCTCATTAGGTATTCTCCGAACTTTTGTAAATTCTAGTTTCTTCGCAAATAATCCTAGTATTTTCATTATAATTAGTCACGGTTTACTTGGATATCCATTCGTTACAAGGGCATTATTAAACGGTTTGAATACCATAAATCCTGAATTGATTGACTCATCAAAAACTCTAGGAGCTAACTGGCTGTACAAATTAAGAAGAATATACATGCCTTTATTGCTACCATCCCTAGTTGCTGGTATGGCATTTGCTTTAGGTTTGAGCATTGGAGAATTTACAGTAGCAAATTTCTTCGCACGGCATAATGATTCCATCACAACATTAACTGTAGCACTCTTTCGTCTACGAGATGCAAGGGAATTTGGAATGTCCAATGCCGTAGGGGTATTATTACTCCTTATATCATATGCTGCCTTCTTCATTTTAGAAGCACTAGGTGCTCGAGAGAAAACATCATCAAAATTATCTATTATTTGAATTAATAATCAAATGGTGATTCTTTTTTCAGAACTTTCTTTTTCATTTTATCTCTTTCTTTTTTAGGGAGACCATATTTCCAACCTTTAGGAATAAACAAGTTTACAGCATCGGGTATATATTCAGTTTCGATTTTTGTTGCATTTCTCGAAGGCATTTCTCCTTCAGATTCCCACATATGAGGTGTTTCACTCTCAATTAATACATGCTTACCACGAAGAATCTCAACTTTCTTACTTTTTACATGTTTTCCTTTTAATGCTTGAAGAATTAATCTAACTAGTCCAAGTCCAGTAATATCTCTACACAGTATGATTGCAAAATCTCCTTTTCTTGGATGATTTTCAGGGACGATTATGAAATCACTTATGCAATCAGTTAGTGCTACTGCAAATGTGGATAGATTTGCTTCTCGAACAATCTTATTATCTATTGTAACTTTGGTTGGAATTGGTTTGAATTTCATCGCTACTCGTATAGCAGCATAAGCATAACCTAGTTCTCCGTGAGCCCATTCAAAACGATCATATAACGCTGCAGATGTTTCACCAATAAAAGCACCATTTATCATTTCAGTGAAATATCGTTCTGAATCACCGGTAATTTTTCCTACTGGGAATTTCTCAGTATATCCTTCTGCAATGATTTCAAATGCCCGTTGAAAGTCTTTTGGAATTCCATGAGTTTTATGCGAATCACAGGCGCTTCCTCCAGCGATCATTCCTACCTTCACATCAGGTTTTAAAGCAGCTACATTAACTAATTCATTTAAAGTGCCATCTCCACCAACGGCAATTAAAGTTTTAAAGCCATTTTTCACAGCTTTTTCAGCAATTGGAATGCCATCTCCAATTTTAGCTGTTAATTCGTACTCTATATCACCAAAAATATCTTTTGCTATATCAAGAATATTATCGATTTTTTTTCCTAATCTTTTATCATCAGCATGCGGATTAATTACTAGAAAGGGAGTCCTATCTGCCATCGAATAACTATCTCCATAAATAAACGATTTGTATTTCTTTTAGGATTTTGATTGATAATTGTTTCGCCTTGCTTTAAAAAGAATACAAATAAATCGAATAATTATTCCTCCAAATCAAATGCTCTATGTATTCGAATCAATTTTCCAGACATCTTATTTCTTTTTGGTGGTTCGAATCTAATTTCTATTTCAGGCAATTGACATTTATATGAGGAAAAAACATCTTGTATATTCTTTTTCAGCTTTTCTTGTAATAATTCCTTATTGAATTCTTTTGTTTTTAATTGTATTCTAAGTAGAATTTTTTTGTAATCTTTTTGAATCGCTTGATATTCCATAATTTCATCAGAACTCACAATAATTGCTCTTCGAATATAATCAGGATATATGAACTGTAATTCATTAGACTCTATATTATGAGTCCATAAGAGATCATCAGAGCGACCCATAACTTGTTCTATAACGCGGAAGGAGGAACCACATTTACATTTCTCTGGTGATATTGTTATAATATCATTCAATTCAAATCGAATTATTGGTTGTGATTTTTTGTGAAGATCTGTTACTATCATTTGAAAACATGGTTCACCAGGGGAAGTAGAATTTCCTTTCGAATCAAAAGTTTGAACAAAAACGAGATCTTCATTTATGTGCAAAGAACCATGTTTGCATGTTAGAGCAAAAGAACCTTCACTTCCTTGATATATTTGATGGACTGGTGTTTTGAAAGAATTCTCAATCTCTTCCTTTATATTTGGATCTAGTACTTCAGCATATGAGACTATTCTTTTGGGTTTAATGTTTAGTTTATGTTGGCTAATTTCTCTGGCTAGAATTTTTAACATTGATGGTGGAGCAGATAAGATATTAGGTTGGAATTTCTCAAGTCTTCGTTTCATTTCATCTAATGTTAATAACAAACTGAAATGGGTTAATCTTTGTCCGAATTTACTGACTTGGAAGGCAGGAATTGTAACGCGAAGAAGGAAAGCCCATTTTATCCTCAAAATTTTTGGGAAGCTGAATCGAGCAAAGAATGCTGCTTGAAGATATTTTTCTTCAGCAGGGCTTGTTATAACAATACCTTTACTCCCACTTGTTCCAGATGACATAGCTACGTTATAGCCTAGGAATCTCTCTGAGAAACTTTGTTCTCTCTCGATACGTTCTAAGAATTCAATTAATTCCGTTTTCTTGAATCCAAGAGTATTGTAATCAGTCAAATTATCCATCATTATCTTTTTGCTTACAAGTGGGAGATTCCAAATGTCGTCAAGATTGTGTTTAGAGTAATGGGTTTTGAAAAAAGAAGATTCTCTAACTGCAAATCTAACGATTTCACGACCTTTTTCTTTTTGGTAGTCTAGCAATTTGGCTGTACTCATTCGTTTAAATCGTCTTTTACAAGAAACGTAGAAGCGAATAAAAGATTCTGTTTCGTCACCCATTTATTATCAGTTTATTATACATTTATTTCTAAATAAAAACCTCTGCTTAAAAATAAAAAAGAATGAAAAAAAGAAAAAATCATAGTGGATTATTTCCTTCGTTTTCTATGTAAAGTAATAACTAATATTACTGCAAAACCTGAAATTGTTAAACCAAGGAAAATTGAAAAGTTTGTTCCATTTGTATCAGTTGGTAATTCCAAACAACTTCCACTTCCGGCTGAATCGCAAATCCATCCATCACCATTTGTAACTGGAAGAGGATATGCCACAGAATCTTTAGGAACTCCGGCAAAAGCGAAAATTTGCCAAGCAGTTGTTACTGTGATCCACGTTGAGATGTTTATTGGGAAAGATAAGCTGTCACAATTTTCAGCAGTATAAGCATCATTGAGAATTTCCGAATATATCTGTGTTCCATTACTATGTCTTATCATTGTATAAGTTCCATTAACGAATGATGTTGTTTCGTCATCTTCATCTAAGGCTTCACCAATAATATTCCCAGCTATACATTTAGTGAAGTTTTCTCCACTGGTATCCCAATTAATCAGAAGATAGTATTGATGTTTATTATCAATAATTGGACTTTCAATGAAAACGTAGTGAATATAGGTATCATTAGTAGCAATCCCGTAAATATCAACTGTTGGGTAATAAAAGGGAACACCTACTTCATTTGGAGCAGTTGAAGGGAAGAACAATACATCATCAACAGCATCACTAATTGGAAAAGTAATTGCTTGACTGTATTTTGTTGGCACACATAAAAGAATACTAATTGTTATAAGACAAATTACTTTTTTCTTCAAATGTGTTTACCTCCTGATTTTCTTCTTCTTATAACTATTATTACGGCAAAACTTGTACCTATAATTGTAATGATTATAGGTAATTCGATAGCACCTTCATCTGGCCAAGGTATCCAACAAAATCCGCTTCCAGCCGAATCACAAACCCATCCACCATTTGTTTTTTCAAGATTGTTTCCAGGTCCAATATCCGGAAGAGGATAAACCGCGAAGTTTTGTGGAACTCTTGCCCATGCTGACACTCTAAACGGATCTGTACCAAACCAAGATGTTAGATAGGAAAAATTTGCTGCGAAGGACATACTATCACATCCTTCTAGTGTAAAAGTATTATTGTTTATTTCTGCCCATATCGGATAGTTAGAACTATTACTTATCATAGAATATGTCCCATTGTAGAAAATTGCTGTATCGTTATTTTCATCTACTCCAGATACCGTAAGATTACCAGCGATGAGCATTGTGAAATTGTAATATGTATTACCAACAGTACTATTGTCCCATTCAATTAATACACTATATTTATGCTTGTTATCAATAATAGGTTGACCTACAAAATTATATTGAAGATAAGAATTATTGTGTGATATTGAGTATATATCAACAGGTGGATAATAAGTAGGAGTACCAGGTCCCGTCGTTACACTTGTACTAAAAATTTCCACATCATCAACTGAGTCCTTTACAGGGAAAGAAATTGCATGACTATCTAGCGATGGTATAAAGAATATAGTACAAATTATTGTAAAGAATATAATTTTTTTCTTATTCAAATAAAAATCCCCCGAGACGTAAATGATATTCTTAAAATCACATTTGATTTTTATTTTATAAATCTTTATCAGATGAAAAAAGAGTAAAAACGTCTTTATTTTAAACTCTTATCAATAATTTTCCTAGCAACAGCTCTTTTGGAAACCAAAGGTAGTTTTTCGATTGTTCCATCGTTTCTAACTAAAATGACTTTATTAGTTATACTTTCAAATCCTTGATCTGGTTTATCTAAGAAATTAGCAACAACCATATCGATCCGATATTTTTTCAAGCTGTTCTGTGCTTTTTCAATTAATTCCTTTTCAGTTATTTTTACTTCAGCCTTAAAACCAACAATTTTTGCTTTAGGAAACTTTTCTTTTACATATTCAATGATTTTTGGTGTTGGTTTAAGTTTCAATGAGAGGGATTCCTGTTTTGATGGAATTTTTCCCCTTTGTTTTTCTGGCTGATAATCACCTATTGCTGCTGCAGAAATGAATAAATCAATTTTTTTCTGCTTTTCAATTACATCAATGATATCTTGAGGAGTTTCAATATTTACCACTTTTATATTAGGATTATTTACTGACAAACTTGTTGGACCTAAAATTAATGTAACATCTGCTCCTCTACTAGCAGCTTCTAGTGCTATTTCAATCCCCATTCTCCCAGTACTGGGATTACTGATGAACCTAACTTCATCAAGCCAAATCCTAGTTGGACCGGCGGTGATTAACACTTTTTTTTTAGCTAAATCTTTTTTTTGAAGAATACCTATTATTGCTTCCAAGATCTCTTGGTTTTTCGCAATTTTTGCTTTCCCTTCTTCAATTCTTGGTCCAATGAAAATTACTCCAGCTTTTTTTAATTGCTCGATATTTTTTACAACCATTGGATTATCATACATAGTTCCATGCATTGCAGGAACAATTGCAATAGGGATACCTGTACCAAAAGCTGTTGTAGCGAAGGTTGTTACTGGAGTATCATCAATTCCTTGCGCTATTTTTCCAATGGTATTGGCTGTTGATGGAGCGATTAAAAGTAAATCTGCTTTATCAGGATGTTGACCGCATAAGTGAACGTGTTCAATTTGCCCTGTAAGCTTTGTAATAACAGGATTACCAACCGCCCATTCAACTAAATCTGGTTGAACCAATTCGGTAGCTGCTTTTGACATAACAACAAAAACTTCTGCTCCATTTCTCATCAGTAATCGTGCAAGATTCACAATTTCAAGTACCGCAACACTTCCAGTCATACCTATGACTATTCTTTTACCAGCAAGTAAATCGGATTTTGTTCCAGTAATCTCAAGTATTGATGAATGCTTACTAGGTTTGAATCGTGACATAGCTAAGTCTCCTTATCTATAACCAAATTAAGATCGTTTATGAATTTATCAATTACTTCTTTCGTTACATGAGGCATAACAACTATTCTTGTCCATTTTGAGTAGATTGATAGATGCCAACCTTTCTGTTCTAATTCTTTAACTAATTCTTCATTAGTCAAAAGTATACATGTAAATCCAACAATATTGAGTTTTGGTTCAAATGCTAATTGTATTTTTGGTAATTCTTTGAGTCTCTGAACAAGATACTTTGTTACCTCTAGGGATTCTTTAACTCGTTCAAGAATATAAGATTCTCCTAATTTCTTTAGTAAAACCCATGAAGCTATTACAGATGTACCTGGTCTGGTTCCTGTAATAGTAAGTTGCTTTGTATGAGAATCAGATAAATAGGTGATACTTTTTACGATTGTTTTCGAGATTTCTTCAGATCGGAAGATAATTGATCCACCAGGGATTAAGCTTCCAAGTATTTTATGGGTATCAATTGTGATGCTTTTTACTCCAGGATTCTCAAAACCATAAATAGGAACCTCATAACCTAATCGTTTCATATATGGATAAATAGTTCCACCATGAGCAGCATCAACATGTAAGTAAAGATTCCTGTCTATTGCAATATCACTTAGAGCTTTAATATCATCACATACTCCAGTGCCAGTTGCTCCAGCAATACCTACAATTCCAACGGTTCTATAATCTATGGCTTCTTTTACTGCTTCTATATCTACTTGAAAATTATCATCTAAAGCAACCCATTCAGTTTCTAAATTCAAGATATCTGCAGCTTTCTCAAAAGAGACATGAGCAGAAAGTGGATATATTATCTTACCTTTTTCTATGCCTTTGTTTACTCTACTCCAATTTCTAGCTGCCCAACAGCCAATGAGATTAGATTCGCTACCTCCTGAAGTAATTGCTCCAGTCCAGCCGTTTGGTGAATGCAATAAATCAGCTAAATGCCCTAAAACTTCATTCTCTAGTTTTACAGTTTCAGAAAATAGTCCTGGATCACCTAAATTTGTAGCTGCAAAAATCTTTGCTATCTCTCGGGCTATCTTGGGAGGAGGGGAGCACATTGAGCTTAAAACTTGGCTATATGATTCTTCATCCTTTAGAAGATCTTTCAATTGGACTATTATTGCATTGAATTCTTTCTCTTCTTCTAAATAACTCATTTTAAATGCTCCTTTAAATTTCTAATCGAGAAATGATTTCTCTATGGTTAAAATTTTACTATAAATTTCTTGATTCTTTGTAACTGGAATTCCTTTTTTTAATCCTAAATATATGATTTTACCATTCAGAAAATCTATCTCTGTTTTTCTTTTATTAAGGATATCAGAGAACATTGAACTTGTATTTTCACCTGTTCGCTTAATTATATCAAACATCATTTTAATGGGATTATTAGTTAGTAACTTAATGTTCAAAGCTTTAGTTACTTCCCATGCTTCTAAAGCTATATCTTCTGCTTGCTCCCTGAGGGTATTTTGAATGAAAATCTCTTTATTCTTTACTTGATGTATTGCTGTTAATGGATTTAAGGCACAATTCACGATTGTTTTTGTAAAAACTGCTCCTTGTATATTTGGTTCTTTTACAGCATCAATTCTTGATTTCCTCATTATTTCTACAATACTCTCAGCTTTTTCTTTTTCAGAAATTGTTTGAAATCCTATGAAAGTTTGACCTTCTCCAGTGAAATCTACCAATCCTGGTTTAGGTTTGCAGACTCCAATTGTAGTTATCCCTCTTAAGACAATATTCTCTGGATAAATTTCTTTCAATATATCTTCTGTTCCTATTCCATTTTGAATTGAAATCAAAACAGTTTCAGGTTTAACTAGCGATCTGATTTGGTGTGCTGCAGCCTCTGTCTGATGTGCTTTTGTAGTGAATAAAACGAAATCAACACTTTTCTTTGAGGTTGCTAGAATAACTTCAGCTTGAGTAGTGGTTTCCACGGCATTTACTTTAACTACTCGACTAATTAATCCCTTAATTGTTAAGCCAGATTGATTGATTTGATCTACATGAGCTTTTCTACCAATTAGAAGAACATCGTAATTTTCTGAAGCTATTAATCCTCCAAATAGGCTTCCAACACTTCCACTCCCCATAACTATAAGCACTATTTCACCTCTCATAAGAGTAATCAAGAGAGGGGAAAGAACCATCTTCAACTTCGTCTGCATATTTCTTTACAGCTTTAATTATTTCCTCTCGAAGATTTGCATATGTTTTTACGAATTTTGGTTTTCGACCAATCGTACATCCCAACATATCATAACAAACAAGAACTTGTCCATCACAATTTGGTCCTGCACCAATACCAATTGTAGGAATTTTCACTTCTTCAGTTATCTTCTTAGCAACATCATGAGGAATTGCTTCCAAAATTATGGAGAAGCAACCAGCATCCTCCAAATTTTTTGCAGATTGGATTAGTTCATCTTCTTTGAAGTAAGATTCCGATTTTCCTTGTACTTTATATCCCCCTAATTTGTGAGCAGATTGTGGGATTAATCCAATATGACCTTGAACCGGAATTCCAATATCAACTAATGCTTTAATTTCTCTAATCCTTGTTTCACTAGCACCTTCAAGTTTTATAGCCTCAGCTTTACCGTGTTTTATAAGTTTTCCAGCATTAGCTACTGTTTCATCAATTGTTATTCCATAACTAAGAAATGGCATATCACCTATAACTAGGCTATAATTTTTTGCTCCTCTTGAAACAGCTTGACAATGTCGAATTGACATTTCTAGAGTAACTTCTAATGTTGTATCAGCACCATAGATAGCTTGACCCATGGTATCACCTACAAGTAGGATATCGATGTTAGCTTCATCAAAAATAGTTGCTAAAGTATAATCATAAGCAGTTAGCATAGTAATTTTTTTGCCTTTATTTTTTAATTTTTGAATATCAAAAGCTGTTAGCTTTGGCATGACTATCCCTCCTTGAGCTTTTGTTTAGATAGCTCAAGTAATCTATTGGACATGAATTTTACACTTTCTTGAAGCATGTAATTATTATCATAATTCTGTATTATTGACTTTAACTTTTCCTCAGATAATTCCTTTAGTTTGTCTGCTAACTCCACCATTTCCTGAGTTGCCCTTCTCACATGATTTACTATAGTTATATCACTCCAAACAGAAGTTCTTGATATCGGATTTAAATCTACACAGATTACAGTTTTACCCATTTTCTTTAATGCCATGGTTCTATCTCCATCTTCAAGTGGAACAAAAACCACATCTGCGATATAGATTCCTCCTGGATCTACAATTCTTCTCTTATGTGATATTTCCGGAATTGTCTTAGCTTTCTTCCCAAGATTAACTCCTAGAACTTCTTTTGCACCAGCTTCTTTTAGAACAGCTTCAATATTTTTCTCTCTTTCTTTTGTACGGTAAAAAAGATTTACTTCTATTTTTGCACCAGTTTTTTCTGCAAGTTGTATGAGTTCTTTAGGACAAATAATAGCTACATTACCATTTATTGAGAGAACCGGTTTTTCAGCCAGAAGTAAAGCTGCTACTGCTGCTTCTTCTTGAATTAAAGCATAGTCTGGTGTTTTCTCACCAAGTATATAATCAAAAGCTTCTCCTCGACCATGAGCAATTAATCCTGCTTCTGCTACAATCTTCTCATGCATCCCTTCGATAATTTCATGTCTTTCTTTTAAAGAAAGGTAGCGCGGATGATCAGGAGGAATGTCTGACATAGATTTACCCCGATTTAGTTTAGTCAAATATATTTTCATCCAAAACAATTGGACCTTGATTTGATAATGAATCAATCCAAATTTTAGCATTTGGGTTGTAATTATCTATGATATTTCTACATTCTTCTAAATCATCATTTTCTCCTACGACAAAGAGCGATTGACCTAGCATAACCATACTGGCTGAGAAATCATCATTTCTAAGATATGAAATTAATTTTTTTAATTCTTTAGTCATTAATCCTGTTTTGCATGTGAATTCATAACTTACTCGTAAAAATTCTTCAAGGATTGGATTTTTATTGAGGTCATATAGAAGCTCAGATGAATGGCGATTAATTTTCTCAATCATCTTAGAACTTGTAATGATATCTTTTGTTGAAAGGGAACCAATAGTTGCTAAGAGTATTAGAGCTTCTTTTGGCCATGTTAATTCTTTTATAATCCCAATTCCTGGTGCACCTGGTTCGAGTCTTATTTCTGCTCCTCCCTGTAATTGAGATATAACATCACCAAGACCAGTTCTACAAATAACTTCTGCTGCATGTGCAATTTGACCCAATTCTTGTTCAGTTTTGTTGGTATCAAATAATTCATTTAATGCAAAAGCTACCCCAAGTGCTCCAGCACCACTTGCTCCAAAACCAGCTTGCATTGGCAATTCACTTTTATGTTGTATTATTATCTGAGATTTTTGGTAATACTCTTTGAATGATTTAGCAACTTCTAAACTTACTCTACCATCGATTTTCATTT
>Ga0209536_100014668_pt1 | contig 11233 bp, 12 predicted proteins | sample DeeMarSeWOR28_12_FD_187461 | JGI IMG/M metagenome (GOLD analysis project Ga0209536, IMG submission 187461) | Marine sediment microbial communities from White Oak River estuary, North Carolina - WOR-2-8_12 (SPAdes) (version 2) | ecosystem: Environmental > Aquatic > Marine > Intertidal zone >... | reverse complement strand
GAGTTCGTCGTCCGGAAGGGTGTTAAGATCCAGATCGTCTTCGTATTCGTCGTCATCGTAATCGGTCATTTGCCAGCTCCTCGTGCATTGACAAACCGCCCGAAAGGGCAGCCCAAACAAGCAGAATAGATTCTAAAGGGCGTCGGGGCTGACTTTGCAGCGACTCCACGTTGCCTTAAAACGACACCGGGAAACCCGCGGCACGCTTGATTATTAGTCGATTTTCAGGGGGCCGGGAAACGGGCCCGATTCAGGCCGGATGAAACTCGCCGTGGTGCTCATCGCCGATGTAAACCTGGTAGTTTCCGAGCCGCTTTTCGCGGATGAAGCGGCTCAGCATCGAGATGATCATCGGGTCGTTGATTTCTTCCCAGGTAATGTTGTCGAACTCGTGAAAACGCAGGCTGCGGGTCTCGGTGGCCTCGCTGATCGACAGTAATTCGCCGAGATAGAACACGAAGCGGCGCGTGTCATCGTGAAAAACCGCGTAGATGAACGGCAGGTCGACCTCGATGCCGGCGCCGGCGAGCTTGCCGAGCAGACCCTCGCCGCTGGCGGCGTCGCCGACGCGGTCCGCGGCCGGCAGCAGCAACTGACCGTTCCGCGGGTCGCGCTCGAGCAGCACCTTGCCGTTCGATTCGATGATCGCGCCAACCTGCAGGTGGCCGGGGGAAGACAGCAGCTGCAGCATTTTCGGCGTCAGGCCGAATGATACGTAGGCGCCGCGGCAGAATCCCAGCGGGCTGTGGGTGTTGTAGTCGTAATGCACGATTCTGCCGATCAGGATGATGTGGTCGCCCGCGTCCACCTGCTCGTAATGCTCGCAATCGAACCAGGCGACGACGCCGTCGATGATCGGCGAGGCGGTGCGGCCGGCCCGCCAGTCGAGCCCGGCAAACTTGTCGGTGCCGGCGGCGGCGAACCGGTTCGACAGCTCGCGCTGGTCACGCGCGAGAATATTGACAGCGAAACCGCGCGAGCCGGTGAACGCATCGCAGCCGTAGGCGGACTTGGCGATATTGACCAGCAGCAACGGCGGATCGATCGATACCGAGGTAAACGAGTTTGCGGTGAAACCGCAGGGCTTGCCGGCGTCGTCGAGCGTGGTGACGATGGTGACGCCCGTGGCAAAATTGCCGAAGGCGCGACGCAGGTCGCGGCCGTCGAACTCGGGTTCGTTGCTGTCAGTCATTCCGGGATACTACAGTTCAGAAAATCAGGCTTTTCATGTCACGCGTCTCGGCGAGCATTTCCTCGGCGCCACCATCACGGTAAAAGTCGCCCGCCTGGTCGAGAAATTTCTTCGCCCGGTCGATCGCGAAGTTGGAATTATAGAGCACGGCGATGACATCTGTCTGCCGCCGGTACATCGCGCGGTCGCCGCTTTCGGCGAGCGTCTCGCTGGCCTTGATCCTGAAATTCCAGGCGCGTTCGACCTCGCCGAGCCGCAGGTAGTGGTGGTAGAGCATCTGGTAATCGCGCGCCTGCGAGGCGGTGACCAGTTGCTGCTCGTGCTGTTCGAACAGCCGCTGCATCTCACGCTCCACGCTCGCCATTTCGTTATCGCTGATCAGAGCGCGATCGAGCTCGCCGAGCAGGCGATGCACATGCGTCATTTGCCCGATCGAAGCGAACAGCCTTGCCGCCTCGATGCGCGCCTGCTGTGCCTGGTAACCGTCGTAGACCCGGTCATGCAGCGAGGCGAGCGCTTCCCATGCGTCGGCGGCGGCGCCGTAACGCCGGATCGAGATGTTTTCATCGATCACCGCCTGCAGGCTGTCGGCAACGCCGCGATACTGACCACGCGCAATCGAGTTGCGTGCCTGCCAAAGTCGGTCATAGGTATTGGCGGCGTGGCGCGCCAGCTCGCGGGCCCGGATATTGAGCCGACCGAGCAGCTGGTAACTGCGCGCTGTGGCGAGAACATTATCCTCTGACATGGCGAGATACAAAGCTTCCTGCAGGTATATTTCCGCGGCCGACAGTTCCTGCTGGTTGATCGCTACTTCGCCGAGCAGCATCAAGGTGTCGCCGAGGCGGGCCTGGTCCTGGCGCAGCACCGCGGCGGCGGCCACCTCCAGCAGCAGCGTTCGCGCCATGCCGTATCTTCCCTGGTGCAGGAACTGGCGTATCAGGCGGTCGCGATTTTCGTCGCTGAGTTCGAGTTTCGCGATCTCGCTGTCGATGTCGAAACCGGCTTCTTCCCCGTGGCGCTGCCAGTGCTGGTAGTACATCGGCGCGCCTGACACCAGCTCGATGCCGGGCTCAGGCGCATCGCCACGCGAGAACAGGAAATGCAGCGCAATCATCGCCGCCAGCACCGGCACCGTGGTCGCGGCGTGATCGGGGATGTAGCGCTTCCAGTTCATGATAGCGGCCATGTTACGCCGCCGACAGGCCATTGCAAAGCGGTACGCACTGGTATCGGCGCGGCGAATTGATACCATAGCGGCATGAAAAATCCCGCGCTCGACCCGGAAATCGCCAGCTTCATCGATAGCTACCTAGAGGCCTCGGCGCTGTCCACCGCCACCAGCGTGGCGCAGCAGCGCATCGACTACGAAGCCGTGGTAAGGCGGTTCTCCTACCCGCATCCGCCGGAGATCCGCTGCAACGACAGCGGCATTCGCGGGCGCCACGGCGGTGTGCCGCTGCGCCATTACTATTGCGGCCGCGGCAACGATGAAGCGCTGCTTCTTTTCATCCACGGCGGCGGTTTTATTCTCGGCAGTCTCGATTCGCACGACGACGTTTGCGCCGAGCTTTGCGCCGCTACCGGTTACGACCTCGTCTCGGTCGACTACAGGCTGTCGCCCGAATTTTTTCACCCGGTGCACCTCGACGACGTCGAAGATGCCTTTGCCGCGATCGGCCACGACAACACGATACTGGTCGGCGTTTCCGCGGGCGGCACGCTGGCCGCGGCCCTTTGCCACCGGCTGCGCCAGGCGAAGCGCAAACCCGCCGGCCAGGTTTTGATCTATCCGAGCCTCGGCGGCGACCTGTTCGATCTCGATTCCTACCGCGACAACGCCGAGGCGCCGCTGCTTTCCACGGACGATATCTATTTCTACCGCGGTGTGCGCTGCGAGGGAGGGGAACTGCCGCTGGACGATGCCGAATTCTATCCGCTGGCGGCGCGGGATTTCAGCGGCACCGCACCGACGATAGCGATATCCGCCGATATCGATCCGCTGCGCGACGACGCACGACTGTACGTGGAAAAACTATGCGAAGCGGGTATCGCGGCGCGCTGGATCAACGAGCCCGGCCTGACTCACGACTACCTGCGCGCGCGCCACGTCAGCAAGGTCGCCGGCGCGGCCTTTTCCCGCATCTGCGACGCTATCGGCGAACTCGCTGCCTGAACCCGAATACGCTCGCATTTCGGCTAAAAGCGCTGTCGGACGAAACCCGATACTGGCAAAGCGCAGTGCGATGAAATTTACTCTTAATCTGAGTTTCAGCTAACCCTGCTTTCTCTGACCCACAACTCCTGTCATCCCGCGGCCTGACCGCGGGGTCCAGAAACCAGAGCGTGCGACAGCTCTCGATATCGGCGCAAAACAACTATCATTTGGCCACAGTTTTGCCAGGTAATGCCCGGTTCGGCATTGCTATCCAGGCGTGGCTCGACCCGGCGCGTCGGGTCCGCCGCGGAGCATGCCTTACCGGCGCGCCGACAATCGCTTCGAGCGGCACCGGGAATATGCCGGGCACGCTGGATACCGCGGTCAAGCCGCGGTATGACAGGCATACGGGTAAATCTTCTTGCCCTGGGCAACATCCCGCGGCTTGGCCGCGGGATGACAACTGCTAACAGCGGAGCGCTGGCAGGCGTCCGCGGCTAGAGGTCGCCGCCCATGGCGTCGACGTAGAGCTGCTGAAAGTGGTGCACGGCATGCTCGGAGAGCTCGCTGCGCTCGGGATCGACGACGAAACGGCCCTGGTTGTAGCCCTTCGACTGCAGCCCGCGGTAAACGCTCTCGCACAGCGCAACGTCTTCCGGCTGCAGCACGTCCTTCTGGTAGGCCATCGCGTCGCGCTGCTGCTGGCTCGGCTCAGGGTTCGGCAGGTACCAGTCCTGGTACTCGATGGTGCGGCCGTGACCGTCGGGAATGATCTGCAGGGTCGAGATATTGGGCTCGCCCGGGTAGATCCAGATGGTCAGGTTCGGCCACAGGAACCAGCCGGCATAGCCGAAATCGACCTCGCCTTTTTCGAAATGATAGGCGCTGCTCTCGGTGGTGCGCGCCGCGTCCGAGATCTGGCTGGAGTAAATGCCCTGGACCTTCGTGCGGTAGCTGTCCATGTCGACGAGGTTGACGAAATCCTTGTGCGCCGGCGCGCAGTGATAGCACTCGAGGAAATTTTCGACCATGATCTTCCAGTTACTGGCGACGTCGTAGGTGTCGCGCTGGGCGAATTTGACTTCGTCGATGCGCGGGCAGAAATGGCGGATTTCATCTTCCAGGCCGCCGGTCTGCTGCTTCAGCGATTTCGCCTCCGGGTCGAGATTGACGAATACCAGGCCGCAGAAAACCTCGACGCGGACTTCTTTCAGCGAGAAGCGGCACTTGTCGAAGTCGACCATTTTCTCGGTATTGCGCGCCGCCTTCAGCTCACCATCGAAGCCGTAGGACCAGGCATGATAGGGGCAGGTGATGGTGCGCACCTTGCCGCTGCCGAACAGCAGCTCGTGGCCGCGGTGCTGGCAAACGTTGTAGTAAGCCTTGAGGTCGCCGGACTTGTCGCGAATGACGATGATATTTTGCTCGCAAACCTGCAGCGTCAGGTAGCAGCCGGCCTCGGGCAGCTGGCTCTGATGCCCGGCGCACCACCAGTTGCGGTAAAAGATGGCCTCCTTCTCGCGCTCGAGCACATCGTTATCGAGGTAGTAGCGCGCGGGAATGGTGTAGCACTGCTCGGGATCGCGATCGAACGGGATATCGCTGCCCTGGGCGGGCAGTTTGACGACACTCATGCTTGACTCCGGGTATTATTTTCGAAACGAATAATTTAAGTTAATGCAAATTAGCCATCAAACGGTTATTTTTTATTCAAATAAATAACCAATACTTATCCTTATGCTGAAAAAACGCCTGCCGCCGCTCGAACCCCTGATCGCCTTCGAAGCCGCCGCGCGCCTGCTGAGCTTTACCCGCGCCGGCGAGGAACTGCACCTGTCGCAGGCCGCGATCAGCCAGCAGATCCGCAGCCTGGAGAACAGCCTGCAGGTCAAGCTGTTTACCCGCTCGCACCGGTCGGTGCAGTTGACCAACGAAGGCCGCGAATACCTGCACACCGTGGCCGCCATCCTGAAACAACTGGCCGGCGCGACCATGGACATTCAGAACGTCGAGTTCAGCCAGCAGCTGGTGCTCGGCTGCGACCAGTCGTTCGCGACGCAATGGCTCGCGCCGCGCATCGCGAGGCTGCGCCGGCTGCTGCCCTCGGTATCGCTGCGCATCGTCGCCTCCGACGACTACGACGAGAGTCTCGGCAGCGAGGTGCAGGTCGCGGTGCTGCATGGCGACGGCCAGTGGCCGGGGTTTCACGTGCAAAAGCTGTTCCCGGAGGAAGTCTTCCCGGTGTGCAGCCCGGATTACCCGTTGCCGCGGCCCGGCCGGGACTGGGTGGAGTGGCTGCTAGAGGCACAGCTGATCGACCTCGCCGACAGCCACTGGAACTGGATGAACTGGCGGCTGTGGCTTGGCGGCAACGACATCGACGAACCGCTCGGCAACCGCAACCTGCAGATCAATTCCTACCCGCTGGTGATCGACGCCGCCTGCGCCGGCCAGGGCGTGGCGCTCGGCTGGCGCTACCTGGTCGACGACCTGATTGCCGCCGGGCGCCTGGTTCGGCCGATCGAGCAATCGTTGCAGACAGAACTCGGATACTATTTTATCTGCCGCGAAAACCTGCTCGACGACGCCGTCGTGCTAGGGCTCAGGGACTGGCTGTTCGAGGCTTTCGAAGGAGCGGCGGCATGAATCGGCGCGCCATGAGCAAGGTTCGGCGCTACTGCGTGTAGTAGTGCGCCATGATTCCGGCGAACACGATCGCGCCGACCCAGTGGTTGTTGAGAAATGCGATGAAGCAGTGCTCCCGCACGCGGTCGTTGATCAGGAATTGCTGGTAGGCGAGCAACAGCGCCGCCGCGACCAGCGCAAGGTAATAGACCGCGGAAAATTCGAGATCGATACCGGCCAGCAGCATGGCCAGCAGGAACATCAGCTGGAACACGCCGATCATCAGCCGATCGAAATCACCGAACAGAATTGCGGTCGACTTGACGCCGATCCTGAGGTCGTCGTCGCGGTCGACCATGCTGTAAATAGTGTCGTAGGCGACCGCCCAGATGATGGTCGCCGAGTACAGCAACCAGGCCATCTTCGGCAGCGAACCCGTTTGCGCGGCATATGCCATCGGCACCGCCCAGCCGAAGGCGGCGCCGAGATGCACCTGCGGCAGGTAGTGATAGCGTTTCATGAACGGGTAACTGGCTGCCAGCACGATGCCGACGAAGGACAGCAGAATGGTGAAGCGGTCCAGCGTCAACACCAGCGCGAAGGACAGCAGGCTCAGCACTGTGAACACCGCCAGCGCCTCGCGCGCAGTGATCTTGCCGCTGGTGAGCGGGCGGTCGCGGGTGCGCTCGACGTGCAGGTCGATCTCGCGGTCGGCGAAATCGTTGATCGCGCAGCCGGCGGCGCGCATCAGGAACACGCCGGCGACGAACACGAACAGCACCCAGCGGTCGGGCGCGCCTTCGCCGGCGATGGCGAGCGCCCACAGCGTCGGCCACAGCAACAGGTAGGCTCCGATCGGCCGATCGAAGCGGGTCAGCTGGGCGTAGAGGCGCAACTTGTCACGGATTTTTGCGGGTATCAGGGGCGTACTCAAGGCTAGGAGCCAACAAAAGTCGGTGCGCGTTGGAAAAAGTCGTTACTATACGCGTTTTTTTTCGAGCGGACGAAACAATGATTCGCAGTTTCCGCGGGGTCAGCCCGCGTATCGGCGCCGGCAGCTACATCGACGAGTCAGCGGTTGTCATCGGCGATGTCGAAATGGGAGAAAACTGCACGGTCTGGCCATTGACCGTGATCCGCGGCGATATCAACAGGATTCGAATCGGCGCCAATACCAACATCCAGGACGGCAGCGTGCTGCACGTCACCCACCGGGGCCCGTTCAGCCCCGAAGGCGCGGAGCTTCATATCGGCGACAACGTCACCGTCGGCCACAAGGTGCTGCTGCACGGCTGCCGCATCGGCAACCGCTGCCTGATCGGCATGGGTTCGATTGTCACCGACAACGCGATCGTCGAAGACGAGGTAATGATCGGCTCGGGCAGCCTGGTGCCGCCGAACAAGGTGCTGGAGTCGGGCTACCTCTACCTCGGCAACCCGGTGGTGCAGAAACGCCGGTTGACCGATCGTGAAATCGAGTTCCTGTCATACGTCTCAGAGCACTACGTGCTGTTGAAGGAATCTTACTGAGATACGATCGATGAAGCGCTGGGAATGCATTGTTTGCGGATTTATCTACGACGAGGCCGAGGGCTGGCCGGAAGACGGCATCGCCCCGGGCACGCGCTGGGAAGACGTTGCCGATGACTGGCTCTGCCCCGACTGCGGCATGGGCAAATCCGATTTCGAAATGATCGAGGTCTGATCGCCGCGAAATCCCTCGTTCGGGCCTGATCCGCCTGTTCTCCGCGAATTACCGCTGATCGGCAATTTCGCCGATTCCTTTGAAACCATGAAATTGTTGACTATAAGTAAGCAGAAGCAGCCGATCCGGCACAGTTTGCCGCAATTACAACAGGGTAGCGTCAACAATGAAGGTTATACGAACCACGAGGGAGGCTCCGCCAGCGGGCTCCAAGCTGAGAAACTTTGATCTAACCGTCGAGGAAATCAGGATCATGCGCGCGCTCAAGGAGATGACCGACGCTTTCGAACGCATCTCGGCGAACGGCCCGGATCCGGCCCGCCTCGACTTCTACAGCTATGAAATCAAGAAGCTGGAAGAACAGCTCGACGATATCCGCGAACACACGCTGATCCGCTAGACTGAAATCCTGTCGTGTCGAAACCCGGTTGGCTACCGGGTCAAACGGCAATCCCCGCCTTCAGATTTCCCTTGCCGGCCGAATGCCGGCAAAAATGCTGTCGGCAATCCAAAGCTGGATGTTACGCGTCAACGCCGAGGGCCCTACCAGCTGCATGCGCTTGTCGGCAATCGCAGCCCGGTAGGTTTCATCTCCCATCCAGCAATTCACCATGGTACGTAAATCCGTGGTCAGGTAGACGTCCACTTCCTGCCCCGGGTCTTCCAGGCAAATGTCGACATTGCAACCCTTCACCAGCAGCCACCAGTTGCTGAGCTTTTTCAGGTCGGTGAAGCGGAAGCGGATAACAGACTGATCGCCCGGCAGCGCATCGGTTACGATGCTGCGCTGCAGATAGGTCATCAGCAATTCGACGTCGAGATCGCTGTCGCGGATATCTCCCCTGGCCCAGCGCATGCCCCAGTCACCAATACCCTTCAGCAACGGCAGGGTTTCCTTGCCTGCCTGGGTCAGAAAGTACTCGTTGCCGCGCTGACCCGGAATCTTCTTGCGCAGGATGATTTCGCAGTCAACGAGTTCATTGAGGCGCTTGGTCAGTATGGTCGGCGAAATCAGGGTGAGGCCGCGCTGCATTTCGTTGAAGCGGGTTGCGCCCATGTGCATCTCGCGCAGGATCAGTAACGTCCACTTTTCGCCGAGCACCTCCATCGCCTTGGCAACCGGGCAGAACTGGCCGTATTCCATCAGATTCACCTCGTCGCCAACGGCGCCTGGAAAAATATACAAGTTGTAGCGCGTTACTACGCAAAACGTAGTTGGATGCTACATCTTCGCAAGTAGTAAGGGTAAGCGGCTGCGCCTAACCTACACACATCAGGAAATGCTTCCTGAGACAAATCTTAAACCTGAAACCGGAGAAAACAAAATGCCTCTTATCACCGTAAACCTGATCGAAAACGTATTCACCGCCGAAGAAAAAATCGACATGATCACCAAGCTGACCGACGCCATGGTCGAGATCGAGGGCGAAGCCATGCGCGCCGTTACCTGGGTCAAGATCGAAGAAGTCCCCGAGGGCCAGTGGGGAATCGCCGGCAACGCGATGACCGCCGCAATGGTACATCAGCTGCAAAAAAGCGCCGCCGCGTGACGTCAAGAGGGCCGGGACAGAAACCCCGGCCCTTTCCAACCCGGAGAGAGATTTGCGCGGACCGTTTGCCGGGACGCGTCAATCTCCTCTTCTTGCCGCTCTAACGAACCTCCCACTGACGCGCGATCTCGCGCAGCCCGCTGAGCGCGATGTCGAGCGTTTCTCGAAAGCGCGCCTGCTCGGGATACACCATGTAGGCCGGGCGCCGCATGCGCGGCGCGCCCTCGACGACGAATAATTCGCCGCGGTCGATGGCGGGCTGCACTACGCGCATCGGGAAGTATCCCGAGCCGCCGTTCTGGCGTATGTACTCCAGCCCGAGCGAGCCCAGGCCGACAGACACCGCGGGCGTGTCCATGTCCGGAAAAGCCTCGCTGTGCCGGCGCCGGAACTCCGCACCCCAGTCGACGAAGACATAATCCTCGATCCAGCCCTCGACCAGTTCGCGACGGTCGGTTGCGACCAGGATCAGCGTCTCCTCGAGCAAATCCTCGATGACGAGACCCGGCGTCTGCCGCGGGTTGTACATCACGCCGATATCGAGCAGGCCGTCGGACAGCTGGCGCATCAGGCTCGGCGAGTAATCCGCCTCGACGTGAATCGCGACATCGCGGGCGTTCTGCCGCATCCAGGGAATCCACTTCAGAATCAGGCTCGGCCAAAGGCTAACCTGCGAGCCGAGGCCGATGCCGTGACTGAAGCTTTCCGGCAGGGAAACGCGCTGCTGCGCCTGCTGCCAGAGACGCTGGATATTGAGCGCGTATTCGAGGAAATGCTGGCCTGCGGAAGTCAGCTCGACGCCGGAATGACCGCGCTTGAACAGCGTCCTGCCGAAGCGATCCTCGATCGCCTTGACGCGTGCGCTGACGGTTGACTGGGTAACGTGCAGGTTTTCGGCGGCGCGGTTGAAATTACCGCAGTCCGAAATTTCCAGGAAGGTTCGAATATGATCGATTTTCACGGCGAATCCGGGCAGGCTAATCGAATAACTCGATCATACTAACCATAAAAATTTGTTTTTCAAATGTCTGCCATCGCCTAGACTTGCCATTCAATTTTTCTTGCAGCAAGTAACTTGGTCGCACGCATTCTCAACCACATGACCGGCACCGCCGGCGGCGCCGCTATTCTCGTGTTCGGCCTGTTCCTGTTCTCGATTCAGGACGTCATCATCAAGTATTTCAGCGGCGATTACTCGGTGCTGCAAATCGTATTCGTGCGCGGCTGCATTGCGATGCTGCTGTTGCTGACGCTGTTCAGAGTCATGCCGCAAAGGATTCCGCTGATCTCGAAACGGCCGCTGTTGATGTTATGCCGCGGCCTGTTCGGCTTCTCGTCCTACACCTGCTATTACATGGCGGTCGCGGCAATGCCGCTCGCAGAGGTGGTGACAATCACCTTTACCATGCCGCTGTTCGTCACCGCGATGTCGGCACTGATTTTGCGGGAAAAGGTCGGGGTCCGGCGCTGGGGTGCAGTACTGGTCGGCTTCGCCGGTGTGCTGATCATCCTGTCACCGCAGGGCGAGTTCAACGGCCTGGCGGTGCTGTTCGCCTTCGGCGCGGCAATCACCTACGCCAGCCAGACCATTTTTACTCGCTTCCTCGGCATTCACGACAATCCGCTGACCATTGCCTTCGACGCGATTTTCATCTTCACCTGCGCAAGCGGCATTCTTAGCCTGCTGATGTACTTCGGCGTCATTTCGATATCGTCGAGCCACGCCTCGCTCGCTTTCCTCGGCCGTGACTGGGTAATGCCGGAAACCATCGACATGGCATTGATGGCGGTGATCGGCATGATCGCGGCGGTCGGTTTCTACTGCCTGTCGCAGGCCTACTGCGTTTCCGAGGCGAGCGCGATCGCGCCGTTCGAGTTTACCTATATCCTCTGGGCGGTCATGTTCGGCTTCCTGATCTGGAACGAAACACCCGGGCCGACGACGTTTATCGGCATCGGCGTGCTGGTCGGCAGCAGCCTCTACATCTGGTACCGCGAGCGCA
>Ga0209536_100014667_pt1 | contig 11234 bp, 14 predicted proteins | sample DeeMarSeWOR28_12_FD_187461 | JGI IMG/M metagenome (GOLD analysis project Ga0209536, IMG submission 187461) | Marine sediment microbial communities from White Oak River estuary, North Carolina - WOR-2-8_12 (SPAdes) (version 2) | ecosystem: Environmental > Aquatic > Marine > Intertidal zone >... | reverse complement strand
AGGATCAATACGATCGCCGGGATGAACGCCCAGCGCATGCGCCCATGTTCAGTGGGCACATAGGCAGGAACCAATAAACCTCGATTCTCGTGATTTGAGAAGTATGAAACATAATACGGAAGCGCGATAGCCATTAGTACATAGGTAGCGACAAAGGCGTCTCACAACACCCCGAGTTCTAATAATGTAACCAATCCAGCGATTGCCAGCATGACATACGTGATAACTAGTTGCCACTTCTGGTTTCTATCCCTAGCATAGATGAAATATATCCCAATAGATCCTATCGTGAGTAGTGCCACCCCGATCCATGCATCAAGGTCGATTAAAATCTCTATGAGCGCCAGCACTCCGAACATGATTATCAAGCTCCCCGATACGAATCCGGTTGTCCTCGATTGTTGATTCATAAAATATCTCCTTCAGGTGTAGCCATCATGATTCGAAATCTGCATTTACTCAATCCATATTGCTGATTATCCAAAATCATAGTAAATCCTTGATGGCGCTCATCATCTTGGATATCCGCCAAAGGTTTCTCACGCTGTCAATGCAACTTTACTACAGCACCAAATTTTGTTTCTACAACAACAATCTATTACAGGAAAATTGGACTTTCAGCAAATTAACTTGCAGTTGTCTTCGATGTTTAATCATCATTTTGGGTTCCAAAACAGCAGAAGACCACGGCATTTCCCCCATTATTATGTACCTGGAAAAATCCAGATATACCTAAAGAAATATGCTGAAGCAGATTGATAAAAGTAGCAATGCTATTCAATTCGGAGAATTATGTAGTTTTGGTAAACACTCATTCTATATTGATTAATAAAATGGATCATAAATTTCTCATCGCACTAGAAGAAACGATCGCGGGAAGCACACGTTTCTCAGAAAGCTGTATCTCCAAGATGAAGTAAAATCTTCTCAATCTGTGCTGCAATGAAAAAGGAACTCAGCTATGCAATATATGAGTCAAGTGATCCAGGCTCTAGACGACCAACCCCTTGTAGGATTTGGGGAATATAAATTCTTGATCAACGCGTTGACAGAACAAATCCCCGCCACCACTGCGGAATTACTTCAAGCAACCACAGATTGGATCGTTGCTGAAGGCGACTTCAGCCAAGCGACCAAAATTGCCGGTGAAGAGGACAAAGGAGCGATACTGGTTGCTTCAACATCCCTGGCAACAGGTTTACCTTTCGGAATGGCACGCTGGTATCCTTCCGGTTTGAAAGGTCAGGTTGCTGTTGAATTTGATATGGAATATACCAGCGGAAAACTTTTCTTGAATGGGATATGTGAACACGATCAGGTTGTCATAGTGGATGATATGATCAGTACCGGAGGTACTTTGTTGGCACTGATTAATGCAGTACAATCTGCAAAAGCAAACATAGTCGATATAATTTGTGTCGCCGAAAAAATCGAATATGGGGGTGTAAAGAAGGTCGCCGAGGAGACAGGCTTCAGGGTAAAAAGCCTGCTGAAAGTATCCATCTCCGGGGAGAAATCAAAAGTAGTCCAGACTCGCTAATGCATTGTTGATATCTGCATAAACAGAAGCTCCCTGTGCTGATAAGGCTTCCTGTTTTGTTGTTTCGCTTGCAATCCCTATCTTCTTCACCTCGACCTGGATTCCCTGATGGTACAAGATTTTCGCTGCTTCCTGTACCGATACCATGCCCCCCGATGTATCTTCAAACACCCAAACTATGCTGCCATCTAAGAACCGAAGACCTGATTTTTCCCAATCCACTGGCAGCGTGCAGAAATGTTGTAAACACTCCTGCATTGTCCATCCACAGGCAGCCAGGATGGCTGAAAAAGCATGTTTCCAGGCGGGCTTTGAGATCTCCTCTACTGTCTGCCCTGTATGCTCTGCCAGCCACAAGATTTCTCCCTTTCCAACCAATGGAAGGTCCGAGAGCCCGGAGAAGTGCGCTCCAATTTCAGCATCCGGCATACCGGAAAATCCGGAAGGACCATTGGATGGACGGTTTGTCATGATAGCTGCGGCATGACCTGGTTCCACCACCCACTTCATGATTTTCTTGGATTGATTGACATCTAACAAGCTCTTATCGTAGCTCAATAAATAGCTTTTCTTCTGAAATTGGGCCTGTTTTTGATAAATATTTGAAAATTCTTGGCTGCCCAATACCAGCTCCTGGAACCAATTCAATGTGGGTGAGTAATCAATTCGTTCGCTCCTGGCTACCAAATTAATGTAAGGCTCAGGCGGAACATCAAATTTTTCAGCCAGGAATTCTACTGCTTCCACACCACGCTGAAGGGCAGACATATGCATAGGTTGCGCATCAATTGCCTGGAAAAGCAATTCGAGATTCAATCCACCAGCATTGGACTGAGTGAAGATATGATTGAGTCCAACATCTTTCTCCAATGTCATCACAGCCATGCACAAAGCCGTAGAATGCCATTCACTGCTGATCCCCAATGCTTCGAACCGGGCGACCTGCTCACCATCCAGATCCCTTGGTCCATTCCCGGTCGAAATCCCTGCAAGTCGAACTGTTTCTTGGAGCGCACGATGATACCCTTGCGGACTGATAAGCACCCCATCCATATCAAAGATAAGAATATCCATCAGCGACCTGATTCAACATGTCTGGATTCTAGTTCCCTCTCAATTTCAGACAGCGAAATTCCTTGCTGAACTAACAATACGAAAACGTGGTAGATAAGATCGGCAGTCTCTTCGATTGTTCGCTGGTTGCCTTGTTTTCCTGCGGCTATAATCAGCTCTACAGCCTCTTCACCAACTTTTTGTGCGGTTCGTTCATAACCTGCATCCAGGAGATTATTCGTGTATGAACCTTCCACTGGATTGGCACTTCGATCTGCGATGATATTAAATAACTTTTGAAGCATAGTTGTCGTCCAGTTCCGTGTAGAAACAGGTGTAATTTCCGGTATGACAGGCAGGCCCGTGCGGTTTAACCAGGACGAGCAAGCTATCCCGGTCGCAATCCACCATGATTCGCTTTACTTCCATAATATTGCCAGATGTCTCACCTTTTAGCCAAAGCGTCTTACGGCTCCTGGACCAGAAATGCACATTTTTAGTTTGCAGTGTCATTTTCAATGCCTGGGCATTCATCATGGCTACCATCAGTATATTTCGGGTATCAATATCCTGAATTACAGCTGTGAGCAAACCTTTAGAATCAAATTTCAATCCATCCATCTCACGCAACCAACCTGATAGGTATTTTGTTCTCGATAAGGCATTCCTTGAGCTCCTTGATAGTCAATATATTGTCATGAAACAGCGTTGCTGCCAGAGCAGCCTCAGCCTGAGTTTCCTTGAACAAATCCACAAAATCTTGAATTCTTCCGCCCCCACCGCTGGCAATTACCGGGACAGTTACTGCAGCAGCAATTGCTTCGGTCAATTCCAGGTCGTATCCATCCCTGGTACCATCGCGATCCATGCTGGTTAGCAAGATTTCACCTGCACCGGCTTTAACCCCATGCACTGCCCACTCAACAACATCCAAACCGGTTGGGATCCTACCGCCGTTTATATACACCTCCCATTGATTACCCCCTGCACGCTTTGCATCGATAGCAAGCACAATACATTGGTTGCCAAACCGCTCAGCAGCCTTGGTGAGTAAAGAAGGATCCTTCACCGCTGCTGAGTTAATGCTCACTTTATCTGCCCCAGAAAGCAGCGCTTGATTAACATCATTTACCGTCCGTAGGCCTCCTCCAACAGTCAGGGGTAAAAATACCTGTTCTGCAATCGACTGGACTACTTCGAGCGTTGTCTGGTGACCCTCTGGAGTGGCAGAGATATCCAGGAAGACCAATTCATCAGCTCCCATCCTGTCATAAGTTCTCGCCTGGTCCACAGGGTCGCCGGCATCACGCAAATTAATAAAATTGATCCCCTTCACCACGCGCCCATCTTTTACATCCAGGCAAGGGATGATCCGCTTAGCGAACATGATGCGCCTCCTCTAATGAGAAAATGCCTTCATACAGTGCCCGACCAATAATGACACCAGCTAATCCAGCGGAACGCACCTTTAACACATCCTCCAAGGAATTAACTCCCCCTGCAGCAATCACGCGCAGTGCCGTCTCATTTGCCAGCTGCTGAGCTGTTTTCCAATCCACGCCAGTTTGCATCCCATCTTTCTGGATATTGGTGTAAACCAGGGTTTCTGCCCCAGCTTCTGCCAGGGTATAGGCCAGCTCATATATTTGTTTCCCTGAACTGGATTGCCATCCATGGATCATCAGATCTTTACCAAGAGCGTCTAAACCGAAAGCGATCTTCTCAGCACCAAAGATATTGAGCAATTCATGACCAAGAGATGGATTCTCGATCACGGCTGTCCCAACAATTACCCTCGAAACCCCCAATGCCAGTGCCGTATTGATCTGCTCCAAACTCCGCAGGCCACCACCTAGCTGGATTTTTACTCTATTGTGTGTCGCCTCCACAATTGCTTGAATCGCCATTTCGTTTTCTTGTGTAGCTTCTCCAAAAGCACCATTCAAATTCACCAGGTGTAGCCATACTGCACCCTGCTCAACGAACCCTTGAGCCACCGATAGAGGATCGTTTGCATATACGGTTTGTTCATCTCCTTTGCCCTGCTTGAGTCGAACGACTTTCCCGTAGCGTAAATCAATCGCGGGATAGATTATGAATTCACCCATCGCTTAACTCCACGAAATTTTTCAGTATTCGCAGTCCATTTTTTTGGCTCTTTTCCGGGTGAAATTGAACGCCAAATACCAACCCCTTTTTTACCGATGAAGCAAATTGGCTCCCATAGTTTGTCGTGGTCAGCACATCATTAAGGTCATCAGGTACGCAATAATAGCCATGGTTGAAATAGAAATAATCGCCATTCTTAATCCCATCCAGCAAATGTGATTTGGTACAAATCTCCAGCTGATTCCAACCAATCTGCGGTATTTTGATCTCCTTCCCCGAGAAAGGAACTACGCTTCCTTCCAGAACACCTAAACCAGAATGATACCCCTGCTCTCTTCCCTCTTCAAAAAGCAGCTGCATCCCCAAACAGATACCCAGGATCGGTTTCCCTGAAACGACAATTTCCTTGACGACTTGCACAAGTCCACGGGATTCCAAGCCTGCCATGCCATCTGCAAAGGTACCGACACCCGGCAAAATTACTTTATCAGCAGCGAGAATCTCATGTGGATCGTCGGTAACGAGTGCATTACCGCCAACGAACGTGACTGCCTTCTGGACGGAGTGCAGGTTTCCAAGCCCATAATTGATGATTGTTATCATCCTAAGACCTCCTTGGTACTCGGCAGCATACCACTACCACGGCTACGGAATGATGCTGCTTCAGCCAAAGCGATTGCCAGGGCTTTGAAAAGCGATTCAGCAATGTGATGGTTATCCCGGCCGTGGTGAACCAGGAGGTGTAGATTTGAACGGCTGGAAGCAGCAAATGACTCAAAGAAATGATCCAACAAGGAAGTTGGGAGACCTCCAACCTCTGGCGATATCCAGATAGACTTGATCACAGCATAGGGACGTCCAGACAAATCGATAACAACCTGTCCCAGCGCATCATCCATGGGCACAATTGCGGAACCAAACCTGACGATCCCGCGTTTGTCTCCAAGGGCATCCTTGAATGCCTCACCGAAAGCTAAACCACAGTCTTCCACCGTGTGGTGTGCATCAATATGAAGATCTCCCTCAGCCTTGATAACCAGATCGCATAACCCATGAACAGAAATCTGTGTCAGCATATGGTCAAAGAATCCAATCCCGGTATCAATCTCATATTTTCCAGACCCATCCAAATTCAATTCAACCTGGATATCAGTCTCCCTGGTTTTTCGAGTAACACTGGCGATACGCATAATTCACTTGAATCCTTTCAGATATAGCACTAATTTTTCAACTTGTTCAGCGGTTCCAACACTGATGCGAATGTGGTCCTTTAATCCTGGCTTATTAAAATAACGAATCAAGATGCCCTCCTTCCGAAGATACCCCGTGACTTCATCAGCTGGATAATTCTCCACCCGGCAAAGGATGAAGTTTGCCTGAGAAGGATATGGATGAAGCCAAGAAATCTGCTCCAATGCTTCAAAGAGCCAGGCACGATGTTGGATAATGCTGGTAATATTTTTCTCGGTATCAGATAAATTATGCATTGTAACAACCGCTGCTTCCTCAGCCGCGGCAGAAACATTGTATGGCTGCTTTGCTCGCATCATAATTGGAACAAAGTATTGTGGAAAAACCCCATAACCGATCCGCAATCCTGCTAATCCAGCCCATTTACTGAAGGTCCGCAACACCATCAAGTTATCATGATTTTTAATCTCTGTGATGTACGAGCGACCTCGCCTGCTGAACTGAATATAAGCCTCGTCGATCACCAGGAGTACTGGCAGTTCAACTAGGCGCTGGAAATCATCATCTGATAACATGCCCCCATCAGGATTATTGGGACTTGCCAGAAAGAGCAGTTTTGGTTGAAATTGTTCGATGGCATAAATTACTTCCGAAATATCGACGGAAAAATCAGCCTGGCGAGGGATTGCAACCAGATTCGCCTGGTTTAATGCCCCATCGAAGGCGTACATTCCGAAAGTTGGAGGACAATTGATCAATGTATCCCCGGGTTCAATCACAATTCTCATGATCAAGTCTATCAATTCATCCGCCCCTGCTCCAATAACAATATTATTTTCACTTATCCCATGGTGCTCAGCCATGATTTTCCGAATCCTGCGGCTTTCAGGATCTGGATAGATATGCATCGTTTCGTAATCTGCCAAGGCTTGCTTTACCACTGGTAGAGGCCCATATGGGTTTTCATTGGCGTCAAGCTTAACCAAGTCATCGATTGAAATACCGAGCTCAGCGGAGAGAACATCCAAGGGAAAGATGGGTTCATAGGGCGGCATTTCCAATATATGCTGGCGAATAAAATCCCATGTACAACTCATCAGGCTTCCGTCCTTACTCTGGCAGCATATGCATGGGCGGTGAGATGCTCCAATTCCGCCAGTTCTGCTGCAACTGCGCTTAATGATTTGGCCGTATCAGGATTTAGCCCAATAACACTCGAGATTTTGATGAAATCCAGCACGTTTAATGGAGATGCGAAACGGGCTGTGCCTCCTGTAGGCATGATGTGGCTAGGTCCGGCTATATAATCTCCAAGCACTTCAAATGAGTGGTCACCTAGGAAGAATCCACCGGCATTCTTGAGCTTCGGCAAGAGTGCTTCTGGATCATCTACTGATATGCATAAATGTTCTGCGGCATAAGCATTGGCTATTTCTGCAGCCTGGTCCAGGGATTCAGTTACCACAATCCCACTGGCATTTTCAAGCGAGGCGCTGATGGTTTCCCAGCGGCTTAAACTTTCCTGCTGGAGGAAGATTTCTTCATTCACCGCGCTTGCCAGTGCTGGATCAGGGGTGAGCAGAATTGCACTTGCCTGAACATCATGCTCCGCCTGGGCTAATAAATCGGCAGCTACCCACTTTGGATTCGCGTTTTGATCCGCAATGACCATTGTTTCAGTTGGACCAGCTAAACCATCAAGGCCCACTACGCCATATAACTGTTGCTTTGCGAGCGTGACAAATAAGTTGCCTGCCCCGACGATCTTGTCTACTTTTTTGATAGTTTCAGTTCCGAAAGCCATAGCAGCAATCGCCTGCGCTCCACCAATTTGATAGACTGTATTAACTTCGCAGAGGTACCCGGCTGCCAAGATCGACTGATCTGGATTGGGTGGCGTGGCAACAAATACCTCCTTTACCCCGGCTACTTTGGCGGGGATCACGCTCATTAGTAATGAAGAGGGAAGCGGGGCAGTACCACCAGGTACGTACACGCCGACACGCTCAATCGGTGAGATTTTTTGACCTAATTTGCCACCCATAGTCTCGTCGATCCAGCTGTGAACAGGTTGCTTCTCATGGAAAATACGAATGCGGCTTGCTGCTTTCTTCAAAGCCTCCTGCACCCGGGATGGGGTTTGCTGCCAAGCCTGTTCTAATCTGATTTGCGGGATGACGAGATCTTCACCATCAAAATCATCCAGCGTTCGCGACCATCTACGAACTGCCAAGTCTCCTTCCATCTCGACAGTTGCCAAGATTTGTTCAACCGCCTGTGGTGGAAGCACCCCACTTCCAAAAACTTGCTCCGTCCGCTCCAGTACGGGAGTTGAAAAATTAATTTTGTGTAATGGTTTTCGCTGTAATATCGTTTGCTTGGCTTCTTCTACGGTAATAATTCTCATTTTTCTTCACCTAAGGCAGTCAACATAGAAGTTAATTCCTGGGGTTCTTCCTCAAAAATATAATTTACAGGGGAGACAACGACACCGCTGCCCCCAATATCTCGCAGCTCTCCAATTGCTTTGTGGAGCTGTTCTTTCTTAACGACAATATGAATAGCGAAAAAATTATTCGCATCCGGAGCCAGAATGCGCGAGATCGTCGGTCCCTGCAATCCCCCAATCACATCCTTATTGAAAATCTTCTCAGAAATCTCTTCTTCACTTCTAGCTCTGATATTGGCAAATACCGCGAGATTTTTTCTTCCCCGTAAATGAGCACCGATCATTTCCAATAATTGGATCGCCATTTTCAAGGTATCCGGGTAATTCTTCAATTGCTGAAAATTGGCAATTAAGCAGGCCTCTGAGTCCAGAATTTTTCCTTCCGGGAGTTTCTTCAAGCGATTATCTCGCAAGGTCGTGCCAGTAGATACCAAATCAACGATCATATCCGCATATCCAACCGTTGGAGCAATTTCGAGTGCTCCTTCTGCCTGGATAATCTCAATTGGAATTTTGGTTCTGGTCTGGAAGAAAGTATTCGCCAAGGAGGGGAACTTTGTGGCAACTTTTAGTGGCCTGTGGATTTTTTTTTGATATGCATCTAAATCCTGCAGAGAATTAATGCCAGTCCAATCATCAGGGATAATCACATTGAGTGTACATTTGCCGAAGTCCAACTGGTGGTGCAGCTCCAGGATTTTATTGCTGGGGTCTTTCTTTTCGAGGTAAATATCCCTGCCGGTGATCCCAAAATCCACGCTCCCATCCCGCACGCTGGTGACAATATCACCAGGACGTTGGAAAATGACCTCAAGATCTGGAAGCAATGGAATTCCAGCGATATATTGGCGTGGATTTGGGCTGTAAATTGGCAATCCGACATCTGCGAGTAGCTGCCGGCTTCCTTCTGCTAGTAACCCTTTGCTTGGTAAAGCAATTCTAATTTTTCTATTTATCATTAACATTGATCTCTCCAAAAACAGAAAGCGCTCCCTGGAAAAGGAGCGCTTGGTAATTGAATAAAATTCTTTTGCAATTATCGTCTTAAAGCATTCCTGCTCGGGAAGTTTCCGGTTTCTGTTTACTATGATGATGGTGATTCCAGAGCATATGGGCAGAGAACATAATCAAAGATTTTATCACAGGTATCTATCGAATTCAATAAAAAACTGTATGATTTATCATCATTTGACAAACACCTAGATGAAGGATTCTATTATTCTGGATCAATGAATAAAAACCACCTTCAAGACATGCTCCATTAAACAATCAAATTTCGCCAATGGAGAATAAGTCGAAATGGTTTATTGGGATAACAGGCAATTTATCTTCGTGTTCTGATCACGAAATAGATGATTAAAAAGCCTCCACCGATTAAGGCCAGCGGCCACAAAATTGCAAACAGGTCATAAACCGCCAGTGTGACGAATATCCCGATCAGGATCAATACGATCGCCGGGATGAACGCCCAGCGCATACGCCCATGTTCTGTGGGTACAAACCCCAGGACAGCAAAAGTCAAACCAAGACCGATCAAAAATATTCCGCCGGATTCGAATCCGAGGTAAAGCATGGCTGCCAGGCTCAACAGGACCCCAGCTGGGATCAACGCCCACCAATTTTTAATATTGGATACGAATATCAGCAGGAACGCCAATCCAATACCTCCCAGGGCGATCACACCGCCAATTTCCCCAGGCAAACCGGGAAAGGCATTTTCAACAAAAATTACAGAAGCCCCGATCAGCAGCCCGAAGGATGGGAACAATGCCCACCACTGCTGCCTGTCGGCCAGGAATACGGATAAGAATGCGAGACCCCCAATACCGAGGATGATCGCCCACTGATACTCACCGATGGTGATCGTACCCATACTGTTAAGTAAAAATATGACACCCGCTGCAACCAACAATAAACCCCAGAGCACTCGTAATACAGGCCACTTCATCACTACACTCTCCTTTCAACTATGGTGCAGCTTGGCTGCGAATGGGACTTAATGCCGAGGCTACCAGCTCCTGTTTCTTTTGCCAGAGTTTCTCCGTTAATGATACATGATAAATGTGGGGATTCATCAACCGCCTGACCCCTGGATCCAGTCTTTCGACGTCTGCATCCCGTCGCCGGCGCAGCTCTTCTATCGGTGGGAAGTCTGCAACCAGCCTTCCCTGGCGGAGGATATCAACCAGCAAAGGCTCGACCTGCGTTACTTCACCAGCAGTTAGCGTACGGAATTTTGGAGATTGGGTTGGGTGGCGCAGGACGATCTCTGGTTGATCCCCAGGATTTTCTCCTTCGAGACCCAGCAGGTCTGCGGTAGCTTTACCCCGCTGGTCGTAAATGCGCCAGGCTAACTTGTGTCCTGGATTGGGGGTTTTTCTTTGCGATTCGGATATCTTAATGGCAGGAATCCATTCATCATCATCGCAGACTGCGACCAGTTTATACACCCCTCCCAGGGCTGGGTCACCATCTGAGACGATCAATCGGGTACCGACGCCGTAGACCAGCCGATTGATCAGATGGTCTGCTTCAACCCCGTAACGAGGCGCTTCTTCCTGGATCTGGGTCAATATCTGCCAGATGACCAGCTCATCCAGGTTGTTCGATAAAACGATTACCGTATCAGGGAAACCAGCCTGGTCCAGCATTCGGGCTGCCTGGATGCTCAGATAAGCTAGGTCTCCAGAATCCAGGCGCACACCCACTGGTTCGTGACCCTTCCGGCGCAATTCTTCAAACACCCGGATGGCATTCGGGATACCACTCTCCAGTGTGTCGATGGTATCCACCAGCAGCAGGCAATCATCCGGGTATACCTCCGCATAAGCCCGGAAGGCGTCAATCTCCCCCTGACCGAGCGCCATATAGAGCTGCACCATGCTGTGGGCA
>Ga0209536_100014666_pt1 | contig 11234 bp, 11 predicted proteins | sample DeeMarSeWOR28_12_FD_187461 | JGI IMG/M metagenome (GOLD analysis project Ga0209536, IMG submission 187461) | Marine sediment microbial communities from White Oak River estuary, North Carolina - WOR-2-8_12 (SPAdes) (version 2) | ecosystem: Environmental > Aquatic > Marine > Intertidal zone >... | reverse complement strand
CTCACCCGGTCGTTCGGGGACCAACACCCAGGAGAATCGCTTGTAGCCAGCGAACTCGGCGCCACGGAGCTGTACCTCGCCGTCCTCACCGCCATCGTAGACCCGCACACCCGGAACCTGCGGGAATTCAGGTCTGGATAGCGAGCTGAGGTTGCCGGAGCCAGTGACCTCGAGGACGAGTCTCACAGCCTCACCCGCCCGCATGTCGGAGCGATCGAACCAGATCTCGGTCTCGTAGCGCCCGACGGCACCGCCGAAATCCAGAGGTGCGCCTTCCGGCGGAAGGGCTCGAACGACGATGGTCGCGGGAGCGCTCTCAACTTGGAACGTCTCAGGCGCGTAGATCAGCCCGCGCCGCACTTCGTAGATGACGGCGGCCGGGGGAATACGAAGCGTCCCCGGGCTGAGCGGGAATAGAGCACGCCTGTAAACCTGCACGAAGTACTCGCGCCCGTTTACCACCCGCCGCTCCGGTCGGATCGAACCCGGCAGGTCGGCGGTCCAGAATCCCTGCACTTCCGGCGGACGGTACTCCGGCTGCCGTTGAAGGCGACTCCGGACGAGCGGATCGAAAAACGCGCCCACAGTGAGCGTAACCTGCTGGCCCACGTAGGCCGATTCAGGCTCCACCCACAAACGTACGGCAACTTCTTCTTCCGGCCGGGGACCCAAGCCGCTGGGAATAGCTGCAGCAGCGCTTTCGCGACCGATGACCAGACTGAGGGCCTCGGTCTCGAAGACAGCTCCGTCAACAGTGGCACGGATGGGCGGGATCGCCAGCTCGCCGGCCTCCAGCACCCGAAGGGTATATTCGCGCGAGAACTCCCGGATCGCGCCCAGCGATGCGGAGAAGCGGAAAGTCGAGCGGTCAGCGATCGACATGACCTCTAACCCCTCCAGTCGAGGATCTTCGATCTCGGGACTGCGTAGCCCCTGAGCGCGCAGGGTGATGGTCAGCAAGACGGTCTCTCCAACCTGTGCCGTCTGCCGATTGAGAGAGGCACTGACCTCGACGTCCTCTGCCTGACCCGCAAGTGAGGATACCAGGAGCACGACAAGAAACCGCCCGATCACCAGTCTGGACCTCTCACGCGCCTGCGCTGGCGACGTAGTTTTTCACGCTGTAAACCACGCTCGTGCTCTTCCACCGCCCGGAGAATCTGCTCGGCCAGTTCCTTGGACAGCGGCTCGTCCGCAGACCCCAGATCGGAGAGTTCCGGCGGCTGATCGCCCGCCTGCGGGTTCATCGCGCCCGAGCCGCCCTCGCGAGGCTGCGGTTCACCGCCACGGTCCCCTTGTTGCTGATCTTCCGGCTCCTCCTGCTGATCCTGAAGAGCCTGGCTCTCACTCTCCAATTCTTCGAGCCGGCGCATAGTGAGCTCGAGATTCCATCGAACTTCGTCGCGGCTGGGATCGAGCAACAGCGAGCGGCGGTAGGCTTCGATAGCGGTGCGAAGATCCTCGGCACTCGCCTCTCCCTCTACAGGCGTTCGCGAAAAAGCGTTTCCCAGATTGTAGAAGGCGCGGGCTCGTAGTTCCGGCGACTGCGTCTCCAACGATTCGATCAGATTGCTGCGAGCGCTCTCCAGCTGGTTAAGCCGGAAAAGCGAAGTGCCCAGGTTGTAGCTCAACTGTGCCGTCCCGCCGCCTCTGCCGATCACCTCACGATATCTCTCCGCAGCCCTCGCGTAATCGCCTTTGCGGTACGCCCGATTCCCTCCTTCCTCCTGAGCCCAGCGGGAGGCCAGTACCGCGATCACCAGAAACAATCCGAAGACCAGCCGCCTCATCGCAGTCGCCTCCAGGCCCATGCCCAATCCATGACCAGCAGCAGCAGGGCCCCGGCCACGAACCATTGGAACCGCGGTGTCCAGCGTACACCGCGAGTCACTTCACCGCGACCGCGTTCGAGTTCCGCTAGTGCGATAAGCACCTGCGTCACACCGCCCTCGTCGGCCCGAGACCAGAATCCACCCGTTTCCTTGGCGGCTTCCGAAAGAGGCGCTGTCATCATACGGGTCAGAATGACTTCGCCCTCCTCATCCTGCTTGTACCCGCCGATGCGCTCGCCCAGCCGATCGTGCATGGGGATGGGCTCACCACGATCGCTGCCGATGCCCACCGCGTATAGACGAATCCGCTCCGCGTCGGCCGCGCTCGCAGCCGCCAGTACTTCCTGCTCTTCATCGTGTGACTCGCCGTCGCTCAGGATGACGATGGCTCGGTCGCCACCTTCAGAACCGTTCTCCCGTAGAAGCGATATCGCCTCGTAGATCGCAGCAGAGGGCGAAGATCCCTGTGTGCCAGCCATCGTCGGGTCGAGAGCATCCAAGTATAGATGAAGCGCCCCGTGATCGATCGTCAATGGAGACAGCATATAGGCCGCACCTGCGAAGGCGACGAGCCCGATCCTTTGTCCGGCCAGCTCGTTCACCAGACGTCGCCCCTCGAGGCGCAGGCGCTCCAGTCGATTGGGGCGGATGTCCTCCGCCCACATCGATTCCGAGATGTCGAGAACCAATACGACGTTCAACGCCCGGGTCTGCTCCTCCACCTCTTGAGCACCCCACTGGGGACCGGCCATCGCGAGTCCTAATAGAGCCAGTGCGGTGGCAACGAGCGCGCCGCGGCGATAGGGCGATCCCGTCAGGTCGATCCGCGTCAGCCGCTCGAGCATCCCCGAGCTGCCGAGCGCGTCCTGCGCGGTCCGGCGTCGTCGATGCCAGAGATACACCATCACGACTCCCAGAAGCGCAGCAACGAGGCCAATCCACACCCAGACGGGATACTCGAGTCTCACCCGTTACCTTCCATCCACTATGTCGCCTCTCATCACACGTACAGCGGGTAGCGGCGGACGCGAAGGAACCACTCGACGACGACCAGCAAACCGGCAATTAACACGAAGGGTCGGAAGTGCTCACTGAACTCGACGTACCTTCGGATGTTCACCGGTGTCTTCTCCAATTCATCGATCTGTCGATAGATCTCCTCCAGTGCCCGAGCGTTCGTGGCGCGGAAATATTGGCCGCCCGTAATCGCCGCGATCCGGCGTAGTAGATCTTCATCGAGTCGTACCCGCATGTTCGCGTACTCGGTTCCGAGGGGACCGGGTCCGATGGGTACTGGTGCGACGCCCTCGCTCCCCACACCGACCGTGTAGGTTCGAATGTCGTACGCTGCGGCCGCCCGCGCGGCGGTGATGGGGTCGACTTCACCCCTATTGTTCTCCCCGTCGGTCAACAAGATCACGACCCTCGAGCTGCCGGGCGTGCGGCGCAGTCGGTTGGTTGCCGTGGCCAATGCCGTACCGATCGCCGTCCCATCTTCCAACATCTCCACCTGCAGGTCCTGAATGGCGCGTTCGAGTATCGAGTAGTCGATCGTCACCGGGACCTGTGTGAGCGCCTCGCCCGCAAAGGCGATCAGCGCGATGCGATCGTACTCGCGGTTCTTCACGAACTCGAGGACCGTCTGTTTGGCAACAGCCAGGCGATCCAGCGGCTGCATGTCCAGCGCGAGCATCGAGCTGGACACGTCCACGACCAACGCGATCGCGATGCCTTCGGCCTCGACCTCCTCGGTGGTTATGCCCGTCTGGGGCCGAGCCAACGCTACGATGAGTGAGAGCAACGCGAGGCCGCGTAGCACCGCGGGCAATGCGGCAAGAGAACGACCGATCTTGCGGCCTGATCGAGCGGCGACGTCACCGCGCGAGTAGCGGAAGCCGCCGCGTTCTTTCCGAATGAACCACCACACCGGAAAGATGACCAACAATGCAAAAGCCCACGGCGCCTCGAATATCATGACTCCAACGGCTCCCCGGGGTCCGCCTCTTCCGCATCGGCAAACAACTCCTCCAAGACCGTCACAGCCCCTTCCGCCCAGTCTTGCTGATCGCCTTCGGTCGGTTCAGCTGTCTCGAGCTGCAGCTCGACGCTCGGCAACTCGAAGTCCGCGATCCAGTCCCTGGCCGATGTGAGCGAGCCAGAAGCTTCCTCCGACGACGGACGGCTTCGCGCGAACTTGACCAAGTCGGTCCCGATGAGTAGTCCGCCCAGCGTGGTCACCTTCGACGGATTCACGCCGCCGCCGCTCACCGCGGCAATGATTTCCGGGGTCGTCAGATCGAGTCCCCACCGTTCCTGGCTGTCGGCCAGAAACTCTCGGACGATCTGCGACAGGGCCGAGTAGAAACCTTTGATCTCTCCAGCTTCTGCCAAACCGCTTTCGCTCAGGCGGTCGAGTGCGGCCAGCGCTCGGTCTATGGGCGGCGTTCCGGCAGGCACGGGCACGGGCGCCGTACTGCCGAGCCGTCTCGCGTACACGATCGTGACCAGGAGCAAGGCCAAGGCGAGGCCGGCGCCGGCCAACAGTTCTGCGAGACTCCAATTGCCACCCACTACATCTGCGGGAGGCTGCCAAGCGAGAGTGTCGGCATCGGCGTCCACCGGCAGCACCGAGATCACTGACACGTACACCTCCGGTAGTGGGACCAGCAGTTCGGCGACGTCTCTTACCACACGGATCTCACCGGGCGGCAAAGCGAGATCGCCCACATCCCAGGCTGCCAGCTGATAGCGGGCCACTTTGACACCTGCCCCGGTATCGCTCAGAAGTTGGGGCGGGCCGAGAGCGGTGACGACCCCGGTGTCGGGGAATTCCGGGAACGAGACCTCGGCATTCTCCGCTACACCATCGACGGACACGGTCAATGTTATGACCTCGCCTATCCGCACCGAGTCAGGCGCAAGCCTCGCCCGTACTTCGACTCCCGGCACCTGGGAGACGCTCTGCAGAGAGAGCAGCAGGACGGCGAGGGCGAAGTGCGTCATCGTGACAGCTTACGCTCCCTAGCCCGAAAGAAATCGATCAGCGGTGGGACGTAGGATCGATCTGTCTGGATCTCTATCTGGTCGACGGACAGGCGCTGCAGCAACCGACGCAAACGAACGTCGTCCTCACCTGCCAGATGCTCGAACTGTTCACGCACATATCGATTACCGGAGTCGAGGACGATTCGCTGACTGCTCTCGGCATCGATCAGCTCCAGAAAACCCACGTTGGGGAGTGACCGTTCTCGCGGATCCGACACCGTGATGGCGACGAGGTCGTGCCGCCGACTCAGGACCTTCAACGAGCGCTCGAATCCTGTGTCCAGAAAGTCGGAAATGAGAAAGACGATCGCTCGGTGCCGCAGTATACGCCCCAGGTAGTCCAGGGCGACCGATAGATCGGTCCCGCTTCCCTGCGGCTTGAAGGCGAGCAGATCCCGAATCAAGCGCAGGGCGTGGCGCCGCCCCTTCTTGGGGGGCACGAACTCCTCGATCCGGTCAGTGAACGAAAGTAGGCCGACTCGATCGTTATTGTTGATCGCCGCCATGGCGATGACGGCGGCAATCTCGGTTGCGACTTCGCCTTTGAACCGCCCACGCGTCCCGAACTGTTCCGAGCCGGACAAGTCCACTGCGAAAAGAACCGTCAGCTCCCGCTCCTCCGTATACTTTTTCACATACGGGTGCCCCATACGGGCTGACACGTTCCAATCGATCGTCCGGTACTCGTCTCCCGGTGCGTACTCGCGCACCTCGGCGAATTCCATCCCGTGTCCCTTGAAGACGGATTGATACTCGCCGCTAAAAACAGTGTTGACCAAGCCACGCGTACGCAGTTCGATCAACTTAACCTGTCGCAGAACCTCTCTCGGGACGGCCTGTGTCGTTGGGGCGGAACTCATGGGTCAGGACGACAGCCGACAGCCGGATTATGACCTTCGGGTTCAATTCGACGTTGGACTTCCCGACACTGGGGATTCGGAACTCGACCCGCGCTGACGTCGGGCAAGGAACGTCCGGCGTTGAACATCAGACGTCCAAGGCGCGCAGCGCCGCCACACCCGGCTCTCGGAAGTCGGCTATCCTTTCTCGGCTGTCCCACCGGGCGTCGGGCTTTCCCCGTTGGCTGTGGACCGGAACTCAAGGTACTTCTACTGCTTCGAGTATGCGGCGCGTGATCTCGTCCGATGTCACCTCTTCCGCTTCTGCCTCGTACGTCGAGATGATGCGATGGCGGAGTACGTCCGGTGCCACGGCTTTCACATCATCCGGTATCACATATCCGCGGCCGCGGAGGTAGGCGTGCGCGCGACTGGTCTGAGCGATGTATATCGTGGCGCGCGGCGATGCCCCGTACTCGATGAGCGGGGCAAGCTCCGGTGCACCATACTCGGCCGGCTCGCGCGTGGCGTGGACGAGATCAACGATGTACTCGGAGATCTTATCGTCCATGTACAATTGGACGATCTCCTTCCGAGCTTCCAGTATCGCTCCCGGTTCGGTGACGGGCTCAACCTCGATCTCTTCGCCGGAGGCCATCCGCAGCATGATCTCCTTCTCTTCCGCACGCGATGGATAGTCGATCTTCACCTTCAACATGAAGCGATCGACCTGCGCTTCCGGCAGCGGATAAGTCCCCTCCTGCTCGATCGGGTTCTGGGTCGCCAGCACCAAGAAGGGCTCGTCGAGCGCGAACGTCGTACCGCCAAAGGTGACCTGCTTCTCTTGCATGGCCTCCAGTAGCGCCGACTGGACCTTGGCCGGCGCGCGGTTCACCTCGTCCGCCAGGATGATATTGGAGAATAGAGGACCCTGCCTCGGTTCGAACTCACCGGTCTTCTGGTTGTAGATCATCGTGCCGATCAAATCGGCCGGCAGTAGGTCTGGGGTGAACTGGATTCGCTGGAAGCTCGTGTCGATCGTCTCTGCGATCGTGCGGATCGTCAGCGTCTTGGCCAGCCCCGGCACACCCTCGAGCAGCACATGTCCGCCGGTGAGCAGGCCGAGCAGCATGCGCTCCACCATGTACTCTTGCCCAACGATGCGCTTGTGGACCTGACCGATTATAGCCTCCGCCAGCTCGAGCCCAATGGGGCTGACTTCGGGAGCCGAGGACACCTCTGACTGCTCGTCTATTTCCAGACCCTGCTCCTCGCTGGGTGTCTCTTCCAGCTTGATCTCATCAGTCATGCGTGACGTCTGTACCTCGATAGAGTGATAAGTCCCGGCTTCGCGGTCCGCCGCGTCAGCGCTTCACCCGCTCACCGCCATCTTCTTTCTTGAATATCCAGGCCGCTACGGCCCCAGGGCGAATATCGTTCTTTCTGCTTGCCAGGTCCACGTCGGCGATGGATCCCTCGTCCGGGCCCGGCGCGTGTGTCACCTCGTTTACGTAGCGGACGATGCGATCGCGCCAGAGCTCCCAGTTCAGAGGTCGCAGATCCACCCAACCGCGCGCGATCAGCCGCTCGTCGACGTCCCCACCCCTTTCCGGTTTGACCTTGAGTTCGGGCCCGCGGTAGACCCGGGCGCCGTCAGCCGCGATGATGGGCAAACCGATGGACAGGATGTTCACCCGCAGGTCTTGATCCGCCAACAGTAGCGCCTCAGCCGCCTCAGCGGTTTTTTCCGGATCGAGTTTGGCCGCCTTCACCAGTGTGCCGTAGAGACGCTCAAGGAGATGAGCCTCGAACAGTAGCTTGCTCAACCGTGGGGGGCCAAGCATCTCGAACGCCACGCTCCGCGTTCCGTGCTCTTCTTCCAGCTCCTCGATCCGTCGCAGCGCCAATTCGCGTAGCACTCCGCCCCGGTAGGTTGGACCCATGGCCGCGCCGTCCAGCGCCGACACGATGTCGAGACCTGTCGGCTTTCCGCGGATCTCGCGCACCACGATGGTCGCGATTTCCTCAGGCGTCACCAACTCCATCAGGCCAAGGGCCGAAATCGTCTCGAACTCATCTCGGCTGAACAAACCGTTCTCGCCCATGTCGATGTAGACGGCTTCCAGTTGTCCCCCCAGCTTGCGCCAGGCATCCGGATTGTCGTTCAACGCCTGATCGAACGGCACGGGTTCCGCCGCGTCGAACCGTTCCATGGCTTTGCCACGCCAGGCGAGCGGGCCCTTACCGATCTTTTTCCAGGCGATGGCCGCCGTGGGCTTGATCTCCTTCACCGCCGGCGCGCCGGGCGTGCGCGCCGTCAGGAAGAGAAGCAGCGAATGGGCACCGGCGACGCTGGACTTGGCCAGTAGCATGTTGGACGGTCGCTGCTCCGAGTGAGTGAACGGTACGTTGAGACCCATTCCGCCGGTGCCGGACGTGCCGACCTTGAGGTAGAACTGGGTCCCCGCCTCACGCAGCGACTCCAGTAGGATCTGAACGTGCCTGATCAGCTGGGGCATGTAGATATGGGCGAGATGTCGTTCCACCATTTCGCCAACGTCCTCACCCGCGTCCAGGGCCGCCCTGAGACCCGCTACACTGCTGAATATGTCCTGGTAGGCAATCGCAGTCGCCGTATTCACGCAGTCCACGACGATGTCGGGCTTCTCGTCGACGAGCATCTGATAGAGGAACGAGCGTCTCAGTCGTTCGCGGGTCAAACCGCTGTAGATGTCGTCGAGCAATCGCGCTCGCTTTTCGGGTGACCCCGCCAGCTCGTCACGCCGCACGTCCTTAAACTCGGTCGCGACCATCAGGTCGCCCCAGTTCCTCGCGATCTCCGTCGTATTAGCGGCGAGCTCTTGCAGTTCGGCGAAACCCTGTTCGGTCTCCTCCTTCGTGAGCGCAGTGATCGTGAGTCGCGCCGGCTCGCGCTGAAGCATTCGGCGCGCGATCGCCATCCCGACAAGCCCGGACCCTCCAAGTAACAACACGCGTGTGTCACGTATCTCCATCGGACTCTCTCAATTCCACCGCCGCCCGGAGTGCTCGGATCTCCTCGGCGGTGAGCTCTCTCCATTCGCCCGGCGCGAGCGCGCCCAACTGGACGGGCCCGAACGACAGGCGCACGAGCCGCCTGACCGGCAGGTCCATGGCGGCCATCATGCGGCGAACCTCTCGCTTACGGCCCTCCCGCAAGGTTAGGTGAATCTCGGACACGACCGTCCCGGCCTTCCGACCCGTCAGCTCTCTGGACGTTACTCGTACATCCTCAGCGCGCGCCATCCCGTCATCGAGCATCACGCCAGACTCCAGGCGTTGCGCCTCAATCTGGCCTGCGGCACCTACGACCTCGGCGCGGTAGCACCGAGCGATCTCATAGCTCGGGTGCAACAACCGGTGCGCCGTCTCGCCCTCGTTTGTGAAGATCAAGAGACCCTCGGTCAAGCGATCGAGTCGGCCCACGTGGAACAGTTCATCGAACCCGTCAGGCAATAGCGAGTATACGGTTGGCCGGCCGCGGTCATCCTTCCGTGTCGTCAGATAGCCCGACGGCTTGTAGATCGCGATCCAGTGCTTGGGTCGCAAGTCCACCGTCATCCCGTCGACGCGAACGACCTGCTCACCCGGCACGACCCGCGTGCCCAATTCGGTCACCACGGTGCCGTCGATGCTCACACGGCCCTGCGCGATCAGCCGTTCCCCCTCACGGCGTGACGCCACGCCGGCGCGAGAGAGGAACTTCTGCAGTCGGATCCCCTGCCCAGCCGAAGCCTCTTCTATCATCCCTCGGCGCGCAACGTGATCTGCAGTTCCTCTGGTCGCGGCAAGTCCTCAAGCGATCGCAAACCGAAATGATCCAGGAACGTGCGCGTGGTCCCATAGAGCAGCGGGCGGCCCAACCCTTCAGCCCGGTCGACGACTTCAATCAGGCCACGCTCCTGCAGACTGCGCAACACTCCAGCAGCGTTGACGCCCCTGAGCTCTTCGACCTGGAGTCGGCTGACCGGCTGTCGATAGGCGATGATCGCCAGTGTCTCCAGCGCCGCCCGGGACAGCCGATTGATGCGCGTGACGGAGTCGAGCTTCTCGAGATAAGGAGCGTACTCGGGCCGAGTGAGGATCTGATATCCATCACCGAGGGGGTAGATCTGAAATGCCCGTTCCTCCGTCTCGTATTCGCGACGCAGCTCATCGATCGCTGCCTCTACCTCCGACGCCTTCAGGTCTCCGCTCGCCCGGGCAAGTTCCGCCGCAGTGAGCGGTGCCTCGCTAGCGAACAGCACCGCCTCAACTATTCTCGTCGTCTTCACCGGGATAGACCCACAGTGTGCCAAAAGGTTTTTCCTGCCGAAGGACAGCCTTGCCCCGCTTGGCCAGTTCGAGGCAGGCCAGGAAAGACATCACGGCATGGATGCGCGTCTTCCAACGCTGTACAAACCAATCAAAGGGCACGCGTGCCTTGCGCCTCAACGTACTGAGCCAGAGTTCGACCTTCTCATCCACAGTGACCGGCCTGACCGGCGCCCGGTGCGGCCGCCTTTCCGGGGGTGCCGGGAGCGACAGTGAAACTTCGAGGAATTCCTCCAATGTCAGCTCCAGCGGTTGTTCCAATACTCTCGGCGGAGGCCTGGGCTCCACGTAACCCTTACCGCGGTGCAAGGCCCGCTCGGCCTCGGCATTGGAGAGGGTATAAGAGACCTCCCGAAAGAGCTCGTACTCCAGCAAACGTCTGACCAACTCGGAACGGGGATCTTCGTCGTCGAACAGGTCGTCGCGACGCGGCAGCAGCATCTGAGCTTTGATGCGAACGAGCGTGGCTGCCATCTCGAGGAACTCGCCTGCTCGCTCCAACGTCAATCGCTGCTCCACACCCCGGATCGCCGCTATGAACTGTGCGGTGATCTCGGCGATCGGAATGTCGAAGATATCGACGTCTTGAGAGCGGATCAGGTGGAGCAAGAGATCGAGCGGGCCCTGGAAGCGCTCGAGATCGACCACAAAGCGATCATCCGCGCTGGCGATGCGCGCGCCCGTAGGCGTCGGAAGCCTCATCCCCTCACCCTCCAATAATGAGCGAAATCACGATTGCTCTGAAGTTAAAGGCGCCCAAATTCCCTGTCAAAGCTTGGCTTCCCTGGCTTGACACCCCCGCGGGCCCGGAATATCCTTACGCGGCCGGTTAACGGCCGATCCAAACTGAATCACATGGAGATGACGTGCCGAATACAAAGTCAGCCAAGAAGCGACTGCGCCAGAACCTTCGCCGGCGTTCCCGGAACAAGGCGGCCCGCACCGAGCTCAAGACCGCGGTCAAGAAGGTCCGGGCGGCCAAGGAGCCTCAGAGCGCCACCGAGCATTTCCGCGAGGCGGTGCAGTTGCTAGATCGAGCTGCCAATCGTGGGCTCATCCATAAGAACCGAGCGGCCCGCTCTAAAGGGCGGTTGGCTGCGCACGTGCAGAAGCTCGGCGGTACACTGTAACACCCGTAATCCCCGGATCAGGAAATGAAGAAGCG
>Ga0209536_100014665_pt1 | contig 11235 bp, 6 predicted proteins | sample DeeMarSeWOR28_12_FD_187461 | JGI IMG/M metagenome (GOLD analysis project Ga0209536, IMG submission 187461) | Marine sediment microbial communities from White Oak River estuary, North Carolina - WOR-2-8_12 (SPAdes) (version 2) | ecosystem: Environmental > Aquatic > Marine > Intertidal zone >... | reverse complement strand
CACGGTTCGGGCGCTGAGAGATCTGGACCTGCTGGTCGTGAACGATCTATTCCTGTCCGCCACGGCGAAGTTCGCCGATTACGTCCTGGCGGTCAAACACCCCTTCGAGCGAGCCGACTTCCCCAAGATGATGGACATCAGCTACCCATTCCCCTTTAGCCAGTACAGCCCGCCCCTGGTAGAAGGGCCCGAAGGGATGATGGAGGACTGGGAGATCCTGTGGGGACTCGCGGAAAGGCTGAATCTCAAGCTCGATATCCCGGGTATACCCCAGGATCGAAAGCCCACGTCGGACGAGATCATGAACGGTCTGAACTCGATGGCGCGCATTCCGCCGGACGAGGTGCGCAAGTACCCGGGCGGTCACGTCTGGGGTGAAATGGAAACAAAGTGTGGGGGCGTCATCCCCAACATGATCGGCCACGAAGACCGGAGGCTCGCTGCGGGCCACCCTGAGGTTATCGCAGAGTTGAGGGATGTGCGGGCAGAGCCCATGATCAGCGCAGGCGGCTATGCCTCTGAAGAGGACTACGCCTTTCGCATGATCACCTACCGAATGAAGGAGGTCTACTGTTCACAGGGCCAGAACCTGCCCTCCCTGAGGGCGAAACGTTCATTCAACCCGGTGCTGATGCACCCTCAGGACATGAAGTCGCTCGGCGTCAAGGATGGCGACGTGGTGGTGGTTGACAGTGGCTTCGGCAGCGTGGAGGGGATTGTAGAGGGCACCGAGGACCTGATGCCGGGCGTCATTGCACTGGCCTTCGGCTGGGGCGATCCCTCGGACGATCGAGAGGTGAACGAGAAGGGGTCCAACGTCCAGCGCCTGATCTCTGACGACGAGCGGTACGATCCCATTACCGGTCTTGCCCAGATGAGTGCCGTCCCTGTAAATGTGTCCGTCCCAATTGGTGCAGGGTAGGGGGATTCAAAGTCCCTCACACACAAACAGGTAGTATCCGGGCACAACTCGGGTACACCGGTCCGTGACCACCCAAGTCCTAAGATCAAACGAGCGGTTGCGGTCGTTTGCACAATCCCCGGGGCGAGCCCTGCGACCCTATTCGCTGAGCTGTTCTCCCACACAGAAAGGGAATGACCCGCAGGAAAGGTTCTTGGGGACAATATTTCAAATCGACATGGCTACGATTTGGACACGCCGAGAAGTTCAACTCATAAGAGTAATCTTCATTGTCCCCCCGCAAGAGCAGGCCGAATGTAACGCAGAGAAACATGGACAAGACAGGATTCACATCCGACACGAGTTCCCCGTCTATATTTGAAATTCGAGAGCGTCTCTTGTTGGTGGTGAGATCCCTCACCTCGAACACCCTTGCACCCCACCGATGCTTGCACACGGCGACCAAATCCGGCAAGCGGGCTTTGGCATTCACATGGGTTGCCTCGATGTCCTCAACACAGACAGAGAAGAAAGCCTTCCCCCATGAATGCGAGAACGGCACTGGCGAGAATCGCACGTTTTCGATTTTTCATTGACCTAAGTCAAGGATATGATTGGTTCATCCATTATATGGTTGGGCAATTACCGTCTCAGTGTTATGGTCATGACTTACACACTCGGGGCGAAGAGGGAGAGATACGCCGATGAACGCGACCCCGCAGGGGCCTACGAACCGTTCTTCCTTAAAGAGCGAACGGGCCTTCCTGGTTTTCGTTCTTCTTTTTTTCCTGTTTCCTGACGTGGGCAGCACACTGCAGTGGGACGATGTACAGAAGGAGCTGAAGAAAATCGACCTCGGGGTACCAGGAAGGCTGAGATGGGAGTATTGGAGCGGCCTCGAAGGACAGCCAAACGACCAGTCCGACTACAACTTCGTGAACCTCCAGGTCCGCCCCTATGTGATGTACCCGGGCGAGCATCTTGTCTTCTTTTTCCAGTTCCAGTATGCGGGTGCATTTAACCTGCCGGAGAATGCGGTCTCCGGCCCCGGGAGCCTCTACTTCGGATTAAGCACCCCGGAGATTGCCCCGCAAGCCACCGACGTCCTTGAATTCTGGATGATGGGGAAAGACCTGCTGGTCAACGGTCTCGGATTCGAGGTCGGCAGACTTGGCATCACGGACGGGGAGGAGACGCTCTACGAGGACAAGACCCTGAACTGGATAAAGAAGGCCAGGCTCTCCGAGAGGCTCTTGGGCACTTTTGACTGGCCCAATGTGGGAAGGAGATACCACGCTGTGCGGGGCTTTTACGATACCGAACGGTGCCGAGTGGATGCTATTGCCTCCAAGCTCCTCGCCGGAGGCTTCGAGTACAACACGGCCTTCAGCGAACTGAAGGACGTGGACATATTCGGCGGGTTCATGACTCTGAAGGACCATTTCCTAATCGATCACACGGAAATCCGGATCTTCGGCATCTACTTTCGGGACGACCGGGACGTGGCCAAGAGCGTGACAGGTGGAACGCTCGACATCCCGGCCATGGGAGCGAGCTGGACCGGCGCATACACCGGGTTCGGACCGGGAACGATCGATACGCTCGTCTGGGGCTGCTACGAATGGGGCGACTGGGGAGTTACCGGTCACTCGGCTTACGCGGTGATCGGGGAAGTGGGATACAAGTTCCAGGAAGTTCGCCTTCAGCCTTGGCTCCGCATCGGCGTGGCCCATGCGTCCGGAGACGATGACCCGGAGGAGGGGACCCACAAGAGCTTCTTTGGAATGGCCCCCACGAACCATAAGTACTACGGGTACATGGACACGACCGCCTTCTCGAACCTCGTCAACTTCTACCAGCAATTGATCGTGAAGCCCGCAGAAAAGGTTCTGGTCCAGATGGACGGTCACATTTTCTGGTTGCACGACACGCACGACAGCTGGTATGCGGGGTCTGGGGCCACGAGGAACGACGTCTTCGGGTATACGGGCGGATTCAACGCAACGAGCGGCACGACCGCCAGGCTGACGGGCGGCGAAGGCTTCATCGGGAGCGAGTTGGACCTGACCGCGAAATACGAAGCCTCCAGGCACGTTGGCTTCGAAGCTACCTACGGACACTTCTTCGGGGCTGCGGGCGCAAGGGCGGTCTTCCCGGAAAATGGACACGGCAACTGGCTCTCGATCACGGCCCTTGTGACCTTCTGAAGGTCGGCATTTTGACTTAGTTCATTCTGTGCTCCATGCTGCTTGGCTATAGAACCTCCAGTCCATCGTACTCTAGATCTTTAAGCATCGGAAACGGCAAGTCCCTTTGGGGGGAACGTTCCACTGCGAGAATCCCAGCAGTTAGGAGCCTCCACACATACAGATCTGGAGAGGTTGCGAGACGATGAGTCTCATAGAGAAGCATAGGTGGAAGGTCCTAGCGCTGCTGATCCTGCTTGTCGGTGGTGCCGGTGTCTTTTTCGCGTTCGGCCCGGCTCAGCTCATCGCCAAGACGGAAACCTCCTTGTTCTGCTCCTCCTGTCATGTCATGGAATCCCAGTTCGAGGCCTGGTTCAACGTGGGCGCTCACCGAACGATCCGCTGCGTCGACTGCCACCTGCCACACGAGAACATGCCGGCGTATTACGTCTGGAAATCTATCGACGGTATGAAGGACGTTATCGTCTTCTATTCCGGAAAGACGCCGGAAACGATCACAATCTCAGAACGCGGAAAGACTTTTGTTCAGTCCAATTGCATCCGTTGCCATGCCGAGCGTGTCGCCATGATCAACCAGGAGCGCAATTGCTGGGAATGCCACCGATTCCTTCAGCATCATCTGGCCGGTTCGCGTCTGACAGGCTAGCTTTGGATTTGAATGCGACCGAATCCATAAAAAGGAGGCGGAAATGTCTTTTGGCAGAAAGAGCAGCCTGAACCTGTACCTGTGCGCGGCTTTGGCACTCGTGTTTTCATCGTGCGCGCCACCCAAACCAGAGCCGGTGAAGACCATTTCCATTCCGGACGGAGAAATCGACCCGGCCGTCTGGGGCAAAGCCTATCCCGAGGAGTATGAACTCTGGAAGAAGACGGCTGAGCCGATAAGCGTCCGTCGCAGCAAGTACAAGACGGGGATGGACAGCGGAGCAGTCTCAGTGGACAAGCTGTCCCAGTACCCCTACATGGCCCTGCTGTTCAACGGCTGGGGCTTCGGTGTCGAATACAACGAACCCCGGGGCCACGCTTACATGGTCCGCGACCAACTGGAAATCGATGCCTCACGCCTGAAATCCGGTGGGGTGTGTCTGAGTTGCAAAACCCCCTACGCACCCGGGCTGCAGAAAAGAATGGGTGTGGATTTCTACAGGAGGTCCTTCAAAGAGGTCCTCGGCAGGATTCCCGAGGAGAACCGGGAACTCGGAGTTGCCTGCATCGACTGTCACGACAATGGGGACATGAGCCTCAAGATCTCCCGCAGCTTCACATTGATCGAGGCCTACGAGGCCATGGGTACCGATCCCACGAAGTTGACCCGCCAGGAGATGCGTTCTGCCGTTTGTGGCCAGTGCCACGTTACGTACAATATCCCGAAGGACAATGACAATAAGTCCATAGGGCTTTACTTCCCTTGGCAAAACAGCGAGTTCGGCTCCATCAATGTTGAGGACATAATCCAACAGATCCGCGAAGATGACACGATCAAGGAATGGAAGCAGAATGTTACCGGCTTCAAGATGGCCTTCATACGACACCCGGAGTACGAGTTCTGGACGAATGACAGCACCCATTTCAAGGCCGGCGCTTCCTGCGCCGATTGCCACATGCCCTACACTATAGTCGGTGTGCACAAGGTGTCGGACCACCGTGTCATGAGTCCGGTTCAGGCCGACATGAAGGCATGCAGGCAATGCCACGCCGAGAGCCCCGACTGGCTAAGGGACCGGGTCTTCTCCATCCAGGACCGCACAATCTCCATCATGATCCGTGCCGGCTACCAGTGTGCTACGGTCGCCAAGCTCTTTGAACTGACCCACAGGGTTCAACAGGAAGGGAAGACGATTGATACAATGCTGTACGACAAAGCCAAGGATTTCTATGAGGAAGCGTTCTACCGCTCGCTGTTTATGGGTGCAGAGAACTCCGTCGGTTTTCACAATCCCGCGGAAGGTTTACGCATCCTGGGTGACTCGCTCGCTTTCGGTTCACGGGCTGAGGCCTACCTGCGCCAGGCGCTCACCAAGGCCGGCATCGACGTTCCGCTTAAGGTGGATCTGGAAATACTGAAATACGTGGACCAGCGGGGCGAAAAGAAGCTGCGATTCGATCCGAAACTCGAGTTCAAGGACCCCTACGGCCTGCAGGACAAGTTCTTTTGAACCTCAGGACCCTATCGGTAATGCTCCAGATGGAGTTCCTTTCCTTAGCCTCATAGCAACTAGCACTATGAAAGCTATTGAGTACTGCAGAACAAATGTCCCATCCGGCAAGCGGCAGAAGGGCAAGAAGGACTATCTTGTGCAGCCCGTATGGGACATTACCATTGTCTGTATCAAAAGATTAGAAATGGACGAGGTTGCGGGTCATAATTTCATACTTGCGACGCAACATATCCCCCGGAGAAGCCTTGACAGTAAAGACAGGGCCAAGATTTGTTGAAACACATCGACCTCGCCGGATACTTCGACGATGATTCGGCACAGATGAGAGCCTAGTCCATGTCGATTGAAGGCTGTGAGGAAGGTTTTCGAGTAAAAACCTGTAAAATCAACAGGTTGAGCAACTACGTTCATTGGTCTTTCCGGAACCAGAACGTTGCCCAAGTTTTCTTGTTGACTTATAGACTAGTAAAACCATAGACTTTATCGATTGGGCTGCAAATGGATGGCAGCCCGGGGGGGTAGGGAGCATATCTCTTGCAGGATACCCAGCCAAGGAATTGAACAAATCAGCTCAATCGTCTGTTGAGAGGGGAGAAATCCATTATGAACAACCCACAGTCGAACAAACAGGTGCTGAGCCAGATTCTTGGAAGCTCTTGGATAACACAGGCCATTAGCGTTGCAGCGGAACTCGGTATTGCTGACTTCCTCGCTGACGGGCCGCTTACGACGCGAGAGTTAGCAGAGCAGACGCATACGCACAGTGGTTCGTTGTACCGGTTGCTGAGAGCACTGGCTAGTGTTGGAGTCTTCGCACAAGACACGGATGATCGATTTTCGCTGTCGCCGCTCGCTGACTTGTTGCGAAGCGACGTTCCCGAATCCCAACGATCATTTGCCATTATGATGGGGGCGGAGTTTGATCAAGCATGGGGCGAACTCTTGCACTCGGTACGTACGGGGGAACCGGGATTCGAAAAGAGATTCGGCGTTTCCTTCTTCCGTTATATGACGGAACATCCGGAGCGGCACGGCATCTACGACCTCGCAATGGGGGCTTTCGGAAAAGAGGAGACGGACCCTGTCCTTGACGCCTACGACTTCAGCACATTTCGCACTGTGGTGGATGTAGGAGGCGGTAGCGGTGTGCTCTTGACGGCGATTCTTAACCGGCATCCCGCGGTCAATGGAATTTTGTTCGATCTTCCTGCCGTCGCGGACCGAGCGCGCTCCATTTTCTCGGGTCTGGGATTTGACGGTCGTGTTCGGATCGAGGGAGGAGATTTCTTTTCTTCGGTTTTTTCTGGTGCGGATGCTTACATTATGCAGCACGTCATTCATGATTGGCAGGATCGCGAGGCGATCGCCATCCTGCGCAACTGCCGAGAGGCAATGAACTCTGATGGCAGGGTATTGGTCGTCGAGACCGTCATCCCGCCTGCGAACGAACCCTGCTTCGCCAAATGGCTTGATCTCATGATGCTGCTGGTCGATGGTAAGGAACGGACACGGGATGAATACAACCATTTGTTTTCCGCCGCCGGCCTGAAACTGAACCGAGTTATTCCAACATCCTCAGAGGTCAGCATCATCGAGGGCATACGAGTATCCTAACCTAGGAGATTTTCCTCGCGTTGGGGATGGCTCGGATCTGCTGTTTTGTGGTCCTACCTTTCGGCATGAAGCTGGCTTTTTGTTTTATCGATTTGTAACTCAGGGCAGCCGTCCGAGTTAGACCTGCGACAAGTAGCAGTATCCAAGCTCCGGGGTCTTTCCGTGACGAAACTTGATAGACATGGTGAAGGCGGCGCGGCAAGGCAGAATCGAGTTTTTGAGCAGACTATGTTGAATAGCGGGCGAGTTGTCCGCAAGCTTGCCTAAACGCAAGCCCAAGAAGAAAGGGTATCACAACGACCTTGCTGTCCGAAGTAGAAGCGGCGATGGATTCCGCACACCAAATAGAGAGCATCCGCATTCACGATTTGAACATAAAGCCATGCATCGGTTGTCTGAGATGCCGTCCTGATCATCTCTGCATTCTGCCGCGGGACGGTGCACATGTGCTTGCCGAGAAAGTAAGATGGTCGGACTTCATCGTCATTGGCTGCGCCAATTGCTGGGGCACCATGCCGGGCACTCTTAAGCTGTTCTTTGACAGGAAGGTGCCGCTGTTTGAATACTGCGAGGCCAAGGCGATCCGGTACGTGCCAAGACCGCAACTTCGAGGGAAGAGAGCAGCGCTCGTGGTCAACAGCGGGAGTCCGTTCCCCTACCATCTATTGCGGTCTCAAAGCAGAGGCACAATCGGCTCGCTCAGGACAATTCTTAAAGCTGCCGGAGTCAGAATAGAGTGGGTGCTCAACGTTCCTGATTCTTACAACTTCGAGAAGAAAAAGGAAGGCCATCTCAAGAAGGCAAGGCGGATTGCCGCATCAATCTGACGATCGAATAGGAACGGCAGGATCTCCCAACCAGTTGTTCCAAGCGATGGTTGGTCGCCGCGCCAAGCTCAAGGTTACCCGCGCACCACTTCTCTTTTCCCACAGTCAGAACGATACAGATACCATCCTCGAACTCATCCCTGAATGGCAATGCCATTTCACATAAATATAGTAACGGGCATTTGGGACATACCTCAGAATTGTACCTTTCGGCACAGTAGTTGAGCCGGAACCGTCAAGAATCCCTAGACACAATAGGTAGACGCCCTATCGGGATAGCGAAAAGTCAAGATAAGATAAAAAGAAACGGGTGAATCCTCCATCATTTCTGTTCATATTTCCCATTGAGTTATTCTTACCCCTAGGCCATTTTGCGCCGCTCAATACTTGGTCAAGACTCATACATCATGTGGATTTCAACTTGCGAAGTGCAATCGTAGGCCTTACGTCGATGGAGGGAAAGCCGAAAGAGCTATTACAAACCCGCTCTTGCCCATTCAGGCATCACTGTGTGGGGAATCATATGTATGGTCCTGGGTGCTGGGATCAACGGCGGACCTCCCAGGGTGCTAAACAAACCTAAGAACCCCGCCGGGTAGATCCTGTGCCTGGGCCTCCAGGACCAACCCGGCATAGCTCGCACTTCAGGGGGTATTGATCTTCCTGATCTCCTCCGGCGGCACCTTGGGTTCACGGTTCATATACACGAGGCCGTTTCTCTCCTGCCAGGTGTCGTGAAACTGGGTGTAGCAGTAGCCCCGGATATGTTCCTGTTCGAGGATTTGATTGGTGTAGGCCCGGTAACTGTCAAGGAGAGTTTCCTCTGTTCCGGCGTCGTAGAAACCGAACCCGCCGTACTCACTGATGATGATCGGCTGTCCCGAATATCCTTCCCCTAGGCTGAAGAGGTTCATGGTGCTTTCGCCTGTAAGGCTCAAGGCCGCCTTGAGTATCCGCTGAAAGGACCACTGGTACGAGTAGAGGTCCTTCAGTTCCTCGTACAACTTCCCGGCATTCTCCACCCCGTTAAGGTAATGGTGTACGTCCACGATGTCGGTAACCGACGTGTGGTCGTACCCGCTGTTGTCGATCACCGGGCGGGTGGAGTCCCACTCCTTGGTCAAGTGGTAAATGTGTTTCACATACTCCTTGGCTTCCGGCAGCAAGAGCACGGGCAAGAGCCAGACGCCCACCCCCCAGCTCTCGTTGAAGTTGACCCACGTGATGATGGAGGGGTGGTTGTAGTTACGCTCCAGGATCTCCCGCCATTCCCGCTCCTGGGCCACCTGCATCTCCGGGGTGAAGAGGAAGGCGGAGGGCATGTCCTGGTGCACCAGGCATCCGAGGTAGTCGCACCAGAAATAGAAAGGAGGAGCTTCATTCTTCACGTGCATGCGCAGGCCGTTGAACCCGAAGGCCTTGACGAGTTCCACGTCCTGCTTGAAGACGGACGGGTCTAGGGGTGTGTAGATCCCCTGCGGATAGTACCCCTGGTGGAGAATGAGTTTCTGGTACAGGGGTTGCCCGTTGAGCCATACCTCATCCCCTCGCACCTCTATGGCCCGAGCGCCGAAGTAGGATTCCACCTCGTCTCTGGATGTCCCGGCATCGATCGTGAACGTCAGCCCGTAGAGGTTGGGCTTCTCCGGAGACCAGGGGATAAGCTCGCCGCAGTTGAGAATGATTTCCGTTTCGGCCATGCCCTCGTTCTTGTCTACCCTTGCCTTCCCCGTCACCTCTTCGCCCTTCGGGGAGGTGGCCACAACCGTCACCTCCGTCTTTCCCTCTCCGCCGGCGAGACGGCAGACGAGACGGACCTCGCCGTTGTCGAGGTCGGTGTAGACTCGGTAGCCCTCCAAATATACTTCCCCCGTCCGCTCCAGCCACACGGGCTGCCAGATGCCCATCACTGTTTCATAGAAGACCAAGAAGGGCTCTCCGGTCATGCTCTGCTTGCCCCGGGGCAGGGAAAGGTCGTTGGTGTCCTCCACGCGCACCACCAGGAGGTTGTCGCCCTGCACAAGGCCGTCCAGCTCGAAGCTGAAGGGAGTGTAACCGCCGTCGTGTTGCCCCAGATACTGACCGTTTAGCCAGACCTTGGCCTGGGTATCAACAGCGCCGAAATGAAGCAGGGTGCGGCCGGGGCCCTCGGGGAGCTTGTCTCCAAACCTCTTCGCGTACCAGACCACGTGGGGAGGGGCAAGGTCCTCGATCCCCGAGGCCTCGGATTCCACACAGAAGGGCACGATAATCTTTTTGGAAAAGTCGGGATTCGAGAACCACCTCCTGTCGATGCCCGCATCTTCCCCGTCGTACTCGAAGTCCCATTCCCCTTCGAGCGACCGAAAACCCCGCCTGGCCATATCAGGCCGCGGAAATCCCCCGAGGAATTCGAGGTTTGGAGACTTCTCGAAGTCGAATCGCCCTTCCTCCTCTCCACAGGAGCAGGGAAGGCCGATCATGCAGACAAGCAAGGGAACCAACAGCCATCGTTTGCGAGACTTGTTCATTCGATACCCCTCGGTTTCAATGCCAGCTGAGATGATCCATTGAATGTAACAAAATACGAGGAGGCTTGCACGACTCGATCGGGGTCTTCGTTTTGGATGAAAAACCCAGCCCTAGAGGAGAATCTAAGATAACACTAGAAAGGAAATGCCAATCGCTCATCGGGGTTTGTCATATTTCAGTAATCAGAAGACGGGTCGTGGTGATTCAGGTAGGCAATCTCATCGTATTACATGAAGTCTGCCTTCGCTATTAATACGTAGACACCTGGGACTCTTCATCTTGACATATACGAAACCTTGCGGGATACTGACAGTCTTAAGCTACCAATCCGCCGAGAAAAGGCGATCATGCCTACATGAAGGGGTGCCAACCAATGGAGGTGGCATCTTATTCCGCAGACCCACCCCATGATCTCCTTCCTCCTTTGACTTCCTGACATCTTCCTGATGTTTCACGATGGAACGCCGGTGCGGCTAGGGGCGGGGGTTCAGGCCTTTTTTCAAACCCCGATGCAGACCCTGTGGAGGTGAGAATTGGCTCAGAGACTGAGGGTTGGCGACAAGGTAGTCTACCCGGCTCTCGGTGCCGGTGTCATTGAAGCAATAGAGCAGAAATGTATTTCTGGGAAGGAACAGATGGTTTACGTCATGCGAATGCTCCACAACGGGCTGACGGTCCTGGTTCCCGTAGGGAATGTGGCATCCATAGGAATAAGAAACCCTATGTCCTTGAAGGAGATAGAAAGAGCCTATGAAATCCTGAGGAATCAGGATCATCGCTCTGAAGAACTTCCTGAAACATGGAACAGGCGATATAGAAAATATAAGGAAAAGATGAAAACCGGGACGGTCTTCGAAATTGCTGGGGTTCTCAAAACTCTTCACCAGACGAGCAGAACCAGGACATTAAGCCTAGTGGAAAGAAGGATAGTCGATACGGCAATGGATCTTCTCGTGGGAGAAGTTTCGTGTGCGAAGAACATGAAGCAAGAGTTGATCAGGAGGGAAATTCAACTT
>Ga0209536_100014664_pt1 | contig 11235 bp, 9 predicted proteins | sample DeeMarSeWOR28_12_FD_187461 | JGI IMG/M metagenome (GOLD analysis project Ga0209536, IMG submission 187461) | Marine sediment microbial communities from White Oak River estuary, North Carolina - WOR-2-8_12 (SPAdes) (version 2) | ecosystem: Environmental > Aquatic > Marine > Intertidal zone >... | reverse complement strand
ATAGGTTCCGACTTTGCAGGCATTGTAAAAGAGGTTGCTCCCGGGGTAGTTTCCTTCAAAACCGGCGACCGGGTATATGGAGCCATACCAGGTTTTTCAAAAACGCCCGGTGCACTTGCAGAGATCGCAGTCGTCCGCCAGAAAGATCTGCGCATGATGCCGGAGTGGCTCTCATTTGAAGAGGCGGCATCACTCACTGTGGCTGCACTTACAGCAACAAACGGGCTGCGCAGATGCTATGTACGGGAAGGGTCGAGATTGCTGGTGAACGGTGCTACAGGCGGAGTAGGCCATTTCGCGGTCCAGGCAGCAAAAGCAAAAGGAGCCTATGTAACTGCTACCTGCAGTGCTGCTAATTTTGAGCAAGCCCGACAGCTGGGTGCTGACGAGGTATATAGCTACTCCGGCGAAAATACCCCCGATCCGGGAGTGGGGTTTAATGCGATATTTGATGCCTGGGGAAAGATGGAACGAAACAAAATACCCCGGCTTCTGAGACCCGATGGAATTTACGCTTCTCCATTATTAATACCATGGACGGTCGCTCAGGCAACCTTGGCCAGGATCCGCTATGGAAGGAAGATGACATCCGCGAACTTACGCAAGAGAGTGGAAGATTACAATGAGCTCGAGACTTTGATCCTGCAGAAGAAATTAAAGCCGGTGATCGAGAGCGTATACCTGCTGGAGAATGCATCCGAAGCCTTCGACAAGGCCGAATTCGGGAAACCAAGAGGAAAGGTGATAATCAAGGTATAATGGTGCAAATTTTACTTCCCGTTCATCTTTTTAAGAAAGAGTATTAAAGAACCGTGTATTTCCCTTTCTTATCCACGGAAACCTCATCCAGCGTGAGGACAGGTTCTGAATGATATACCTCCCTGATAAAGCCATCTTCATTGGCCAGGAACAGGATCCAACCCCAGGGCATGAACCAGCTCCATTCGGGCTGTTGCTGAATAAGCTCCAGGCATGGTATTTCACCAACCTCTCCGAGGGCGATGGGTTTGCCTTCGCTTAATTCCACAAGCTGATCGTGATGAGACTGCTTATAATCGTTTCTGTATACATCGGCAGCCAGGATATCGACATATTCAATACCCGGAAAGAACTCTTCGTAAGGCCAGGCTTCGTCGCCGGGAATATCCCTTGGGGCATTGGTATTCCAGACCCAGATGAGATTGTTGAGTTTGTGGTGCCCGGTAAAATAATCATACATCATGATCCACAGCCGCTTAAATCCTTGTTCCCCTTTTTGGTTGCACCACCAGAACCATACCCCGTTCATTTCATGATAGGGCCGCCAGAGCACCGGGATCCCCTCCTCCTGTAACTGTTTCAGGTCGAATGCGATTTTGTCGACCCCCTCTTTCCAGGCATCATTCAACCGGGTTCCCGGGGTTACCAGTGAATCCCATTGTTCTGGTGACGGCCGGTTCTCCATGGCCCATATGGAAGAACCATTGCAGCAATCACCATCGGTCGGGAAACAGCCGTGCCACATTAAAGTAATGATATGACCATCGGCATGCCGGGCTTTGATCTCCTCCATGGTCATTTTCCGGGCTTCATCAAGGGTAATATCAAGGAACTGTGGTTCCCTTTGAATTACGGGGGAGGCTGCTGCAGCATCTTCCGTCGTGGTTGAATCCCTGTTGGCTCTGAACCTTTCCCAAGGGATCGCAGGCAGATTAGCCGGCCCGCAATGTTGAAAACTTAATGCATTAACTCCTTCCACGCAGAAGCTGAAGTCGGAGCCCCATACAATGGCTTTCCTGCCTGTGATCTCCTCCAGCAAATCTGAGTAATCCGATCCTTTCCCCACAAAATTATGTTGACCTGACAGGGTGTAATGCCCCTGGATCTCCTGGATGAAATGATAGAGGTTGGAGGTCTCTTCTGTTGAATCTGGATTAATGAGAGAAATGTATTGTTTGGTTTCCTCCTGTTTACATGCATGTAAGGTGGTAAACAGTACCAATGAAATGAAGAAGGTTCTGCGACTCATTTTGATTCTTTTGTCAAGAAAATTAATAATTTTTCCTCCATTCCTGCTTTCGGCCGGGCCACCCAAAGCTTCAACACATCTTCGCCCGACGTACGGTACCGTTGGGAAAACGATTTTCGCAGCAACCCTGACATTGATGACGAGAACAGCAAAAACAAAGCGTTATCCCATACTTTCAGTAGTTCCGATCAGTATAGATGTATTCTGGATGCATTGTTTTGGATGGGGGGAAGAAACAAACACCTGACGGAGGTTCCGCGTGCCATTCCGTGTTGATCAAACAGCAATACGGAATTAAAGAAAGAAGTCTATAGAAAAGATATAGAAAGCATTTAATGTGCCTTCCCCAATCATAACACCGATAACACATTTCCAGAAGGGGATATTGAGCGTGCTGCTTACATAGATGATGAGGTCAGTAGGCACCACCGGAATAAAACTCCAACCGGCGATAATGGGAAGCTCTTTTTTGTTGAGGGCATTTTTAATCTTTTCGATTTTTGAAGGGTATTTCGAATCAAGCCAGACGTCAAGTCTGAGATATTTTGTGAAGTAATAAACAACCAGCGAGGAAGTGATAATTCCAATAAGGTTGATGATGTAGGCCGTCGCGGGAGGAAACAAAATGACTCCGGCAATGGCAAAAGGAGTGGAGGGGATAACAGTCAAACCAATAAAAGTTAAAATAATGAGATACAGGAATATGACAGGTACCCTGTGATCCCCTACGTGTTCTCTCAGGAAACTGATATCAAATAAATCTCGCTTAACATAATAGAGAATCAGAGTCACGACCAATACTGCGATCCAAATGATTAAGGTTTTTTGTCGGACCTTTCTTCGATTTCCCATTGCATAAAAGTAACATTAAATGATTTTTAAATACAGCTGAAAAACTTACGCGGGTGATATGTTCAGGACCTCTTTGTGATTACTTTGTAGCGGGGGCGGTGTTGCTCTCCGCCAAAGGCCTCGGGAGACCAGGTTTGAGGGACTTTATCAAAAGAAACCTTGAAATGGTAAGAGTTCTAATTGAGATCATTGAAAATATGGTATAAACAGTAATAAAGACTTTGGTTGAAGATTGACCAGATTTGGTTTTAACGGGGGAAGAGTTACGATATCATTGATTTAGATATAATTATACCTATTTTGCTACATGTTTTAGTCATTTAATCAATGCTTGGCAATGAAACACACTCAATACATTACCTTATTATTGGGAATAGTTACTATTTCCTGCAATGCACAGCATTCCAGCGTGTTCTGGAAATATTCAACGGAAGGAAAAATATACGCCCATCCGATCATAGCTGGAGATAGAATCTATTTTGGCTCCATGGATTCTGTCTTCTATGCACTTGATATAGAAAGTGGAGAAGTTATCTGGTCGGTTCGCACAAATGCTCCTATTCAGTCTACTGCATGCGCACACAGCAAGGCCGTATACCTTAAAAGTGGGAATAGTGCCTTTGCATTAAACCAAAAAAATGGAGCTGTGATATGGAGTTATATTGATACATCCATACAGCAAACAGGTAAAATGGATCCATGGGATTTTCATAGTGGCTCCCCTGTGATTTATGAATCACTTATTTATTTCGGATTTCAGAATGGCCGGTTGCTGGGTTTTAACATCAAAAACGGAAATATTGAAAAGGAGATTGTATATGGAGATACAGTTGCAATAAAAAGTGGACTGCTCATCAATGCTGGTAAGCTCTATTTTGGTGGCTGGAATGGCAAAGTGTATGCGTACAACATTGAAAGAGATGCGCTGGAGTGGATTTACAACACTTATGAGGAGCAAGCCTATCCTACGTTTGGCCAGATCAACACTCAACTGGTGATCGCTGATGATTTATTGTATTTCGGTAGCAGAAATCCAGAAATGCAAGTCATTGATATTCAAACAGGTAAAAAAGCCTGGAGCTACATTGAACCAGATGGTGGATGGATATCAGGGGAAGTCCTGGTTAGAGATGAGATTCTTTATATCGGAGGTTCGGATAACCATGAAATGTTTGCTTTTGATGCCTCAACAGGAAAGAAACGATGGACCTTTGAATTTCTGAACAACAATTTTTCAAAACCCTTGATATATAAAGACTATCTCTTATTCACAACCGGAGATGCATATAATGTATTTGGGAAAGGAATTGGAAGGGGGTATTTATATGCACTAAATAAGGAGGATGGAGCCATTCATCAGCTTGAGCAAATCGGTGGAAATATGTATTCAAATATTATACTTGATGATGGAATCGTATATCTTGGCAATGAAGACGGAACCATCTATGCCTTAAACCTGGATCACTTTCTCAACGATTCATTAGGCCCCGTCGAAAAAGGTTATAATGCGTTGGAAAGCATTGAATTATCTCCAAATCCTTTTTCGGATTCTTTAGCCATCAGTTTCAGGTTAAACCGGGAGTTCGAATTAGCCGTACAAATCAAGAACATAGCTGACGAACCATTCATGGAACTGAGCCGCGAACGGAGAGCTCCCGGAGTATATACGCTTCGCTGGGATGGCAAAGATAGTACAGGAAATATGGTTGAAAATGGATACTACTTCGTTGAAATATTCGCTGGCCTCTACGTACATAAGGTGCTTCTGCAGAGGCAGTCAGAATAAGATCCAGGTCATGGGAAAGTAACTACTCTCGCCACATTTGACTGGCACATAATACAGGGAGGGTCTCAGGGTCTCATGGGGAATTCATCAATTCAACCCAGGAGCAACCAACACGATCTTTCCTGAAATGTTTCCAGTCTCAAGCAATCTATTTGCTTTGGCTGCTTCAAGAATGGGAAATCTTTCCGAAATAACTGGTTTGATCTTTCCCTCTTTTAGCAATTCAAAAAGTGAGTCCATATCTTCTAATATGCTGGTTTTGTCTTTTTTATAACTTGCTGAAATCCCGTAAAATTCACCCTGCTTGCCGTTGGGAAATAAATCAAACAGTTTCAATTTTAGTAATCCAGCAAGCATTCCTGTGAAACTTGGGTAGGCATATTCCGCCAGCTTTCCGCCAGCTTTAAGTGTACAGAATCCTTTACCGATATAGTGTCCGCCGACTCCGTCAATTACAAAATCTAAGCCCTCCGGCTCCATTTTTTTTAGCTCATCCATCCAATCCTCCGATCTGTAATTCAATGGAATCGCTCCCTGTTCTTTGAGCAAAGCATGCTTTTTTTCGGATGCTGTTCCGTACATTTTCAATTCAGCAAGGTTCCCAAGATCCAGTAAGGCTGAACCTACACCCCCACTGGCACCGGTGATTAGAACTTTATCTTCTTTTTTTACCCGCAGCACTTTGTGAAGGATCTGGAAGGCAGTGCAATAATTCAGGATAACAGCAACCGCTTCATCCGGACTTACATTTTCTGGAACAGAAACCAGATTTTCTTCTTCCAGATAGATATATTCTGAATATCCTCCATAAACTGTCAGTGCAGCTACTTTATCCCCGGTTTTAAAATTGTCTACAGTGGATCCAACAGCTGTTACCACACCGACAATTTCGTAACCTGGTACGAATGGGATCTTTGGCGCAAACGGATAATAGCCATATCTCATGGTAACATCTGTTCTGCCTACTCCGCAGGCCATAACTTTAATTAGTACCTCTCCTATCTCAGGATATCTGAGTACTTGCTCCTGAATTTCCAACACTTCAGGGCCTCCTCTTCTTGTTAAAACGATGCTTTTGTATTTCATAGCTTTATCATATAAAAGTCTGATACAAAGTTGAGGCTATGACGAAAAAGAAACTTGAACGAATTTGCTATTCTTTGTAATGATCGAAGGTGGTACACCTATCATTTTCTGGCAAGTTCTGGTGAAGTGGGATTGATCAGAAAAACCGGCCATGTGTGCAGCTTCTGTCAGGGATCCTCCGTTAAGAATGTGTTCAAGCGCCACTTTCAGCCGGTACCACAAAATATAATTGCGAATCGGCAGACCCATCTCTTTTTTAAACAGGTGCAATAACCTGCTTTCACTTAAGAAGCAGATATTGGTCAACTGTTCTGTCGATATGATTTCATGGATATTATTATGAATGTGTCTTATTATAGTTTCAATTCTTTCATCTTTTGGTTTTTGCCGATGCTCATCTTCAAAACTGAAGACCTTTTCAATATGTGCATACAGTTTATCCCAGTTATCGGATTGCAGGCAGTTATTGACCAGCTCAAAGCTAACCTGTCCGAAATGCTCTGAGGGATAGGCCAGTATTGGATAATCTTTTAATACATATGCAAGAACCCATTCACCTAACGCTGTGTCTGGATCAATATCCAGGCTAAAGATTGGAACATCCGCTGCATCACATTGGTGTGGATGATTTGGTTTGATTAAAAGCCCCTTTTGTGTGATCCATTTCCCTGTTTCTGGCACCCTGGTCTTGAATCTACCATTGATTGCCACTACCAATTGTACAATTGGGTGACTATGCCCTATTGTAGGCCTTGGATTCTGTCCAATAAATAAGCGTATATCTTTCCAGAGGATGAGTTGATTCATGGTTGAACCAAGATAAAAAAATCAGGGTGATTGAACCTTTAGCTCGGCGAAGCCAAATATCCAACCTGGATTTGGTGAAGAACTTGGTGAAAGTTGTTGATCATTTAAAATTTTCAGGACTCTTAAAACTCTAATTAAATCAACATATCTGTTAAGGAAAAGTTGAATCAGGTCCATAAATAAACCTCATTACTTCACCCCCTTTTGAATCTTGTTGTTTTAGACTCAGATGACAGAAATTATTAATGATCCGATGAATATGTCTAATGGGTCCTAAAACCTAAGATTATGAAGACTAAACTAATAGCACTATTAATTGGCTCAATTATAAGCGCAAATGCTCAAGAATTGACGCAGACCGTTAAGGGAAGAATCATAGATGTAGATACAAATACACCACTTGTGGGGGTTACTGTTGTATTGTTAAATTCCGATCCCCTGCAGGGTTGTATTACCAACCCTGAAGGGGATTTCAGACTCGACCATGTCCCTGTAGGTCGACAGAGTTTAAGAATTTCCTACCTGGGTTATGAGGACGTTTATCGTTCTGAAGTCTCTGTGGCTTCAGGAAGAGAGGTTGTGCTCAACATAGCGATGAAAGAATCCATCATCTCTATGGACGAGGTAAAAGTGGTAGCGCACCGGAATAGGGGTGAGGCCCGGAACCTAATGGCCAACATAAGCGCACATCAGATCTCGGTGGAATCTACCTCCCGTGTTGCAGCAGGAATCAGTGATCCTGCAAGAACTGCACAATCATATGCAGGAGTGGCATCGGCAGATGATGAAGGAAATGAGCTGGTTATCAGGGGAAATTCCCCAAGGGGAATGCTCTATAGAATGGAGGGTATAGAAATTCCCAATCCGAATCATTTTCCCAATGGGGAAGGTGGAACAGGAGGAGGTGTCAGTGCCCTTAGTTCTCAGGTATTGCGAACTTCCGACTTCTATACCGGTGCTTTCCCGGCAGAATATGGAAATGCATTATCCGGTGTGTTTGATCTCAGTTTAAGAAAAGGGAATGCCGAGAAGAGAGAATATGCACTCCAACTCGGTGTGCTGGGTGCCCAGGTGGCGGCCGAAGGCCCTTTTGTAAAAGGAAAGCAGGCTTCATACCTGATTAATTACCGCTACTCGACACTTGAGATGCTGAGTAAAATGGGAATTGATATCAGCGGTGGAGATGTGATCCCCAAGTTCCAGGATCTATCCTACAAGCTATATTTTCCAAGCAGCAAGGCCGGATATTTTTCCATCTGGGGCCTGGGAGGCATTAGCTCGGCAGGAAGTAACTACCTGAGCGATTCCACCCTATGGACTTATCGAAGCGATCGTTATGGCTACACGGAAAATCACCGGCTGATGATCAATGGAATAAGCCACAACTATATTTTCAAAAACGGCAAAACCTATGTCCGGACAGTTGCTGCTTACTCCACCACCAGCAACAACGTTGTTGAAGATTCATTGGGCCATAAGTATATAAAAGCCATAACCCAGGATGAAAACTTGCAATACGGTACCCTAAGTGTGAATTCCTTTATCAATCATAAATTCAATCCGAAGCACATCATCCGTACCGGTTTGACGGCACATCATAAGACCTTCGATCTATATATGAAAGATTACAACTACGAAGAGAGGATTCTGGAAACCCTCATTTCAAGTTCTGGAAGTACACAGATGATGGAAGGGTATCTGCAATGGCAGTATCGCATGAGTGAAAAGTTAGAACTAAATACCGGACTGCACGGCACCTACATGTTCTTGAATGACGATTTTGTAATCGAACCGCGTCTGGGCTTTACATGGAAGGTAAACGAAAAAAATTCCTTAAATCTGGGGGCAGGTCTTCACAGCAAAGCCGAACCATTGTCCATTTACCTGTCGGAACATGAAGATGCCGATGGTACAATTTCCACTCCTAATATGAACCTGGGCATCACTAAATCTGCACATTTTGTGGCAGGCTATAACTGGAATTTTGCCAGAGATTTCCAGCTTAAGGCGGAGCTCTATTACCAGTATCTGTATGATGTTCCAGTGAAGGTTGGCGATACCACAGGTACTGTTTCGGCTCTGAACTTCTCCAGCGGTTATACAAATGAAAGGCTTTCAAGTGAGGGTACTGGCCGGAATTATGGAGTGGAGCTGACTCTGGAAAAGTTCTTTTCAAACAACTACTACCTGCTGGCGACAGGTTCATTGTTTGAGTCGAAATATACCATGCCTGATTTTGAGGAACGAAATACGGCTTTTAACAGCGGATACATATGCAACCTGGTAGGCGGCAAGGAATTTCTGGTGGGGAAACACAAACAAAATGTTATTGGAGCCAATTTCCGTGTGATCTGGCGTGGAGGCTACCGCACCATCCCGCTGGATCTGGAACAATCGGTATTGCAAAACAGCGATGTGCGGGATTATAGCCGTGCCTTTGAAACCAAGGCTCCCGACTATTTTCGCGTGGATCTGGGTGTGAGCTTTCGTAAAAACAAGCCAAATTGGAGCTGGATCATATCCGTAGATCTTCAGAATGCAACCAACCGTTACAATGTGGGAGATGAGTACTATTCCCCCGAGACAGGAAATGTTGAGAAATGGTATATGAATGGACTGATACCTATTCTGAACTACAGAATTGAGTTTTAGGATTCAGGTACCTTTAGGGATAGAATGTAAAAAGAGGAGGCCGTCTCAAATTGACTTTTGAGACGGCCTCTTCCTTGGTAGTAGCGGGGGTAGTGTTGCTCTCCGCCTGCGGCGGATCGCGAGTCCGAAAAGGGGATGCTTAACAAAAAGAAACCTTGAGTCGCTGCGCTCCTACAGTGCTTTTTTTCTCCAGGGCTTATAAGCAAGCTTATCGCCCTGAAATAAAAAAACCCTGCACTTTCGTGCAAGGTTCCTTTTAGTAGACAAGGTGATTGAACCTTTAGCTCGGCGAAGCCAAATATCTAACCTTAATTTGTGTAGGGATCTGGTTGAATTTGTCGTTTTGATCCCACTACAAATCCATCATTGAAGGATGCGAATAAGTCTTAACTGATTTGCTTATTAAAATGCAGAGCTTTTTCTATCCAAAAATCAAGATCATCTTCAGTGTCAAATCCATCGGGATCTATAAAAAGGAAACCACGCATTACTTTACCGGTGAAGTCCATTTCCCTGCTTCCTTTTTTGAAGATCAGCTGATCGTGTTTCGCTTTTCCCACCCTCACCATCATGCGGTCCTTTCCTGTAGATTTATCGATATCCAAACCCAGGCACATTTTGTCATTCACCATGAAAATGAGACCTCCCATCATTTTCTTTTCGTTGGTAAGGTTTAGGCGAGATAATCGCTGCCGGATGCGGTCTGCCTGGTATTCATTGTATGCCATAATTAGTTTTTTATTGCTTTACCTGTTTCCACATAACTCTTAATTGAGTTAAGGGCTTTCAAACGGTTCTTTTTCTGATCCATTTTGATCATTGGATTCATCATTCTCCCCAATAGATTAATTGGACGATGATAGAAGGTAAAGATGAATTTGGTCTTGTCATTGGTAACCTGCTCAAGTTCCATCTTGCCTCCAACATCATCCAGCATCTTACCCATTCCGAAACTGTCATTAAGGATTCGAAAAGTAATGCTGATACCTTCTTCCTGGCCGGTCCTGACCTCTTCATACCATCCTTTTCGTTTCGCACTGAACTTTGCATACACCTTTCTCCTGGATCCTACATTTTCAGTAACCTGATCAGGCAGCAAATCAATTTCGACCTTTTCAACGGGTGGCCCCCATGATTCCATCTGCATGGAATCATGGATCAGTGGCCAAAGTTTGGATACAGGAGCATCTATTACAATGGTATCCTGACCCTGTATTTTAGGTTCCTTGTTAAAGTACTTCATACCTAATTAAGATTTCAATTTGTTCTTTCTTCCTCTTACTGAAGTTCTTTTCTGAATTCATCTGCATCGTAATAGACCTTGATGCTTTGAATTTTGTCATCTTTTACTTCGTACCATTCATTCATGTCCAGGGTGATCGTTTTCCCCGAAGGCATGGCAACGTCAACTTCAACCTGGGTGATCACGAAATTTTCTGCTTCCACAGCTCTATTCATTTTATTACCCCTTATCATGGACATAAAGCCTTCATTAAGTTTGCAGAATGCCTCAAATCCGCTTACCTGGTCTACAGGACCCGTGAAAACAATATCATCAGCTATCACATCCTTCCAGCTATCTGTTCCTGACATCATCCCTGCGCCGAAAGCCTGAACTACTTGCATTGGTGTTTTTTTCATCATTTCAATTTTTAAGATTCGTATTTAACTTGTAAAATCGAAGCGAAATTATGAATTAACTTTTAAAATGCAAGTTAATTTAACTTTTTTTTATAATTTTGAGGTATGGAAGTACGATCACATTGCCCGATAAATTTTACCCTTGAACACTTTGGCGATAAGTGGTCCTTTTTAATTATCAGGGATTTAATGTTTAAAGGGAAGAGACATTACAATGAGTTTCTGGAAGCAGGGGAAAAAGTATCAACCAGTGTACTTGGCGATCGTCTCAAAAAGCTGGAAGAAGCGGGTATCATTACCCGGGGAGAAGATACTGTTAAGAAATCACGCATTCGTTACAGTCTTACACAAAAGGGGATTGATCTGCTTCCCATATTAATTGAAATGATAGTATGGGGCGGTT
>Ga0209536_100014662_pt1 | contig 11236 bp, 9 predicted proteins | sample DeeMarSeWOR28_12_FD_187461 | JGI IMG/M metagenome (GOLD analysis project Ga0209536, IMG submission 187461) | Marine sediment microbial communities from White Oak River estuary, North Carolina - WOR-2-8_12 (SPAdes) (version 2) | ecosystem: Environmental > Aquatic > Marine > Intertidal zone >... | reverse complement strand
GACCGCGACGTAGGTCAAACCGGCCAGGCCCGCCAGATTCTTGAAGGCTGGAATCAGGGTGTCGCTTTCAGCCATCCCCCAGCCACCACGCCCTGAAATGCGTGCGTCATAATTTTCTACATTGGCTCCGAGGTTGACCAGGCTGAAGGGAGTCTGCGCCACACCATCGACGGTGGCGGTGAGAAGAACGAGACTCATCCCGAGGGCTGAAAGCGTTGGGGACCAAACCATCGTTCTGCGTGCGTTCCGCACCTCGAGGGTGGAACCGCGCGAGCGGTGTTCATGCAGCCGGGACGTCATCATGACCCCCCTCCCGAAATCTCCTCATCTAAGCTATAGGTGATCCTCAGAGCTGGCCGGAGGCTGCTGTCGGTTTCCCCCGAACCGAAGAAGTTGAAGCGATTCAGGTAGAACGCGGGATCAATGCCGGGCGTAATAAAATCGGGAGCGAAAAAATTCTCGTCCGCTGTTATTACGAATGTCAACGGCACCTCGGGAGCCGCGTTGATATGCCCCTGCAGAAAGCGAGTGATCTCGAATTCGATCACCTCGTTGGTTCCCTCTTCTCCACCGGTGGGATCCAAATTGAACCGCGCTCTCTGGGCTTCCACATTGTCATCCAGATCCTCGAGAGTAACCGCGAGATCGCCACCCGTGGCAAAGGTCGAGTCCGCCACCGAGAGCACAAGAGTCGTGAGGGTGCCATAGCTGAGTGTGTCCTCGTTGGCAACACTGACAACGGCGCGATTGAGGAAAACGTGAGGCGGCAGATCAGCGAAGCTGAATCGTAAATAGGGATAACTCCGCTCGTGTGTGCGTAAAGCCATGCCATTGGCAAAGTTCTGGGGTATGGGATCCAGGGCGTGAAGTGTCGAAACGTCCTCCATGGGAACCATCCTGAGCACTGTATCGAGAGCTGCAAAACGGACCACGATAACCGGATAGGGCAGAGTACCCGCCGAGAGAGGGGACAACTCTCCGAAGGCGGTCAAATCTGCTGAGGAAAAACCAATGAAGCCATTGATTTCGGCACCCGTGCTTCCTTCACTGACCATGATGCCGGTATGGCCGTTGTTCTGATACCATTCGATGTACTTTTGTTCTGACAACTCCAGGGCGATCACCGCGCCGACTGGCTCGGGAGTATCTGGTGTCTCGTTCACGAAGAACGGCGATACTTCCGGTTCCGGTCCCGGATAAAGCGAAACATTCAAAGTATCGACGAGCTCACGAACGTGATAGGTCTTGACCAGACTGGAACCGTTCTCGTCTTTGAAATTCTCGTAATAGCGCAGCATGTACAAAAACAGAACCACCGAATCGATGTTGGCCTCGGTAAAGAGAGAATCCACGAAAACCTCGTCCGGTAGGGACGAGAAATCGTAACGGATCAGCATGGAGGAGCTTTCAGCATCCTGGTTACCAAAGTAAAGCACCTGTCGCTTGTCGAACGGCTCTTCAGAATCGGTAACCGCGAGATTTCCGGAATTCTCCAAGTTGTAGATCGGTAGTGGTTCCAGCACCACATCGATCGCGGCATTGTGCAGACCAATACCGGTCAGGTTTGGATCTTCACCCGTACAACCAGCTACCAAGGCTGCCAAACCAACCAGCGCCAGATAGAACCCAAGCCAGGGCCGAAGTAACCCGAAGTTTTTTCCCCTCATGAACAAACCTGCTTCCTCCCGTGAGGTGACTCCAGCAGCAGTGGAGCACACATTAGGAGTGGTGCCGGAACAAAGATCCGCCGGCACGTAGTGAATCAGGGGGTTTCTGCTTTACGGGCGGACAGACTGACCCGTGTGAATCCGCTCTCCTTGACGAGGTCGATCAAGTGTACGACGTCGCCGTGTTCAGCACTCGTGTCGGCTCGCAAGATGATGCGGTCCTCGCCTTCCGTGGCTTGCAATTGGCGTAACGCCGTTTCCAACTCCTCATGGGGAACGTACTGATCGTTCACATACACTTGGCCGTCCTCGGTCAGGAACAAAACCGCAGGTGTCACCGGTGTATCTTCCGCCGAGACAGACCGTGGTAGTACCAAGTTGATGGCTGGCTGATACTTGAAAGTGGAGGAGATCATGAAGAAAATCAGCAGTAAAAACATGACGTCGATCAGAGGCGTGACGTTGATCATGCGACTGTTGCCCTTTTTGCGTGGACGGAATTCCATGCTCATTGAGCTCCCACGGTTTGGTTCAGTCTCGTTTTACGCTGACCGCGCAGAGTATCCAACACCTTCGAGGAATAACTTTCCAGTTCGAAGATGATGGCATCGGCTCGACCTTGTAGCCAATTATGACCGACGAGAGCGGGAATACCAACCGCAAGTCCAAAAGCGGTCGTCACCATCGCTTCCGAGATACCGCTGGACAAATGTTCGGGATTGCCCAATCCCGTGACAGAGATCGTAGAAAAAACTCGAATCATACCAGTGACCGTGCCCAACAGGCCCAATAACGGGGCGATAGCAGCCACGGTCTCGATGGCACCCAAATGCCGGGTCAGGGTTTCCGCCTCCTGACGTCCTGCTTCCTGCAACACATCCCGGGTTATTAGCCAGTCATCATCAGCGTGATCCAAACCCACCTTGATAATGTTGGCAAATGGACCCGGCTTGCGTTCGAGAATAGCATAGGCCACTGATAAGTCCTGACTGGCTGAAAGCGTTTCCACGACCTCGACGATTTCCGGTACCACGATCCGTTTGCGTTGCAGGGTGAATGCCCGCTCGAGGAAGATGGCAAGTCCCAACAGAGAACACAGGATGATCGGGGCCATCACGTACCAACTCGTTTGGATCAGTTCCCACATGGGTGCGGTTTCCTCCCTAAGGGCTTGGGCATACCTTAGTGCTCGTACTAGCGCGGATCGGTAGGTTCTCGCCGCTGCGGCGATTGTTCTTGTTTCCAAGCAGGATAGTGCAGGGTCAGGATGATAACAAGATTCTCCTCGGGAAAATCGGACGGCAAGGGCGCATAAGGAGCAAATGCTTTCAATGCCGCCATACTGGCCTGATGAAGCGATTCGTGACCCACTGAATCAGTGACTTCCAGGAAACTGGGTCGGCCGTCGGGCTCGACAACGAGCTTCAACTTCGTCTGGCCACTGATGACTCCCAACCTGTACGCGTAGGGCGCAATCCAGTGTCGATAGAGGTCCTGTTCGAAGCGGTGCATCCAAGGCGCAAAATCCCAATCCGTCGTATTGAGGCTGTAAGCACCCGAGACAACCACGTTGCCCTCGATTTTTCCCCGTGCGATCTGATCGAAATCGAAGCCTCGGTCGCCCCTGGCGCCGCTACTGCCTTCCTTGAGAATGGATGGCGCTTCCCCCCCGACCCATTCAGGCTGGTCAGGATCTTGACGCTCAGCCTCACCCTCTTTTTCCCTGGTTTGGGACAGCGATTCTTGACTCTCGTCTGCCAGGGGTATTTCCCCGGTGGCGCCGGCATCTAAACTTTTTTGCGCTTCTTGAGCACTCCCCTCGGGAGTCTTGGCAACCGGTTGGCTGATTTCCGTCGGCAGCGGCTCTTCGCTGTAAGTCACGCCTGCGACACCGTCCAAATCTTCCTTGCTGATGGCGACCTTGTTGAAGTCCGACTCCTCTTCTGCGGCCGGTGGGGATTCATCCTCCCCCCCCAGCACACGATCCGCCGCAATGCTTTGATACAGGGCAAGGTAATCAGCCTGCTCGGGAGGCTCCTCGGTCGCCAAACGCTCCGGAACAGCCGTATATTCAGTGGGCTGATCGGAAGCCTCAGATTCAACGCTCTCATCGGGTATAAGGGTCAACTCCACCAGATCCTCCTGGGCCAGCACGCTTCCGGAAGCGTTTTCACCCGCCAAGTGGAGATTCCAGGTCGCCAGAAACACCACCCCATGCACCAGCAGGGAGGCAATCAGGGCTCTGGTCCTGAATTTCCGGTCTGTCACTGTCCCCGTCCCTGGTTCTCCTAGCTGCTCAGCCCAGCTCATTGATCAGATGGTCTTCTCTCGCCAGACTGTGGCTTGAATGTACTTTGTCCATCAATTTAATGCAAAGTCGGTCTGATCAACCACTTGACGGTTGGCCGGCAGCACTTCATGCTCGTATCGGCCATTCTGACGACCATCTGAAAGGAACAGTGATGTTCAGCTCGCTCAATTCGGGCGGTAATCCTCAAGCCGAACGGGTTTTAGCCACTATTCAGCGTTTGGCCAGTGATTATCCGGAGCAGGTGCTTTTGAAGGTACCTTTGAGAGATTTGACAACCTTTCGCATCGGAGGCCCTGCCACGGGCGTTTGCGAAATAAAAACCCCTACCGATGCCCGCAAGTTCCAATTATTCGCTCAAGAGCATGATCTGCCGTTTTACACCTTGGGCGGTGGCAGCAATATTCTAGCTGACGATGCTGGATTCAATGGATTGATTCTCAAGATAAAAATCGACAGTTTCGAGGTCGACGGGGAAAGTGTACGGGTGGGCGCTGGTCTGAATTTCGACCAAATGATTGCTCAAACTCTCGGGGAGAGACTGACAGGTCTGGAATTCGCTTCCGGCATCCCCGGCACGGTCGGCGGTGCCGTTGTGGGCAATGCCGGTTGTTATGGCCATGAAATCAGCGAATTCATCCTCGCGGCCACGGTATTACGCCCAGACGGTCGGCTGGAAACAATTGGCCCGGAGGAGATGGGTTTCCGCTATCGCCATTCGGATCTCAAGGAGAGCTCCGACTTGCTGATGAATGTCGTGTTGAAACTCGACCGTGGCGACATCACTCGAGCTTGGGAAACTCGCGAGGAAAAAATCGAGATTCGCCGTCAGAAACATCCTATCCGGCGCCCCTGTGCCGGTAGCTACTTCAAGAATCTGGCTCCCCAGAATCTCGGTGGCAACCGTCGAGCGGCCGGTGAACTCTTGGAACTAGCTGGAGCCAAATCACTGCGCGTGGGCGACGCTGCCGTTTACGAGAAACACGCCAACATCATCGTGAACGAAGGGCGGGCAACAAGCAGCGACGTACTCGCGTTAGCTAATCTGATGAAGGATGCGGTCCTGGCAAAATTCGGTCTGCGGCTACAGGAAGAAGTGCGTTATCTGACGAGTGGCGGAATCCAATCCTGAGAAAAACCGCTAGTCCATTAGCTGGCCGTGCCCAAGGTCCGCCCCTAACAGTGGAAATCCCTATTTCACAAGGGTAATCTTCCGGTGGACTGCCTGGCCCTCGGTGGCGACGGTCAGGAGATAGGTCCCCGCACTGACAGCTTGACAATTGGCACGACCGTCCCATTGCATATCATGGTCACCAGCGGTAAACCAGTGGTCGGCCAGGACGGCCACCCGACGACCCGCCAAATCCCACACCGCCACCATGACTCTGGCTGGCCGAGCCAAACTGAAACGGAACGCAATCCCGGGATTGAATGGGTTGGGATGGGGAGCGGCCAAAGTCAGGAGGGGAGGAGGCATTTCGGTGGTAAGTGTCAAGCAGGATGCGTTCACGGTGGCCTGCAGCTGTTGAGAGCTGGCACCGTACTCCAGTCGGAAAGCAATCTGTCCGTCTGATCCCGCCGACAGATTGGCCGCATCCATCTGAGCTGCAGTTAAGACGAGACGGAGCTGATCGTGATGCCAATCCAGACTCCCAAAATGGACTATTGCGGGATCAGCCAAAACCGTCCACCCAGCCACTGTCTCGCCAAATAAACGCCACGGTTCGCGAGGATCTGCCAACCACAACAGTTCCACCTTATCACCCCGGCAAAATGCCGAAAGGCCGGTCGGTTGAACGGCGATGGGATTCGGCTCGATGTTCAGCATGGACAGCGCGAGATGCAAGGCGCGGTCGAGCGAGACGATGTCCGGAATTTGATCTTCGTTGAAATCGCCCACGGCCAAAGCGAATGGCTGTAAGGCGGAGATGAGTTTCAAAGGCGGTGAGAGGAGCCAGTTGCCTACGTTCAATACGATTCCCACACTACTTTCGGTTGGATAAGTCAGAACTACGTCGGCTGTGCCGTTCAGATCGATATCGTGCGTCAGGATGACGCCCGGAGAGCCCTCCAAATCATGGTTGACGATGCGGCGGTAAAGGCTACCGTTGCCGAGATTTTCAAAAATCGCCAAGCCATCATCGCCTTCTTTGGCCACAATTACATCCTCGTCCTCGTCTCCATCCAGATCCGCAGTCCCAAGGGAGACGGGCGATAATCCCACGGTATAAAAACGTGCTTGTCCAAAAATCCGGTTACCCAGATTGAGCATTGTCGCAATGCTACCTTGCGTCAGGATGAGTAACAGGTCGTCCAGATTATCACTTGTCAAATCGACGGCGTGAATTTCGGAGAGATTGTTGGTCAAGGGAATCGTCGAGAGATCGGAGAACATGCCACTGCCATCGCCAAAAGCCAGTGTGATGTCATCGGAAATCTCGTTACCAATTGCCAAATCTTCGAAACCATCACCGTCAAAATCCGAAGCCAAGATGCGGAACGGGCCTTGACCGGTGAGAATCGAACTGGATTCCACATATCCACCGCCAGGCTGCCGCAGCATGATCGATACCTTGTCGCCAGTCGATAACACGATGGCCAAGTCGACGAGAGTGTCACCATTGGCAAAACAAGCCGTCAGAGACCGAGCGGCATTATCCAAGGGGAGTGATTGAGGATCGAGCACGAAATGCCCCAAACCGTCTCCACGTAAAAACTCGATGGTCGAGGAACCAATGCTGGCCACGAGCATATCGAGGTGACCATCGAGATCTTCATCCATGGCCAAACCGTCGTTGGGAGAGGGTGGTACGGCTGTTGCGAGGTAGGCCCGAAAACTCGGCGAGTCGTTGGCAAAGAGCAGAGCTAATGTACTCGCTTCACCGTTAGCAACAACCAAATCTGGAAAGAAATCATGATTGATGTCAGACATCACGATATCTTTGGCGGGTCCGCCACAGTAATATGATTCGATGGGCTGCCACACATCGATCGGTTTCTCGAAGAAATGAACAATGCCTCGGTCCGATCTCCAACCCAAGAGACCTTTGTATTCTCTCCCCAATTCGGTTACGATAACTCCGTCTACGGGAGAAAAAGAGTCGATACGTTCTACTTCTACCAACGATCCTGTTTGGGGCACGTAGACATTGATGAAAGCTGAATCGGAATAGCAAACATACAACTCTTCTGGATTGTTCGTCGGATATGCTAATAACGAAGCCAAAGTCGCTGGGGCGGGAACCTGCCTCACCAGGTTGAATTGTTCGTTCCCGTTTCTTTCGTAAATAGAGAAGGCTCTCGAGAGGGGGCCCTCGTCCGCAGTGACAGCTTCGAGAATCTGGTCACCATTGAGGTCCATCAAGGCTATCGCAACGGGCCTGTCACCACTATGAATCTCCTGGATGACTTCCCAACCGGACACCGTATCACTGATAACAACCCAGCGGTCGATACCTGGTAAAGTCACGGCCAGACCGAATGTCCCGCCTGGACCGATCGGGCCGCTTGTTAACCCGCGGGGATCTTCATTCAGATCCACTATTCCCTGAGATTCGAAGGGGAGATCACCCCCGACAACCGCAAGAATGTGCACGCGATCAGGATTGGCGGTCAGCGCGACCAAGATTTCTTCTGGTCCCGGTCCTGGATTGAATACTGCAAGATCGACAACACTCCCACCCAAATCGAGAACGGGCACAGCTGCAAAAATACCACTGCCTACGGATTTGATCACCAGAATCGCACCATCCTCGCGGCCTGCGACGACCTCGGTAAGACCCTCCCCATCGAGGTCGACAGCGACGACTGCTGGTGTGGTTAGTCCAGTCGGAACCGTTATTTGTCCGGGAAAGTAAAGCGGTACCGTGAAGGCAATGTTGTGCCAGCCAAAAATGAGGAGCATGGTCGCGAGGAGCATGGTCGCGAGAAATCCTAATCCCACCCTTCCTTTTGTACGGTTGACATGGTCAATGGCGTCAACAAACCGGTTATTGATACCGGCGCGGCAGGAGTGCAGGACTGATTGCTGCTGGAATGATTGTCGCTTGGGATGAGACATATTCACCTCAACGTTAAGTCAGGGCCTGCAAAGAGTATACGACTTCAAGCCCGTCATGACAAAGATAGCTCGTTCATTAGTTTTGGTTGACACCCATGGAACAGCACCTGAAATTTACACAATATCAGGTCGCGCGCGCGATCCCCGGATCACCCCACGGAATCTGCGGGACATCACGCTTGTATCGGCAGAGGTCGCCAAACTTATGCAACGCATGAGTATGGCCATTGTTGCGCACGGCGGTGAACCGGGTCTCCCCCACCAAGAGGACGATTGTGTTGATAGGAGCTGATCCATGCCTCAATACCTGAAGATCTATATCCTGATCCCAGTTTTCCTTTTGGTGACCGTCCCCTTGTGGGCCCAGGAAGGATCTCAAAAAGAAGATTTTAACCTTTCCCGGACCGCCACTGATTCCTTGCGCGCAGCAGATTCAGGGGCCATTGAAGTCGAGGAATACACACCGAAGATCGAGGCAGGCAAAATCGAGGTCACTCTCACTCTAGGATTTCTTGATCTTAACAAGACCTTGTTGTCACACGATCAGATCATTTACAAATTCATCGACGAAGCGACGTACTGGGGCGATGTGGAACTGAATGGAGAACCAGCTTTCAATCCAATTTTAGCATTGGACTACAACTTGTCATCCTGGTTTGCGCTCGAACCATACTTCAGTCTATCGGTCTCGCAATACAGCGCCACGATCACAAACCGCAGCCGCAGGCCCAACGAAGAGGGAGCCCCCATCGATGATGAAGAGCCACCTCTCGAAGATTTTGACGCCGAAGAGCGTTCAGTTATATCTCTTGGCTTTGGCCTGAACGGGATCCTCTACCCTTTGAATTTCGGTAACAGTGAAGGCCGCTGGCATCCTTTCTTGATCGGCGGTGTCAGCCGTTTCTGGCTCGATTTGAATTCGAACTACACCGATGATCCCTCGAAGAGTTGGATGGCTTCCGGAGGCATCGGGCTACGTTTCGTCGCCGATGATCTCATCAGTATTCGTTTACAAGTACTTTATAATCACACCACACTCAAATTCACGCCGGCTCAAGTCTTTGACGCCCTGGACGAGGGCACCCGTACCATTCCCGTGCTCGAGTTTCCCGTAATTGATGGGGTCGTTACCGAACGGAGAGTCGAGGAATATGCGTCCACAACTCTCAACACCTTGACTTGGGGAATCGGTTTCACCGCCTCGTTCTAAAATTGGTTCACAATATTGCCTCACCCGAAAATCCTGGAATGACCTCCTGACGGTAGGTGAGAGCTTCGGCGACATCTGCCACGGTAACCCGCTCCCTCTCCGCCAAGTACGCAATCGTACGAGCCACCCGGGCACAGCGCATCACTCCGCGAAGGGATAGTGCGAACCTTTGACGTGCTTCCTCCAAATAGTCCATGGCGGCTTGGTCGAGGCCCAGCTCTCGCACGATGTGACGGGGTTCGCCAAAGCCAGCATTCGTAGGTTCACCCAACGGCAACAATAGATCACGTACTCGAGCAATTCGGTTTTTCATATCTCGCCAGGACTCTTTTGCAGGAGATGATCCCGAACAATCAGTTTGCGCGCAACTCTTGTCCCCCAACCAACCCCGCACCGTGTTGAACAAGGAAGACGTCAGTTCCCCCATTTCTACGAACAGATCGATGCGGTCGAGTAGCGGCCCTGAAAGTCGCCCGCGGTAGTGAGCCAAAGCTGTCGGCGTACAGGTGCAAACACGGCGATGGCTCCCCCAAAATCCGCAGCGGCAAGGATTCATGGCGGCGATGAGCTGAAAAGATGCTGGAAAAATGCGGCAGGCGGAATTGCGAGCCACGGCCACCTTTCCTTCCTCCATTGGCTCACGCAAGACGTCTAGAACAGGCGGTGAAAATTCAGCGACCTCGTCCAGAAACAGGATACCTCGATGGGCTAGCGTGACCTCGCCTGGATGGAGTTTGTTACCGCCCCCAATGAGGCCGGCGCGCGTTATGGTGTGGTGAGGTGCGCGGAACGGACGTCTCGCGATTAAGCGACCGCCTCGGAGTGTTCCGGCAACACTGTGGATGCGAGTCACTTCCAATGCTTCTGGGGTCGAGAGCGGCGGTAATAAATTCTCGATGGCCCGAGCCAAGCGTGTTTTACCCGTGCCGGGCGGGCCGATCAGCAACAGGTTGTGGCGACCAGCTGCCGCGATCACCGCAGCCTGTTTTGCTTCCGGATGACCCACCACACCCAGGAAGGTCGCAGCCGCGGTGGCGGCGGTTGGGTTGTCGCTCTCGCTGGTCTGCGGGCCTTTCGCCGCCCGTTCTTGTCTTGGTATAACACCACCACGCCACCAAGCTACGACTTCGGCCAGATTCCTGGCACCGATGACCTCCATCCCCGACACGAGCCGTGCTTCCCAAGCTTGGACGGCGGGCACGACAACCAGCTGCTCCCCCAGCGAGGCAGCTGCCAGAACGATGGCCAAAAGACCACGCACTGGCTGCAACTCCCCGAATAGCGACAGCTCACCGAGCAGAAGTGCTCTGCTTCGCATATCCCTTGGTTCATTCGGAGTACTGTCTTGGGTAGCGATGACTCCCATGGCGATGGCGAGGTCGAATGATGCCCCTTCCTTGCGGATGTCAGCCGGTGCCAAGTTGATAGTGACCCTGCCGAGGGGGAAGGCAAAGCCGCTGTTGCGCACGGCAGCCAGGACCCTCTCCCGGCTTTCCCTGACGGCTGCATTGGGTAGACCCACAATGTGGAAGGCTGGCAATCCGCGGCTGACATCGACCTCAACCGAGACTACGAAACCCTCGATTCCATCAACCGCCCCGCTGTGCATCCTGGTGAGCATCAGCTCCTCACCTGTCCGCGACAGTCAACCGGTTGCGACCAGCAAGCACGGAAAAGTGCGAAGTGAGGTTGTGCGTTTCACACCGAAAATCTTTTCGCCTGGAGCAAAGCTCAGGCCGCGTGCACTGACTCTATAACCTCTTGTGGGTTCACCCCAGACCCGGCTGGGCAGCACTCCAGATCACATTGCTGATATAGGTGTAAATCCCGGATTTGCGGTGGCCTGAAATGCAGAATAAGCAGGAGAAGCAATTAAAGCTGGCCAACCGGATTTGATCGCGTGCACAAAGAGGCAGATTCCTGAATCTGGTCCAGACAACGCGCGGAGACAAGAAGGTGCGGTTGGCCCAGGCTATCCGGCAGGGAGGAGA
>Ga0209536_100014661_pt1 | contig 11236 bp, 27 predicted proteins | sample DeeMarSeWOR28_12_FD_187461 | JGI IMG/M metagenome (GOLD analysis project Ga0209536, IMG submission 187461) | Marine sediment microbial communities from White Oak River estuary, North Carolina - WOR-2-8_12 (SPAdes) (version 2) | ecosystem: Environmental > Aquatic > Marine > Intertidal zone >... | reverse complement strand
AAGCTTGGCGCAGTTATGCTCCATGTCAAAGCCGAAGGTTTCCAGAGAGAAGTGCACACTGAAGGCGCTGGCATTGGCTTCACCTGGACCGGTACCACGATCTCCGGCGGACAAACCGCAGCCACGACTGGCGTCTTGGGTGCTGGTAAGTCCTGGGGACAGGCTGGATATTATGATCATCCGTTCATCGTGGTGCATGCTCTAATCGGTGTTGACAAAGAAGTCGTCGACTAATCGGAATCTCCATCATGATTAGTGCCTAATCCGGTGGGGGAGGAAACTCCCCCTACCGGATTTTTTTTAAACTATAGTTTTTTGTAAGGGAGGTAAATAGGAATGGGCGAAGATCCTAATAAGTCTTTTAGAAAATTAGAGGATGATGCTCCTTGGGAACCATTCTTCGACTGTATTAGTTTTGCTTCTGACGATTGTGAAGGTGATTGCGACCACTGTGACGCTCCCAAGGATGAAATAGAATATCTTTGCGAAACAAAATGGTAAAAAATGGCTGAGTATTCCTACTATAATTCATACGGCAATAAAAATACCACCTCCACTAAGATTAACATGTGTGAGGTGGATGGACCGATGTCTCTTTGCAGAGCTGTTGAATTTGCAGATCAGGAAGGCTGCAGTCATCACATAAAGGCATCTAAAGAAAGCCGTTGTATGTTTTATAGAGGTGATTTAAATGGTGCTTGTGATAATACCTGGGCACAGAAAAAGGTTGATATGCCCGAACATTTTAAGGAGGCATAAAATGTCGAAAACTAAAGAAGAAATAATAGATATGAGCCGGTACATCGAAGCCGAAACGATTGATCCAAAGTGTGAGGGGTGTGAGAAAGTCTTCGACTACACCGCCCCAGAAAGTACAATTGTTGAGCAGAAGTGCCGAATTTATCCAAGACCGTCGGCCTGGTGGAGGGAAAGATCGGTAGCCACAAAACAAGTGCTGGTTCGCGATAAAGCCAATCCCAAAGGAATAATTCAGGAGCTGCCCGCCATATCAATTCGATGTCCTGCTGCAACACACATTGAACCCGAACCCACCGCAAACGAGCCAAAAATCAACCCTCTGAAGGCATCGAAAAGGAGGAGAAGATGAGCACGCGAGACCCATTTGAGGTGATGGCGGATTATTACGACTATCTGGATGCTGCAGGTATATGTCGTACATGTAAAGATCACATACCATGCGGCTGCCCTCAGCATGAGGACACTCAGGACGTAACAAATGGTGATTATCTCAACCAGATGAGCCCCCTGCGCAAGTGTCCGAACTGTCGCATAAGAGGGTTTGATATAAACACCCAGGAATGCTTTGTCTGTGATTACGATGCAGAGCATGACCCAAACAAGGAGGTATAAATGCCGAACTTCATTGTAACTTGCGATGGAGGCAGTTTAGGTAATGGTACTGAGAATTCGGAGGGTTATGGCAGCTTCCTAGTTGAAATGCCTGGCCAAGATTCACGTTTTACCTCGTCAAGAGGTTACGGGCAAGGCGTTACCAACAACGAGGCTGAATACCTGGCCCTTCTCGATGCCCTCATCCATATCAAAACCGCTTTCGAATCCGCAGCAACAGACCTCAAAACAATTCATATCACTGTAAGGACCGATTCAAATCTAATCATAGGGCACCTCACGCAAGGCTGGAAGGTTAAGCCCAGCTTATTATATTGTGTGAATTCCGCCAAAGATCTCATCGCAGTGTTTGGTAGTGTAACTTTTGACAAAATATCTGGTCAACGAATGAAGGAGATACTGGGACATTGATATGATAAAATACAGCTGGAGGTACTGTCCACTTTGCAAAGGGGAAACCCACCACACCGTTCTTGACAAGGCCATTGTCTGTAACGCCTGTCATACAGAAGAGGAGCTTAAGTCATGGATAACCAAACTCAATCACAACCAGCGGGAGAAGGAAAGACCTTCCAAGAGAAGTATGAAGACATGCTTATCGCAATCAAAAGAGGTGACACCGGCGGAGTGCGCTCTCCTTTGGCCGCCGCTTTTTTAGAAGACGAGGCTGTCCGCCTCGCAGCGGAGAGGAATGCCAAAAGTTACCTTGTAAAGAAGGATGAGAATGAAGGAGGTATGCCTTTCTGGATGTGGGCACTTCTTTATTTCATTCTGGGAATACTCGCTGACATCACCATAATAGGCGCCGGTGATACTATGTGGAGATATCTCAACACTGGCGGTTTCTAAAGGAAGGAAGATAGTGACTACAATTGACAATATATGCATAGCCATAATAATACTGCCATTTCTATTAGCATCTCCGTTTATCATTCTTATGACAATGGATGGCATCCTCTATAGTTGGCCTCGTTATCGTAAATTTATGTACGGCAATTTCGAAAGAGATGAAGAGGGTAAGTTCATCCTCATAGGCCAGATTACACTAATGCTAGGTGTGTCGAGCGTTGTCTTTCCTTCTATAATAATAGGTATATATCTATACTATACAGATATGCCACTTGAACTAATTACGAAACTAATGATAGAGAGGTTAATATGAGAAACTGGTATGAACCATGGTTTTTGTTTGGGGAGATGATATTCCTAACTGTTGTAGCTATTGGCCTGCTTTTAATAGATGTGGCAATGAGGTTCACTGATCCCGAAAATGCCATGTCAAAAGCGGGTATTCTCTATGACTTTAAAGAACGGATGTATTTAGTTTACACTACAATTCCCTTTTATCTTAGGGAACTTCGGCATAATATCAAAATCTAATTAGGAGGTGTATCATGGCACGACAAACAGGCAAGCTTTTTGATCTGCATTACGAAATTGGAGTGATCAATAACGCCGGCGGGGGGTTTTACGCCCAAACCGTTTTACACAGTCCAACTGGGGTTATGTTTTATGCTGAAGGGAACACGCCGGCAGCAGCTTTGGCAAAGGTGGCGCTGGACATGGAGGCAACCGGAACGTGGGGACAGATTGCTCGCGATCCAAGTTTATCCTTTTATCCATTCAACGGCGGGCTAGTTAAAGTTACCCAAAATGCCTACAATCCTAATGCGCCGAAGCAGAGGCCGTCGGATATTCATAGTGTTCCGCACCCGGATTGCCAGAGCATCTGTCAAGCGTTTGACAATTTCGCTGACACTCGCTGCAAAAGTATTTGTGGCCATAGAAAGGGCATATAAGGATGAGGAGCCTGATAAGAATAGTTGCTCCACATTTTGTAGCTGGTCTTATCCTTGAGCGCCAAGAAGAGCCTTATTATCCACCTAAAAACCCAGCTCCATTATGGCATGCTGTAGATGCTGCGCCAATATTGTTTTACATGGTTAAGAACAAATGGAATTTGCAGCAAATCGGCAACTATATTAACAAGAAGGGTTGGGATTTGCAGGTATTGGGGGTAGAGAATGATGGAAATTTTTACCGCACAGTATCGATATAAAGGAGACGATCGTGTTGATATCACGGTCAAAGGAAATCCAGAGCACGTGCTGGCTCCTACCTGGAAGCTAGTAAAGAATTTGCAAGATGGAAAGATAACTCAATGGGAGTATTCGCTTGGTTATTTTTCCCTAATTGTGCTTCGGGCATGTAATACAGATCCATTTCACCGAGATTCGCTCACATCGATGAGGTGGGACGAGGATGCCAACCTTCGTAAATCGATAACCCTGGTGTGTTTTTGTCCGCCAGATACATTTTGCCATAGAATTCTAGCGGCTCGTTTGCTGGAAAATATGGGTCTTGGTGTGTATCGAGGCGAAAGAATCCTAACATAGAGGAAAGGAGATAAGAATGAAAAGATTACTTATTATGCTTTGTGCGCTAAGTCTGTTAGTTGTACCGCTGTCTGCAGTTGCAGGAGATTCTTCCGGTAAAGGATATGCCAAAATTTACGACTCTACCAGTGAATACACGATTACCGTAAAGGCCTATAGCGGCGTAGTGGGCGAAGATGCTCGCGTTGAGCTCAAAATCAGGACTAAGAAAGATGGGCATTGGACGAGTATGAGCTTAGCTTTCGACGCACATTGTGAATACGGCGCCCGTGATTGCACCCATTGGATGAAACATGGCACAGCGGTTGACGCTGGTAATAAGGGCGGTACAGGTGAGAATACCGTCTATGTTGACGAAATTATGGGCAGCCAGCCTGATGTTAAGTATGAGCCTTGGGGCGTGGTCGTTATCGACTATTTCGATGGTTATTACCTTTTGGGCTATAAGATGAGTAAGAAAGCAGGTCGGCCTTACATTGAGTTTACGAAAGTTTCACAAACCAACAGCCGGCTGTCCTGGAAACAATCCGGCGATTACACTGGGGAGTAAACATATGAAAAAGCTAACAATTCTGTCGGCTATAGTGATGCTCCTCGTTATGATACCGACATCATTTGCATTTAACAGCGATTACAAACGCACAACGCATCATGATTATAACATCTCGATTACCACAAGAGACGGCAGCTACAATAGCGCATTGCTGAAGATAAGCATACGGCTGAAGCATCCTGGCGCAAGCGCTAATGTGGTTCTTAAGCATGAAGTCTGGACTAGCAGTTTCGAAGACTCTGCCAGTCGTGCTAATGCGCAAAACTTTATGGATGAGTATGGTGAAGTCAGCCGTAATTATACCGTGCCACTTAGCGAAATCTTACAGCCTTACAGTGCCCGAGACTATCCTTATGGTTTATTTATTATAGAGGTTACGGATGGTCACACTACCCATCCTTATATCATAGGTTATAAGCGTGATATAAGAAGGATTACATTTCGCGGTATGCAGCTCTACTGCAATGTGGGTAAATACTGGGGCAATTGGGAGTATGAATTGACTTCAGATCGAGACAAACCAGAACATTGTAATTAAAGGAGGTGAAATTATGTTTCCCAAAACTAAAGACAAAGGCTTTACCCTCGTAGAATTGATTCTCGTCATCTTAATCATAGGTGTAATCGCTGTACTGGCAGCGAATTTGGTGAATGGTGCCGAGATCAAGAAGTTTATGCCTGTTAAGAACTCCTCAGCAGCCTGGAAGGGCGCTCTTGTTCAACTGAAGGAGGACCCAAGTCTAAGCCTGATCGTGTTGGCCTATGCTGACACCTGGGACGTCGATAAAGTCGACTATGCGATTGAAAGTGTCAGAGATGTAATGGCCAGCTTCGAAAGAGCCGGCATCGTCAGAAATCGGCTCATCCTCGGTATTGCCAACCAAGGTGCACTAACATATGAAGAACAGTCCAGCATCGACGGAGACGGTATTTATTTGCAGTTGACCTATTAGCGGCTGAGAGGTGGCAAATGGCCAAGTTGATTTGGAATGTCATCTTTTTTCTAATTTTATTAACCATATTTTTTGAACGCTGTTAAAGGAGGACCTTTATCATGAAACTAGGTGCCAAACTAGGTATCGCTGGCGGCGGGCTGCTTGCCGTGATTGCCCTGGTGATTTTCATCATGGACATATCCTACCAGAATGCTTACGAACGTATTGATCAGGACATCGAAGCCCAATACAAAAAGATCGAGTCCAACTACGAGAAGATGTCCCGCGTTATTTTACAGCAGGCCGGAATTGTCAACAAATATTCAAATGATTTCAAAGAGATCTATAAAGGTATGATGACCGGCCGTTATGGCGAGAAAGGTTCCCAGGCCATGTGGCAATGGATTAAAGAACAGAACCCACAGATTGATTCCGCCATCTATCAGAAGCTGATGACAACCGTCGAAGCTCAGCGCCAGGAATTCGACCGCATGCAGAAGAAGGTGTCTGACATGGTCGCAGAGTCCAACAAGATGCTGCGAACCGCTCCCTCCAAATGGTTTGTTGACGGAGTTATCAAGGAAGCCAAAGTGGTTTCGTCTTCGAAAACCAAGGTGATTATGGATACCGGGATCGACGATTCATCCAACGATCTGTTTAAAACCGAAGATAAATAACAATTCGGCGCAAGGGCGTGCTGGCGACGGGGGAGAGGTTCGACTCCTTTCTTAACTCTCTAAGGACTGTTGGAGTTCCAACACGGGTTCGATTCCCGTGCGCCCTTCATTTTACCATTAGAAGGCCTAAATGGCAAAGAAGGGTGCGGGCTTGAGCCCGTGCCCTTTTCACAAGGGAGTAATAAATCATGGGTATAATACTTTTATTTGTTATAGCAGTAGCCTCTATAGGCTATCTTTCGTATGCATGTACAGAATCAAAAGACGTGGAGGTAAAGCGTTCTAACATGTACACTGGATTGGTGATTAGTGCTGTGATCTCCCTCATTTGTATATGCTTTACGTGGGGAGTCTCCTATCAGTCTTACATCGGTCTCAAGAAAAAGCTTGCTGTAGTCGAACAGTATAAAGAAACCGTTGAACTTTATGCTGACAAAGGCGTTAAGGAGTTTACACCCAGCGTCAGCACTTCTTCTGAACTCACTGATCTTAAGTATAACAACTACCAGACCCAAATCGGTGAGATGATACGCGAGATGCGTGATCTTATTGTTCAATACAACGCAACTGTAACGAGTAAGCGCGTCATGAAGGACTGCTGGTTTTTCAGCTGGCTTATAATCTTGCCTGAAGATATGAAGACAATTAAGATGGGAGACTATCTTCAATAAGGAGGTATCATTATGTCAGGAATTCTGTGGTTCGCCTTATTAATTCCGTTCATCCTGGCTGGCGTGCTCCTTGGTATCCCAAGTCTCAGGCGAATGACAAAGTGGTGGGAATTAGCTATTCCGGTTGCTATAACGGTGATAACCGTTCTCATCTGTCAGATGATTGCTATCTCGTCGGCCACAAGAGACAAGGAGTATTGGGGACATTTGACAGGCTATATAGTACATGAAGAGCCTGCGGCCTATGACGGCGAATGTTCGGAGACATACGCCTGTGGCCAAACATGAACCGGCTCTGGATCGAACAGGTCCTGTTCGACAAATTACTGCACGCGCTATTATCATTGTGTCAAAAACGCCAGCCGTAAATGCTATATGGTTGATGACCGCAATCAGACTTATCGAATCTCTTACGGAAAATATCAGGAACTCGACAAAAGGTGGGAACACTTTAAACATGTAGAAAATAAGATGACCCGCCGTGATTCTGGTTACACAACGGTTGGTGATAAATACAACCGTCCTGGCTATGGCTCCAAACACATTGTCCGTTGGAATCGAATTCCTCTAACTTCTGAGCCAATTGTACGTGAATACACATATGAAAATCGTTTACAGACTCAATCACATTGGGGGCAAGTTAGTGACGAAGATAAAAAGCTCTACGATGTGTTTGAATACCCAAGCGTTCCTGGCGGCTGGCGGCTTCAAGCCGTCCTGACCAACGGCCCTTCTTTCAGAAAAGCAGATCAACACCTGCAATATCTGAACGGCTACCTTAACACAGACAAAGCCGGCTACAAAAAGGTACGCCTCTGGCTCCTGGTCTACAACAACCAGCCTCAATCATCAGCGGAACTGCAGCGAGCCTACTGGAAAGGCGGAAATAAGAATGAGATCGTCATCATGTTAGGCACGAATGCGGAAAAGGAAATTGCCTGGGCAGACGTAATGAGTCATACCGACGAAAGTCGCGCCCTGATTATCGAAATCAGGGATAAGCTGTTGCTGGAGATGCGGGAAGGGAAAGGCGATTTTTCCGGTAAACTCACCGACGAAGATCTGCTTAAATTCACCCAGTGGTTGGGCGAAGCTGTTCAGGCTGAATACGTTAAGCCTAGTTTCGAACAGTACAATTACATCCAGGTCGCGCCGAGTCTTTTTGCCATCATCCTGACCTACATCATCGTTCTCGTGGTCAACGTCGGAGCTGGGGCCTTTGTAGTTTATAACCCCTGGCACGATGCGGGTGCTGGCCACCGTTCAAGATCGAAACGGCGCAGATATCGATACCGCTAAAACCAAGCTTGGGAAACTTTGGGGGGCTCTCATGCCCCCCAAAAAAATTTTCAGAAGGAGTAGTCTATGTTAATACCCAAAAGCAAAATGCCGTCAGTAGTTAAAGCGTTTGATTTCATTATAGATGCTGCAGAAGGCAGATTTGATCCGCCTGTAGAGACTAACTTGGAGCGAGATGAAATCGAAATGGTTAAGCAGATGCGAGATCGTGCAGCTCTATGTCAACATGGCGATGCAAACTTTCTAGAGATAGAGGTGGTTTATGGTTTTACCAAACCCTAACCAAACGTTTTTGAGAAAGGTTGGAGATGTCTAAATACGTAAATATACCGCTACGTTGTAATCTTATTAGTATAAAAGAAATCGAACGGATGGAAATCGAAGGGCCAATGGAGGACAGATCAGAAATACTGGACTCTCTTGGTAGGGCTGGTTGGAGTGTTATCCGCAGTGGACCGAGAGTGGAAGATCTTAAGGCCGACATTACCATCTTTCATGTTATTGCAGAAAGAGAAACCAAATAAAAGGAGATGTTAAAATGGATGCAGCTATTGGTAAAATTACTTATCATGACGGAATCTGGAGCAATATTCTGTGCTCCAAGTGCGATATCGCACACAAACAAATAACTGTGCACATGCACTGGCAGACCACCTGTCCGTATTGCAACAGTGTATTAGAGGTGCCTAGTCTTCGGGCGTCGCTGAAAGAGAACTCTTTGCTTGATACAATAACTAATATTGGCGTTCAGGTTGCACAAGAGATGATGAGTACTCCAGCCGAGGGCAAGGATAGAGGAGAATAGCCATGTTTTTGCCGGGAGTTAACTATATCTTCGCTGTTTTAATTGTTGCAGGCTGTTTATTACTCGCTGTTGTTTTTGGTTTTTTCTTTGCAGCCCTGTTTTTTGGGATAGCACGAAATATCATACCGAAGACAAAAACCTGGAAAATCTTATCCTCTGGTGCTAGAAATGCTGATCACTGGTGGCTACATGATTGGTTATGGTTTCGTATAGGCGCTGTTGCTGGATTTTTTCTAGCTGTTTATATTCTTTCAGGCCCAGCCTATTATGTAGTTAACAATTTAATAAAGATGTAGGAGGTAGTATGGAACCAGTTAACAAGTGGTTGCTAACCGTAATTTCTTTTATGATAGCTGTACTGGTTGTACTGGCCTGGAAAGCCGGTTCCGGCCATTACGAAATGGTCGTTAGGGATTCTGTTCTCTTTGAAGGTAGAACAGTGGTTTATGTGCTGGATACCAAAAGCGGCGACGTTAATGCTATTATTACCAATGAGAATGACCTGCAGTATAACGGTAATCCTCGGCATCGGCCAACAAACGTGTATACCCAGCCAACGATTACAGGCCGACGGTACTAATGATGCGGACAGATTACATAGAAAGTCGTTTTTGTTCGTTTTGCTTGAGAGAGACTGAGCATGTATTGTTTACTTATCTCAACTCGGCGACTTTCACCTGTCAATTTTGCCAGCACACCGAAGTAGCCGAGGGAGAGGAGAGAGTGAAAGATAGTAATAATAAATATACAGTAGTAGCCATAAAAGAAGAGAATAAGTTTGCTCCAGCACATACTCGTCGTGTGGTAATTGTCGAGTTGCTTCGACAGTCTAAAGACAATCCAACACAATCTCCAGATACAATTCTAGTTCAATATCCAGCCTACGGTGGGAATCATTACTGTGCCTCAGTGGCCGAGCATCCAGGAGGCGGAATTATCAGTCATAAAGAGGCTGAGGCTATATCAAAGGAGATAAAGAGGTTCGTTGAATAGGAGGCTAATATGGCCATCTTAGATATCATCACCGTGGATAGTGATGAAGAAGAAGTGCTTTGCCGAAAGGCAAAAGATTTAGACCGGCCGGATATATTATCCAGCGAGATCCAGACGCTAATCGAAGATATGATGGATACATGCCACGCGGCCGATGGTCTAGGTCTAGCTGCCTGCCAAGTAGGCTCACCCGCCAATATATTTGTATATCGAGAGCCAGGTAAAGCTGGCTACAATGTCATGATAAATCCCGTTATAACAGATAAAGCCAGCAAAATGACAAGCAAAGGAGAGGGTTGTCTTAGTGTGCCTGGTCAGTATTTCAACGTAAAACGATATAAAAAGGTAATTGTTGAAGGCTTAGATCGTAACGGCGATAAGCTAATAATAATAACCAAAAGTAAAGCCCTTGCCAAGATATTTCAACATGAGGTTGATCATCTGAATGGCATCACAATAGCTGATAAAGGCAGGAAGGTAACATGATTGATGTATTTGTGATAGGAATCTTTGCCATAATCATTGGTTTAATCCTGGTGGCTATAGGCGCGTCTTTCGTAAGCCAGGGTATGGACTCTCTGCGCTATAATGAGAATTGGGGTAAGTATCGCAGCTTTAGTTATTATAACAACCCACTGTGTAAGATGAACTCCAAATATTTCTATTTCCGGCCAAAGGGTTGGGTAATTCTGTCAAAAAAGCAGTGGGAAGATATAGAAAAATCCATTGGCGCAAACATACAAAAAGCCAAAGATAACGGGAAGATACTCGGTAAAGCGTTAATGCTTAAACAGATTCAAGACCAGGTATCTGCCGAGAAGGAGCGTGTGTTCCCGTCCAGCCCATACAAAATCCTGGGAATGGACTCCACTGCATCATTAACAGAAATACAACAGAAATATAATGCGCTCATGGCCATGTATGACCCAAAGAATTTCGTCGATTTAGATCGGGCTTTTATTGAGCTGGCCGAGGTCCGGCAGGATCAAATAAGAAAAGCATGGAACAAAATCCAGGCTGGCATTGGTGAAAAACCTATCAAAGACTTCAGTGGAGGAAATTTCTAGTATGGATGATCGTTATATATCTAGTCCGCGGCCCATTTGGAAAGAGGAAGAGACAGCGGAAAATCCAAGTAGGAGAATAATGACGCTTGGGAGTGCTACATCTGGGATCGTGATTAGAATAACCAAAAAAGGAGTAGAATTTAACGGTTATTATGCTGGTTTGCAGGAACCAAAGAAATTTGCTAACATGCGAGAGTTCATAATAGTTTCTTGGGATGATTTCGATAAACTCCGAAACGATGTCTTCCGCAAAGAACCACTGGAGAAGAAAAATGCCCCAAGGGAGCCGGCCGCTATAGACAAAAAACCTGATGCAAAATATCTAGAAAGCCTACCACAAGTTACTCTTAATGGTGAAAAATATTATGTTGATATGGATCGCCAGGAGCGCAGGCCAGTAAGCAATCCAGAAAAGGTCTTCAATTTCGAGAAACAGGCAGCAAAGAAACCATCATGATAACTATATTCC
>Ga0209536_100014660_pt1 | contig 11237 bp, 7 predicted proteins | sample DeeMarSeWOR28_12_FD_187461 | JGI IMG/M metagenome (GOLD analysis project Ga0209536, IMG submission 187461) | Marine sediment microbial communities from White Oak River estuary, North Carolina - WOR-2-8_12 (SPAdes) (version 2) | ecosystem: Environmental > Aquatic > Marine > Intertidal zone >... | reverse complement strand
ATGTAACCGCCCGCATGTCACCGGCTTTAATCACACTTTCAGCCATATTGATTTTCGGAGGGGTGGCGGGGAAGAGCGCTCAGTTCCCATTGCTCACCTGGCTGCCTGATGCCATGGAGGGCCCCACCCCGGTTAGCGCCTTGCTCCACTCGGCCACCATGGTGGCGGCAGGGGTCTACATGTTCGCCCGCATCTTTCCCTTCTTCAGTCATTCTGCGAGCGCCATGACCCTTTTCCTGGCCATCGGCACCATCACCATGCTGCTGGCCTCCACCATGGCCATGGTTACCCGTGATATTAAACAGGTCTGGGCCTACTCCACCATCAGCCAGCTCGGCTTCATGGTGATGGGCCTGGCGGCTGGCAGTTACTTCGCCGGTGTCTTCCACCTGACCACTCACGCGGGATTCAAGGCCCTGCTCTTCCTCTGCTCGGGAGTTTTCATCCACGAATACGAAACCAACGACATGTTCGAGATAGGCAGGCATGGGGGGCGTGGCCTGAAGATCCCCATGGTCTGTATGACCATAGCTGCCGCGGCCCTATCCGGGATACCTTTCCTTTCCGGCTATTTCAGCAAGGAAGCGATTATGGGGGCGCTGGCCGGGATGCACAACCCCATATGGCTGCTGGGGGGCCTCCTGGGCGCCTTCCTCACCGCCTACTATTCATTCAGGCTGATCTTCCTCTTTCTTTTCCCGAGCAAGATCGAAAAGGTCCACCATGAACCGCATGGTGGCCATGGAGCCAGCCACGATGCCGGCCACCACCATGCCGGCATTTATTGGGTGATGGCCTGGCCCCTGATCATACTCGCCAGTGTGACTGTCGTGCTCGGTTTCTTCCAGACTCCACTGGAGAATTTTCTGGTCGGCCACCACGGTGGCGGCGGCCACGGTGGCGGGCACCACGCCTGGCTGCCCTGGGTTGCCGTTGGACTGGCCCTTTCGGGAGTGGGTTTGGCCTGGCTGGAGTTCGGACGCAAAGGGGCTTCCCAGGTGGGTTTTGTGGAGCGGGTGGAGCCTGTCAAGACGCTTTTTGCCGAACGCTGGTACATAGACCATTTCTACCGACGATTCCTCGATTACGTAATTTATGGAGTTTTCTCCAACCTGTTTACCCGAAACGACCGCCAGGTAATCGATGGCGGCATCGACGGAATTTGCAGGGCCACTGTGGGTGGGGGCTGGGTGCTTTCCTTCCTGCAATCGGGAATGCTGCAGTACAACCTGATGGTGATGTTCGCGGTCCTGGCCCTGGTGGCACTTTACTTCTTCTTTTAGGGTGAAGAACACATGAGTATGGAGTTTGCCAACTTTCCTTATCTTTCCGCCATCCTGTTGAGTTGTGTGGTGGGCCTGATGGTGATTCTATTTATCCCCGCTGAGCGCAAAATGCTGATCAAGTGGGTCAGTTTGGTCTTCTCAGGGATCGCCATGGTGCTCTCCATCTATCTCTTTTTCGCTTATGACAAGACCCTGGGAGGTCTGCAGTTCGTGGAGAAGGTGCTATGGGTCGAGTCTATGGGCATCTACTACTTCAATGCGGCGGACGGTTTCAACCTGCCTATGCTCATGCTCACCGGTATCGTCCTCTTCACCGGGGTACTCACCATGTGGGAACTGGAGGACCGGGTTAAAGAGTTCTTCGCTTTTACCTTCCTGCTGGTGGCAGGCGTTTTCGGCGTTTTCATGGCCATGGACCTGTTTTTCATTTTTGTCTGGTACGATGTCTCCCTGTTTCCCATGTACCCGCTGATTGCCATCTGGGGCAGTACCCGCAAGGAATACGGCGCCATGAAGCTGACCCTCTATCTTTTGGCTGGAAGCGCGCTGATTCTGCCGGGGATCATCTATCTCTTTGTAAATTCAGGACTGAACACCTTCGATGTGGTTGCCCTCATGCAGCCTGGCACCTTCACCCCATTTCAGCAGAAGTTTGCCTTTATCTTGCTCTATCTGGGTTTCGGCATCCTGGCGGGTGTGTGGCCCTTCCACACCTGGTCCCCGGTGGGCCATGTGGCCGCGCCTACTGCGGTCAGCATGATTCACGCGGGCGTGCTCATGAAGCTCGGCGCCTTCGGGGTTCTGCGGGTGGCCATATTCCTCTGCCCTGAGGGCTGGCAGTACTGGGCTCAACTCATGGCTGTGCTGGCAACCTGCGGAATTGTCTACGGCGCCTTTGTGGGTTTGGCCCAGACGGATCTCAAATATGTCATCGGCTACTCCAGTGTCTCCCACATGGGCATCGTTGGGCTCGGTTTGGCCACAGTTACCATCGATGGACTCAATGGTGCGGTGTTTCAAATGTTCGCCCATGGAGTTATGACTGCACTCCTCTTCTCTTCAGTGGGCTTTATCTACGACAGAACCCACACCAAGATGATCCCGGAGCTGGGTGGCCTGAGCAAAACTATGCCTGTTGCCTCCGGCTATTTTATCTTGGCGGCGCTGGCAGGCATCGGCGTTCCCTGCCTGGCCAGTTTCTGGGCGGAACTGCTCGTCTTTATCTCCTCATTCAAGGTCTACCCCGTTCGGGGCGCCCTGGCCATTTGCGCCCTGGTTGTGGGCGCTCTGTTCATGCTGCGGGTGGTGCAGCGTACCTTCTACGGCGAAAAAAACGAAAGATTTGCCCATATCCCTGACGTCACTTTCGGCCAGGGTATTCCCAGGATGATCCTAGTTGCAGTGATCGTTATTTTCGGCCTGTTTCCGTCACTTATGCTTGATGTAGTGCAGACGGCTGTAGTCCCCTTTATCAACGGGTTGCCATGATGAAACTATGGATTCTTTTCATTCCTGAGCTGTACTGTTTATTTATGGGTGTGGTTTTTTTCGGCCTGGCCATGGTGGCACGCCCCAACCCCAGACGCGACTATTTTGCGGCCCTTTTTCTTGCTGGCGTGGGTGTGGTGGTGGCTCTGGCCTGTGTCAGGTTGGAAGGAACCCTGTTTTTTGAGGCCTATCGAGTCGACCTCTTTTCCCAGGTCTTCAAGGCCATGCTGGCCATGGGGTTCTTCCTGGTGGTCTGTCTCTGCACCGAGCTGAGCGGCATCGAAGAGCGGCACCATCCAGAATTCTATCTTTTCCTCAGCACCTGTACCCTGGCGATGATGATGCTGGTTAGCAGCGTCGAGCTTTTGACCATCTATGTCGCCCTGGAACTCTCCAGCTACTCGCTCTACATTCTGGTCCCGCTGCGAAGGGGACATGGCATAGATGTGGAAGCTGGAATAAAGTACCTCATGGTGGGCGCCTCCGCTTCGGCCGTGATGCTTTTTGGCCTCTCCTATATCTTTGGAGCGACCCACACCACTTATGTGGTGGAAATCATCAAAGTGCTCCCCACCATTATTGGCACGCCGGCGGCTATTGTTGGCTTGCTTCTAACCCTGTGCGGCTTCTTCTTTAAACTGGCAGTGTTTCCATTTCATTTCTGGGCCCCGGACGTGTACCAGGGAGCTGCGAATCAGGTGACCGCTTACATCGCCACGGCCTCCAAGGTGGCGGCAGTGGCGATCATCATGCGGATGGTGGCCTTGAGCGGGGGCAACAGCGGTTACCTTGTGGACGTGCTGGTGATGCTGTCCATTGCCTCCATGACCCTGGGCAACCTGGTGGCCATTGTGCAAAAGGACATGAAGCGGCTTTTGGCATACTCCAGTATCTCCCATGCGGGCTACGTGCTCATCGGCATTCTCAGCATGAACCATACCGGTTATGCCAGCGCCATCTTCTATGCCCTGGCCTATCTGATCATGAATCTTTGCTGTTTCCTCGTAGTGGTCAAGGTGGCGCACGACGGCAGTGATCTGAAGATTGCCCAGCTAGCGGGGCTGCATCGCCGTTCCCCTCTGCTGGCCATGGCACTGATGCTGGCTGTTTTTGGGCTGGCCGGCATCCCTCCCACTATCGGTTTTACCGGAAAGTTCCTGGTGTTTACCGCAGCCATGGAGAAGGGCTACGTCGCGCTGGTTATTATCGCCATGATCAATGCAACCATCTCCCTGTACTACTACATTTTGGTGGTCAAGGCGGCCTACCTGATGGAGCCCGATGAGCAATTGCCCCGGCTTCCGGTGTCGGCACCGACAAAATTGCTCACTGCAGTGCTGGTGGCCGCGATGGTGGTGTTCGGCGTTTTTCCACACCATCTGCTGGAGGTGGCCCGAGCAGCCGCACGGGTATTGATGTAGAAGTGTGCCAAAGTGCCCAAAATGTCTAAAGTGCTTAAAGTGAGCTAGAGCGAAACAGAATGGAATCACAAATCCCAATTTTTTGCCACAGCGATGAACAGCGACCGTGCGTAACCATCTGCGCTCCATCGGCCAGCTGTGAGTGCGACTGCGATGAAGTCCGCCGAATCTTGCAAGAGGAAATCACCTCGAGGAATCTAGAGGTAAGCGTTGGCGAGATGAAGGTGGGCTGCAATGGAGAGTGTCCTTACGGGGTTCTAATTGGCTTTCCCCAGAAAGGCTATTACTACAGTCATGTGAGCCCGGAGCAGGCCAGAGAGGTGGTCACCGGGACCTTGGAAAAGGGCCACATCATTTTTGATTTGCTCCACGTTGATCCTTTGAAGTCCACCTCCGGAAGAATTCTATACGATCGATCGGGGTTCATCGCCGCGATTGATCAGGGCTTCTGCATGGTTCGTGTGGCCCACTACTTCTTGGAATTTGAGGAAGGTGTATCTTGCGGCAAGTGCACTCCCTGCCGCGTTGGCTCGGTGGAGCTTCGAGAAATACTTGAACGCATCATGAGCGGGGAAGGCCAGCCGGAGGACCTCCAGCGTTTGGATCTGGTCTGCCGTGCCATGCAGGACGCCCCTTATTGCGATTTTGCCAGAACGACCAGTGGCCCGGTGGTCGCCGCCCTCAAGCATTTTCGGTCTGAGTTTGAAAAGCACGTGGATCAAAGAGTGTGCCCGGCCGGAGCCTGTGACCCCTTAGGAAGGGAAGGGGAGGGGGAGAAAATACCAGAGGGCGAATAATCACCCCACCCCAATTTTCCAATTTGATGGCGACCCGAGGTCGCTCCCAGAGAATATTTAGAGGGCGAGGACTTCGGCGCGCTCAGGCGAGCCGTTTATCCCCGCCCTTTTTGTCAGTTCACCACAATCAGGGTGCAATCGCGCACACTCTGCAGCACTTTTGCCGCCCGGCTTCCCAGGTTAAACTCGCTGATAGCCGAGACACCCCGACGACCAAAGGCCAAAATGTTGTAGCCGCCCCGGCCTGCCTCCGCAATGATGTCACGGGCGATGCCGCGCATTCGGGTTTGAACCTTGGTGGTAATTGACTCCTGGTGCATTCCGGCACGGCTGAAGGCTCCCTTGGCTTTGGCGAAAATCCCTTCCATTCTTTCCTCATACACCGAGCGCCATTCTGCCACCGAGGTCTCCCTCTCGGAGCGCTCTGCCTCGTCAAGAATATGACCGTCGTCCCAGAACTCCGGCGGCTTGGCAGGCATCACATGGAACAAGGTAATCCGCGCCTCGGGGAAAGGCGCAAAGTATTCCGCTAAGTGGGTAATCATGCGGTCAGAGTGGTCTGAGTGATCCAGGGCTGCGAGTATGTTGGGTGGTTTGAGCGGAGGAGTACCGATTACCCAAACCGGGTGTGTTTCAGAATGCTGGCAAACCTTTAGAGTGGTGCTGCCCAGGAGGAAACGCTTCACCGCGGAACGGCCCTTGCGGGCCAGAACAATAGCGGCAAACTCGTCAGTTTCGCTGGCATCCAAGATGTTCTGGGCAGTGTCTACGCTTTGCAGCATGCTTTCGGCTTGGAGGCGCGAACGTCTGTAACCCATCTCCACCAGCAAACCGACAGCCTGATCTAAAACCTGCTGCGCCTGCCGTTTCTGAACCGTTTCCCATTCAGAAACCTCGCCGCTGAGGGTGGAGAGTTCGCCGGGATAGAGAAGGGAACTCTCGGGCACGGCGTGAAATAGATGGAACCGGACATCACTGTCCCGAAAGAGCCCACCCAGATTTTCCAGGGCCCGCAGGGTGTTTTGCGAATCGTCCACGCCGAGGAGAAATTTATTGGCCATGGCAGCGCCTCCCTGTCGTTGCTCACATATCAATGCGGAATGACTATTTGTTGTTAGCAGCATAAGCATTGCAGCCAGAATGGCAGCTGGCCAGCTGCACTGTTTATTATACATGCAGCTCACAGATTCTACCAACCAGTAATCAACTGCCATGGGGAATTGCAGGGAGTGTGTTGCTGAGCGGAACATCAAGCCGACACGGGGCGAATACATGCGGGCGCTTACATCTCGATACCGAAGAAATTTCCCATGAGGAAATTGAGTCGTTTATGCAGGACCGCATAGGAGTAATGCCGGGTAGCCACTTTATAATTGTGTTCTACCATTTGCTCTCGCCGCTGGGGGTTTTCCAGAATTTCACGAACCTCGCGCACTACCTTTTTTGTCAAGAATCCATCCATAACCACCAGGTCAAAGGCTTGTGGTTCGATATCGCGGACGAAAACTCCATAGCGGTTTACCAGGAGGGGCTTACGGAAGTATATCGCCTCCAGGAAGGCATTGCCGAAGCCCTCATACAGACTTGGATAGGTGATGAAGTCCGCATGCGCATAGACATCCCAGATGCGGTAACGTCTTTCGCCGTTGGTCTTGGTGTTCTGTCCGTCACCGACACGGGTTGCAATCAAGCGGAGGTCCACGCCATCATCCCGGGCGTGCTCACTGAGCCAGTCAACGTAATCATACCCTTCGTCGCCGGCTTCGTGGGAGATGACCAGCTTGAATCTTGATTCGCCCAGCCGTTTCACCAACTCTATGGCGTGCTCGATTCCCTTGCGCTGAACGATACGGGTGGGCTGCACAAGCAGGATGTCGCCTTTCTTCAAGCCGATTTCCCGGCGAAAACTCACCGTGTTGTTTTGCTCCACCTGGGGAGGATTTTCAAAATCCAGCACGTTGGGAATGACAATGGACGAGATTCCAGTGCGAAGAGCTAACTCCTCCTGGGCAACCGAGTTGATCACCACATGTTGGATATTGGGCAGGTTTGGCGGGAAAGCCATTTGCAAGTAGTCATGAACCGCGGTAACCGAGAAGCGAACTCTTTCCCAGTAGAAGTCATGGTGATGAGCCACAGTGGGTATCTCTGTTTCAGCTATGACTTCGGCAAGCGCCAGTCCCAAGGCAATGTGCATAGGAATTGTCAGTGCATTTTGGGCTACGAGTAGATCGATGCGAAATTTTTCGATAAACTCGTAGAGGCGCACTTTCAAGAGGCTACGGAGAGCGTGAACCATGTCAGTTACCACAGCCTGGCGCCCCTTCGTACCGAAAGCTCGCTCCTGAACCCATTTGACCGTATCGTGGTCAAAATAAGCTTCCTCCACCAGCAGGCTCTTTGCAGGGTCCCTGTCGAGTTCGCCGGCGAACCAATAGCACTGATGGCCGCTGGCCTCCAACACCTCGGACCACTTTGCCGCCTCCAAGGAAACGCCGTCATTGCCAGCAAAGCGAGTTGATACAAAGCCTATGTTCTTTTTCATTTCTCCGGAGATCCTTTAAAATCATGCTCGAAATCAAATCTCAGTGGATCCAGCCCTATTAAGACGCGAAGACTATCATAGACAAAATAATAGTACAAGATTTGTGCCAGTACGCATAACGCATAGCGTAGATTTGCGCTACCCGTTATGGTATCAGGTTGCCAACCGCTTGATATTATTATAAAGTAAATAATGGGGGAAGAAGAGGCCATGCCAATGCCTGATACTCTCATCATTATTCATTACCATTTCTTGGCAGGTGGAGTTTGCTCAGCCATCAAAAACAGCCTGATGGCTTTGGCTGAATCAGGATGGCTTTCCCAAAGGTCCCTTCGGGTGCTGACCGGTAGGGTCGCTGGGGTTCGGGAATTTATCCAATCCCTGAATCAATGGGGTATTCAGGTCGAGATAGAGGTGAACCCCAGGCTAGATTATAGTAATCGAATATGGCCTGACCAAAATACCTTCTGGGGTGAAGCAGCAGCCCTTGCAGCCTGGTTTCTTGAACAAGCACGGGGAGTTACTCTGTTTTGGGCCCACAACCCTACCCTCGGTAAGAATCCATTGGTGACCGCTGGTCTGATGATTGCAGGACAGGAGAAGGGGACCAGGGGCTGGGAGCACCGTTTTCTCTACCACATACACGATTTTGCCGAATGCGGTCGGCTCTGGAATGTGGAGAACTTGCAAAGATGCTGGGGCGACGGAGGCATGGAGGATTTTTATCCCATTTCTCCCAACTTCGGCTTTGGAGTGCTCAATCAAGCTGATTCACGGAGATTGGCTCGAGCCGGAATACCAGACGGGCGCATTTTCCTCCTCCCCAATGCATTGACGGCTACGCGGGCCGCAAGACGGAAAACAAAAAAAGCGATTCTGTCGGCGTTACAGAGTTACGCCCGGGAAAACGGCTATCGGTTTGAACCTGAACGGCCGTGGTGGACCCTGCCTGTCCGACTCATTCGTCGGAAGAACGTAGTTGAGGCTCTGCTCCTGGCTGCCATCGCCGTTGAACCTCCCCAACTGCTCATTACCCTGGACGCCAATTCGGAGCCGGAGCGGGCATATGCCGAGGCGGTAAAAGGCCTGTTCAAAAAACGAGCCCATGCCGCAGTAGTTGGGTTCGGCCATGAGCTGGTGGGTCGCCTGTTCGGCCTCGATGACCTACTTCTGGCTTCCGATGTCGTGGTCACAACGTCGCTGATGGAAGGATTCGGTTTCACCTTTCTGGATGGAGCCAACCGGGGCAGACCACTGGTGGGGAGAAATCTCAGCGACATCACAGCCGATTTTGTTGGAGCGGGCTTTCCGGCAGCATCTCTCTATGACCGTTTTCTCGTGCCGGTGGACAAAGCAGTCAGAGAAGCGATGGTCATCCGGGGCTGGAAATTCGCCCAGAAACAAGGTCTTTTGCTCAAACTAGACCGCTCTATCATTGATCGATTTAGTGATGAGGTGGAGACGATTTTTTCCCACAAGGTGGTGGACTTCGGTTTTCTCGATCTAAACCAGCAGTTGGGTCTTACAGAGCTTTTGCAGAGAGATAGTTTCGTTCGAGATCTGAAGTCGTTGAACCCGCAGGCCGCTGAGCCAGCAACGTTTCCGGCTAATTTCACCGAGCGGCTTGAGGAGATTTTCGGTCTTGAATCACACGCATCGCGGCTATCTGGGGCGTTTGAAGGTCTCTTTAGGCAAGACTGCGATGAAAGCGTCACAGAGAATACCACTGACAGGCTGCTGGATCTATTCTTTCGCCCGAGATACCATCGGCCTCTCACAGGAGGTTGGTAATGCCAAGCTGGCTTTCCGTCCTGCAGGAGTTCCGCGCACGGGAACCTGCACCTACTGGGTCTGAAGGGGTGGTTCCTGTCTTGGAGCCTCCTCCCAAGGTTGTATTATTTGATATCTATGGGACTTTGGTCTGCCCGCTTGTGGGTGACCTTGAAGATCAGGCCCGGCTGGTTTCCGGTGAAGGCAGCTTCGTTGCTACAGCTGAGCGCTTCGGTTTTTCCAGGGACGTCGGAATCAAATGGCATGAGTGGTTTTTTGAGGCCATCGCCAGAGAGCACGAGGAAATGAAGGAGAAAGGCGTAGCTCCGGCAGAGGTGCAGGTGGATCAGATCTGGGCCAGCATGCTTTTCAGAGTAGGGGGCAATCCCTCGATTGCCCAGGCCCGGATGGCGGCAGCTTATCGGGAGATGCTGGCAAATCCGGTACGTCCGTTCTCTGGCGCGACCGAGGCCATGCAGAAGTTGAAAAAAAGAGGAATGAGACTTGGTATCGTGTCCAATTCACAGTTCTACACCATGCCCCTCCTCGGTCTGACCCTGGGTATCGACCCTGAGGAGTTTTTCGAACCTGAACTGATTTTTCTCTCATTTCGTCTTGGTTTTGCCAAGCCTTCCCCATACTTTTTCCGGCTGGTCAGGACGACACTATACCAGATGGGTCTTAGGGCCGAGGAGGCCCTGGTGGTAGGAAACGATTGCGAGAATGACATCCTGGCTGCGCAGGCACACGGATTGCGGGCACTCTTGTTTCGTGGCAATAACCAGAGCGTCAAGTTAGGGTCACCCGAATGGGATGGCGCAGCGATTACCCGCTACGAGTCGCTGCTGACTGCGTGTGGCCTGTGATGATCACAGGTACAAACTGGCCATTAGTCATGAAGCTGGTAAAAAAGGCTATATTTCTTGTATGGCGGCGGGTAATCTAGTAAGTTGGCAACACAGTGTTTATCCCAACGCCGCATACCTACACCGGTAAAAACCAATGCGCTCGAGCGATTGCACCTATCTGCGGCGGTGAGAGGAACAGGACTTCACGTACGGTCAAGTACGCCTCGACCTATCCGTGCCCGTGCGCCGTTCGGCCCGCACTCAAGGCCGAGGGCAGCCACATCTGACGTACTCTGGCGCGTTTTTCCTCGACGTAGGTATGCAACGTTAGGGTTTGCTCGCTGAGAACGTGCTGCACTGCTCACTAGGGGGGAACAGGATGTCGTTTTTTGCCCAGAAACACACGAAAATCACCACCTTCCATCTTTTAGGTCTTCATCCGGCGGACATGAAAACGAAGCTTAGATCTCACTCCAAGTGGAAGAAGGCTGTGCTCGTGATGCCTTTGCTTGCCATTGAATTCACCGAGGAGGATAACCTCCCGATATTCAAGAACATTGTAAAGCACCTCAGTGGGATAAAATACCTCTCCCATATTATTTTCGGCCTAGACGCCGCTAGTCAGGATGAAGCCAGAATGCTGGCTGACATCTTAAAGTCATTCGGATTGAAGAACTATTTAATTCAACATAACGACGGTCAAGGCTTCGGTTCCATTTATAATAAGTTGTCACAGGCAGGTTTTCGGATCGACGAGCCGGGCAAGGGCAGAAACATATTTCTGTCCTTTGGGGTTGCTTTGGCTTTGGGGGCCCAGTGCATCGGGGTGGTTGACGCTGACATTAGAACGTTCGAACGCAAGTTAATCGATCGTCTTTTTTACCCGGTAGTGGTTCTGAACTACCAGTTTTCAAAAGGATTTTACGCCAGACTCAAAGGCAACCAGCTTTACGGCCGGGTCAAACGGTTACTGCTTGACCCTCTTCTAATTGCTCTGAAGAGGAAATTCACTGACACCCAGGAGGACAGGGTTCTCAAGATCGTTGATTTTCTCCTCAGCTTCCATTACCAACTCTCCGGCG
>Ga0209536_100014659_pt1 | contig 11238 bp, 8 predicted proteins | sample DeeMarSeWOR28_12_FD_187461 | JGI IMG/M metagenome (GOLD analysis project Ga0209536, IMG submission 187461) | Marine sediment microbial communities from White Oak River estuary, North Carolina - WOR-2-8_12 (SPAdes) (version 2) | ecosystem: Environmental > Aquatic > Marine > Intertidal zone >... | reverse complement strand
CAAAAACATGGGACAAGCCGTTCTCCATCTGTCAAACGGGACAGACCCGGCCGGTTTGGACCCTGCTCACCTCTGTTCATTCCCCACGGTGTCTTTATTAGGGCCGCCCCCCAGCAGCGTCGCGATCGTTCTGCGTATGGAAAAAGTCTCGGAGATGGAATAAAGGACAGGCACGACAACCAGGGTCAACAGCGTAGCCACAGCCAGTCCGAATATGACCGCCACGGCCATGGGTCCCCACCACTGGGCGGACTCACCGCCTATCTGCAGGTTCATGGTCCTGAAATCCAGGCTCATGCCCAGGGCCATGGGAGTCAGGCCGAGGATGGTCGTGATTGCCGTTAGCATAACAGGCCTGAATCGCACCGTTCCGGCCGTAATCAGTGCATCGTAAAGTTCCAGCCCGTCCTTCCTGAGAAGGTTGATGTAGTCGATAAGGACGATGGCGTTGTTGACAACGACCCCCGCAAGAGATATGACCCCGATGCCGGTCATGATGATCCCGAAGGGCATTCCGGTGACAATAAGTCCGATGAAAACCCCCATGAGGGAAAGGACCACTGACGAGATGACGATCATGGACTGGGCCAGGGAATTGAACTGGGTAAGAAGCACCAGAAAAATGAGGAAAACAGCAGCCAGAAAAGCCTTGCTCAGAAAGGCCGAGGCTTTTTGCTGCTCCTCCTGGTCCCCGGCGTAATCGATGGAATAACCGGCGGGCAGTTCCAGGTTCTTCAGCCTTGCCCGGACATCCTGCAGAACCTCGATGGAACTGCGGCCAGCCGCCGTGTTGCCGGAGATCCTGATGAGCCGCTTCTGATCCAGGTGACGGATAGAACCGTAGCCGCTCCTCATCTCCACGGTGGCGACGGACGATAAGGGTACCGGGTCGCCCTGAGCCGTGGGTATGAGCAGGCTTTCGATCTGAACCATGGTCTGGCGGCTCTTTTCAGGAAGCCTGGCTATGATGTTGTACTCATCCTCACCCTCCCTGTAATCCCCTATCTTCCATCCGTTTACTGCCGCTTTAATGGTGTTGGAGATCTCGATCGTGGAAAGACCCAGGAGGGTGGCCTTTTCGCGGTCGACGTGAAAGGCGATCTCCGGCTTGGCTCGGGAAAGGTCGTCCTTGACATCCACGAGGCCGGGAACGTCTCCTATGAGAACCTTCGCTTCGTCGACGATCTGGGACAGGACTTCCACATCCTGTCCTATGAATTCGATCTCCACCGGAGCGCCCACCGGCGGCCCCATTCTTTCCTTCTCCACCTTAATATCAGCCCCTGTGATGTCCCGGAGCAAGTTGCGGATGCGGTCTACGACCACGGTGGAGCTTTCATGTCTCGCCTCGCGATCAACGAACTCCACCGACACGTTACCCTTCCTGGCATCGGCGCCCTCCCCCCATTCCGAGCCCACACCTACTTCACCGGTGACGTATTTCAGGTCCTGCTCGCAGCAGATGATCTCCTCGACCTCTCGGATCAGACCGTCGGTCGTGTCCAGGTTGGTCCCCTGGGGAGCTTCGATCTGGACGTAGGCCCGGTTGGGGTCGGTTTCAGGGAAAAGCTCCACTTTGGGATCGGTCAGGATATAGATCCCGATGGTTCCCACAAGCATGCCTACGGCAAGGAGCACCACATTGAGGCGTGTGACCCAGCTCTTCAGGGCCAGCTGCAGGATCGATCGGTAGAAACGAATAACCGGGTTGTCATCAACGTCCCTCTTTCGCGACCTCGGGACAGTCCTCAGGGTGGCTGCCGCAACCACAGGACTGATCACCAAAGCTACGAAAAGGGAGGCAGACAGGACGATGATGAGGGTCCTGGGGAGGAAGCTCATGAACTCGCCCATGATATCCGGCCAGAAAAGCATGGGACCGAAGGCGCACAGGGTGGTAATGGTCGAGGCGATGACCGGCCAACCCACTTCCGTGGCGGCGGTCCTGGCTGCCTCAACGCGGCCCTTCCCCTCTTCTATGTGGCGGTAGATGTTCTCCACAATGACGATGGCGTTGTCAACCAGCATGCCGAGGGCCAGGATGAGGGAGAAAAGCACCACCATGTTGAGAGTAATCCCGAGCACCTGCAGGATTGAAAAGGATATCAGGAACGAAAAGGGGATTGCCAGGGCCACGATCATGGCGCTCCTCAGGCCCAGGAACAGGAATAGCACGGCCAGGACCAGGACCAGTGCGGTGAGGATGTTATTTTCCAGTTCCGAAACCATTCTCCTTATGTCCTTGGATTCGTTCAGGGTAACGGTGAATTCAATCCCATGGGGCAGATGGGGTTTTGCGGCTTTCAGGAGCGCAAAAACCTTATCGGACACCTGGATGATGTTCTCCCCCGTCCGTTTTTTTATGGAGAGTGTGACGCTGGAGCTCCGGTTGAGCCTCGAATAATTGTTTGGATCCTCGAAGGTGTCACGGATGGTGGCCACATCCTTGAGATAGATGGGACGCCCTTCCCGGGCTACGAGAACAAGGTTGTCGATGTCGGAAGGATCTGTGAACTCACCCGGAACACGCAGCATGTATTTGCCTCGGCCCAGATCGACGCTGCCGCCTGGGACATTGACATTCTCACGCTGGACGAGGGACAGGATCTCGGTAAAGCTCAGTTTGTACGCAGCCATGCGATCGGGGTCAAATTCCACACGGATCTCCCGATCGCGCACGCCGGTAACGTCGACCCCGAGCACTCCCGGTATCTCCTCGAACCTGTCCTTGAGATCTTCAGCGATCTGTTTCAGGACCCGCTCCCCGAGATCGCCCGCTATGGCAACTTTCAGAATGGGAAACTCCGAGAGGTTGATTTCGATAATGGCTGGATCGTTCTCGAGGTCGTCAGGCAGTTCTCCCTTGGCCTGGTCCACCTTATCGCGAACTTTCTGCATGGCGTCGTCGATAATCACATCAGGCATGTATTCGACCGTGACCATGGAAGCACCTTCGGCGCTCACCGACCGGATCTCCTTGACATCTTTGAGCGACTTGAGCTTTCGCTCCAGGGGGATGGTTATCAGGTTTTCCACGTCCTCCGACGCGGCGCCTTCGTAGGTCGTCTGGACGAGGATTATGGGAATGGTAATGTCTGGATTCGATTCTCTGGGCAGGGTCACATAGGAGTACAGCCCGACGATGAAGATCACGATCATGAGAAAGTAGACCGTGCTGCGCCTGGATATGGCTGCGTCTGTCAGAAGCATATTCTTTGCCCTTTCCCCTAGCCTTCGACGATGGCTACAGTTCCGCCGTCTATCAGAAGCTGCTGCCCCTTGATCACAAGATGTTCACCGGCCTGGATTCCCCCGAAAACAACCACGTTCCCGTTTACGATCGGCCCGAGGCGCACCTGTCGTCTGACGGCTGTGCCATCCTCCTCAACGAAGACAAACTTTTCGCCTTCCCTGTCTATGATGGCATAAAGGGGCACGAGCAGGGCGTCCCTGATAACCCGGCGCACGAACCTCACCCTTACGATCATCCCCGGTCTTAGGAAACCGTCTGAGTTGTCGATCTCGATCTTGGTACTGTAAGTGCGGGTGGCTTCGCTGGCCAGATAACTGACATTTATGATTCTGCCCCTGCGTCCTATCCCCCCGCCGTTGACCTCTGCCGGCAGAACGGTAACCCTCTGGCCTGTCTTTGTATAAGCCACATCTTTTTCCGGCACATCCACCAGGACCTTGAGCTTGTCGATCTTGACGATGACCGCCGCGGGTGTGCCTATGTTCCCATATTCCCCTCTGTCCACAAAAAGCTTGTCCAGGATGCCGTCGATGGGACTGACAAGGGTGCTCTTTTCAAGGGCGATCCTGGTCTCGGTCAGGTTCGTGCTGGCTGATTGGAAGGCCTGGTAGACCTCATCTCTTTCCCTTTCGCTGATGAGCTGCTCCTCGAGAAGGGTGTCGGCCCTTTCCAGCTGTTTTTTTCTGATATCGTAATCCGTGCCGTTCTTGGCATGCTGAGCCAGGATCGCCTCCTTGTCGATGCGCAGGATCTCGTCATCGGCTTTGAGACGGTCACCCTCCCTGGGGCCGATCCATACAATGGCGCCCGGTTGTTCCAGCGACAGGGTGATCTCCTCCCAGGCTTCCAGCGTCCCAGGCAGTGTAAAGGTCTCTTCAACGTCCTGAAGCTCAAGGACCTTGATCGCGACGTTGACAGCCTTTTTGGCCGTATCGGGCGCTCTTTCGACAGCAGCCTCCGTTTTGACAGGCTGCTTCTTCGTCTCAGCCTTCCACATGAACACACCCGTACCCGCAACAAGCGCGCCGAAAAGAATAAGAAGGCCTACGAATATCGGTTTCCTCACAACGTATTTCATTGAGCTGACCTCTCCGTTCCCTCCCCAAAACCGAAGGCACCCAGATCGAGGGCCCCTATGGAATAGAGGAGTGCCGCCTGGGCCGTCCTGGTATTGTATTTGTAATTAACCTCCAGGTTCTCCGCCACGGCAAGATCTTCCTCGGCATCGAGTACCTCTAGACTGCTTGCGGCCCCAAGGTTAAAGCGGGCCTTGGCCAGCCTGTGGTTCTCAATGGCTGTGACCAGGTTATCCCTCACCAGTTGTTTCTGGTTCTTACGGGTCTGGACAGTCAGCCATGCCCCCTCCACTTCAAAAGTGGCATCGTCCAACAGGCTTCCGTATGCTTCTTCACTTTGCCGGACCCTGGAAAGCATTTCCTCTGTCTGCAGCTTGACGAGGCCGCCCTGGAAAAAGGGCCAGGACAGGCTGATGCCGATCTGGGTCTCAGGCGCGAAAACGCTGTCATCAGAATATTGTGTGTAGGATCCCGTAATGTCCACATCTGGATGGCCGTTCCTGCGGGTGAGTTCAGCCTCCTCCCGGGCGATTCTTATGAGTTCTCGGCTCTGGGCAAGGTCGGGACGATCTTCAATGGCCCTATCGACCAGGGTCTTCAAGGGCAGGTCCTCAAAAGTGGCGCTGACTTCCGGAACCTCCACCCGCAGATCCAGGCCGGTACCGATGACGTTAGACAGCCTTTTCCTGGCCAGGGCAACGGTCTTTTTCGCTTCGACACTTTCGAGCTGGACCGAAGACAGAGCCACCTGGGCTGCCAGAACGCTGTTACGTGGCATATCGCCCAGGTCCACCCGGGATTGGGCCTGCCTGAGCTGTTCGCGCACCCTTTCCACCCTTTTTTCACTGACCTTCAATAGATCCTCAGCTGTGAGGAGTTCATTGGCCCTGGTGATGAGATCCAGGAGAACGCTCTGACGGGCAAATTCGAGTCCGCGCTCCGCGGCGTTCAGGGTGTATTCGGCGCCCCTCCTGGCAACCCAGACCCTGCCTCCGTTATAAACGGTCTGTCTGAGGTTGACCCCCCAGCTGCTGCCGTCGCTCTCGGTGCCGTCCGTATAATCAAGCCTGGAATAACCCGCCGTAGCCGTGAGCCTTGGAAAAAGAACTGTAATGGCCTGTTTCTGAAGGAGATTGCCCTGCTCCACCACTTCAGCGGCAGCGCGGATGTCGTGGTTTGACTCGAGGGCCATCCGATAGGCCTCAAACAGTGAAAGGTCCATCGGCTCGGCTGCAAGGCATCTCACCGGGAGAAAACCAAATGTTAGGACCGCAAAGGAAAGAAAGAGAGCACCGGAGGTGAAACCGGAAAGGAGCTTCCGGAACCGGCTTCGTTTTTTCACAGACATACCTTTAACCTCCGCACTTTACAGCATGAGCCACTGCTGATGGACCCTGGGCAGCAAGGCTCCGCCTGCAGAACTCCAATAATTCGGTGTTCATTTCAGGCACTTCAAGGAGTCCTTCCGTCTCGACATGAAACTTGCCTATAAGGAGAAAATGGACAAGGAGGGCCGTCAGCTGGGAGGGGACAGGACGTATGCTGCCGTCCTTTATTCCCTTTTCAATGCATTTTGACTTAACATCGATGATCTGGTTAACCAGACCGCAGAAGTGCTCTCTGACCTCTCCTGGGGACCCGGGAAGATCCCTGGTCTCCCTGAAAACAACCGTTATGGAGTCGCGATGCCCGCTGCTGAATTTTTCATTATACTTCAGCACACTTTCCAGCGCTTCCCAACCGGAACCCTGACCCTGGGCCGCCTCCCTTATCCCGGCGATATAGGACTGGACAAGATTATCGCATATGGAAATGAGCAGATTCTCCTTGTTCTTGAAATGATGAAAAACAGTGCCCTGCGCCACGCCGGCCTGTACCGCTATCTCCGACACAGCGGTCCCCTTATAACCATGGCGCGCGAAAAGCATGGTCGCTGCGGCCAGTATTGCCTCCCTTTTGGTCATCGAACACTCCGCTTATAAAGTGTGAAAGCACACTGACTGACTAGTCAGTCAGTGTGCTAATATACCCATCCAGGATTTGATGTCAAGTGGAAAAGCGATTGCGAATTGAGAATTATGAAATGAGGGAGATCGCTGCTGCTTCTGACCTTTTCATCCTCTACTCTCGACTCTTATTGCTCGATTCTCAAACCTCAGTTCACAATTCTGAATCCTCCCCCCTATGCCTTTTCTATCTCATTTGCTAGATTAACACGATATTTCAGCCACCATCTCTTTCACAGGGAGGGGAAAATGAGCAACTCCAACCTCATTCTCGACCACCTGACGGCGGACAGCGGTTTTTTCCTCAGTTTCGAGCATGAAATCGCCACCTTCCGTTCGCAATATCAGGAAGTGAAGCTCGTTCAGTCAGATACTTTCGGACGCGTCCTTCTTCTCGACAACAAGATCCAGTCAACCCAGGTGGATGAATTTATCTATCACGAAGCTCTGGTACACCCTCCCATGCTCACTCATCCGGAGCCGCGTTCGGTCTTCATTGCAGGGGGCGGTGAAGGGGCGACCTTGAGAGAAGTACTCCGCCACAGGACGGTTGAGGAGGTGGTCATGGTGGAAATTGACGAAGAAGTGGTAAAGATCTGCCGCGAACACCTGCCTGCATGGCACCAGGGATCCTTCGACGATCCGCGAACCAGACTGGCTCATGAGGACGCCAGAGCCGTGCTCGAGAGGGAAAACAAGACCTATGATGTGATCATCCTCGACCTCTCCGAACCGGTTGATGACGGGCCATCCTACCTTCTTTTTACACGGGAGTTTTACACACTATGCAGTCAGAGGCTGAATCCGGGCGGCCTGATCGTTACACAGTCAGGGTGTCCCTCCTTCGTTTACGCCAAACCGTTCCACTCTGTCACCATAACCATGGAGAGCGTCTTTAGAAAAGTGGCTCCCTATCTCGTTTTCATCCCCTCCTATGCCTCCAACTGGGGTTTCACGGTCGCTTCGGACCGCCATCTCCCTCTTGAAATCCCTGTTGAAGAGATGGCTCTTCGTATTGAAGACCTTGACGGCAGTCTGAAATTTCTGGACCCTGATTACCTAACGGCCATGTTCCGCCTCCCCAAGCATTTGAAGTCGATCAAAAAGGGGGTTGGACGGGTGATCAGGGACGGTGAACCGCTGATAGTGATCTAGGCCGGCTCCTGGATCATGCGAGACGCGGTGACGCGTAGAGGGGGAGACGCGGAGAAAAAACCCCGTGTCTCCGTGTCAGGCGGTTCAGCCTCATCCACCTTTCATGCGTACGGCATTATTGTCATCCCCTGCCCTTTAAAATGTGAAACATCATTAAACCTTCCCCCCCTTCCTGTGTCTGAACTTTGTAACTCCGGTAAACAAACCACTCGGGTAAGGGGGTAGAGAATGAGCAGAAACACGTTTTTAAACCGTAAGCCGTGGTCCTGTTCATTGCTGCTGTCTGGTTCGATCATCCTGGTCCCGTTCCTCTTCGGATGCGGGGCGGGCAGCGGTGTGAGCGTTACAGGAGGCACGCCGGCCGACCAGGCGTCGATCCTTGAGGCCCTGGACGCAGATCCTTTCTTCGTTGATTCAGCCACTGAGACAAACGAGGACGAAGAGGCCGCCGCCGCGGCCCAGGCACTGGTCTATGACGGGCAGGTTCCTCTTGAAACCCTCTCGACAGAATCCGGGATAGCTCAACTGCCCCGTTTCTGGTGGAGGGGCAACCTGGAGCGGTTGGGAAGAAGCATCGAGATCCATATCGCAAACGGCGTAGCAGATGTTAAGGTCAGTCACGACATAGCGGGGACCTTTTTCATCGCCGATGAGGTGGACGATGTCCTGGTCTTGTGGGGCAAACCCTTCGAGGATCTCGTGACCCGCTACGCACAGTTCATCAAGAAGCCCTGGGGATGGGTCCTGACCGCCATTTCCCCGGTGGAATTCGCCCTTTCAGAAAGGGACCGGCAATCAGTCTTTATAGACTCTCTGCGCGCCTATGCAGACAGTCAGCTCATTTGGGAGGCTACAGCCCCTTCGACCCTGTATACCGTGACGGCGGGACTGCCCATATTTTCCAGCGGGGACGAGGTCAGGGTTGAGGCAACGGTACTGAACACGTCCGGGTCAGGTTGGGAGCCGTCCCTGTTCGTTTTTCTCCACAGGCCGGGACCGGGTATCGCAGGTCGCAGGACTCGTGACATCATGTTCGATGACGGCACCAACGGTGATCTGACCCCGGGGGACGGGATCTACACCAGGCTTTATAGCATAGGACCTTGCCGGGGGCGCCATTTCGCGGCAGTTGACGTCATCGATGCGGCCACCTTCATGGAGCTGGAAACTTCTTACAACAGCGGAGCGTGGGGGATGCCATATATCGTTGAATGACATTCAACGATATATGGAGCCCAAGGTCCAACGCCCAAAGTTTCAGATAAAACGCAATAAAGCCGTCTGGAGAAAGCTCCAGACGGCTTTATAATTTACGTTATACTAAACATGCAACCCTATAAAAACGTGTACCTTTCCTCTTCATATTCGTCGTTTGGGTCTTTTATGCCGGTGCGCTGGACAGGTTTGGGCTGAGGAATCTTTTGAAAATTTTTCAGGACAGGTATGTACTCTTTTATGAAGTGCCTGGCATGATAGACCGTGATGAGCTTTTCCACTGCAAGGATCGCTGCCGTGAACAAACCCAGGTAAAGAAGAGACATTTTCCTTTCGGGCGACGTGAAATAATCGAGGAAAAAGACAAAGGTGAGAAAAATGAGCAAGAGTTCCGTCACGGCGTCACCCACGCCCATCCACGGGTGCCGTGTGTAGAAGTAGCCTCCTCCGGGAAGGAAGATGGAATACATCCTCGCTGCCCCAGGTTCCTTGAATTCCAAACGACACCGTGGACAGGTGAAACGATCCTTTGCCAGGGGAGCGACACACTTGGGGCACAGATGCTGTCTGCCTCCGTGCCGGGAAGAGGTGGACGATGTGGTAACCAAGCCTTTTAAAAGCTGCACCAGACGCTTGCCGTTCCTTATCTGGGAAAAGATTTCCTTTGTCCCGTTCTTATAGCGGAAAGTCACACGTCGCTTGCCCTTGAAGCTTTCAATATCCAAAAAGCGGATCTGAGCGACCGAATCGCGATGTTTGAACCTGTAGTTCGTAGGAAAATGCAGCACCCTTCTGTCGGTGAGGACGATCAGGCACCTTTTGATGTAGTAGATCCAGGCGCCCGTCGTAAGCTGTTCCACCGCAGTGAACGGAGATGCTCCGCGCGCTGCAAGCAGTATTTCCTCCCCTTCTTCGAGAATGTGCTGCAGGACCTCTACGTGTTCCCTCAAATACTTCAATTGCTGCTTTTTGATCTTTTCCTGGAACTTGCCCCTGGCGCTGGAAAAAGCGATCTCCCCTTTGATGGGAAGATACCGGAAAACGTCCTCGAGATTTTTAATTTTCACAGGAACTCCTTCATTTAAATTTCAAATTTCAAATTTCAAATTTCAAAACAGATCGCTCGTTCGTATACAATACTGGAGTTTGAATTTTGAAATTTCAAATTATATTTTCCTACCATCCCTTCTTCCCTTCGTCCAGCAGAACCCTTCTCCCTCCTCCGCGTTCCCAGACAGCAACGAGGGTCGCGCCGAAAACCACGAAGTCCTGGTGCAGGGGGGCTTTGACCGTCCCACCGAAGGTATGGTTGTCCCCGAAGGCAACATGGACAGTACCGAGGATCTTCTCAGATTCCAGAATGTTATCAGGCCGGGTTGCCGCCGGATTGGTGCCGATCCCCAATTCAGCGATGTTGGTATTTGCAGGATGAGCCGAAAGAAGACCTTCCAGCCAGGCGACCTCATCCTTCTCATCACCGTGGACCGAAACCACCTTGCCGTCGCGGATCACCACCTCAAGGGGACCTTTGAACCTGGCCTCCGGCCCCCATTCAAGGACAAGAACACCCTCGGCCGTACCCTCCACAGGCGCCAGGAAGACTTCACCTGCCGGCAGGTTACCGAACTTCCCACGCTGGTTCAGTATCCCGTCATCCGACAGGACAGGCCTGTCTGACACACCCAGAATCAGACGGGTTCCGTTGGGCGAACTCACTTCACAGCGATCAGCGGCCGTCAAGGCCCGGGAGAGAACATTGGTGGAAACAGCCAGGTCCTGCCAATCCACATCCATGGCTCCGAAAAACATTTCCCGCTCAAAAAGAGGCATGCTGGCGTATCTTACACCGCATCTTTCGGTAAGGAGCTTTCTGAAAGAAGTATGGCTCGTGGAATACTGTGTCAGTGCAACAACGACATCCGCCTGCACCTCCCCTTTTTCCTCCAATACATTCGATGCCTGCTCTATCGTCCCGGCACCACCCTCCTTGGCCAGCAGGGCCGAAAGAGTGCCGTCAGCCTCCAGGGTATCAACGGTATCGTCCCCCCAGAGCTCTTTCCAGACTTCTCTTGGAGGCTCCTGTCCGTGCCCGCCGACGGGATCAAAGATGATGGTCCTGGCAAGCGGGTGCAGCGTTTCCGCCACCTCCCCCACCTCGCCTGCCAGTTCACCCCCGTCCCCGGCCGAGTCGCCGAGGATGAGCAGACGCTCGTCCTCTTTTAAACCCATGTTCACATGGAGCAGGGATTGGACGGCTTTTTCGATGGACGGTTGTTTATCTGCCATGGTTTGCCTCACAATTCAAAATTCAATATTCAACATTCAAAATACTGCACCTTCACCAGCCGCTGCTCCTGATTCTCCCGGATTTTCCCTGAATCTCATCACCATCGTTACGTCCCTTCTATTCCACTTAAAAGGACCCGCGCTTCCCTTTGAATCTTGAATTTTGAATCTTGAATCACGGTATCGGGAGACTGTCAGCCTTCCGTGGACAGTTTCCTGATCCCGAGTTGCTTCATCTTCCTGTGGA
>Ga0209536_100014658_pt1 | contig 11238 bp, 9 predicted proteins | sample DeeMarSeWOR28_12_FD_187461 | JGI IMG/M metagenome (GOLD analysis project Ga0209536, IMG submission 187461) | Marine sediment microbial communities from White Oak River estuary, North Carolina - WOR-2-8_12 (SPAdes) (version 2) | ecosystem: Environmental > Aquatic > Marine > Intertidal zone >... | reverse complement strand
TCTAGCTTCCGGGTCGAGCGGCATCACCGTGCCCGAGGGCCTCAAAGGCGTTGAGATAGGGGTTTCGCAAGGCACGATTATCGAATATGTCACCGAACGACTGCTGACCGCCGAAGGTCTAAGCCCCGATGAGATCCTCACCATCCCGGTACCCAAAATCCCCGACCGCATGGCGTTGCTGGCATCCGGAGAACTGTCCGCCGCCACCTTGCCTGATCCGCTAGGCGCGCTGGCCGTGCAATCTGGCGCGGTCATCGTGTTGGATGACTCCAACCATCCCGAATACGGCTTCAGCATCTACTCCTTCCGCAAGGAGGTTATCGACGCACACCCTGAAGCTGTTATGAATTTCCTGCTGGCCATCGATGAGGCGATCACACTCATCAATGCCGACCCGACTCAGTACACCACTATCCTGAGCGACAATAACATTGTCCCGCCACCGCTGTTGGAGGCCTACAAGGTGGCACCCTTCCCCGTCGCTGGCGTGCCGACCGAAGCCGAATGGCTGGATGCCCTGAAATGGGCTAAGGACAAGGGGATGCTAGATGTGGATGTCTCCTACGCGGACTCTGTCAATCCCTCGCTGCTTCTCCCTTAGTTCGCGCCTGATTCCGTTATAATCAGCGGGAGACTGTTTCCAAGCGGTCTCCCGTTTAGTTTTCCCAGACAAATGTGCGTCGCACTATGTTTAATGAAATTGGTTCTAGCCAAATTGGAATCCCGTTTATCGGCATGGTCGAATCTTTCAGGTGCGATGCGCCCTCACAATTTCTAATATGATTAACCTCCACTCCCTGACCTTCGCCTACCCTCACTCTCCGCCGCTCTTTCAGAAATTTGACTGGAGCGTCAAACACGGTGAAGCATGGGCAGTGCTGGGTACATCCGGCTGCGGGAAGACCACCCTGCTGTACCTGCTGGCCGGCTTGCAACACGCCAGCGATGGTCAGGTGTTGATTAATGGGACGGTGCTAACCCGCCCACGCCCGCGCACGGGATTGATCCTGCAAGATTACGGGCTGTTGCCCTGGGCCACCGTCCGCGAGAATGCCGAGTTGGGTTTGAAAGTGCGAAATTTCTATGGCGCAGATGGGATCCACACCCCGCAAGATTACCGCCCCGAACAGGATGTCACACCCTGGTTGGAACGGCTCGGCATCAGCAAGTTCGCGGACAAGTATCCATCCCAAATCTCCGGTGGACAACGTCAGCGTACGGCCATCGCGCGCACGTTAGCCCTGCAGCCTGACATGCTGCTGATGGACGAACCCTTCGCATCACTGGATGCTGTCATCCGCGAAGACCTGCAACTTCTGACATTGGAACTCTGTGGCGAGAGTGGGATCACACTGGTCATCGTGACGCACAACATCGAAGAAGCCGCTGCAATGGGAAACAAAATCCTGCTGCTAGGCGAACCGCCTAACCAGCAGGCGCGCGCATTCGACAACCCTACTGCCGGGAAACCCGGCCATCGCGAGAGCCGGGAATTCCATCTGCTATGTCAGACGTTGCGCAAGGAGCTATCGCATGAAACGGCGTGATGTGCTGCTCGCTAGTTTAGGCATCCTCGCCATCTGGCAGGTTGCGGCGATGGTCGTCAACCGTCCTATTCTACCGACACCCATCATCGTGCTGGATGTTTTCTTCAAAGAATTGGGCGGGGAGTTGCCCATTCATTTCGCTGCCAGTCTGTGGCGCGTGGTGGCGGGGATGCTGCTATCGGTTGTGACGGCTGTCCCTGCGGGACTGGCAATTGGCGGGTCCAAGCGGCTGAACCGTTTTCTGTCCCCGGTCATATATTTGCTCTACCCCATCCCAAAAGTGGTATTTGTCCCCATTGTGCTGCTCTTCCTGGGAATTGGTGACCTGGCCAAGATTGCGGTTATCTTCATCATCCTGTTCTTCCAGATCGTTGTGCTGGTTCGTGACCAGGCGGCGGGATTGCCCTCACAGCTATTGCAAAGCCTGCGCAGCCTGGGCGCAGGGCGCAGGGCGTTGTTCCGCTTTGTGTACCTGCCTGCCAGCCTGCCCGCCATTTTGACGGCGCTTCGCCAGTCCGTGGGCGTGGCAGTGGCAGTGTTATACATCGCCGAAGCATTCGCCACACAAAAGGGATTAGGGTATTACATTTACTACAGCGGCAGCAACCTGATGAATTACCCGGCCATGTACGCTGGTGTGCTGGCGATGAGTTTGCTGGGGCTGGGATTGTATTTCACTGTGGATTGGATGGAGCGGAAGCTATGTCCGTGGAAGTATATGGGATAATCTAACAAGAAAAATATCAATCAACGGAGGGCAGCATGACTGATTCGGCACTACAAGCACTATCTATTCTACGAGATGGTAGCCAATTTAAGTGGTATGTGATCCCCTTACTGGCGTTCATCTTCTATGTGTATGTGATGGAAGTCGAAAAGCGTAACTGGAACATCGTCCTGGCGGGTCTGGCTTTCTGGGGCATGGACTGGTTTAACGAGATCGTCAATGGCGTTATTTTTCGCGCCACGGGCTATGCACCTGTCTGGGGCGCGCCCGCTGATACAGCCTACCTGATCTTCGTTGGATTGAACATCGAGATCATGTTCATGTTCGCGGTCAGCGGAATTATCTGGACCAAGATGCTGCTCCCAAACAAGGAAGACAAAATCCTGGGGTTGCCCAACCGCTGGGTAGTAGCCATCGGCGGTGCGGCTTTCTGCGTCTTCGTGGAGTACCTGCTCAACAGCGCTGGCGCACTGACCTGGGAATGGCCCTGGTGGAACCGCTCCGCACCGTGGTTAATTTTCCTGTTCGGCTACCTGACTTTCTTCATCGCCGCCTTCTGGGTCTATGATATGGAGTCGTTCAAGAAGAAGCTGTGGACGGTCGGGACGATCTGGGGCGTGGACTTGGTTCTGGTCATCATCTTCCTGGGTGTCTTGAGGTGGATATAAACATTTGTCTCACTAAGAGGAGATCGAAGTCGAAGTGGGCGTTTAGCGCATCGCGCCTGGTAATCCTTTGCGAACTCGTCCACCAGATATTGTGGACAGTATTCATTTCCCCTCCTTACGCTAAGAGTTTCAAACCCCTCTGTAGAATGATGTAAATCGCAACAGCTTTGAATAGAATTAGCCTGGGTGAGCAATTCGAATCCACACACAATTGGGATTAAATCATATGCGAGGTTGTTGTGCTTAATTACATCCTAAGAAGGCTTCTTCTCATACCAGTTGTCATGTTAATCGTCTCAACGATCCTTTTCCTGCTTATCTTACAATTGCCGGCTGAAAGACGGGCCGAAGTTTATATCCCCACTGTCAGTTCTCGTATCACAGAAGAAGAATACGCAAGGCTTGTTCAGGTCACGATAGAACGCTATGGGCTGAATGAGCCGTTTTATGTTCAATACGCGAATTGGATTCGCAACTTGTTCCAGGGGGATTGGGGATACTCGCCATCCTGGCGCCAACCGGTATTAGAAGGACTACTTCATCGCCTGCCGGCTTCCATTGAACTGGGGGTCTTTGCGATGATACCCTCCGTATTATTTGCCATTATCCTGGGAGGTATAGCAGCCATAAGGAAAAATCGTGCCTCTGATTATATAGTGCGTTTGTCTGCTTTTGTTGGCTGGGCGATCCCCAACTATATATTTGGGCTCATCTTCATGACCATCTTCTATGTCTGGCTGGGTTGGTTTCCGCCGGAACGCTTGAGCTATTGGGCGAATCCAATCGTAAACGCAGAGAGTTTCCAAAGCTTTACGGGGTTATTGACCATCGATGGGATACTAAATGGGCGTCCTGATATCTCACAGGATGCAGTTCGGCATCTAATGTTACCGGGTATCACGCTGGCGGTTTTCCAATGGGCCTTGTTCGTGCGTATCATGCGTTCCTCAATATTGGAAGAATTCATGCAAGATTATGTTACAACCGCCAGGGCCAAGGGTTTATCAGAGAACAACATTCTAAAAGTTCATATCTATCGAAATGCGCTGCTGCCGGTCATTGCAAGCGCAGGTGTCGCAACAGCCATGTTATTTGGAAATATCATTGTTGTGGAAGTCCTGTTCAACTTTAACGGTGTCGGCAGATGGGCGATTGAAGCGATCCAAAACTTCGATGCCCCGGCAGCAATCGGGTTTATCCTGCTCAGCAGCGTGGTTTCTACACTTGCCAGTCTGGTTGCCGACATTCTCTTTGCAATCGTTGATCCGCGCGTATCCATCAACTAAAGGGTTAGAAGGATCACCAGTTAGCCATGAATACCAAACGTAGAATCAAACTTCAGAACTTTGAATTGATCTTTGGCCTTTTGATGATTCTCGGGTTTTTAGGTATTGCTATCATGGCCCCTGCCCTTGCTCCGCCAACAGGGGATTTCCCAGAACTCACTTACATTATTCCGCGGGATGGGTTCAAGGACTCGCCTCTACCTCCCAATCCTGACCATCCATTAGGCACGTTACCCGAACAATACGATATATACTACGGCATCATATGGGGCACACGCCGGGCATTTGTGCTGGGAATCTCGATCACCCTGGGGCGGGCTTTCATTGGGGTCATTTTAGGCCTGATCAGCGGGTACTACAAAGGCATCCTCAGCAGCTTGATTATGCGCGTTACCGATGCATTCATGTCGATGCCAACGATCGCTGCAGCGGCGCTCATGTTCGCCTTGTTTGGTGAACTGGCCACTCCCCATTTTACTCCGGGAGGCAGCCTTACCCACGACCCAACCGTTTTATTACAGAACGAGAACAGGAACGTAATAATTATCGTTCTTTCACTGATGCTCTTCGGGTGGATGCAATATGCACGCTTGATTCGCGCCAATGTGATTTCCGAACGTGAAAGGGAATACGCTCAGGCTGCGAAATCGGTCGGGGCTCCAAACAGGCGGGTAATCTTCAAACACATTCTGCCGAATGGGATCAAAGGCCTCTTTGTTCTCACTGCATCAGATATTGGCAGCATGGTTGCGGTGGTTTCCTTGTTCTATTTCATAGGGCTTATTGGCAGATACCCTTATGGCCCGGTTGCGGACTGGGGGCAAATCCTGAGTATATCGCGCGATTGGATCGTAGGACCGCCCAGTCGACGTTTTTTATATTGGTATACCTATGTGCCCGCTATTTCAGTCATTGCTTTGTTTACCATTGCCTGGAGTATGGTTGGGGATGGCTTGCGCGATCTTTTTGACCCCCGAATATCATTGAGAAGACGAAGGAAAAAGAGATATTCCTTTCTCGCAAAATGGTTTGGACAACATTCCCAGCCGCAGGTGCCCGCTTATCCAACAATCCGCAGCCTGAATTTTGAGACTCTGCCCGACGAGTCCGAACCCGATCCTGTTATCATCCATGCCCGGAGCGCACTTAAACGTGAAGATTTGTCTGAAGCACTACACGCCTACACTCATCTGGTCTGGGATGGGAAAAATGTCGGAACCGTTATCCGGGACCTGCAAGCCATTACCTGGAAGTATCCGGGTGCTGTGGAGGCCTGGAGTATTCTTGGGGAGGCTCTCAAGCAGCTTGACAGGCAACTGGATGCGCAGCAGGCATTCGAGCACTATCGAAAACTCAAAAAGCGCGAAGAAACCAATCAAAAAAGGAACCTTACCTGGAATAGAAATCTGGCCATTATAGGCTTGCCTGCGTTAATAGGTGGACTGATTTTCATCGTATCCGGGATTTATACAGGGAGTAGGCCGAATCAAGAATTACCAACAGAAATTCCTACCGCGCTTCCAACCGTAACACCAACATTCGAATTGTTTCTCCCTGCACCCAGGATTTCTACTGCTACGCCAATACCAATTGAGGCAGCCAATACGCCCACCCCAACTGTGCAGAGTACAGATGTTCTTATAGAATGCATTCCTGACAATCCATCTCAGATAGGAAAGGTGGTTGAAATCATAGACGGTAATACGATCAAAGCGCTCATCGGTGAATATGTGTATGTTGTTCGGTATATCGGTATCGACGCTCCAGCCTATGGCGAAGTGAACGAACCCTATGGACCGGAAGCAGCATTCAAAAATACAGATTTAGTCTACAAGAAAGAAATTACATTGGTACCCGACCACTCCGACAAAGACTTGCGGGGACGCTTATTGCGCTATGTACTGGTTGGGAATGTTTTCGTCAACTATGAACTTGTTGCTGAAGGCTTCGCTACATCACTGGATGAGCCTCCAAATTCTGCCTGCGCCGAAGTCTTCCAACTGGCCGAGCAATTGGCGCTTAAGAACCAGGTTGGAAGATGGGTTTCCGCGTCGGCTACTTCTAGCCCGTAAACTCATCATCTTAACAAACAAAACATCTGCGGTACACTCTAACCATGACCCGTTCCCTGCGCCTGAGTCTGCTGTTGATAGCCGCTGCTACGCTGAGTTTCGAGATCACGCTCACGCGGGTGTTCTCAGTGGCGCAGTTTTACCATTTCGCCTTCATGATCGTCAGCATCGCGCTGCTGGGATTCGGCGCTAGCGGCACCGCGCTGACAATTTTCCCAAAACTTGGGCGAAACGCTCCTCGCCACGCCTTAGGCATGCTCGGTCTGGCGACAGGCATCAGCATCCTGGGGGCTTATCTGCTGACCAATTGGTTGCCCTTCGATTCCTTCAGCATCGCCTGGGATCGTAGGCAAATTGGGGTTCTTATTCTACATTACATTGCCCTGGCCACCCCCTTCTTCTTCAGCGGGATGGCTGTCGGCTTGCTGCTGGATGTCTACCCTGAATCTGCCGGAGGAACGTATGCGGTCAATTTGTTCGGCTCGGCATTGGGCTGTGTTTTTGCCATGCTTGCGCCTCCGTTTCTGGGCGCGGAGGGGGCAGTCACGTTAGCAAGCGGGCTGGCCCTGTTGGGGGCACTGATCAGCTTGCGAAATGGAGACAAGCCAAAGCGCGGTTTTGAAGCGTCTACCGTTCTTTTCCTGATACTCGCCTGCTTCGATCTGGGTCTGCGCATCGCCGGTCGCCCTGGTCTGCCCGTCATGAACCTGCACCTTTCACCCTACAAGGGTTATTCCTACGCGATGCAGCACCCGAGCGCCGAACTGGTTTACCGTCGCTGGAACGCCTTCTCGCGCGTGGACGTTGTCCGCAGCGCGGGCATCCATTCGATCCCCGGCCTGAGTTACCGCTACCTGGAGCCGCTGCCCGGGCAGGATGGGGTTTTTGTGGATGGCGACAACCTGAGCGCACTCCTGCCCGAGGGCGCGGATATATCGTTCAGCAAATACCTGCCTCTGGCGCTCCCGTTCGAAATGCGACCCGAAGCCTGCGTGCTGGTTCTCGAGCCGCGCGGCGGTCTGGATATTTTGACCGCTCTCGAATTGGGTGCCGAAAAAGTGACGGCTGTGGAAAGCAACCCGCTGATCGTCGGGGCGGCAGGGCATGTATACAACCATCCGAATGTGGAAGTTGCCCTGGAAGCGGACCGCACCTACCTGCGCCGAGAGCGTGAGCAGACCTTTGATGTGATCGTTTTTTCGCTGACGGACTCCTATCATCCGGTGCGCTCTGGCGCTTACAGCCTGGGGGAAGATTACCGCTACACCGTCGAAGCCTTCCAAGACGCCCTGACGCGCCTGAATCCGGACGGATTGCTATCCGTCACCCGCTGGCTGCAAGACCCGCCCAGCGAAGATCTGCGCGTATTTGCGCTGGGGGTGACCGCCCTGGAACGTAGCAATGGGAACCCGGAGTCACAAATCGTCGCCTTTCGCGGCTATAACACAGTCACAATTCTTGTAAAAAATAGTGACTATACGCAGGGTGAGTTGAGAACCGTCCGTGCATTTGCATCCGAGCGCGCCTTCGACGTGGTCTACGCGCCCGATCTCCGCCCCGAAGAGACCAACCGCTACAACATCCTGCCTGAGCCAATTTACTATCAGACATTCAGCAAACTTCTTCATACGAATCCGCGCCAGGCATTTTACGATTCTTATCCCTTCGATGTCCGCCCGCCGACCGACGACCATCCCTTCTTCGGGCATTATTTCAAATGGTCGCAGGCTGAGCAAGTTTTGGCCGAGTTGGGTCACACCTGGCAACCTTTTGGTGGAGCGGGATATTTCGTCATCCTGGCCTTGCTCGCGCTGGCCACCTTCCTGGCAGGGATCATTATCCTACTACCGCTCATCATTCGAAAGCCAGTTAAAGAAGCGAAAGAACATCAGCGAACATCCATTATCCGACCTCTACTTTATTTTGGTTTTATCGGCCTGGCTTTTTTACTGGTGGAAATCCCCCTTCTGCAACGCTTCATCCTGTATCTGGGAAACCCTGCCTATGCATTGACAACGGTGTTGTTTTCCATTTTATTATTCTCGGCAATTGGCAGTCAGTTGAGTAATAGCATTTCTCATCGAGCAGCGCTTCTTGTGCTTGTGCTAATGGTCTTGATTACCCCATTCGGGCTTCCCTACATTTTTTCACTCACACTCGGCCTATCCCTGATCTACCGTCTTCTTCTCACCGCCCTCACCCTCGCGCCCATCGGGTTCCTAATGGGCATTCCTTTCCCAGCAGGAATTCGGTGGCTGCAAACCTTACATACAAATGAAGAAGTTGTTGTGGTGCAGCATCAAATCCCCTGGGTTTGGGGAACCAATGGAGCCGCTTCGGTAATTTCATCTGTGTTGGCAGCACTCCTGGCTCTGACTTTTGGATTCAACTGGGTACTCTGGCTGGGAGCTTTGTGTTATGCGGGCGCGTTATTCACGGTGCTGGCGCGCCCCGGATTCCCTCGCCGGTAAAGGGCACGAATCTGACACCACCCATGTTGTAAGCTGTTACTTCCCCACCTTCCTTGACAAACTTCCACAACGACTGATACCCACCCGGCGGGCCAATCGGGACGACCAGCCGTCCGCCCTCGACTAGTTGTTCCACAAGGGGAGCAGGCAGATGGTCGGGAGCAGCGGTCACGATGATGGCATCAAACGGCGCGTACTCAGGCCAGCCATAATAACCATCCCCCTGCTTCACCTCAATATCTGAATAACCTAACCCATCCAGACGGTCTGCTGCTATCTCGGCTAACTCTGGTACGATTTCAATCGTATAAACTTCAACACCTTCCAACTCGGCCAGGACTGCTGCCTGGTAACCCGAACCGGTACCGATCTCCAAGACCTTCTCCCCGGGCTTCAATTCCAGCAGTTCTGTCATCCAGGCGACGATATACGGCTGTGAAATTGTCTGACCATAATCAATTGGCAGAGGATGATCCCGATAAGCCATTTCAATATAATCCGGCAGCACAAACAAATGGCGCGGGACTGTCCGCATCGCATCCAGCACATCTGGATCCGTTACATCTCGCGCTGCGATTGTGTTTTCAACCATTTCCAGACGTTCTTGCTCGAAGTCATTTTGCTCGGCTTGGGTGGGTTCTTCCGTCTGCACAGGCGACTGTGCGCAACCTGCCAGCAGGAACACCAGCATCCAAATCAAGACCAAAACTTGCAATCGCCAATATCTCTTCACAATTTTCATCTACATTCTATGAACCAAATCACTCAAGTTGCGCCTGCCCCTGATGCGAGGCTCTTCCGCCGCATTTCCAATCGACAGAATTGCCACCGGACGATGGGCTTGGGGTGCGTTGATGATGTCACTGACCTTGCCTTCGTCAAACGCGCCCACCCACACGCTTGACAATCCAAGTGCCGTTGCAGCCAGCATGGCATACGTACAGGCGATGGTTGCATCCTGCAGGCAATACAAGTTCGCACCGCGCTTTCCATACTTTTGAGAAGAACGATCTGCGTGCGCGCAAAAGATCAATGCCAGGGGAGCCTGTGCCATGAAGTTTTGGCCTAATGCCGCTGCTGCTAATTCCTTTCGCTGGTCGGCACGAGTTACAACATAGACTTCATATGCCTGCAAATTTCCTGCGGATGGAGCCTGATTGACCGCTTCCAATATTTTGTCAAGCTTTTCTTCCTCTACGGGTATGTCCGCATAAGCGCGGATAGAACTCCGCGCTTTGAGAGCATCGAAGAATTCCATTGAAATTATCCTTGTATTTTAATGAATTATGCAGTTTCCTCAGTCACTTTATAGACCACATCATGCTCGCGCACCGGCTCGATGACTTTCATGGCAAAATCGTCGCCCGGTTTCACAGAATCCACATTTTTATGCTCAATTTGCATCGAAGTAACTTTCTGCGTAAAGTCTGTTGTGTGCCCCAAAACGTGAATTGTGTCGCCAATCTTCAAATCATTTGTGAGGGACATGACTGCGACGTTGATTTTGTTGAAGTAGTGGGTCACATGACCAATTTCAACTTCCATTACATTTCTCCTTCTAATCACTCATATCAACCTGATAATACTGTAGCATAAAACGGTATTAGATTTCTAGTCCCTTCCGGCATTTGTTTATTTCGTCGTAAAAATCTTATAGACACAATTTTCCTGCTACAATTGATTCAACTTTATTGGTAACGGAGTACCCATGATCGAACCCCGCAAGCCCATTCAATATCTTCAGGTCAATAGCAAAAATCAAGCATCCATTTCGGGCCACACGATTGTCGAAATGCCCGTTTCGCTTACCGTCAACAGCGAGGTGTGGACCACTTTCATGTGCACCCCTGTCCAGCTCGAAGCCATGATGGTCGGCTTTCTGTTTAACGAAAGCGTCATCAATGGGATGAATGAAGTTGCCGATGTTCGCATCTGTGAGCATGGCGATAACGTAGATCTCTGGCTGACCCACGACGTATCCAAACCGGATAGCTGGACACGCACATCCGGCTGCACTGGCGGGGTGACGGCAGTCATTTCTATCGAAAAGCCAATACCTGCTTCCGTTTCGGACGAGTTCAACCTTTCCCCCGGCCAGATCAACCATCTGGTCGAGATGTTGTTCGAGTCACAGGAACTCTATCGCAAGACCGGTGGTGTGCATACCTCCGCGCTTAGCGATGGCGACAAGGTTATCCTGTCCGCTGAAGATATTGGCCGACACAACACCCTCGACAAAATTGCAGGTCTGTGCCTGATGGAAAATGTCTGGCCTGAGAAGCGCGTTCTGATCACCACCGGGCGCATCAGTTCCGAGATGCTGCAAAAAGGCGTGCGCATGGGTGCAAAAGTTGTCGCTTCCCGAACTTCTCCGTCTTCGATGTCGGTTGAGCTGGCCGCAGCCTGGGGCATCACATTGATCGGGTATGCGCGGAGAAACAGGTTCAATTTATATGCAAGTCCTGAG
>Ga0209536_100014656_pt1 | contig 11238 bp, 10 predicted proteins | sample DeeMarSeWOR28_12_FD_187461 | JGI IMG/M metagenome (GOLD analysis project Ga0209536, IMG submission 187461) | Marine sediment microbial communities from White Oak River estuary, North Carolina - WOR-2-8_12 (SPAdes) (version 2) | ecosystem: Environmental > Aquatic > Marine > Intertidal zone >... | reverse complement strand
AATCAAATGACAAAGACATGTCCCGTGATGACACGATGAGAGCTAAAAATACTGGGGATGACCTTCGTAATACTTTTAGGAACTGTAAATTTCGAATCTGTTTCGGATCTTAGATTTACCAAAAAATAGATAAGTCAAATCATTCTTGATGTTGTATCGATTAATTTGTTGAGTAGCTTAATCAAGGTGGGGATACAAAAATCTTCCCGCGCTTTTTTCTACTCTTTTTATCCATCCTTTTTGTCAAAGGTTGATTGTTCAATCACTAAAACGGCCGGTAATGTTTTAAAGGATTAAAAAATCAAACAGGATTTAGACAAATAAGAAAAAAGACCAGCGGTAATGTTCAAAGGTGAAGGAGATTCAAATATCACATAACGCGAAGAGGTCAGGATTAGGGATAACGACTTAGTAATATATTGATAAAATAATAAATATCCAAGCTTATAAAAATATTGTCAAATTCTTTTTATTTATGGTAGATATAAATTTTACTTATGAGTTATTCTAGCCCATAAAATTTATTTAAGACAAGATGACCAAGATATGATAAATTTCAACCAGTTGAGGGTATTTCATCAGGTGGCGAAGAACATGAATTTTACGGCGGCTGCCAAAAAACTTTACATCACACAGCCTGCTGTTACCGCCCATATGAAGCTATTTGAAAACTATTGTGGTCTCAAATTTTTCAAAAAAAGGGGTCATAAAATCTATCTGACCTCAGAAGGACAAGCCCTTTATGATTACACACAAAAGATTTTTGAATATGAACGACAAATTGAAGACCTGATCGACGATTTGAAGGATTTGAAACGGGGGATGTTGCACCTTGGCACCTCAAAGACCTATGCCCGATATTTTATGCCTTTTCTGATTAGCAGCTTTCGAGATGTTTACCCGCATATTAAAATCCATCTGGATGAAGGGAGTTCCCTGGATATCATGCACAGCCTGCTCGATTTAAAGAACGAAGTGGCCGTCATAGCAAAGGTTGAAGATCATCCTGATATCTGTTTTATTCCTTTCAGCCAGGAGGAACTGGTTCTAATATTAGCTCCGGAACACCCCCTGGCAGGGAAAAAATATGTCACCCCTGCCGAATTAGCAAATGAACCGGTCATCGCAAAAGAGGAAGGATCCAAAACGAGGAAATTGGTCAATGCCTTGTTTAATGACCACGGCATCTCACCGGAGATCTTGATGGAAACGAGCAACGCGGAGTTTATTAAGCAGCTCGTTCAGAGAGGGGAAGGAGTCTCTTTCTTTGTAAGAGAAGTCGTGGCACTTGAACTGCAGGAAAAAAAGCTGGCCACTGTCCCCATTAAAGGTACGCGAATAATCCTGGAAGTAAACATTGCCTATCTAAAAAATCAACTCCTTTCGCCGCCTGCCCAGGCCTTTCTTGAAATTCTCCTCAAAATCTCCCCGAAAGAAAAGTCAGATCAAGGAATCAGAAAGATTATGGACAGTATGCTTGCTAAATGGAAATAGAACCACTGACATCTATATATTTTTTGGCCCCTTACTCTCCTCTGTATCGAAGGCAACATTTTAATATTGATAACGTTATACTTCTAACGTAACAGTTTAGAAGGACAAGGCCCTTATAGAATTATGCGTGAGCTGTGCAACCGCTTGGATATCCTATTGGCTGTTTCCTTGAGCGCTTCGATGGATTGGCTGTCCCACTTTTTTTCCATCCTGTACGAAGGAACCACGATAAGAACTGCAGCTACAGGATTATTTTTATGGTTAAAGATAGGGACTGCAACGGCATAGATTTCATGGAGATATTCTTCCCAATCATAAGCAACACCGGTTTTGCGGATTTCCCGGTAAATCTCGCGCAGTTCATCAGGGTCCGTAACGGTATTTTTGGTGAACGGAAAAAAATCCCTTTTCAGCCATCTATCAATCTCATCGGGCTCGCTAAAAGCAACGATAGCCTTGGCGCCAGCATGTGCGTGAGGCATGACTTGGTCGCCGACTTCGATAGTTAAGGACACGGGATTCGGGGTTACTGCTGCGTATGCCAGGTATATATTGTTGCCGGAGACAACCTCTATATGTACCGTCTCTCCGACTTCATCCCTTAGCTTATCAGCAAAGGGTCTCGCAATAGCCACCACTTCACCATTCATGGTTCGATTGACTGCACGGGCCATCAGGGCCATGGCTGAACCTAGGCGATACCGGCGGGTACTCGGATCCTGTTCTAGAAAGTCGTGCTTCTTCAGAGTAGAGAGCACGCGGCTCATTGTTGCCTTGTTGGTACCCAGCATTCTTGATAATTCTGTTGTGCCCAGAGAAGAATTACTCTGAGCAAAACACTTGAACACCAAGAGGGCTTTTTCGATTGTCTTCAGCTCCATGTATAAGACTCCCTATACCGTTGGTGCAAATTTATTTCAATATCATACCTACGGCCTTTTTTACTTGACAATGAACCGAAACCTAACTAATTACACTATATGAAATATTGTTACACTATTTGATACAGAGGTCAAGCTCACTTCTCGGTAAAGATGATTCTTTTGTTAATTGGACAGGTAAGAGCCTGAATAATCAATGAGGCAAATGATCATCACCCAAGCTCTTCGATGTGAAGAACCCCGACCACTGGTCGAGGCTTCTTCTAAAGAAAAGCCTCATAGGTATGGGCGCTCACGCCCCCAAACCTTCCAACGCCATTCATCCCCGTGCACAGCACGAGGCATTGGCTGTTCGTATGAACAGCAAGCTTTTTCTCGTAATCAGGTTGCCTGTAGAACCTCATGCCTCATAAATACCCTTCATTTTATAAAATTATTTGATCACGAAATGGCCTATTTGTTATAGACTGTTAATTTCAAAAACCCGTTCATAAACGAGGGTCAATCAACCTTTTTTTTTAATCGGATGAATAACTGAAATATAGGAGGGAATTTTTTATGGGCAAAATAGAGAGATTCACCAATGGTACCACAGGGGGGCCTGTCTTTGTTTATGTGCAGGATGGGCGTATTATCCGTGTTACACCCATGGCGTTTGAAGAAAGCGATGCGCCATCGTGGCAGATTAAGGCAAGGGGTAAGACATTCTCACCACCGAGGAAGACAACGCTTGCCCCCTATTCCTTCTCCTATCGCTCCATGGTCTATTCTCCCAAAAGGAACCTGTACCCCATGAAGAGGGTAGACTTTGATCCCAACGGGAACCGTAACTGCGAAAAGAGGGGAGAATCCGGTTATGAGCGGATTAGTTGGGATGAGGCCGGAGACATCGTCACAAACGAAGTGAAACGTATCAAGAGGGAATTTGGTGCCGGGGCCATTTTGAGTACGGCGGGCTCCCATCACCTCTGGGGAAATGTGGGGTATCGCCACAGCGCCTATTTCAGGTTCGCGAACCTGATGGGTTTTACCTACGCGGATCATAATCCGGATAGCTGGGAAGGGTGGCACTGGGGAGGTATGCATAACTGGGGGTTCAGTCATCGACTTGGTATTCCCGAGCAATACGACCTTCTCGAGGACGCGCTGAAAAACACTGAAATGATCGTATTCTGGTCTTCAGACCCGGAAGCCACGAACGGTATTTATTCCGCTTTTGAGCATACCTCCCGCCGGCAATGGCTCAAGGAATTGGGGATCAAGATGGTCTTCATCGATCCTTTCTACAATCATACAGCCGGCATGTACTCTGACAAGTGGTTCGCCCCAAGACCGGAGACAGGTAATGCCCTGGCGTGCGCCATCGCCTTCGTGTGGATTACCGAAGACCTCTATGACAAGGACTATATAGAGAGTCGCACGGTCGGGTTCGAGAAATGGAAAGAATATATCCTGGGCAAGGAAGACGGTCTTCCCAAAACACCCGCGTGGGCGGAGGTGGAAACCACTATACCGGCCAGGGAGATCCGGGCCTTGGCCAGGGAATGGGGGGCCAAGAAGACCATGCTCGCGGCCGGCGGTCTCGGCGGCTGGGGAGGTGCCTGCAGGGCAGCTAGCGGGAATGAATGGGCCCGTCTCATGATCAGCCTGGCGGCCATGCAGGGCATGGGCAAGCCGGGCAGTAATATCTGGTCCACGACCCAAGGGGCTCCCTGCAACACGGCCTTTGTCTTTCCAGGCTATGCAGAGGGCGGCATTTCAGGGGATACGGGCAACTCCGCAGCGGGATTCCGATGGGTCTATCGCATGTTCAGCTTTGATCAGCCCACTTCAACCAGTATCAACGCCCCCATGGGACAGCATATTCCCAGGTTGAAAATCCCGGAATGTATCCTTGACGGCAAATATGAATGGAGAGGCAAAGGCTTCTGCGGACCTTCCATCGAGTCCCAGTTCCACAAGTACAAGTACCCCGCGGACGGGTACCCTGAAATCCAGATGTACTGGCGTTACGGGGGTTCCTTTATCGGAACCATGTGTGAAACCAATCGATACGTAAAGGCCTATAAAACCGACAGACTGCCCTTTGTGGTCAACCAGTCCATCTGGTTCGAGGGGGAAGTCAAGTTCGCTGATATTATCCTTCCGGCCTGCACCAATTTCGAACGATGGGATATCAGCGAGTTTGCCAATTGCTCAGGCTACATCCCGGACTCCTATACCCAGTGCAACCACCGGGTTATCAGTCTCCAGAAGAAGTGTATAGAACCCCTTGGAGAGTCCAAGTCCGATTACGATATCTTTGCCTTTATGGCCGAGAAACTGGGTTTCTACGGGCCCTATACCAACGGAGGCATGAAGGACCTGGACTGGGTGAAGCGTTATTTCGAGGCCAGTGAACTGCCTGACCACATAAGCTGGGAAGAATTTTTCAAAAAGGGTTACTTCGTGGTTCCCATGCCTGAAGACTACCGGCCCACACCGGCACTGAGATGGTTTGCCGAAGACCGCCCCAAGGACACCCCCGACTGGGGACCCCATCCGGAAACTCAGGAGGAGTTCGGCAAGGGGCTCCAGACAACCTCGGGAAAAATAGAATTTGACTCCTCAAGCCTCAGAAAGTTTGATCCCGGGGACGAGGAAAGGCCATTGATTCCAAAATATATCACCTCATGGGAGGGCCATCACACGACCTACCTCTATAACAAGTATCCCCTCCAGATGATCTCACCCCATCCCCGTTTCAGCTTTCATACCATGGGGGATGCCAAGGACAGCTGGATGAATGATGTTAAGGATCACAGGGTATTGAAGGAAGACGGATATTACTACTGGATCATCCGGATCAATTCCAAGGACGCCGAAGAAAGAGATATTGAAGAGGGAGATTTGGTCAAGGCGTTTAATGACCGGGGTGCGGTTATCCTTGCGGCACAGGTCACTGAGCGGGTACCGCCCGGAACCGTCCATTCATATGAGTCCTGCGCCGACTATGATCCCTTAGGCCAACCGGGTGAATCAGCGGACCGGAGCGGGTGTGTGAACATTCTCACGCCGTCCCGATACATCACCAACAATTCTGCCGGCATGGCGCCCAACTCATGCCTCGTGCAGATAGAGAAATATTAGGAAGGAGTGGCCGTTATGAAAAAATATAACATGATTATTGACGTGGCCAAATGTCACGACTGTAACAACTGCTTTCTGGCATGTAAGGATGAATATATTGAAAATGATTTCCTACCAATTTCCATAGCACAGCCTTGGCATGGTCACAGGTGGATGGACATCATGCGCAAGGAGCGGGGCCAGTATCCCCAGGTGGATGTAGCTTACAGGCCAACTCCCTGTATGCACTGCGACGATGCGCCTTGCATGAATGTATGTAAGGAGGGGACCGTCTACAAACGTGAAGACGGCGTCGTCATCATTGATCCGGAAAAGGCTAGGGGAGAAAAAGGTCTCATGAAAGCATGCCCCTACGGCGCCATTTGGTGGAACGAGGAGAAAGAAGTCCCGCAAAAGTGTACGTTTTGTGCCCATCTCCTCGATGATGGCTGGGCGGAGCCCCGTTGTGTTCAGGCGTGCCCAACGGGCGCTCTGAAAGTCGTTCATACCGAAGACGCTGAGATGAAAAAAATCATAGCTTCCGAGGATCTGGAGATTTACCTTCCTGAAACGAAAACCAACCCACGCGTCTACTACAAGAATTTATACCGATTCACGACCTCATTTATTGCCGGAAGCATAGCGCTTCAAGACACTGACGAGTGCGCAGAAGGGGCCAAGATCAATTTGCGAAAAGGATCAAAAAGTCTGGTGAGCAATCTTGTAACCAACAATTATGGAGACTTCAAGCTCGATAAGCTGCCGGAGGAAAGCGGAGATTATACCCTTGAAATCGCCTATGAAGGTTATCAATCAAAAAGCCTTACGGTAAATTTGGAAAAGAGTATCAACCTGGGAACCATTTTCCTGGCCCCCTCCTAAAGAAACTGCTTCCGATACCTATCGGAAAAAAGAGAAGACATTAAACGGCCTCAATTTGGGGAGCGATGACGATCCTTTTAAATCTTCCTAAGGTCCATTTCGACTTCGGCGCCGTTAGCGTCCTTGCCCGTGAACTGGTCCGCCTTGGGATTGTTCGGCCATTGATCGTAACCGACAGGAATCTTGTCGAGTGCGGCGTACTCGAAAAGGCCATGACCTCACTCCCTCGGATAGATCCATTTCCTGTCTTTGACGAGGCCCCGGAAAATCCTACGGTAGAGGGCGTAGAGAAAGCTCTGGAAATATACGTTCAGGAAGGATGCGACGGCCTGGTCGCCGTTGGCGGGGGATCGGTCATCGACACGTCAAAGGCGGTAGCCCTTCGAGCTGGTCATGATGCGCCCATTTCCCAGTATGAACGCCAGCCCGAAAAAATCACCGATGCAACCGCCCCCATCATTGCCATACCGACGACCGCCGGCACAGGCAGCGAACTCACCTTTGGCGCCGGCATTCACCCTGATTCATCAAAACCGGCCATGAATCTGGGGTCCTTTTATTTTATTCCCAAGGTCGCCATCTGCGATCCTGAACTGACCCTGACCCTACCACCGGCATTGACGGCAGGAACCGGAATGGACGCACTCGGACAATGCGTTGAGGCGTATCTGGCAAAAGGAAACAATCCCCCGATCGATGCTATAGTCCTGGACGGCATCCAGAGGTCTCTAGCCCATATAGAGGGGGCCGTCGCCGACGGCTCCGACCGGGAAGCCCGATGGAATATGATGATGGCCGCGCTTGAAGGCGGCATTGGCATCCATAAAGGGTTAGGATCGGCACATGCCATCGCCAACACCTTCGGAGATCAAGGCTACAATCACGGCATTCTGGTGACCATAGCCCTCCCGGGCGTTTTACGCTTTCTTGAAGATCACGTGGGCGACAGGATGACAACCCTGGCAAAGAAGGCTTTCGGCCTGCAAACAGGGGATCAAATAGCCCCTGCCGTCGAAAAACTGAACCGGCGTATCGGTCTGCCCTTATCCTTGAAAGACCTTGGATATCAGGTGGGCGATCTTGACCGAGCGGCAGAGCTTTGTGTCAAGAGTATTTTCAATGGAACCGCCCCGCTTGTCACAACCCATGATCAATACAAAATGATCATCTCCAATATTATGTGATAAGAAAGGGAATAGGCGAAGGTCAGGCTGAGTCCTGCTGAATAATCTCCAGTAAAATGTCTACCAGCTCATCCGGGCTTTTCCCGGAGGTCACCAATTGGGGAAAACGGGCATACCCTTCCTGACGCTCGCGCAAGAGTTCGACGATGCGTTCCATGGGATTGGGGCCGTCGAGCAGCGGCCGACATACGTCAGGATCTTGTGATAGACGCTCCATGATCTCCTCGGGTCTCGCAACCAGGCAAAAAACCCGCCCCTTTTTGCTCAGGGCGGCGGCATTGGTCGGATCGAGCATTGTGCGGCCGCCAGTGGAAATGACAAGTCCTTCCTTCTCACCCAATTCCTTGGCAATTGCCGACTCCATCTCACGAAAGACCGCTTCACCCTGTTCATGGAAGATCTCTTCCACGGTCCGACCGCTCCGGGCGACGATCAGTTCATCGGTATCGACAAACTCATAGCCTAATGCAGCCGCCAGCCGTTTTCCCAAAGTGGTTTTACCGGTGCCCATAAAACCTGTGATAATGATATTAGGTCTGGTTATATCATCCTTCATAAAATCATTTCTTTTACATTAAGCTTATCATTCACTTTAAGGGGCCATTTTTATATTTTCTGTAGAGACGACATCCTGTTTTAACAGCATAAAAATTTAAAGTCCCGCCATTTCCTCTAAAAGATTTACAAGACCAAAAAAATCCTGTTCACCCCTCCCTTTTGCTATCATGGTTCCAAAGAATTGACGAACCATGGAGGTTAGAGGCATAGCAACATTAGCGGTATTTCCTGTAGAAAGCGCTATGTCAAAATCTTTGGCCATCTGTGATGTTGTAAAGGCAGGCACATAGTTGCGATCTTTCAGCATTTGGGCCTTGTAGCTGACTAATGGAGATGCTAAAACACTGTTATTGACTATTTCGATCATCAGTTCCCAGTCTATTCCACCTTTTTCGCCAAAAGTAAGGGCCTCGGCCATCATAGCTGACGTTAGTCCAACCATAATATTTAATACGAGCTTCAGATATCGAGCTTCCTCCCCGGTACCCACATAAAATGTTTTTTTCCCCATAGCACCGAAGATACCCTCACATGTTTCATAGGTGCCCTTAGGCCCGGAGGCGAAAATAGTGAGATCACCGGAGTCCGCCAAGGCGGTGCTTCCTGAAACCGGAGCGCGGAGGTATTGTATATCCTTTTTTTCTGCTTCGTCAGCAACACGAGATGACATGATTGGAGAGACTGTGCTCATATCAATAAAGATGGCTCCTGATTTCACCCCTTCGAAGGCCCCGCCTGACCCAAAGGAAATTGCCTCCAGTACGGGATCATCGGAAATCATGGAAATAATCATGTCCTGACCTTCAGCCGCCACCTTTGGACAATCCGCGACCGCAGCGCCCAGATCGGCCAGGGCCTTGGTTTTCTCTCTTGTTCGGTTGTATACGGTGACAGGATATCCCGCTTTCACCAAATTTGAAGACATTGGAATGCCCATCTTCCCCATACCGATAAATCCTATTTTCTGTTTATCCGCCATGTTTTTCTCGGTGAAGGTGATATGATAATGTCACTAATGCGGTAACCACAAAACGGTCTTAGACTTCTTTTTCAGACTTTCGGTCAACTCCTCTATCTTCCCGGATCTGATCGCCCCAGTCCAGCAATGCTTCGCACTACGGTTGTGCCTTTTTCATTCCATTTCCATTTACGATTTTCTTGAGTCATTCTTATCCACCGGGGTCATCATGAACGAGCTCAGCCACCTAAATAGGCCTCTTTGACCTTATCATCGACGGCCAGATCTTTGGCATTGCCCTGGGAGACAATATTGCCCACCTCCATGATATAGGCCGTATCAGCCAGGTTGAGGGCCATGCGCGCGTTCTGCTCCACGAGCATGATGCTGACGCCGCTTTGATTGAAATTTTTGATGATCTTGCCGACTTCCTCCACCAGAATCGGCGCCAGACCCATACTGGGCTCATCCATCAACAGCAGCTTGGGCTTTGCCATGAGCGCCCGGGCCATAGCCAGCATCTGCTGCTCGCCTCCGCTCAGGCTTTCGGCGTGTTGTTTCAACCTTTGTTTAAGGACCGGAAAGTGGAGGTAAACATCCTCGAGATCCCTGGCTATGCCTTCCGGATCCCTTCTCAGGTGGGCTCCCATTTTCAGGTTGTCCAAGACCGACATCGGAGCGAACACCATTCTGCCCTCGGGAATCTGGGTAATCCCCTTTTTAACAATGTGATGGGCCGGTATCCCGTCGATACGCTCCCTGCGAAACCAGATTTCGCCGGCTGAAGGTTTTTTCAGGCCCGATATCGTTCTCAGGGTCGTTGTCTTGCCCGCCCCGTTGGCTCCGATCAGGGTGACGATAGAGCCGTCTTCCACCATGGCGGAGATGCTCTTTAACACTTCGGCCCTGCCGTAGTGAACTCTGAGGTTTTTGATCTCAAGCAGCATTCGTGGGGACCCCCTCTTTGCCCAGGTAGGCCTCGACCACCGCGTGGTTTTGCTTGATTTCTTCGGGTAGGCCTTCGGCGATCTTCTGCCCGAAGTTGAGCACGACGATTCTGTCACACAAGTCCATTACTACCTTCATATCATGCTCCACCAAAATGATCGTAACGCCCCTGTCCCTTATCTGTCGAATGAGCCCGATCATGGTTTCCGTTTCACTGGGATTCATCCCCGTTGCCGGTTCATCAAGCATCAACAGCTTTGGATTGGTTGCCAGGGCCATGGCGATTCCCAGAATCCGCTGATATCCGTGTGGAAGATTCGCAGCCAGCTCGTCTTTCATTGATGCCATTCCCGTGAACTTCAGAACCTCCAAAGCCTTATGCCTCAATGTCCGTTCTTCTTTTACAGATGATGGGCTATGGAGTATCCTCTTCAAGAAATTAGTCCGGTAACTCAGGTGGAAACCTGTGAACACATTGTCAAGAACCGTAAGCTTCATAAACAGGGTTGACGACTGAAAAGTCCGGCTGATACCCAATTGGGCAACATGATGGGCTTTCATCCGTGTAATGTCGTGGCCTTCAAACATGACTCCGCCACTCGTGGGAGGGAAAAAGCCACTCACCACATTGAAAAAAGTCGTTTTTCCCGCCCCGTTCGGCCCGATCAAACCGAGTATCTCGCCCTGATTCACAGTCAGATCCAAATCATTGACCGCAGCCAAACCCCCAAAGTATTTTGACAGCTTATCCGTTTCAAGCATAATCCCGCGTTGCTCCTCTTGCACCTTTGAGGCCCTTTATCACTTCATTTGACGGGCAAAGTGCTTTGTTGCGAAGCTTTTTGTCCCCGCCGCCAATAATGGCTCAATCCTAGAAGACCGTTAGGCAAGAACATAACCAGCAGGATGATCAATATCCCGGTAAGTATGGGCTCAACCCCCTCGGTGATCCGCAAAAATTCCGGGACAAATGTCATAATGACCGAGCCGATGACCGGTCCCAGGATCGGGAAACTGATTCCCCCTAAAATCGCATAGACATGCACATAAATGGTCTTGAAAGGGCCGAAACTCCCGGGTACGAGTGCGCCATAATAATGGGTATAAAAGCTGCCCATTAAACCGGCAACAGCGCCGGCAATCACAAATGCGATCAGCCTGTAATTGAAAAGATTCACCCCCAGCGACTCTGCCAGATGGGCACTCAGGCCGCCGGCCTCGTATA
>Ga0209536_100014655_pt1 | contig 11239 bp, 8 predicted proteins | sample DeeMarSeWOR28_12_FD_187461 | JGI IMG/M metagenome (GOLD analysis project Ga0209536, IMG submission 187461) | Marine sediment microbial communities from White Oak River estuary, North Carolina - WOR-2-8_12 (SPAdes) (version 2) | ecosystem: Environmental > Aquatic > Marine > Intertidal zone >... | reverse complement strand
CACTGGCGCGAAGAAGGTGGTTATTGTTTACCGCCGCACCCGGGCGGAGATGCCCGCCAGCCCGGAAGAGGTTGAGGCCGCCCTCGAAGAGGGCATAGAGATAATGTTCCTCGCCGCGCCGGTGCGCATTGACCGAACCGGAAAAACACTGAATCTGGCCTGCATCCGCATGGAACTCGGTGAGCCGGACGCCAGCGGGCGCCGCCGGCCTGTCCCTATCAAGGGCAGTGAGTTCACCACCGAGTTCGACTCCGTTATCGCTGCCATCGGCCAGACGCCGGATATCCCTGAAGGTTTCAAGCTCAAGCTGGGCCGGGGCAACACCATTCAGGCCAGTGCCGATACGCTGGCCACCAGCAATAAAGGGGTCTGGGCAGGCGGTGATGCCGTCAGCGGACCGGCTTCGGTTATCGAAGCCATTGCCGCCGGCCGAAAGGCGGCATCTTCTATTGATAAGTATCTGGGGGGCACGGGGGACATCAGTGAAGTCCTAGCCCCGCCGAGCGAACTCAGTCCCTGCGTGGGCAAAGATGATGGTTTCTTCAAATGGGGCCGGGCGGTTATGCCGGCGCTACCGGTTGAGAAAAGGAGCAACAACTTCGAGGAAGTTGAGCTCGGTCTCAGCGATGAGGCGGCAGTGCAAGAAGGCAGACGCTGTCTGCAATGCGCCGTGCGTTGCACCATCACGCCACCACCGTTACCACCCAGGCCAGGCAAGAATAAATCCAGATTTCGGCAAAAGGTTGCCTCCAGGTGATGGATGAAGCCAGGATAACTGTTGACGGACGAGAAATCAGAACGGTTAAGGGCGCCCTTCTGCTCGACACAATCCAGGCGGCAGGTATATATGTTCCCAACCTGTGCCATGACCCTGACCTCGAGCCAACAGGTGATTGCCGCCTCTGCGTGGTGGAAATCGATGGCGTGCCAGATTTTGCCCTCGCCTGCACCACGCCAGTCGCCGATGGAATGGTGGTCCGAACCAACACCAGCCAGCTGAATGAAGCCCGCCGCGCCACTCTGGAACCAGTCCTCGCCGAACACCCCAGCGAGTGCCTCGTCTGCGACCGAAAGGAGCGCTGCCAGCCCTATGATATCTGTCTGCGCAACGTAGCCGTAACCGACCGCTGCGTACTCTGTCCCAAGAACGGCCAATGTGAATTACAGAAGGTGGTCGACTATTTAGGTATAACTGAGCTGCCTGTTCGTCCCAAAACAAGGTCGCGCCCCGTTGACTACAGCAACCCGTTTTTCAAAATCGACCGCAATTACTGCATCCTCTGCCGAAAATGCGTTCGCACCTGCCATGAAGTCACCGTGGTGGGCGCTATTGAGATAGATAGTCAGGGAGACCGCGAACAGGTAAGCCCCGTTGGCAGCGCCTCCCTGTTCGAGTCCGCGTGCCGGTCCTGTGGCGAGTGCATGGTGCGCTGCCCGGTAGGCGCTCTGATGCCCAAAAAGTCATTTAGAACGGACTACGAGGTGAAGACCACCTGCCCTTACTGCGGCGTTGGCTGCCAGATGTACCTCGGGGTAAAAGACGGACAGATTATATGCGTCCACGGCGATAAGGATAATGATGTTAATCACGGCCAGCTCTGCGTCAAGGGTCGCTTCGGCGCTACTGAATTCATCCATCACTCTGACCGCCTTGACCACCCGATGGTCAAGCGCAACGGGGAATTCAGTGAAATCACCTGGGACGAGGCGCTAGACGAGGTGGCGACACGGCTGGGGAAATACAAGCCGGAAGAGGTCGCCATCGTCTCCTCGGCCAAGTGCACCAACGAGGAAAATTACCTGCTTCAAAAGCTGGGGCGGGCGGTCATCGGTACGCATAACATCGACCACTGTGCCCGCCTCTGACATTCCCCCACGGTGGCCGGTCTGGTCACCACCTTCGGGAGCGGGGCAATGACCAACTCCATCAGCGATATTAAAGATTGCGCCTGCTTTTTCGTCATCGGCAGCAACACCACCGAAGCTCACCCGGTCATCGGCTTTGAAATAAAGCGCGCGGTGCGCCGGGGCACAAAGCTCATCGTGGCCAACCCCAGGGAGATAGAACTGGCCCGCCGTGCCGACATCTACCTGCAACACCGTCCCGGCAGCGACGTTGCTCTGCTGATGGGCATGTGCCGGGTTATCGTCGATGAGGACTCGCTGGATAGAGACTTTATCAGTGAGCGCTGTGAGAACCTCGATGCTTTTAAAGAATCACTGTCCGATTTTGACCTGAATACGGTGGAGAGAATCACCGACGTGCCCAAAGAAAAGATAGCGGCGGCGGCCAGAATTTACGCCACCAATCACCCGGCAGCTATCTTTTACGCCATGGGCATCACCCAGCACTCCCACGGCACAGACAACGTGATTGCCGTGGCCAACCTAGCCATGCTCACCGGAAACGTGGGCCAGCCGGGGAGTGGAGTGAACCCGCTGCGCGGCCAGAACAATGTCCAGGGCGCCTGCGATATGGGCGCGCTGCCCAATGTCTATCCTGGATACCAGGCCGTGGCCAGCGAGTCCATGAAGGAGAAATTCGAAGCAGGCTGGTCCTGCTTGCTGCCCGCCGCCCAGGCCGGGCTTACCGTAACCGAAATGTTCGAAGCTGCCCACAAAGGCCAAATAAAGGCAATGTATGTCATGGGAGAAAACCCGGTGCTGACCGAGCCGGAAGCAAAACACGCCATCGAAGCATTGCGGAGACTGGAGCTACTGGTGGTCCAGGACTTTTTCCTAACCGAAACCGCCCAATATGCCCATATCGTTCTGCCCAGCACCACCTTTGCCGAAAAAGATGGCACCTTCACCAACACGGAGCGAAGAGTACAGCGGGTGAGAAAGGCCATCGAGCCGATAGGCAATTCCCGACCCGACTGGTGGATTATCGGTCAGATTGGTCAGCGCATGGGCAGCGACGGCTTCAGCTTCAATGACCCGTCCCAGATTATGGATGAAATCTCCGGCCTGACACCGAGCTACGGAGGCATCTCTTACTCTCGACTGGAAAAGGGCGGATTGCAGTGGCCCTGCCCCACCGACGACCACCCGGGGACACCCATCCTGCATACTGAAAGGTTCACCAGGGGCAAGGGACAGTTCGTGCCGCTGGAGTACCGGCCATCTGTGGAGTCCCCTGACGAAGACTATCCGCTGGTGCTCACCACCGGCCGCAGCCTCTTCCACTACCATACCGGCACCATGAGCCGAAAGGTGCAAGGCCTCAACGCCTTTCACGGCGAAGAGCTGGTAGAGATAAATCCGCAGGACGGTTCGGCGCTCGGCATTGCCGAAGGCGAAATCGTAAGGGTGGTTTCCCGCCGTGGCGCAGTTACCGCCAGGGCCAAACTCACCGAGGCCTCTCCTCCCGGCGTCGTCTTCATGACCTTCCATTTCGCCGAGAGTCCCACCAACCAGCTGACCATACCGGCGCTGGACCCCGTGTCCAAAATACCGGAGTTCAAGGTCTGCGCTGTCAGGGTTGAAAAGGCCGCCGTTGCCGCCAGGTAAACCGGGCACCCCATAGTAAAGGGCGGCAACAGGAACTTCACTCCCGTTTCGTGTTATGATACATATACGCCAATAACCTGCCGAAGCCCCTCTTTCACAGAAAGGAAACCACCATCAGAAGCAGATTTAATTTGCGCTCCCTCCTCAGCGGTGTGATGCCCCTGTTCGTGCTGGCACACCTCTCCCACCACCTGGTGACCGCACTGCCGGTGCCGCTCCTGCCCTATATCCGCGATGAATTCGCCCTGGATTATACCCGCGCTGGATTCATCATATCGGCTTTCGGCGTTATCTACGGCGTCTGCCAGCTACCTGCGGGCTGGCTAGCCGACCGCATTGGGACCCGCATCCTGCTCACCATGGGTATCATCGGCGTGGGTGCCGCCGGACTGCTGGTCGGTTTGTCCCCTAACTATCTTGTATTGCTTGCCGGGCTGGTGCTGATGGGCATAATGGGCGGCGGCTATCACCCTGCCTCCACCACCATGATATCGTCCGTGGTAGAGCCAACAAAACGCGGCCAAGCGCTCGGCTTTCACATGATAGGCGGCAGTTTCAGTTATTTCCTGGCACCGCTGATTGCCGCCGGTATCGCCGTCGCCTGGGGTTGGCGTGGCCCGTTCATCGCACTGGCCATTCCGGCCATCGGCATCGGCATAATACTCCACACCATACTTGGGAAACGCGTACCAACCCAGAAATTTACGACCAGGGGCACAAGAGACTCCACGGAAGCTCCACCCGCTCCCGGACACAAGCGCCGCCTGATAACCGTGGTGGTGCTTAGCTCTTTCACCCAAGCGCTGATAATGTCCATAGTCTCTTTTGTCCCGCTTTTCCTGGTCGATACTTTCGGCACAGGTAAGGAAACGGCGGCAGCTTCGATATCCCTGGTGTATTTCATGGGACTATGGGCGGGGCCATTTGGCGGCTATCTCTCCGACCGCTTCGGCCGAATAGCGATAATCATAACCGTGTGTGTCATGGCCGGCATCGTGATTTACCTGCTCAATATCGTTCCCTACGGATTCGGTATCGGTGCCATGCTGGTTCTTATCGGCATCCTGATGTACATCAACACCACCAGCGCACAGGCATTCATCGCCGACCAGACTTCAGACAGAAATCGTTCCACGGTGCTCGGATTCTATTTCTTTGGCAATATGGAAGGCACCGGCGTACTGACCCCAATCCTGGGTTACCTGATTGATCACCTCGGCTTCCATACCAGCTTCACCATCAGCAGCGCGGCCATTATAGCCACAATTATTGTCTGCTCCGCTATCCTCTGGCTGAGCCGTAGATGACCGGTATGGGATTACTCAGCTATGCGGAATGTAGCCCTCAGGTATCACTTTCTCTGGTTCTTTTTTACCTCTTCCAGCCTAGCCACAAAGTCGTTCCTGGGTGGCGAGAAAACATCGATAACAAAAGCTCCCTTGTCGGTGAAATAAGCGCCGTGCTCCGTATTTGACGGTAAAACGATAACATCATCCTTCTCAACATGGTATTTTTTGCCTTCAATTATAAAGTCAATGGCACCATCCAGGACGATTAACATCTGTTCATTTTCATGACGATGGGGAGAAAGCTGGGAGTTTGGCTCCGCGCTGGCGAGGCTGATGGTTATCTTATCATGAGAGATAATGCGAGCGTTAATACCGGGAGCCAGCTCTATGGGGGGAACTTCAGTGTAGCGAGTAATGTACTTGCTGTACTCTTCCCGAGTGGCAACAGGCTCTTTCCCTTCCATGTTTTCGGTAATCCTCCTTCTCTTACATTTTTATAAACAGAAGAAGCACCAGCAACCGTATTTTATTCTTCGGCCACCGGCACCCCTTTTTATCATTATATCTTTGCTATACCATCCTCCAGTTAACGGACTTCAAACCACAGTTAGCTCCATTATAGTTATATATGTCTGAATGTCAACACGTCCCTTTGCTTCCTGACTGACAAACCTTTTCAATGGGGGCCCCACCCTTAAGTACTTGCTTCAAAGGTACTAATTCACTACTTCTTATATGTTGATTTCTCGTGATTGCAATATGTATTATGTAAACAGAGTAATGCATGACGGAGCGATGATGCCAAAAGGGGTTCTCTCTATAATCACACTTCTCATTATTATACTGGTCTTTAGTTGCCCATTGTTCGGCCCGGTAAATCACACAGATAAAGTGGTGCGGGCAGAATCCGGCCCTGACCTCACCATTGAGACGATAACCAGTTCACCGGAAACACCGTCCCCGGGAGACGATGTAACCTTCACCATCACCATCAGCAACCGGGGCACAGCCATTTCAGGACAATGCTACGTCGCCTACTACATTGATGATGATTATGTTGCCGAGGACTACGTGAGTGCAATTGCCCCCTACACCAGTGCCGAACACACTCTTACCTGGACTGCCGAAGCCGGCATACATACCTTCACCGCAGTAGCCGACTACAAGAAGCAGGTTAGCGAAAGCGATGAGTACAATAATGAAAAAACCTACAGTTTATCAACAGTTGGCCCTGACCTTATAATCGATTCCATAACTTGGTCACCATCGGGACCTCCAGTGGGCAGTACCGTTATTTTTACAGTAAGCGTTAAGAACCAGGGCACGGATGTTGCTGTCTCAAGCCACGTGCATCTTTACGTAGAGGACATTCCCCATGGTTTTAAGGAAGGTGAGAGGATATACCCGGGGGAAATACAGATCAGAACCTTCTCCTGGTTTACCAAAGCAGGCCCGCATGAGATTAAGGCCATCGTTGACAAAGACGGCTCCGTGCCGGAGATTGATGAAGATAATAATGAAATGACGGTGGTCTTCTCAGCCCTCCTCCCCGACCTAATCATCGAAGATATCTCATGGTCTCCTGAGGCACCATCAATACTTGATAATGTAAACTTCACGGTATTCGTCACCAACCAGGGTGGTGCCACGTCAGGCCTGTCGTCCGTTGATTTTTACATTAATGACACCCTTTCAGACACAGGATTGATTGACGGGCTGGAACCAGGTGCTTCTGGAAATGCAACCTTTTCCTGGCTTGCCAAGGAAGGCACGAACGTTATAAAAGCCGTTGTAACTTCTGGCGGAGCATTGACCGAGAGTGATGAGACCAACAATGAAAAAACTTTTACCCTCTCACCAGGCCTTTCTGATCTGGTAATAGATTCTATAACCTGGACGCCGGCCGAACCCTCGGTGCGTGACAACATCACCTTTACCGTAAAGGTAAAGAACCAGGGGAGCGGTGACTCTGATGATTCCAGAGTTATTCTGTATATTGATGGTACCAGCACTGGCAACAAGATGTTGGAGCCGATAGACGCTGGGGAAAACAAGCAGGCAACCTTTACCTGGAGAGTCGAAGAGGTCTCGCACCAAATAAAAGCCGTTGTAGATCCGCAAGATGCGGTGCCCGAGAGCGAGGAGTCGAATAACGAAAAGACGGTTACCTTTTCAATTGCGCCTCCTGATTTAATCGTCGAGCAGATAAACTGGGCGCCGACTGGGCCGGCTATCGGTGATAAGGTCACATTTACCGTAACGGTAAAAAATCAGGGGGCGTCTGGCTCTGACTACGCCTACCTTGCCTATTTCATTGATGATGAGCATGTGTCTTCTGGTCACCTGGACCCGATATCAGCCAACGCGACCGATAATCTGACCTTTAACTGGACTGCCATCCCCGGCGAACATGCCATCAGAGCTTTTATTGATTTCACCGAGGTAGTTACCGAAAGCGATGAAGCTAACAACGAAAAAGTTAGCACCCTTATCCCCATTGGTCCTGACCTCATAATAAAAAGCATCGACTGGTCACATAATGACCCCGATATAGGAGAAACGATTACCTTTACCGTAAACGTAAAGAATGACGGAAGCAGCCGGGCCGGCGGTTCCCTGCTTCACGTCTATATTGATAACAGCCCGATGGGCTACCAGGATATTCCGGCAATTGAACCCGGCACAACGGTATCCAGAACCCTTGACTGGAAACTTGAGGAGGGTCTGCATACTATAGAGGCTGTTGTGGATGATTCGAATTTGGTAGTCGAGATCAGCGAAAAAAACAATGAAAGCTTGATTGTCTATCCCGCACCTGACCTCGCCTTTGAAGCCGTTACCTGGAGCCCGATTAACCCATTACCGGGTGACAAAGTAACCCTGACCGCATACGTCAAGAACAAAGGTAGCCGCGGGGCAGGAAACTTCCAGATATACCTCTACGTTGACGATGAAGTCATGAACTACCAAGAGGTCCCGCCGCTGGACGCCGGTGCTCAAATTACCAAAGACTTTGAATGGGATGCTGCCATCGGCCCACATACCATTACCCTGTTCACTGATGGGGCTGATGCCATTGTTGAAGGAATTGAAAACAACAACTCCGAAACAATTGCCTTCTCCATTCCCGGCCCTGACCTGATTATTGAATCCATCAACTGGCCATTCGGAGAACCTCCAACCGGTGACGAAGTGGCATTCACCGTAACCATCAGCAATCAGGGCGATGCTAGTTCCGGGAACTCATCAGTGAGCTATTACATCGATGGCGAGTATCTGGCCTCCGTCCAGCTCAGCACACTGGAGCCCAATGCGAAAACAGAGGAGTCCTTCAGTACCTCTATATCTCAGGTCGGACCACATACTATCAGAGTGGTTATAGATGAAGGCAACCAGGTTCTTGAGAGCGATGAAGGAAACAACGAAGAAGCGGTGTCCTTCTCCACCGAGAACGTCAATTCACCGTCAGAGTCCGCGCCCGAGCCTGCTCCCGAAAATAAACCTCGATCGAGACCGGCTCCAATATCGCTGACACCAGAGGAAGAAGACCACAAGACAGAAATTCTGTTCGGCACCGTGCTGGCGATATTCGGCGGTATTCTGCTCTTTTCGCTGTTCCAAGTGGTCCGCAAAAAGTAAGGCAACCCATCTCCAACAGAGAGATTGCTTAAGGGACTTTTCTGTCTTTAACTACATTGCCCAGTGCTGACGACGCGGCGCTACGCAAGAAACCCTCATCGCTGCTCAGGGCGATAAACGTGAATCCCTGAGAAATGCGCTCGTTGACTGCTTCCGCGCTGCCAACCTGAATGCCCCCCTGGACACCGTGTCGCTTCCCCACCTCCAGAACCCTGCCTACCGCCTTCACGTGCCGAGGGTCAATCTGGTCAAGACCGGGTTTCAGCCCCATGGATATGGCAAGGTCACTCGGCCCGATAAAGAAACCGTCAATGCCTTCCACAGAGAGGATTTCATCAGCGTTGTTCACGGCATCAACATGCTCAATCTGTACCATCAAGACAATCTCTTCGTTGGCATGTTCAAAGTAGTCAGCGCCACCATAGAGGCGCGTCCTCGGCCCGCCAAAACTCCGCACGCCGAGCGGTGGATAGCGGGTAGCCTGTACTGCCTGTATCGCCTCTTCACGGCTGTTCACCATAGGGATGACCAGCCCGTAAGCGCCAGCATCGAGAGCACGTTTGATTAGCGCGGGGTCGTTCCAAGGCACCCTGACCATTGGCACCGCCCCCGTGTATAAAACGGCCTGTATAATTGACTGTGTTGTACCGATATCAATAGAACCATGTTCGGTATCAATCACCACCCATTCGTAACCCATATTGGCAATAATTTCAGCGGTGATGGGACTGCCCAGCACCACCCAAGTGCCAACTGCCGCTTTACCTTCACGCCATAGCTCTTTTACGCGATTTTTTTTCAATACCGTTCTCCTTACTTTTTTCAGCTATTAACCTGTTCCAAGAACCGCTTCAGTTTGGACTGAAACTTCGGCTGGTCCCAGACCTCCCGGTTCACCACACCATCGGGTTGTTCTCCATTCATAAGCTGCGTTATCTGCTTGCCGATAACTTCCCACGCCGTATTCAGAAACTCGTCGGTGAAAGCCATGGCATGCGCGGTAACGATGACATTATCCAGCTTCAACAGTGGGTTATCCGGCGGGGTTGGTTCCTGGTCAAAGACATCCAGCGCTGCGCCCTGTATCCACTTCTCCCGCAGAGCCTGAATGAGCACCGCCTCATCAATAACCGGCCCGCGAGCGGTATTTATCAGGAAAGCCGTCGGCTTCATCATTTTAAGCTCCCTCTCACCGATGAGATGACGTGTCTTCTCGTTCAGCGGACAACTGATGTTGAGGAAGTCAGATTGGGAAATCACAGTGTCCATGTCCACCATCTCCACGTCGACATCGCTCACATCTTCCTGCTTGAGGTAAGGGTCATAGGCGATATGTTTCATACCGAAGGGCTTGGCCAGTTTGAACATTTCGTGTCCTATGTTTCCCACACCCAGCGACCCCAGTGTCTTATCAATCAGGCCATAGCCGTGGTTTTTAGCCGCCTCGCTCCACTTCCCTTCGCTGGCAAGCTTGTGCTTGAGGAAAAGACGCGTGCTGAGGGCCAGAATAAAAGTGATGATGGTCACCGCGACCGGCCGGCGTACCGCAGCCGGCGTGATACACAAAAGTATCCCGGCTTTGTTCAACGCTGGAACGTCAACCCGGTCATAACCGACGCCATTACGGTGCAAAGAAAGCAGCCGGTCATTGCCAACAAAGCTGCTATCTGTCCATCTGGAGAAAGTCCGGGTGACCACGATATCAAAATCTTTTATCTGGTGCGGGGCAACTTCGGAGAGCATCTCGGCGAAGACTTCCTGCTCAATACCCTGCATATTTGTTAGGGACCGGTATGCCGGGCAATCCAGAATAAAATTGCCGTCTTTGTCATAATAATCCCGGGTGAAGCCGACCTTGGCTTTGCGACCCATGCCTGTTCCCTCCTTGTAATAAATTTATAGTATGGCAAATTTCTGCCCGCAGTGAATTTTGCCCGGGCAAAAGGACGTTAAACACATTTTTATCTTTCGCCTGATATTTGTCAAATATTCGCTGGTCACTGGTTTCGTCACTTTTGCCATCACTTATTGAAATAGTGTATTATGAACTAAACTGGTGGCTACAGTCCGTACTACATGTTCATCACCGGCCGACATCGGAGTGAGTCCGTCTGCATACTTCACCAGACAGGACTAAAGCAACACAGGATAAGGAATAAGGAGGTATTTACGTGTTCAAATCGGTCAACCTTCTCAGGTTAAATCACGGGCAGGAAATCCTGCGTGAACTTCACAATTACTGTGAAAAGAAAGTCATCACCTCGGGGATAATCCTCGGCATCATTGGTTCGCTTGAAAGCGTCAAATTCGGAACTGCTCCCAAGGACGGAAAGTGGGGCTGGGACTTTGATGAGTACGCAGGCCATCTTTCTATCCTCTCCGCCCAGGGGTCTCTTTCGGTACATGAGGGCGAGAAGATTTTCCACATCCACATGTGCGCCATTGACCCGCTGAAACCGGGCCAGCTAATCGGCGGCCATCTCGAAGAAGGTATTACGTGGGCAACGGTCGAGATTTATATTGGTGAACTCAACTATCAGCTAGAGCGCGACGTGGACCCTGAATCCGGCCTGACTGCCTTACGCACCACCTAAATTTACACTGGCGATTGTTGCTCTGGGAAACCGAAAAGGACAACGGTCATCGCCAATATATGAGTAAGCTGGGGTTTCATTATTTGGAAGACTTGACAAACTCGATAGACTTCGATATTATGTCGTATCAGACGTGTGCCTGCATTTTGAAATTAAAAGCCGCATTATATGTTCCATATTCTAATTTTATGTCTCTTATCGAGT
>Ga0209536_100014654_pt1 | contig 11240 bp, 11 predicted proteins | sample DeeMarSeWOR28_12_FD_187461 | JGI IMG/M metagenome (GOLD analysis project Ga0209536, IMG submission 187461) | Marine sediment microbial communities from White Oak River estuary, North Carolina - WOR-2-8_12 (SPAdes) (version 2) | ecosystem: Environmental > Aquatic > Marine > Intertidal zone >... | reverse complement strand
CGCACTCAAAGAGAATGCTTCCAGGCGTCGATCCCCAATTGTCAGACATCTGCCGCTAGATGGTCTTCAAGTCAGGACCCGGACCACAGGGCACGTCAAAGAGGTCCTTTCCTATATGCTCAGACAGAGTCTCAAGTTCACCGAATCGGGCGACTCTTTTCTCGTGGAGATACCCAGACTGGATGAAGGTGATGTGCTGTTGCTGAAGTAGCGCGGTATAGGAATTCATATATCTCAGAAAAGACAGGAGAGTTTTCATTGGATAGAAGAGAGTTCTTGCGCAGTACGGTTGCAGCGATAGGAGCGGCCGCATTAGGTCTGAAAAGAGTTTCTGTTGGGGGCAGTCAAGCCGAGCCCGGGGCCAAGCCGCCCAACATAATCTTCATCATGTCTGATGACCAGGGCTGGGGGGATTTGTCGCTGAACTGGCCGGCGACGAATGTTCGACTGCCGGAGCTGGAGAAGATCGGCAGAAATGGAGTACGGTTTGCTGAGTTCCATACAGAGCCGCTTTGCGGCCCATCCAGGGCCTGTGTTTTCACTGGTCAATACTCGATGGAAAACGGAATGTGGCGAGGCCCCGGCAGTGCCAAACCCGGAGAGAACAATTACCGCGGAATCAAAAGAGACGTCGTGATGCTCCCGGAACTGTTGCAGAAGGCGGGGTATGTAACGGGGATCTTCGGCAAATGGCATCTGGGAGAGCACGAGGGTGAAAGGCCCAATGATCGGGGCTTCGATGAGTTCTATGGATTTCTCAGGGGCTCACACACCTATAAGCTGACGTCTTCTACTGCGACATTCTTCCACAACAGAGAGCAGTATTGTGAGAACGCCCACTCCACGGACTACATAACCGACAAATCATTGGACTTCATCAGAACCCAGGTCAGTCACGACAAACCCTTCTTCTGCTACGTTTCCTACAATGCTGTCCATGGACCTTTGTGGCGTGAGGACAGGAAGGTCCCTTCTGCACCGAAAGAATGGCTCGACAAGGCTGCAGCAAGGGCAATAGATTTCCCAAGGCGTGACTACGTGGCGATTCTGGAACACATGGACTACAATATCGGCCGATTGATGAGATTGCTCGAGGAGTTGAGGATAGAAAAGGAGACATTGGTTGTGTTCATGAGTGACAACGGTGCCCTTACCATGACCGGCGAAAGTGCCGGCAAAGCCCGGTATCCAGGCAACAATGGCCCCTACCGTGGAGGCAAGGGGACAGTTTATCAGGGCGGATTGAAGGTCCCCTGCCTGATGCAGTGGAAGGGAACATTTGGCAGGGGGTTGGTCTCGGCTGATCTGGTGATGCACGTGGATCTGTTTTCGACGATTTTGGATGTGGCAGGGATAGACATCCCCAAGATGAACGGCAAGAACCCGGTTTGGGGGATCAGCCTTGTCAGTCACATCATGAGCGGCTGTAACCAGCCATTACCTGACCGGACAATGTTCTTTGAGTTGATGGGAAGGGTCGGGGCACGCAGAGGCAACGACAAACTGGTGAGTGGACAGTTCAGCAGTACTAGGGGCAGATGGAGAGAACATGTCGCCGAGCTCAAGAGCAGGCAGATGGAGTTCTATGACCTGGCCAATGATGTCGCTGAGAGCGAGAATCTGCGCAGTAGCAGGGCTGAAGCCTACCTGCGTCTCAGAAACGAGACTGTCAAGTTCTTCGATTCAATCAACGCAGAATAACATGTAACCTGGTGAGAATGTGAAAGTCTGGACCTATGAGTAGAGAAACGATCCTGCCAATATCCTTGATTACGTGGGCGATTATTCTGTTTGCGGCCCCAAACCTGCAGGCCTCAGATGCAGCGATCACACGAGATACGGTGACGTTTTCCGAGGGTGTGACAGACAACAGCTCAAAATCTTCGCAATTGCATGTGGTCAATCCAAGGACGCCGCACGGACTGAAACAGCTATTTCGCTATACTGCTGATCCTCTACCTATAGTCAGTGCGCACCGTGGAGGCGCTCGGCTCCGATTCCCAGAGAACTGTATCGCGACATTTGAGAATACGCTCGAGCATACGTATGCCATCATGGAGATTGACCCTCGCTACACCAAAGACGGTGCGATCGTGGTGCACCATGACCCAACGCTCGAGAGAACCACGACCGGCAAAGGTCACGTCGCGGAACTGACATTGCAGGAGCTGAAGGAATTGTATTTGAAAGATACTGAAGGGGTGGTTACCGAGTTCCAGATTCCAACGCTCGATGAGGTGTTGGACTGGGCTCGCGGCAAGACGGTTCTTGTGCTCGATCAAAAGGATGTGCCTGTTGAAGCTCGCGTTAAAAAGATTGAGCAGCACCAGGCTGAGGCATACGCGATGTTAATCGTCTACAGCTTCAAAGACGCCAGGAAATGCTACGAGTTGGACAAGAACATCATGATGGAGGTGATGATTCCAGATCTTGAAAAGTTCTACCAGTTCGAGGCGACGGGTATTCCGTGGAGCAACATCATTGCGTTTGTAGGACATACGCCGCCGACGGACAAGGATCTGTTGCAAATGATTCACGCCAAAGGGACCTGCTGCATGGTGGGTACATCGAGGAATCTCGACCGGCAGTTCATTGCTAGAAATGCCAGTGACACCGGAGCCACTGAGCAACGCTATCGCGATCTGCTGCAATTCGGCGCCGATGTAATCGAGACGGATCTTCCCGCAGAAGTGGGCAAACTGCTGTATGGTGAATCTGTGATTGCTGGGGGCAAGTCAGAGTTCTTTTCGAAGGCTGCCGCACGTGGTCTCACAGTAGACAGAGATAATCGACTTCGCCAATAGCGGCTACGGGGATAGCCCCTGAGAGAGGTAGGCGATGGCATTCATGCAGTCCTCTTCCGTCAAGAGCTGTGGATCCTTCTCTTGCATGCGACGCAGGTATCGCTGCCAGTCCTGCGTATCTCTCGCAAAGAGCAGAACGGGACGCAGGTCGTGGCAGCGCGAGCACTTGAGATATGTGACCCTTCTACCAAGGGCCACCGACCCATGGCCGGATCGACCACGATACGTAACCGATACTCTGGCGGATGATGCCCGAGCCCCCAAGCGCCACAAACCACTCATAATCACGATCACAAAAGCGAGGCCGAAGAGGAAGACACCTATAGAGGGCAGAGCGCTCATGTACTTACGGTAACGCCGCGCGATGAGGATCTTCACAAGCAGCAGCACACAAATCACCACTCCGAGATAGGCGTGCAGGCCGATCCAGAGTCCGCGAGGCGGCCCGAACCGATTCAAGCGACCAAACATTCCTGTGAGGAATACGACATACAAGATCGCGAACGCATAGCCGGCGATTCGATGCATGCGTTTTTTGCCGGCTGAACGTGATGACTTGGTCCGACCCAGAAACTCGGCCATGGTCACCACGGCCGTTAAGCCCACCGCCAGCCAAAGCAAAGAAAGCCAGGCCCATTGGTCGAGGGTCATGGGGAGTCCTCCCCGGACTGCACAAGATCTTCCAGAATCCTGTTATGCGTCTCGGTATCGTGCGCCCGCCCATGTTGTGCGCGTATTGCCTCCCATTCGGGCGTGCCGCAGTGCCGGTGACAGCTAAGGCAGGTGCCGCGGCGGTCCAGCTTGTTGCGATCCGCATCGGTTAGTGGGCTCACGGGTGGGTTGTAGGTCATGGTTTGTGTCTGGCGGCCGTCTGGAGTCAGCAGCACGCTGGGATCGTGCGGAAATGATGTGGGCAGGATCTGGTCGGTGGTCTTCTTGGCTCCTGGAACGTCACCCGGAACGTGGCGATCGAGCCGAGCAAAGCGTCCCTCGGCAATGCCGTAGCCCATGGCCTGCGGGTCCACGTGACAGCTTTCGCACAAACGGGCCTGGCGCTGTATGGTGTGGGGCTGCGCCGGATTGATGGCCAGCCCCGGCAGGTTCTGGCTCGAGACGAAGTGTTGGTTCAACGCTACGATGTTGCCCTGCTCATCCACACACGTGGCGAGTACCTGACAGCCGGGCGTGCCGGGGGCGATACGGTTGTCCTTGTTGCGCACCAACATGGGGTGTTCCCAGCGCTCAAAGGAGCGGGTCTCCTGTACGCGGCCCGGCGTCTGAACGGGGATCGAGTAGCCGCGGTCGTCCCGCCGGTCTGCACCGGCAAGCCAATCCCGCTGCAGACTCTGCCCGCCTGTGGTCTGTCCGCTATAGTCGACCTTGAGATGGCACCCGTAACACTGGGCCACCCACGGCGAGTGACAGGCATAGCACTCGAGAGTGCGCGTGTGCGGGATACGGGACATGGCGATGCCTGGCTTGTCCTGGTTCCACTGCGGGCTCTGATTCAGCGTTTTCAGCAGCGGTATCACGTGCACGCGTCCCTGCTTGTCCAAGAGCTGGGCCTGATCCTGCTGCCGCACAACGTTGCCGAACGGATTGCCCCGCGCCGTCAGCAGGTATGCCGTCCCGGTCAGGTGCAGCAGGCCTCGGGGCCGGTTTGGTTCCTGGACCAGGCAATCGCCGTAGCCGGTGGGCAACTGCCAGGGGTACGCCTCGGGTGTGCCGTGGCAGTCTGTGCACTCGATCTCCACGGCGTGGTCCGTAGTGGGGTAGATGTTACCGTCCCCGTGGATGTCGATCGAGGTGTGACAGTCAGCGCACTCGAGTTCGTGCGAGCGGTGCACATCACAGCCAACGGCGATATAGCTCTTACCGTGCAGCTTCATCTGGCCGTGGCCGTCCTTGCGCCACGGTGACTGGAAGGGAGATTCCATCAAACCCTCGTAGCTCGTGCCGATGCGCTTGCCGCGCGTATGACAACGCGTGCACATGACACTGCCCGGGGCGATTGTAATCTCGTGCCTCAACGGCTTGCGAATTTCGTCTCGCGACAGGGTCTCGTCAGTGCCCTCATAGTAAGCGTCGTTACTATACGGCACGTGACAACCGGCACATCCGGAGCCGCGCCGGTCGCCTCGTTGGTTCTTACCTGCTCCCCAATTGTGGCATCGCGCGCACTCTTTGCGATAGTAGTCGACCATCATTGCCTGCGGCAGCCCCCAGCGCTCGCGTGCCTGTTCGCCGGTGGGCAGCCTCATGGCATGGTCTCGACGGTCGATGCAGCCCTGGGCGATGGCCTCGGCGACCCAGCGGGCATAGGCCTGGGTGCCGGTCAGCGGCACGGGTCCCAGCGGGTCGTCGCAGTCAAAGTTGGCATAGGGGCGCGTCCCGATCGGGATCAGTCCATTGGCCGCCAGTGCGTTGTTTAGAATCCCCATCTGTGTGGACATCAGAGACCGCTCTACACGGTACACGTGAAAACGCTGGCCCAGGGGATCCGTGGCCATACTCATCACGTCGACAACCGATGGGTTCCTGCTGTGGCACTTGGCACAGCCGCGGCCCTTGGCGCACTCCCACAGGTCCGCTGGATTGCGGATCATACCCTGGTGGGCTGCGTCGCGCCGCCCTGCGTTGGCATCACCCTCGTGGCACACCACACACCCTTTGCCCGGACCGCCGATGTTGCGAATGAAAGCCATCTTGGCATTGATCACGCTGATGTCGCGATGGCAGGCCAGGCATCCCCGCTGCGCGACCACATCTGAGTTTGCCTCGGTGTACTTGTTCAGGCGCGCTGTGCGCCGCTCCCATATAGCGGCTGCATCGATTTGCTCACCGCAGGAGCAGGTGAGCGTACTATCATCTGCGCCCAGAGTCACGGTCTGCCCGCACGTTGGACATGCCACGTCGGCGGCCTCTTGAATGGCCGTGGCCGAACTCACCGCCCGCCCGGTGCTCAGGGCGCCGAGCAAGCTGACCAACCAGACAGACTGCAGCAGGAAGCTGCCAGCAGTCATGTGAAACCGTTGTAGATCCACTGTGCACCCCAGGTATATGGCAACTGTCACACCCCCCGCGCCCGCTCAGCTACTCGGAGGAGGTTTGTGCCAAGCATTTTCGCAGGCATACCAGTGCGGGCAATCGTGCGCCCGCGCTCCATGCCCCCTTATTGTACGTAGTTTTTGAATTCGTTGTCGAGTTGTTGTTTCGTTCTTGAACCGTCGTAGATTATCACACGGAACTTGAAGGATGCTCTTTCGCCTTTCGTGAGCGTGAGATTGAAGGGCTTGGGGTTTTCGACCTTATGTGATTTCTGGAAGGCGTACTGACCGAGAGGGTTGGCCGAGAATGCCCCGTAGCCTCTGGCGTGCCAGTAGGTTGGGTAGTTGGTGCTGGAGGGGTGGTTCAAAATTGCGATACCGACAGTTTTTCCGTCTTTGTCGCCCTGAATTCGGACCCATTCGGCTCGTTTGCCCCAGACGCCCTTTTCGTTTTCGTCGCCGTGGCAGTTCAGATAAGAGCCGGTTCCTAGCTGGTATCTTGAGTCAGCGTTCTCGGTGAGCCATTGCGCCAGGCGAATGGCGAACATACCCTCTTTGGTGTCACCGAATTGGACTCTGTCGGCGACGGCCTGCAATTCGATGTCGATGTCGATGATGTGCTGGTCGGGACCCGGGATGAAGCTCGTGAGTCTCTTTTCAATCAGCAGAGACTTGTTGTCTTTACCGGTCCAGTTCATGACGGTCGCCAGAGCCGGGTTGCCTTTGACATCGGTCGTCATGTCGGCCCTGATGTGCTTGATGGCTGGCAGCGAATTCTTGCTGTTATTCCAGAAATTGCTGCCGTTTATCTGGTCGTAGGTGAAATACAGACCTATGTGGTGGGGGTGGTCCTGTCTTTCGCCTTCGATCCTCTCGAAGGGCCAGCCGCGCGTCACTGTAATGCCTGACGGTGTGCGGAGAGGGAAAAGGACCGGTTTTGTCAGTAGTATACCTTCAGCAGCCATGGGTTTTGCGGGATCGATCTTGTGGACGTAGCTGGTGAAAGGTTTGCCGTCGACGAAGACATCTATAGCGCCTGTGCTCGGTCTGAATTCGACTTTGGGGTAAGCGGCGGCGGTTGCTGTCAAAACGATGGTCGAAAGGGTGAGGATGGTTCTTGGTGCTTTGATTTTCATGTCAGGCCTCTCCGGTCACTGTATTACCTATTCTTTGGATTGCCAACGCGTGTATATTTTGGATTCTGCGTTATTGTAGCCTCAGATGTGCGTGTCTTCCATGGGATTTTCCCGGGATGTCCAGGGATTTCGCGGACTGCGGCAGAGGTCGCCAGGCTCCCGACGTCTCGCCTCACCTCTCACGAGCTGAAGCGCTCGAATGCCGGTCATTGAACTTCTCCATCTCTCGCCTTAGAATGCCAATATGGCTCTTTTCTTCCCTGATGATGTCATCGATCTTGATTTCGCCGAAAAAGTCGACCATAACTCCTTTTAGGTTATAGTAGAAGGCGACGATATTCCTTTCCCTGGCGATGGCCAACGCGAGTATATCTTCCTTGCTTTCTTCGCCGGTCAGCTCCGTCTTTGCCACCGATCCTGGCGCTAAAGACGCCAGGCCCACCAACCGCTGTGGATTAGATGAAAGTACACTGGAGACGTCGAAACTCTCACGTTCATTGAGCATATGCGCCAGCTCTTTCTTCATAGCCGACAAGGCTTCCTGATGTTTTAGTTCCCAGTTCGCAAGCAGAAGGAACATCTTGCGACGCCCTCCATCATCGAACCGCATCGCTGCCTTGCGGTAGAAATCAATGCTGTCGCGCTCGATGGCCTCAGCCATAGTCAGAATCTCGAACGCGCTGAGCTGAGTATCCATTGTAGTCCCTTCAAGACGTTATTCTTCTCTTCTTTCTGACGAGCATCCTCGTAAAAGATGATGGTCTCTCCGACCTCAAATCACAGGAAGCATACCGGTCAACACGCAGCGTACCGGCAACGGCAATGTCCGTCAAGATGCATCATGTGCTTTTGCAGGATTTCGCCATTCACGGATTTGATTTTGCGGCCATCATCGTGCCCGGGATTGTCCTGCGTGTCTTCGTATCGAACCTGCGATTGCCTTGACAGTCGACAGAGCCACCGGTGACGGCCTGCGTTCAGATGGAGCAACCGACCAGATCGTAGAGCTCACGCAGGGCTTGACGAATGTTACCCTGACAGCGATCATAGGATTCCAGGATACGGGCGTAGGGAATGAAGTCATCGGGGGCCAGGCGGCTGACGATTCGCTCCAACAAGGCCGGGCTCGTCCGACATTCGTACCAGGTGCCGAGCAGACCGGGTTGGTGGGTGGTGACAACCAAGCCGCGTTTCTCACGGAAGACGCGACGTTTGAGAGCTCGCCAGGTCAGCCAGGCCATATGATCGGCTCCGTCGACGAGCATGACGTCGAAGTGGCGTGCCAACACGCGTTGAATTTCCCGCCAGGTCGTATGAATGTCCATACTGAAGAAGAGATATTGCGTTTTCAGACCCTGTTTTTGCAGGCGAGTCTGCAAATCCTCACACAAGGTGGTCTTGCCCGAGCCGCAGGGGCCCACGATGGCACCGCGGTAATCCATGGCCGCCAGACGGGCCAGCAAGCTCTGCCATGATTCGGCCGCTGGCTCGTAGCAGATCTGCCGTATACGATCCACGGCAAAAGGATTGTCCTTTGCGCGTAACACTATGGAGAGCCCGTTGGAACCTTAAGGCCGAAAGGTAACTTCACATCTTCATCGGTCAGCCCTTGGAGCAGGATTTCGCGGCCGGTGGGGCTTACGGTGATCTCTTTGCGCTCGCAGTTGTCGCCCGGTCGGGTGCTCAGCTCCAGGGTCCAGGTCAGACTGATCAGGCTTCCTGAGAAACTGTAGGGTCCGTTGGGCAGGGTGAAACGAAATGAACGCTGATCGGAAAGGCTCGGTTGCGCGAAGGTCATGGTTTCGACAAGACCGGCATCTTCGTCACCTTTACCCTGGGTGTACCAGAGCAGACGTAATTCCACTTGCCTGACTTGCTCTTCCAGTTTCCAACTGACTGTGCCAGCCACCACATCACCCGGGCGCAAAGCCGTCTTATTCTGCTCGAGTTGAATGGTTAGGGTGTCCATGATTTGTCCTATCCTCCACTATACGGTTTCGGCGTCGCTCTCGACTGGGATAGCCCAGGCCACCTCCTCGTTACAAGGGGCCGACAGCCGGGCGATCTGATCGGTTGTCATAGGCACAACCAAGAGTTCAAAGGTTTCTCTAATATCCGGCCAACGAGGGATGTCACCATGTAAGGTCAGCGACCAGATCACCTGGTTATTGTCACCGCGGAAGGAGTGCATGCTGTCGGCTGGAATGACAAACTCGGTGCAGCCCTGTTGCATCGCTACCGAATCGGTGAGGGCGACCAATTCTGTCTTGTGGAAGGCACGTCGGGCCGTACAGGTGCGCGTTCCCCGACGGTACTGAGCGGTTTCCTTGCCCGTCAGGGTAAGTGTCAATCGGACAAGACGGTTGACCTGTCCCGAAATCTTCCAATCTACAGTCAATCGATCTCCCAAAGATACCTGCGCCGCGCTGAGACGCAGATGAGGAATCGGATTGAACAGGGCCATGAACTGGTAGATCACACCTGCGATAAGGGCTATCCCGAAAAGGGTGAAGATGACAACTATCGGCAAGGGGACAGGGTTGGCCGGGCCGTTCGGCAGGCGAGTCATCACCATGAACACAACGATCGCATCCCAGATAGCGGCAAAGATCAGCACACCCGTGAATTTACCGATCCGACTGCACCTCGGTTTCAGTTCTACCGGGCCGTTCTCACTGCCCAGATTGTCAGCATAAAGGTTTCCGCAAGCCGGTTTGGTTGACGGTGCGTCGCTGAGCCAATCAGGCTGGACGCCATGTCCGCTTTGGCTACGTTTTCTGCGCAACGTACCAGTAATACCGCCTACGCCCACGAGTATGAATACAGCCGGAATCAGCCCAAACCACATCACCGGGCTGAAACCTCTAAACAGGACCGCCTCGGCCGGTTGCGTGGGATCGACCCAGCACAAGGCTTCGCTGCCCACCTTGTACCGGTCCACAATAAGACGCTTGCCCTTGTAACCACTGCTGGATCCACCTATGAAGCTGTAGCGGTCCGTACGGTATGTTTGTCCGTTGAACTCGTATTCGTAGAGGATGTGAACGCTGTAGGTCGTACTGTCGTCGCCTTCGTGGCTTCGTACCTCGGAGCGCAGGATGCGGCAGGGGATCGACTGCCAGTCGCGTGCATCAAGGATGCGGATCATCGGCATTATGAAGAGGGGAATCAAGACTCCAATCCCGACCACAGCAAAGATACCGAAGAAGACCGCTGCAACGGCGGGCCTCTTCCTGCCGGTAATGGCAATACGTTTGGGTTTCGTTTGGTTGCCTGCCCTGCGCCAGATACAGATTATCCCTCCTAACCCGATGGCCACAAAGATCAGTGGGAACAGCAGGACCAGACCAAACCAAAGACTGCCCCGTGCCAGGACTGCCTGCTGGGGCATTGAAGGATTCACATAGCACCGCTGCGGACTGCCCGGTGCGTAGCGATGCGCCAGTTTCGAAGTCTTGTCGTAGCTATCCGAACCGCGGTAATCCATCGAATAGCAATCGGCTTGGTATGAGCGGCCCCCGTATTGATATTCATACTGTACCTCAAGAGCATAAGGATGATCGCTGTCAGATGTTTCCTTGACCTGGCTCTGAAGCATCGTGCAGGATACACCCTGCCAGGTATGACGTTTGACCCTGGCGAGAAACTCCCTGGCGATCATCAGCTCAAAAACCGAGCCCATCAGGAAGAACACGAGGAAAAATAAGGTTAATCCGATCCTGCCACCGGTGCCAGCCACCTTATTATCACGCTTGCGGCCTGGATCGATTTGTTCGCGAAAGTCCGTGACAACCATGACATTACCTCCGATCCGCATCCATTCGTTCTGTTCTTTCTCAGACCTATTTCCCATTCCGCTGTGGATATATCGTCCAAATAGAAAGTCCGCTTTATGCCCTTCAGGGTAATAAATTCCCGCGAGCAAGATCAGAAACTGTTGCTGTAAAGCTACTTACCCGCGCAAGAACGGAGATTCTCAATCGGGAGCACTACTACTTGCACCTGAGACCACCAGGTCAGAAAGGGTCCGAGTGCGTGAAAACCGCGATTGTGCAACTGGGGCGCGAGTTTATCGACCTCGGCCCAGAGAAGAAGGCGTGGTAGACTGTCCTGACTTTGCATATCTTGCAGCAGTGCCAGTTGTTCTAGCGTCCGAATTTGATTTCGGGCATCTCCCGGCCGAGCTGTTTGTAAGTCGCCTCGAGGGTCTCGATGAATCTGTCCCGCTTCATTTTCTCGACATGCCCATCCAG